>Ga0209343_10000993_pt1 | contig 39227 bp, 37 predicted proteins | sample RifCSPlowO2_02_FD_184026 | JGI IMG/M metagenome (GOLD analysis project Ga0209343, IMG submission 184026) | Groundwater microbial communities from Rifle, Colorado - Rifle CSP2_plank lowO2_0.2 (SPAdes) (version 2) | ecosystem: Environmental > Aquatic > Deep subsurface > Groundwater | place...
AAATTCATCATCCTTATCCTTTACGTCGCATGGGCGTCATCACCTGAGGCAAGAGCCGGATGCGTTAGCAGCGCCAGTCCGGATCCGTGGAGGGGGCAGTGAGTAATCATTGTTCCTACTCCGACTCCTTAAAGATTCTTATAGTTTCCTCGTATCCTAGGCTTTAGGAACAAGGTTCACTCCTACACCCTACCAAATAAGTGTTAAAAAAAAATTAATGACCAGCACGGGATTAGCGAAACCAGTAGAAGACTAGGGTGTAAATGTTCAGGGTTTGTCCAGGGCTCTCAAAACGCCCCTTAAGTCGGGTGCTTCCTTATCTGAACCCCACGGATTATTTCCAAGACGGGAACTTTGATTCTCACCTCATATATATGTGAGATTGTGTGAGGTTATGTGAGAAAAGGTCAAAAGATTCAAAGCTATGCGATTTACTCCTGGGCTCCGCGGTTAAACCGCGGAGCGTCAAAATGACGTCCCGCTGCTTGACAGCGGGACCCAGTGAAGCGCTATGGGAGTTAACCGCATAGCCCAAAAGATTTTCACTATCGCTTCTTCCCTAAAAGAACATCACGGGCTTGTTCAAGGCGGTCAAGGTCTGTTGAATTTTTAGGGTTTGCTTTTTGAAATGCCTCAAGAATTTCATCCGGTGTTGCCTTGAGTTCCACCTTTAAAAGCGCAGCTGCTTCTTCCCTGGTGAGTGGTCGGGGTAGGGGAAGAGGGGATGTTTTCTTCTTTAACCATTCATGAAAATCTTTTCGTAAAAGAAGAATAAGGAGCACGGCAATAACAGCTACGTGAAGAAGACGCCCTACAAGGGTGAGATAAATACCCGCAAGGAGCAAAACACCAACCAGCGTCCATTTGAGCGTGGCCACGACAAGCTTTGTTTCAGCCCTCTCTAATCCTTGGAAAATGAGGACAACTAACGTGAGACCAAGGAGGATAAGAAACAGCTCTGCCATGGTCCAAGCTCCTAGGCAGCCAATTTTTCCACGCCTGGAAGTTGAATCATTTGAATCAAATTTCGTAATTCTTGTTTGGCAGAAACGTGAGAAAGGGTTACCTGCATGTTACAATCTTCCATATCCAAGACGGTCAAACCTGAGTGGAAAAGTTCACGGAAAATAACACGTTCTCCAAAGCCAGGAATATAATGAAATCCAATACGTTTGGCCAAGAGTTGAATGACGTCTTCCATTTGCTCTTTATTTTTCGCATTCAAGCTGCTGAGACGGTTTCTCAAGACAAACCATTCAATGGAACTTTTGTTTTGGATAGCCCGTTGTTTTTTCTGTTCCCAGACCATTTCGGCATATGTGCTGGGGCGAAGGATATCCAAAGAGTCATTTTTAAGGCGTACGAGCATATCCAAGTCAACAAAGCTATCATTGAGGGGGGTAATAAGGGTGTCAGCTTTCGTGTGGGCAGCTCGAGACAGGAAAGAATCACTTCCGGGGGTATCAATTAAAATAAAATCGCAATCAGATAATTTATTCAAGGCCTCATTTAAGTTGGCGTTGTCTTCTTTTGAGGCCTCCTCTCGGCTAGAATTTGTGCTCAGAAAAAGAGCAAAATGAGTGGATTGGGGGAGGGACTTTTCTATTTTATCACAGCTGAGACTGCGGTTTTCAATGTAGCGGGAAAGCGTTCCTTGGCGTGCATCTGCGTCTATACTGCCGACCTTAAAGCCCATGCGTGCGAGGCCAACGATCACATGCATGCTGACCGTGGACTTACCGGTGCCGCCCTTTTCGTTCCCAAGGACAATAATATGAGGTTTTTGTGCCATATTCATACCCTTTGCCATTTATAATGACTCATATGGTACAGGGGTTTCAGTGTATTGACCAGAGGTTAATACACCTTCTGTCCTTCAATGAAGATGCTCTTGCCGACCTTGTCAAAGAAATCCTGGTAGAATCTTTGATCCTCAATCGTTTTGACATGGTCAACGGTGCCCATATTATTCAGGACCTTCTCTTGGAAGGTGACGCGAACTTTTGTTTTTTGGCCTTGAGTTTTTACGTTGGCTGTAGCCTCAATGGAGGAGATTTTTCCCCAACGGGCGTTTTGACCGAAGAAAAAGCGTTGCATAAAAGCTTCATTTATGTCTTCAACATCCACATCGCGAGAGGATGAAACAAGTCCTACCTCAGGCACAACGTTTTTGACCATGAAACCTTGGTCCTGGAAGGCCTCTACAACAGCCGATAGGACATCATTTGTTTTAGGGGTTTCAAAAGATCGCGTTTGAAATTCTCGAACCTGAAGCTGCGTTTTTAAAGGAGCTTTATCCATTGAGGCACAGGCCGAAAGAAGGAGAGTTAATCCTATTAAAGAAGTTGTTTTCTTCATTGTTCGCCCTAAAACTTACTTTGATGGTATTTAATAGATTGAACGTGCTTGCGGGGATCAAACTTAATCATAACCGTAAGAGTTTTTTGAGTAGCCTCATAAGCACTAGCCTTTGATGAGGAACCAAAGAGGATTAAGGTCCCTCCACCACCGGAAGCTGCGCGCGCGCCTTCTGTTGAAACCTTGTCGTAAACCCATGTCTCAACGCCATGATCATCATTGGTGACGATATTAGGTGATCCAAGAGAGCTGAGAACTTGCTCTTGGCTCATCCCCTCATGAATGGAGGATTGTACTTTACCTAAGGTAAAAGTTGACGGGCTTTCTCCAGCAGTTACGTCTTGGCGGAGTTCTTGAGCAGATTTACATGCGGTCAAAAGAACACCTGTCAAAGAAATTGCAATTATATTTTTATACATCATCAGACCATCTCCGGTTATAATTTGCCATGGCATTGTTTGAAACGCTTTCCTGAGCCGCAAGGACAGGGTGCATTTCGTGGAGTGTGACTCCAATCTTCAGGACCGACGAGAACCTTGTCTTCGGTTTCTCCTGGGTCATTGGGATCCTTATGATAATTAAGGGTCATTTTCTGTTTCATTTCAGGCTCGAGAACGTCTTTGACAACTTTTTGTGGGGTTGCTTGTTCTCCAAATTGGAGATGGGCTAACGCTCCTGTCACGTTTTCCCGAAGGCGGGTCAACATATTTTGAAACATCTCAAAAGCTTCACCTTTATATTCATTTAAAGGATCCCTTTGGGCGTAAGCGCGAAGATTAATGCCCTGACGCAAATGGTCTAAGGAGAGAAGGTGGTCTTTCCATTGTTGGTCAAGTATACGCAAAAGCAAAGTCTTCTCAGCCAGATTCATCATCTCAACCCCATACTCTTTTTCCTTTTGTGCCATAAGGTTGTCGACCGCTTCTTGGATCCTCCCTTTGATTTCAATGTTAGCAATACCCTCTTCATCAGCCCACTCTTGGATGGGCAGATTAAGGCCAAAAATGCGCAAACATTCTTCATGAAGAGGCTTAATTTCCCATTGGTCGGCATAAGCATTTTCTGGGATAAAGCGTGAAACAAGACCCTCGACTACTTCAACGCGCATGCCATCAACATAATCATGGACATCATTGACTTCCATGATTTCACGTCGTTGCTCGTAAATAACTTTTCGTTGATCGTTCATGACATCGTCGTATTTAAGCAGTTGCTTTCGAATATCAAAGTTACGCGCTTCAACTTTTTGTTGGGCTTTTTCAAGAGCGCGGTTAATCCAAGGGTGGATAATAGCCTCCCCTTCTTGAAGACCTAGTTTCTGAAGCCAGCTATCCAGCCGCTCTGAGCCAAAGATGCGCATTAAATCATCTTCAAGAGAGAGGAAGAACTTGGATGCACCAGGATCTCCTTGACGACCCGAACGACCGCGAAGCTGATTATCAATGCGGCGACTTTCATGGCGCTCAGTACCAATTACAAAAAGTCCACCAGCTTTCTTAGCAATCTCAGCATTTTCTTTGATTTCTGCTTCAATTTCTTTAGCGCGGGCCTCGGCCTTTTTCTTGTCTTTGATGTCGGCGGTTTCTTCTGCTATGCGCATTTCAAGGTTACCGCCAAGCTTAATGTCTGTTCCACGACCTGCCATGTTGGTGGCAATGGTAATAGCACTCGGCACACCTGCTTCCGCTATGATTTTGGCTTCTTGTTCGTGGTATTTTGCATTCAAGACATTGTGTGAAATTTTCTTTTGTTTCAAAAGAGATGACAAAAGTTCTGATTTCTCAATGCTAACTGTTCCAACAAGGATGGGTTGTTTGCGGGCACGACATTCCTCAATAAGTTTGATGATGGCCTCATATTTTTCCTGTGCTGTCCGGTAGATTTCATCATCCATATCCTTACGGATCACTGGCACATTTGTTGGAACCTCTAAAACTTCTAGTTTATAAATATCTCCGAATTCAGCAGCTTCTGTGACAGCCGTTCCAGTCATGCCTGCGAGCTTTGGGTAAAGACGAAAATAATTTTGATATGTAATGGAGGCAAGGGTTTGGTTTTCTTGCTGAATCTCGACTTTTTCCTTAGCTTCTAAAGCTTGATGGAGCCCTTCGGAATAGCGCCTGCCTTCCATAACGCGGCCTGTAAATTCATCAATGATCATGACCTTGTCTTCTTTGATCATATAGTCCACATCGCGATCAAAGAGTTTGTGAGCGCGGAGAGCTTGGTTTACATGATGGACAATCGGTACATTTTGAATATCATAAAGAGAAGCCCCATTTAGAAGGTCGGCCTTTCGAAGAAGCTGTTCAATATGTTCAATGCCTTGCTCAGTAAGGGTAACGGCACGGGCCTTTTCATCCTTTTCATAATCTTCAGGAAGAAGTTCAGGGATAAGTTTATCTACGCGAATATAAAGGTCTGAAGAATCCTCGGCGGCTCCAGAAATAATAAGGGGAGTCCGGGCTTCATCAATTAGGATGCTATCCACTTCGTCCACAATGGCGTAATTGAAGGGTCGTTGAACTATTTCATTCAAACGAAACTTCATATTATCGCGCAAATAGTCAAAGCCTAGTTCATTGTTAGTGCCATACGTAATGTCACATTTATAGGCAATTTGGCGTTCCAGATCATCGAGTTCATGGACAATGCAGTCAACGGTCAGACCTAAGAACTTGTAGATAACTCCCATCCACTCAGAGTCACGCTTGGCTAGATAATCATTAACGGTGACCACATGAACGCCTTTGCCTTCTATAGCATTCAGGTAAACGGGAAGAGTTGCAACCAGGGTTTTACCTTCTCCCGTCTTCATTTCCGTAATCATACCGCGATGGAGGATGATGCCGCCCTTGAGCTGGACGTCAAAAGGGCGCTGACCCAAGGTACGTTTTGACGCTTCTCTGACAACAGCAAAAGCTTCTACCAAAAGATCATTCAGTGTTTCACCCTTTTTAAGCCGAGCTCGAAACTCATCTGTCTTCTTGCGCAAAGCTTCATCGGAGAGCTTTCCTATGTCACCTTCGAGCGCATTTATTTGCTCAACAGTTTTACTCAGACTTTTAATATATCGTTCATTTGCTGAACCAAAAACCTTCCGAAAAGCTGCTGTAAACATGGATTCTCATCTTACTTTATAAGTTTAGAGCATCATATACTGAGACAGGGGAAGAAAGCTAGTGGTTTCCTGTGATAAATATCAGACCTTTTATTCCTTGCATTTATCCACATTCGTTTGTTAGATTTATAATTCTCGCTTTTTATGGAGATCAATTATGACTAACATACGTAAACTTTTGACTTATAGTTTCTTAGCTCTTTTTCTTACGCTGTCTTTTATACCTTCAGCTTTCAGCTTTGGTGAATATGAAGATGCAGATGGGAACTGTATCTCATTTCAATATCGCTCAAAAAAAGACCCTGTGGAAGACGCGAAAACCTTGTTTGTAACTACATTTGAAGAAAACTATGCATCACTAGAACCACGGCAACTGAAGCCACATTTTAAAACTAAAACAGATGTCACGAAATGGCTTGAAGACACATTTAATGAGGAGTGGAAAAATTTTCAAAACGCTGCTGCTCATAATATGTGGTTCATTGATGTTATGAAAGGTTCTGGAAAAGAGTCGTGCTTGATTGGATTTGCTATTGTAGAACAATGGAAGGAAGAAGTTCAAACATTACATATACGACAGATGGCTATCACGCCAGAAGAGCAAAGGCATCACTATGGGGCAGCTACATTTAATGTTCTTAAGAATCTTGATGGCCGTAAAGTTAATAAAATTGTTGCGGATACACGGAAGCTCAATGAAAAAGCGCGAAGTTTTTATAAGAAGGTTGGATTTTATGAATGCGAAACCCACGATAACGAGTTATCATCCAAGTATTATACAGGCCTTAAATGGAAGGAGGCCTCAACTCAATAAAGAGCGATAAAGTTAAACATGGGTCTTTAATTTTCTCATCAGAGGCTCTTAATCTATAGCGACTCTCTTTCACAAGAGCCAAATTAATAGAATATATAGGAAGAAACATCGATTTTAATGTTTTGAATTGCTACTCTCTGTAGTAATGCCAACCTCTTCCGCGGCTCTTTTGAGAGATTTATCAAGGGTTGCTAAAGGCAGGGAACAGCGGAGAGCGAGCTCTAAGTAAGTTGCATCATAGAGGGTTAATTTATAGCGTTCCGCTATGTCCATGGTTTCGTGCCAAGCATGTTGAGAGGTCATTACGTCAACGTTAATGGGAAGCTCGGAGAGAGTAAATAAGGCTCGGTGGCGCTGTTCTGCTGAAATTCGTTTTTGTCGCTCAGCCATAAGAAGAACGTTCCCTATTTCTAGAGACCAAATAGAAGGAACGACCGCTCCTTCTTTAACGGTTTTGTCAAGAAAAATAGAATCAAAGAACTCATCTGGCATAAGCCAAGAAATGGCTACAGAGAAATCCAGAACAAAAGCCAAAACTATTTCCTCCCCATGTCTCTATAACTTTTCCACTCCTCCCACACGAAAGGGCCTAAATTCATATCTTTAGCAAGAGCACGCAGCCTTATAGCTGCAGATTTTGCAGACTCGACATCGGTTGAGCTAATGGGAACTATTTTTGCAACAGCCTTGCCACGTCGCGTAATCAGCGTCTCTTCGCCATGGATAGCGCGCTCAATAAGCTGTCCAAAATGTGTTTTGGCTTCAAAAGCACCCATAGAATTTTGCATATCAAATCCTTCTAGTTTATTAACTAGTTTAATAAAAGATGTTGGATTTGTCAAATCTAATTCAGAGCCTATTTGCATTATTATCTATTTTCTTAACGAGGTGCTCCCGTTGAGTAAATTTAGTGGGAGCGGATTTTTCTGAAATAAAGAAAGGTCTTCTTGTGTAGCGAGTTGAGGAAGTAATTTGTTGCGCCATCGAGAGCGCGATGTGTAAGTTCAGACACAAGTGAGACAAAATAGACATCTTGAACTTTGTTTTCGTACTTGGTACAGGAGAGGTACCCATTAATGGAGGTATTTATGAATCTTGGTGTTCCAAAGGAAATTAAAAATAATGAGTGGCGGGTGGGACTTGTGCCTTCATCTGTCAGAGAGCTTGTTCATCATGGCCATAGCGTTTTAGTTGAGACAAATGCTGGTGGCGGGATTGGGATTTCGGATGAGGATTATAAGGAAGCAGGCGCGTCAATTGCCTCCAACCCCGAAGAAATTTTTAAGGCCTCAGAGCTTATTGTGAAGGTGAAAGAACCTCAGCACTCTGAGTTGAAGCTTCTGCGCTCGGGCCAAATTCTCTTTACTTATCTTCATCTAGCGGCGGACAAGAAGCAAACCCAGGGGTTGATTGACTCTAAATGTATTGCCATTGCTTATGAAACTGTTACCTCTCCTAAGGGAGGGCTGCCACTTCTTATGCCCATGAGCGAAGTTGCAGGGCGTATGTCTATTCAAGTTGGAGCGCACTGCCTTGAAAAAGCAAAGGCGGGGTCAGGTGTTCTTCTCGGAGGCGTTCCTGGGGTCAAGCCAGGAAAAGTCACCATTATTGGTGGCGGCGTTGTAGGGACAAATGCGGCTCGTATGGCTATTGGACTTGGGGCCAATGTTACTATTATTGATAAGTCTATTCAGCGTTTGGCGGAACTTGAAATGTACTTTGGCCCTCGTTTGCGGACCCTTTACTCAACTTTTGAAGCCATTGAACAATGTGTTACCGATTCAGATCTTGTTGTTGGAGCGGTTCTTGTTCCAGGGGCTACTGCGCCAAAGATTGTGACTGAAACTATGATTAAAAAAATGAGAAAAGGCTCTGTTCTTATTGATGTGGCCATCGATCAGGGGGGATGTTTTGAAACAAGTCGTCCCACCTCTTTTAGTGATCCAACCTATATTGAGCATGGCATCGTTCACTATTGCGTAACGAATATGCCAGGAGGCGTGGCGCGAACCTCGGCTTTTGCTTTGAATAATGCGACCTTGCCCTTTGTCCTAACCCTAGCACAGAAAGGTTACAAAAAAGCAATGTTGGGGAATCATCATCTATTGGCCGGCCTTAACGTATGTCAGGGGCATGTCACTTATAAAGCGGTGGCACAGGATCTTGGATATACTTATGTAGATCCTGAAAAGTTTTTAAGTAGAAAGACTGCTGCTTAAAGAAAAGACACCTGGCGGGAGTGACGGGACTTGAACCCGCGGCCTCCGGCGTGACAGGCCGGCGCTCTAACCAACTGAGCTACACCCCCAAAGAGGTGCTCTTGAGATACCTTACACACCTTCTCATTGTCAAGGAATATTGACAGGAATATTGAGGGCGTAAGGACTCATTTCTTGCGATGCATAAGCCACCCCGCGATCATAACGCCCATGGCCACAGTTGTAATGATAATCGTTGCAAGGGCATTGATTTGAGGGGTGATACCAAAGCGAATACTCGAGAAAATGACCATGGGAAGGGTTGAAGAACCTGGGCCCGCAACGAAACTGGCAATAACTAGGTCATCCAAAGAGAGAGCAAAAGCTAAAAGCCATCCTGAAATAAGAGCAGGGGAAATGAGCGGGAGAACAATCGTGATAAAAACCTTGAAGGGGCGTGCGCCCAAGTCAAGAGCCGCTTCTTCGAGAGATAGATCCATGTCCGCAAGACGCCCTCGAAGGATAATGGTGACGTAAGCCATGCACAAAGTCGTGTGAGCAAGGGTGATGGTGAGGATGCCGCGTCCCTGCGGCCAGCCAATAATTTGCTCAAGGCCAACAAAAAGTAAGAGAAGAGATAAACCAGTGATAACCTCGGGCATAATCATGGGGGCGGTGGTTAGTATACCTAGGAGGCCGCGTCCTTTAAACCGTCCGAACCTAACAAGAGCTATCGCAGCAAGTGTTCCTAAAATAATAGCAAAGGTTGCTGCAGACGTTGCGACTTGAAGGCTGACCCACAGGGATTTTATGAGTATTTTATCTTGGAAAAGAGAGAGATACCATTTAGTTGAAAAACCTTGCCAAACGGTGACTTGACGTGAAGCATTAAAGGAAAAAATAATCAGAGTTAGAATGGGAAGATATAAGAACCCATATCCCAAAGTCAGGAAAACTCTTAAGGAAGGGGAGAGGTTAGTCTGCATCGAAAAACCTCATTTGTTGTTCTTGATAGCGTTGGAAGATAACAATAGGAAGGGTCAGGAAGATGAGCATGACAATCGCAAGAGCGGCTGCAACGGGCCAAGCGCGATTTGTAAAGAACTCATTCCAGATCACTTTGCCAATCATGAGCGTTTGTGAGCCTCCTAAAAGTTCTGGGATTACGAATTCACCGACCGCGGGAATAAAAACAAGCAAAGAGCCAGCGATGACCCCGGGGCGAGAGAGAGGCCAGATGACTCTTAAAAAGGCTTGAAAAGGGCGAGCGCCAAGATCATACGCGGCTTCAACTAGTGTATGATCGATTTTTTCTAAGAACGAGTAAAGGGGAAGGATCATAAAAGGGAGGTAACAATAAATGATGCCCAAAACCGTTGCAAAGGTATTATCGATAAGGGGAAGGGGGATGCGGATAAGTCCGAATTTTATGAGGATTGTATTTAAATAGCCTTGGGGACTTAAAATGCCAATCCACGCATAAACACGAAGCAAAAAGGATGTCCAAAAGGGCAAAATGATCATCATTAAGAGAATCGTTCTCTTCGAAGGGGGGGCTTTTGCGATGCTATAGGCCATGGGGTACCCAATGCCAAGGCATCCAATGGTGCCTAATAATGCGATAATCAGCGAATCCACATAGGCAAAGAGATAAAGGAAGTCTGTTCCGATAAATGTATAATTCGACAGGTCAATCTTAATCGTAAGAACACCTTCTTTAGCCCAGTCAATCAAAGGGGCATAAGGGGGCAGGCCGAGTCTAAATTCTGAAAAGCTAATTTTTAAAACAATGAGGAAAGGAATGAGAAAAAAAAGAAGGAGCCACCCAAAGGGAATAGACGTCACCCAAAAAGGGGAGGAAAATGAAGGTTTATGTTTTTGAAACTTTAACTTCATGCCGTAAGTACGATGCTGTTCTCAGCGCGCCAGAAAAGGAAAACCTTATCGTCCCAAGTGACAGGGCGCTCTGCCAATCGAACAAGGTTGGGTTGGGTAGCAAGGACAATTTTGCCGCTTTTAAGCTTAACGTGGTAAATCGAAACGTCCCCTAAATAACCGATGTCACGCACAATGCCTTTGGTTACGTTCCGTTTCTGATCTGGAGGTGCGTGATCAATCATCATTTTTTCAGGGCGAATGGCAACCTTGACATGTGATCCAACGGGAGCTTCCGCGGAGTGTCTGACATAAAGCGTTGAGCCTGCTTCTTCTGAATCCACTAGGATATGATTACCATCAACTTCCGTAACCAGTCCTTCAAACTTATTAATGGATCCAATAAAATCAGCGACGTATTCCGAATTGGGATATTCATATACCTCATTAGGCGTCCCAATTTGTCGAAGACGTCCATGATCCATAACGCCCAGCCGGGTTGACATGGTCATAGCTTCTTCTTGATCATGGGTGACCATAATAAAGGTAATGCCTACTTTCTCTTGGATGGTGACAAGCTCGAATTGGGTTTGCTCACGTAAGCGCTTATCTAAGGCCGCTAAAGGCTCATCAAGGAGAAGGAGTTTTGGCCTTTTGACAAGGCTACGGGCCAAGGCCACCCGTTGACGCTGCCCGCCTGAAAGCTGATGAGGTTTACGGGAGTTGTATTTTTCCATTTGGACCAGCTTGAGGACCTCTTTAACGCGATCTTGAATTTCCGCCTTTGAAATCCTTTCTTGTTTTAAGCCAAAGGCAATATTTTGCTCAACCGTCATATGAGGAAAGAGGGCGTAAGATTGAAACATCATGTTCACAGGACGATCATAGGCAGGCCTGCGGGTCATATCTACCCCATCGATATAAATTTTGCCCTTGCTGGGCTTCTCAAAGCCTGCAAGCATGCGAAGAAGGGTTGTTTTCCCACATCCTGAAGGCCCAAGGAGGGAAAAAAACTCTCCTTGAAAGATGGAGAGGGACACATCATCAATGGCAGGTGTTCCGTTGAATTCCTTTGATACACGATCAAGATGGATGTAGGGCTTTGCCTTAGGGTCTTGCCATGGTTGGAGGTCAATTCTGTGTCGTTTCGAAGGCATTCTGTCTTTCCTATCGTCCAATTTTGACGCGCGTCCATTCCCGCAAACGAAGACGTTCGTAACGTGGCGAATGAACCTTATCTATATATAACTTTTCAATGGTTTTTTTAGAAGGATAGATCAAGGGATTTGTGCGGATATCTTTTTCTATAAAGTCCTTAGAGGAGGGAACACTATTTGCAGCCGTGGTTTTGTTCGTAATTTGAGCGATAATATCTGGTCGAAGAAGGAAGTTAATGAGGAGGTTGGCTTCTTCGGGATGAGGCGCATCCTTTGGAATGGCTAAGGCATCAATCCAGAGGCTTCCCCCCTCTTCTGGGATGACATACTGAATCTCAACACCACTTTCTTTACCTAACTGTTGAGCCAATAAAAGGTCTGGTGAAAATCCTTGGACCAAGCAGTAATTGCCCGAAATGAGACTTTCTGTAGGGGGGTTGGCTTGGAATTTTCTGATAAAGGGCCGCACCTCTGTGAGATGTTTTGTGGCCTCTTTTAAATCTTCAGGACTCTCTGAATTTGGATCCTTTTTCAAATACCTCAGAGTTGCTGGGAAAACATCGATGGGAGAGTCAATAAACATCACACCGCAATCAGCAAATTTAGAGACAACTTGGGGGTCAAAGAGCATGGCAAAACTTTGCGTCGGTGCTGATGGATTGCGCTCTTGAATCATTTGAGCGTTGTAGGCAAAACCATTAGTGCCCCAGATAAAAGGGAGGGCATAGGTATTTTCAGGATCGGCTGCGTCCATTTTCTTTAAGAGAAGAGGATCGATTTTGCTCTTATGGGGGATAAGACTTGTTTGAAGGGGCTGATAGACGCGCGCTTCAATTTGGCGTGGGAGATAAGGCCAGGCTGTTACCATAATAACGTCGTATCCCGAATGACTGGTAAAGAGCTTTGTTTCCATGATTTCAGGGGTGTCATAGACGTCAAGATTAACCTTAATGCCCGTTTCTTTTTCGAATTGAGCCAAAACCTCAGGGGGGAAAATATAAGCCCAGCTATAGAGATTCACTGTCCTTTGAGAGGCGGCGTGCACAGAGTTTGAGAGCAAAAAAACTATGAGAAAGATTACTTTTAAAAGCGCATTAATCATAATGCCTGGCACTCCTCTGTGGCCCTTTTCACCTTGTGACATATCTTGATAGGAAATTAAAGAAATTTCTGTAGGCTTTCATAGGGTTGGAAAAAAGCATTCCCATAGAGACTATTGATTCTTTCCCCCTCAGTTAATTTCCTCTTCCCAAGGAAAGACAATCCAGGTGTCTTGGCTGACTTCGGTCATGAAGGTATCCACGAAGTCCTTTCCGGAAGGTTTGGCATAAATAGCCGCAATGTGGGCTTGGGGAACGAGGTCTCTGACGATCCTTGCTGTAGCACCTGTGTCCACAAGATCGTCTATAACCAACCACCCTTGGCCTTGGTTATTCGTTTGACAGGTTTTGATGACGGAAGGTTCTATTTGTTTATCATTGTCGTCATAACTCACAATACTAATCGTATCAATTTTACGAATGCCTAGTTCACGGGCTACAACGGTAGCAGGGACTAACCCTCCTCGCGTGATAGCAATCAGCCCTTTCCAGGATTTGCCTTCATTCAACCGCCACGCTAAGGCTTGGGCATTGAGATAAAATTCTTGCCAGTTTACGGGATAACGATGAGACATGAAGGACTTCCTATCTTATGCAAGGCTGCGTCGGCGCCATTTATAAATGCCATAGGCAATAGCACTGCCGACAACAACGATTCCAAGGAAAAATTTGGAGATGAGCTGCAATTGATCCATGATAAGGTAAGCAAGATAATAGGCAGCAACACAGCTTCCCACAGACCAAATGAGGGAGGCCACAAAATTCAAAAAGGTATAGCGTTTGACGGTCACACCACTTGCGCCAATGATAAGAGGGCTCAGAATGCGAATGCCATAAATAAAGCGGAAGCTGAGGATAAAAAGGCTGTCATAACGTTTCAGCATGTAAAAAGCCTTATCGGCTCGAGGTTTGAGAGAGGGGAAACGATCGAGGATGTGGCTCCCAAAATGGCGGCCAACTTGATACAGGAGCTGGTCTGCAACAAGTGTTCCCATAAAAGAAACGAGAATAATTTTTGGAAGGGAAAGATACCCTTCATGAGCTAAAAAGCCCGCTGCAAAAATAACAGACTCACCCTCAAAGAGGGATCCGATAAAAACGGCTATATAGCCCCAGGTTTGAATGAATTCTTGCAAAAGCGCCCTCTAGGTTGGTGTGTCTTATAAATAGTATATAGGGTATCTTCCGTAAAAAATCAAAAAATTAGTGTTTGTTTAACGTCCATATGTTAACCAATTGTTAATAATGTGTTGTTATAATAAAAGAATAGCAACAATAGTTGTCGTATTTTAAATAACCATATAGAAAGGAAATGATATGAAATACTCATTTATAGCAACAGCACTGCTTCTTGGGAGTTTTACAATGTCTTCTGAACTCGCAGTGGCTCAGGGTGCAGAGTTAATCACTACACCCAAAGTTGAGGGCTCAGGTGACGCGGTAATTTATCAAGTGCCCAATCCAGAGACGGTAGTGCAAGATCCATCTGTAGAGCTTCAAGACCCTGGTCATGTAATGCTTCCTGGTGGTGGAGCAGTCGATAGTGCCACATCCCTAAGCGAACCTGGTCAGGTAATACTTCCTGGTGGTGGAGAAGTTGACACAACGCAGATAATAGATAGCGGCCCTGGCGGCATGCCAGAAGGATTGCCACCTCAAAATCCACCCACGGATGTACCAGGCAGGCATTAATCCGTTTATTATGGGAGGAGAGCGGCAACGCTCTCCTTCTAAGCTCAATAATACTTTGATACCCCGCTATCATTATAATGGGGTATCATTGGCTTGCATTTTCCATCAAGACAGACCCGGGAAAAGTCCCTCTAGCCCTTGCGGCCTTAGTGACAACCTGCTTTTTTTGATTCGCACTCTTTGCAATCCTCAAAGCAGATACGGCAGACATCAGCACATTTTTTGGATGCTTTAACGCAGTCTTTTGCATACGCATGATCAATTTTGGAACACTCTTTAGCGCAGTCGTCACAGATTTTTGCGCAAAGCTGATAGATATCAGCGCAGCAAAGGTTACGTGCCGTTAACCGTCCCACAAGGGTGCAGACTTCTGCACAAACGGTACAACACTCATGTTTTTCTTTGCAGGAAGGCGTACAGCATTCGCTTCCACAACGTTCGCAGGCTTTTACGCAATCAAAGCATGCATCAATACAGTTCTTATAAATCATGAATTTCCCCCTTTTTTGTTCTTATCTCACCAAGATGATGGGATTTAATGAAGCATGGCCTAAATTAGTTAACAATTAGCTAATTTTTAACTTTTCTTTATTGCTCTCAAGTGGAAATTTAACCCAAAAGATTGTTCCTTTTTTTGCGGAGCTTTTAAAACCAATCCTTCCTTTCATGGATGTTACGATTTTTTTGACAATATATAAACCTAAGCCCGCGCGTGTATCTTCTTGTCCAGGGACTTTAAAATTCTTTTTAAAGATATTTTGGCGATATTTAAGAGGAATAGAAGGACCTTGATTGCTGACCTTAAATTCGATGAATTTATGGGATTCTTGTAACTCAACATTTATTGTTGATTTTTGTTTTGCATAATGGACTGCATTACGCAAAAGATTCCCAACAATTGTTTGTACTTCATCACTGTTGGCTTTGATGAGGGTCAAATAAGGAGGACTTTCAAAATTGAAAATGATCTTTTTTTGATTAGCTTCTAATTTTACACCATTAATAAGGTTTGTAACTATGATACTTAAATCCATCTCTTGAAGAGGAAGGCCTTGTTTTTTGAATTGGCCGCGCGAAAGGCTAAGTAAACTTTGAGAAATATTTTCCATATAGTCACACTTTTCTCGTGTGGCCATAAGGATTTCCTTTTGTTTTTCCGTTAAAGGCCCAGCGGCACCCTCCACACATAATAAATGGATCGCCATACGGACTTCATTAAGAGGAGGCCGGAAATCATGGGCCAGTCTTTCATAAGCATCAGCCTTGCTTTCTTCTGAAAAAGGTTTGTGGAGGAGGTCTTGAAGGATAATCAGAATACCTTCAAATTCTAAGTTCTTAGAACTCTCCCTTTTAATGGGATAGGCCCAAGGAAGGAAAAAGGCTTTTTTCTTGTCTATAAAAAAGGAAAGTACATCCTTTTCTTTATTAGGTTGATAGGTTAAACCTGTTGCAAGAACGTTATTGCAGATTTCAAGGAGAAGATCTTTCCATTCTTTATTGACATGAAAAAGCGAGGGAACCTTTTTGAAGTCATGGGAAAGATTTAATATATGCCGTGCTGCTTTATTGACATAAATGAAATTAGAAATTTTATCCACAATGAGGATCGCTTCTGGCCAAGCATCAAGAGCATCTTTCATGAGCTGGAAGCTTTCCAGGGCCTTTTGAAGAGAGTCTCTTTGATATCCTTGAAGACGTATGGCCATAAGGTTAAATTCATTGCAAAGCTTTTCAATTTCTTCTGATCCTTTAAGGTTTATAAGTATTGTTTTCTCTTCCTCTCCAATTTTGCGAATCATTTCAGCCAGCGTATTTAAAGGATCTAAAAAGAGCCCTGAAAAAAACCAAAAAAGAAAAAGAGAAAAAATTATGGCTGTTCCGCTGCTAACTAATATAAAAATAATAACTTGCGTAATAAATTTTGAGAGTTTTTCTTTTGTTGCAATAACTCGATCTAGATTCAATTGTATAATAGCGTTTGTGTTAGACTTTAACTCTTTGTAGACTTTTTCTCCCTGAAAAATGGGAGAGGGGAAGGGCAAAGAAATTGTCTTCAAATATTTCTGCCAACTTTGATGAAGAGTTTCTGTTAGCTCTTTTTCCCGTGAGCTTTTAAGGTCCTCCTTTTGGAGGAGAAGCTGTTGGTCTACCTGAATTTTTAAGGGATTTATTTCTGATGGACGTTCAGACATGATGGTTGGATTTTTGATATAAAGGTCGTTTAGGTCTTCAAGATGTTTATTCAAGTTAATCATATGAGAGATACTTTTATAATTCTTAACAAGAATAAGATCCGCCTGCTCTTTAATGGAATTGATGAAAGCAATGAAAGACCAAGCAATTAAACCTATAATAAGGAGATTTGGGAGTTGAGTGAAAAGGAGCTGTGTCTTAATTTTCATCAACGGTTTCCTTTTATCTCTTCCTTATGATAACTCATAATAAAAACATCGAGCTCTTTAGATTGCTTGAGGAGAGAATTGAGAATATCTAACCCAAATGCTTCCCGCCACCAGCTGGTTTCTGGGCGGCCAATGATAAGTTGTGAAATAGACTCTTTTTTAGCAAAGTCAAGCCACCCGTTAATGCGATTTTCCGTTTTAAGGTGGATAATATGCGCTCCGAGATCTTTTGCAAATTGAATGTCAGAAAAGAGGTATCGTTGTTTTTCAAGATCAATTTGTTCGGGCGCATCCTCAGAAGTTTCTGCATAGACAACAAACCATTCTTTGCTAAGACGTCCAGCGAGTCGAGAGGCTTTTTTCAGCATGGTACGTTGGCTCCACCTTTCAGGTAAAAAACATACCATCAGCTGATGACTTGCAAAAATGGCGTCTTTAAGGGCCTCTTTTTTGGGGATATAGTACCCTCCTTGTTCAATGGCTTCTGCCACTTCGCGCAAGGCAAGTTCTCGTAATTTAATCAGGTTTTCTTCTTTGAAGAAGTTTTCAAGGGCTAACGTAATCTTTTCTGCCCCATAGATTTGTCCTGATTGCAAACGATCAATGATATCCTCGACGCCGAGATCAACGTTGATGACTTGATCCGCATGCTTGAGAAAGCTATCAGGAATTGTTTCATAGATGGTGACGTTCGTAAACTTTTTAACGATATCGCTTAAACTTTCCAAATGCTGGATGTTAAAAGCACAGATAACGTTGATTCCAGCCTTTAATAGCTCAATAATGTCTTGATATCTTTTAGAATTACGACAAAGAGGCGTGTTCGTATGCGCAACTTCATCCACGATGGCAATTTGAGGCTTGCGTTTGAGGACTGCATCCACATCCATCTCTTCGAGGGCCACACCCTTATAGTCGTATTTTTTCCGAGGAATAAGCTCAAGTCCCTTCAGGAGTTCTTCAAGTTTTTTCCTCCCATGCGTTTCAACAAAGGCCAGGACAACATCAGCGCCATGCTTCTTTAAGGCATGAGCTTCCTCAAGCATGCGGTATGTTTTCCCGACCCCAGCTACAGGGCCTGTGTAAATTTTTAGTTTGCCACGCGTGGCCTTTTGAAGAAGAGCTAAAAAGTCCTGATGATCTGGCAAATCCTTTTTCATGGCTGTCTCCCGGGAGGGCCAAAATAATGGTCTAGGGTCAAGTTTAGCATTAAAACGTTAACACGAGGCTCACCAAGGATATAAAAATAACGCGGCTCCTTCATTGACTCAATTAGGCTAACGATGCGTTCGAGGGAGACATTGCGTTGGAGAGCGACTTGGGGGGCTTGCCATAAAGCAGCTTCAAGGGAGATATGAGGATCAAATCCACTTGCGGAGGCTGTCACTAAATCCAAAGGGATTGGCGCGGAGTTGACTTTGCTAATGTGTGAGATTCGTTCTTGAATTTCTTGAATAAGGGCAAGGGAAGTGGGACCCAAATTGGAACCTCCAGAAGAGACCCCATTATATCCCTTATTTTTTGCTGCGGGCCGAGGAAAGAAATAAGCAGGGGTTGAAAATTTTTGACTCAAGAGTTCAGATCCAATGACCTTTCCATTTTTATCTTTAATCAGGCTTCCTGACACCTGGTGAGGGAAGAAAAGGGAGGAGAATCCTGTGACCAAAAGCGGGTAAAGGCCAGCCGTCAAAAGAAGGGTAATGAAAGAGACGTTCAGGGCGATGAGGATATCCTTTTTCATCTAAACTAAGCTCAAACTGTATAAAAGCATGTCGATCACTTTGATTCCTATGAAGGGCAGCAAGAGCCCTCCAACTCCATAGATAAAAAGAGATTCGGCTAAAAGGACCTTAGCTCCCCGTGGCCTGTACTTCACCCCACGGAAGGCAATGGGAATTAAAGCTGCTATGCTCAGGGCATTAAAAATGACGGCGGAAAGAATGGCGGAGTGAGGAGACGATAAGTTCATAATATTTATGGCCTGAAATTCAGGGATTGAGAGAAGAAAAATAGCCGGGATGATGGCAAAATATTTAGCGACATCATTTGCTACTGAAAAAGTTGTTAAACATCCTTTTGTCATTAAGAGCTGTTTCCCAATTTCGATAACCTCTAAAATTTTCGTAGGATTGCTATCCAAATCAACCATATTTGCAGCTTCTTTTGCGGCTTGAGTTCCCGAATTCATCGCAATGCCTAGATCAGCTTGAGCGAGAGCTGGCGCATCGTTTGTCCCATCCCCTGTCATGGCAACTAAGTATCCTTTGGCTTGTTCTTCTATAATAAAATCCAATTTTTTCTGTGGGGTTGCCTCGGCAAGGAAAGTATCTACCCCTACTTCATTTGCAATGGTAGCAGCGGTCAAGGGGTTATCTCCGGTGATCATAACAGTATGAACACCCATTTTCTTAAGGCGTTGAAAACGTTCCGCAATTCCTGGCTTAATAATGTCCTTGAGATGAATAATACCAAGAGCCTTTCCATTCATGGCAACCGCGAGAGGAGTGCCTCCGGAGATACTAATGCTTTCCATAACTTTAAAAAACTCTGGGGGGATTTTTCGCTTTTGATGAAGAAGTAAGTTTTGTATGGCATCGCATGAGCCTTTACGGATAGAAAGAGACGGACCATCACATCCACTTAAGCGTGTTTCAGCACTAAAGGGAATGAAGGTCAGGCCTCGAGTTTCTTTTTCAGTAAAAAAACGGCCATAATGCTTTTCAATAAATTCAAGGATAGATTTTCCTTCAGGCGTACGATCTGCAAAACTGGAAAGCTCAATAGCTTTAGATAGTTCTTTAAAGGGAATACCTTTAAAGGGAATGAATTTAAAGGGCATACGGTTACCAAGGGTAATCGTGCCTGTTTTATCTAAAAGCAACACATCAATATCTCCAGCGGTTTCAACAGCCTTACCACTGGTTGCAACGATATTCTTGCGTAAGGCTCTTTCAATTCCTGAAATACCAATAGCAGAAACGAGGCCACCGATAGTTGTTGGGATAAGACAAACAAGGAGGGCAATAATAACCGTGAGGGAAAGGGGTGTGTGCGAGTAAAGTCCAAAGGGTATAAGAGTTCCGCAGACGATGAGAAAAATCAGTGTAAGACCAACGAGCAAAACCTGTAGGGCGATCTCATTGGGTGTTTTTTGTCGCTTAGCCCCTTGCACTAAATTTATCATTTGATCCAAAAAGCTTTCGCCAGGATTTGAAACGATACGAATCAATAAGACGTTTGAGATAAGCTTTGTCCCAGCCGTCACAGAGGATCTATCGCTGTCACTTTCGCGAATAACAGGTGCGGATTCTCCTGTAATGGCTGATTCATCAATGGCGGCAATTCCTTCAATGATTTCACCATCCGAGGGAATGAACTCTCCCGCGACTACTTTAATAAGGTCATCTCGCTTCAAGTCACTTGTGGGGACCATCTCTTCCTGGCCATTCTTTAAGACACGGCGGGCTATTATTTCTTTGGCGAGGGCTTTTAGGCTCGTTGCATGTGCCTTTCCTTTCCCTTCTGCGATTGCTTCTGAGGCGTTGGAAAATAAGAGGGTAAACCATAACCAAAAGGCAACTAAACCCGTAAACCAAATTGGTTCAGAAAAAAGAGAGGGATAGAAAAAATCCCGTATACAAATGAGAGTCGTTAAACTTGCGCCTAAAAAGACAACAAACATAACGGGATTTTGTTCGAGATAGCGCGGGTCTAATCGTTTTAAGGTCAGCCATAGAGCTTCCTTGAAAAAGTTTTTTGAAAAGTAAGAAGGGGTCGGAAAAATTAACTTTGCCATTAGAAACCCTTTCCTTGAAGTAAATTCATGTATTCCAACAAGGGCGCTAATGCTAAGACCGGAAAAAATGTAAGAGCGCCTACGATGATGATGACGCTTAAAAGAAGGATTATAAACAAGGGCCCCTGTGTCGAAAAGGTGCCGGGGCTAGCGTGAATAATTTTTTTATTGACCATAAGACCAGCAATCGCTAACCCTAAATAGATAGGCAAATAGCGCCCGATCAGCATGGCCAGAGCAAGGAAAAGGTTGTACCAAGTTGTATTTGCATTAAGGCCGCCAAAGGCTGATCCATTGTTCTGTGTTGCACTTATAAAGGCATAAAGGATTTCACTTAATCCGTGGGGGCCTGCATCTTGAATAGAAGCGAGGCCTTGGGGGGTGAGAACAGCCGCTGCTGTTCCCACCAGAATAACCAAGGGAAAAATTGCCATAAAAAGTATCGCAAAGCGAATTTCTTTGCTTTCAATTTTTTTCCCTAAATACTCTGGGGTTCGCCCCACCATAAGCCCTGCAATAAAAACCGTAATGATGATAAAAATAATCATACTAAATAAACCAATGCCCACCCCTCCAAAGATGACTTCACCAACAAGCATATTCACGAGAAGAACCATCCCTCCAAGAGGCGTAAAACTATCGTGAAGGCTGTTGGTTGCTCCACAGGAAATATCTGTGGTGACGCTCGCATAATGAGCTGACCCTAATGTTCCAAACCGAAGCTCTTTTCCCTCCATATTTCCAAGACTTTGGTCGATAGAAAATGAAGTCAATAATGGGTTGGGTTGAGCTTCAAAACATGAAATTAGAAAAGCTCCGAGAATGGCAAGAACAAACATAGCTAGAAAAATAGACCATCCCTGTTTTTGATTTTGAGTAATCTTACCGTAAGTATAGGTCAAGGATGCAGGGATTAAAAGCATTGCGAGCATTTGAAGAAAGTTTGTGAGGGGAGTGGGGTTTTCAAATGGATGAGCAGAATTAGCGCCAAAAAAACCCCCACCATTAGTTCCTAAAATCTTAATAGCTTCTTGAGAGGCAACGGGGCCCATGGAGATCAACTCCTGCCATCCCTCTAATGTTGAGATGTGAAGGGTGGGAGAGAAATTTTGAATGACGCCCTGTGAGGCAAAGAAAAGAGCAAGAAGAAAGGCCCCTGGCAAAAATACGTAAAAAACCGAACGGAGAAGGTCAATCCAAAAATTCCCAAGATATATATCTTGAGGGGATGTGGGATGACGACTCAAGCCACGTGCTAAAGCTAAGAATACGGTCATACCAGTGGAGGCAGAGACAAAATTTTGCCAGGTGAGGCCGATCATCTGAGTGAAGTAACTCATAGTTGTCTCTCCACTATAAGCCTGCCAATTTGTATTGGTTGTAAAGCTTACGGCAACATTTAAGGCGAGGTCCCAAGGAACACTTGGGAAATTTTGAGGATTTAAGGGCAAAAAACCTTGAAACCGCTCAAGGAGAAATAGAATCATAATGCCCATAAAATTAAAGACAAGAAGAGATTTAAGGTAAGCTTTCCAATCTTGTTCATCGTGTTTAAAGCAGCACCATTTGAGAAGACGCCCTTCTAAACGGTTCAACAAGGGAAAGGGAGACGACGTCTCATAAATACGATAGAGATAGAGACCAACGGGCTTTGTCAGAAGAAGAAGGCACAGAAAAAGAGCCGCAATTTGTAATGTATTGAGAAGGATCATTGGCGGTTTCTCCCTCTACATGGACGAGACATGGATAAGAAAATAAATGAGATATCCCAAAAGGAAAATGGCAACGATAAAACCAATGTAATACTCGATGACCATGATATGAGAAATCCCCTGTTTTTTTGTTTAGTATGCCAAAAATTTAGAAACAAACCAAACGAAAAGGAACGAAGCACAGGGCTCTTTTATTATTTAAGCGCGTATTTTTCACTGGTAATCTTGGATAACTTCGGCAAAATAGGGCCAGGGAAGTTGAGAAGGGGTAAAATGTGTCTGAGATTTATACAAAAGCGTTGATTATTGGCAGTGGACCTGCGGGGTATTCGGCAGCTATTTATGCTGCGCGTGCAAATTTGGAGCCTGTCCTTGTCTCAGGAATGGAACCCGGAGGTCAGTTAATGATCACAACCGATGTGGAAAATTATCCTGGTTTTGCCGATGTGATTCAAGGTCCGTGGCTTATGGAGCAAATGCGTCTTCAAGCAGAGCACGTCGGAACAAAGCTCATCCAAGACCATATCCAAGAGGTTGATACCAGCAAACGCCCCTTTATCTGTAAGGGAGCCGATGGGACGGTTTATAAGGCTGAGACCCTTATTGTTTGTACGGGTGCTCAGGCCAAATGGTTGGGGATTGAAAGCGAAACAAAATTCCGCGGCTTTGGTGTCTCAGGGTGTGCTACATGTGACGGCTTTTTCTTTCGTGGAAAGGAAATAGCCGTTGTGGGAGGTGGAAATACAGCCGTAGAAGAAGCCCTTTATATGACAAACCATGCCTCAAAAGTCACCCTGATTCATCGACGGGATCAACTGCGAGCCGAAAAAGTGCTTCAAGAGCGCCTCTTTAAAAATCCAAAAATTCACGTTATGTGGAATCACATCGTAAAAGAGGTCTTGGGTAAAGAGAATCCTCTCACAGTAACAGGCGTGCGTTTAAAGAATACCCTTTCAGGGGTGGAACAAGAATTACCCTTTGATGGGGTTTTTATTGCAATTGGGCATGCCCCCAACACAAAGATTTTTCGAGGTAAACTTGAGTTAGATGATGAGGGGTATGTGATTGGCTCCCCTTTCTCGACAGAAACATCTGTAAAGGGCGTTTTTGCAGCTGGAGACGTGCGTGATAAGGTGTATCGACAAGCTGTAACAGCCGCTGGTATGGGATGTATGGCAGCGCTTGATGTAGCCAGATTTTTACAAGATGAGGGGATTGCTTAAATAACAGATGGATTGGGATAAGCTCAGAATTTTTTATAGTGTTGCCGAATCCGGAAGTTTTACGCGTGCAGCGGCACGCCTTGACATTACACAGTCTGCTATCAGCCGCCAGATTAGTGGTCTTGAAAGCCGAATGGGGGTACCTCTTTTTCATCGTCATGTGCGTGGGCTCATTTTAACAGAGCAAGGTGAACTTCTCATGCGCACTATACGCGAGGTCTTCTCTGATTTTGCCATGGCTGAAGCCAAGCTGACCGATAAAACAGAAGGGGCCCAAGGTACACTTTTTATGTCCTGCACGAATGGTTTTGGAACCACTTGGTTGATGCCACGGTTGACTCATTTTTTGAGAAAAAATCCTGAAATCCTTGTTTCTGTGAACTTTAGTGATGATCCTCTTGATGTCTCCATCTGTAAATCGGATGTGGCGATTACTTCATCTGTAATGCAAGATGAGGGCCTTATTTATCATGAGCTTATTTGTCGGCCTCTTTATTTTTATGCGAGTCGCAACTACTTGCTTGAGTTTGGTGTTCCCATAAAGCCTAAAGATCTTGATCGCCATCAGCTGATTGCTTTTTCCGATAGAACTCTTCTCCCTTATGATGATGCAAATTATATTTTAACCTGCGGAAGTCCTTCTGGTGTTTTGCGGGAGGCCCATCTTTCCATGAACAATTTATATGGCATTGCGAAGATGGTCGAAACAGGGAGTGGGATTGCCTGTCTTCCGATCTATCTCGCGGCTAAATTTAAGGATTTAGTGCAAGTTCTACCTGATATTGAACCACCCTATGTGCACTTTTACTTTGTTTACCCCCGTCAATTAAAGGAGTCCCTCCGCATCCTTAAATTATGGGAGTTCTTACAAGAAGAAGTTGAAAAAGATAATAAAAACCTAAAGGAGCTTGTTCCGTGAGCCATAAGTTTATACGTTTTGAAAAAGAAGATAAGAAGGTGGGCGTCATTACCCTCAATCGACCAGAAGTCTTAAATGCATTGGGAGGTCAATTGATTGAGGAGCTCGGCCAAGTTTTAAAAGCCTGTGAAGAGGATCCAAAAATTCACTGTATGATCTTAATGGGCTCTGAAAAAGCCTTTACCGCGGGAGCAGATATCAAGGAAATGCAGGCCAAAATCTACTCGGAAGCCTTTCTTGAAGATTTTATTACAAAAGGTTGGGAGAAAGTCAGTGCTTGTCGAAAACCCATCATTGCAGCCGTGTCCGGGTATGCTTTAGGGGGAGGGTGTGAGATCGCCATGATGTGCGATATGATCATCGCTGGGGAGTCTGCAAAATTTGGTCAACCCGAAGTGACCATAGGAACGCTGCCGGGGGCAGGCGGAACTCAAAGATTACCACGTTCTGTAGGTAAGTCAAAAGCGATGGATTTATGTCTGACAGGAAGGATGATGGATGCTCAGGAGGCAGAACGGGCAGGTTTGATTTCCCGTGTTGTTCCTGATGCGGTATTGAAGAAAGAGGCGCTTGCTATTGCCCAGACTATTGCATCCTATTCCTTGCCTGTCGTAATGATGATTAAGGAATCAATAAACCGTGCCTTTGAGACGCCCCTCTCAGAAGGATTAAAGTTTGAGCGTCGGTTATTTCATGCAAGTTTTAGCCTTGAGGATCAAAAGGAAGGCATGGCTGCCTTTCTTGAAAAAAGAACTCCCAAGTTCAAGGGGAAATAGGATTGAGCATTAAAAGGTCGGGAATAACTTAAGCTAAAAACTGCTCTCGCAGGATGCGCTCATCCAGATTGTGTTCGTGATCAAAGAGAAGGGTTACCGCGTGCTCCTTGGATTGGCGGATGGAGACAGACGTTACTTCTCGTACTTCTGTAAAATCCGCAACCGCACTCACAGGACGTTTGTCAGGCTCAAGGATTGTAAAAATCACCTCTGCGGTCTCTGGCAACAAAGCTCCCTTCCAGCGGCGGGGTCTGAAGGCACTAATGGGTGTAAGGGCTAAAAGAGGAGCGCCAAGAGGGATAATTGGTCCGTGAGCTGAAAGGTTATAAGCCGTGCTCCCCGCAGGGGTTGAAAGTAAAATCCCATCACACACTAATTCCTGAAGGCGTTCAACCCCGTCAACTGCAATCTTAAGCTTTGCAGCTTGACGCGATTCACGGAGCAACGACACTTCATTAAAGGCAAGAGCTGTTATAGAGTTGCCCTCTTTTTTCCGAGTTACCATTTCAAGAGGGTGGAGAACACTTGGTTTGGCCTTTTCAAGGCGCAGCATCAAGTCATGGGGTACAAGCTCATTCATCAAAAACCCTATACTGCCACAATGAATGCCGTAGATGGGAATTTGAGAGGTGAGAAAGCCATGCATGGTTTCCAGCATAAAGCCATCACCTCCAAGGGCAATTAAAATATCTGCGCCTTCAGGTCGAACCGTTGGATAAAGAGCTTCCAGCGTTCTCTTGGCTTGAAGAGCTTCAGGTGCTGAGGAGGCGAGAATGGCAATTTTTGGCATAAAAATTTTCCCTCAATGATGGCTGGTTTCGTGGAGTAAGGTCGTGAAGGCAGTGGGTTGAAGGAAACCTATGGTTTTGCCTTTGTGGGTTGTAATGGGGAAACGCGGGTTTAGTTTTTCATAAAGGTCATCATCAAGAGCCCCAAGGGAGCGCAAAATCGCAAGGAAGGCAAGTTCAGAAGCCTTGGAATTCCCATCATCGATTTTAAGGGCAACCCCAAGCCCTAAAGAGGGAAGAATGCCTATATGAATACCACCAGCTCCTCCTTTGCATATAACGGTACCTTTTGTCATTTTAATGACCAGTGTATCAAAGCCATGGTACCCCGCGAGAAGGTCAGGGTACTCGATAATAGCCGCAAGAATCGTTTGAATGGCCTTTTGCCGTGGATAGGGAAGGTGAGAGGGATCTGCGATGCGTGCCATGGCAAGTGCGATATTAAAGAGCGGGAAGGCAAAAGTGGGGATGCCGCACCCATCCGTGCCATGAGGCGTAAGATTTGTGTCCACATTTGTCATTTCTGCTAAAGCGTGTTCTACGCGCTTTTGCACGGGATGTTCCCTTGAGAAATAGCCCTCAAGAGGTTCATTCCTGTGGAGGGCTGTTGTCAGCATACCTAAGTGTTTGCCAGAACAAGCATTTTGTAGAGCGGAAGTCTCTTCAGTGAATGACTGATTGGGTTTTAAATAATTGGTGTAAAGAGGGCGGTGTGTACCACATTCAAGGATTCTTTCATCCTTTCCAATCTTTTTAAGCCAGGTTTCTAAAACATTTACATGCCGGATCTCGCCATGGTGGGAAGCACATGCCAAGGCGATCTCTTCAGGAGAGAGGTGATAAGCTTCAGCAGCTCCCTGTTCAATGAGGGGAAGAGCTTGGATCAATTTAAGCGCAGATCTTCCAAATACAGGCGTTTGAATGTCGCCCCAGTTGCGAATGATGTGCCCCAATGGGTCAACAACTGCAGCACTCCCTCGATGATAGGATTCAACATGTCGTCCACGTATTGCTTCAACCATAATAGGGTTTACCATGGTTCTTCCCCAAATTTATCTTCGATGAGTTGGACTAAACACTGAACGGCTTTTTCGGCCTCAGTTCCTTCTGCCTCAATTATGAGAACAGATCCTTGGGCTGCTCCCAGCATTAAAAGGCCCATAATAGATTGAGCAGGGACACGCATATCTTGAAAGCAAATAAAGGTTTCAGCTTGAAATGACTCCATGAGCTTCACAACTTGCGCAGAGGCGCGTGCATGGAGTCCTTTTCGATTTTGTATGACTACCTCTTGCTTAATCATATCATCCCGTTGATTTATCTAATGCATGGGATGCAATATGAATATATTTTCGGCCAGCTTCTTGGGCCAAAAGCACAGCTTCGTGAAGTGATTTTGTTTTTCGAGTCCTGGTAAGTTGTACGAGAAGGGGAAGATTCATGCCTGCCACAATTTCAACGTTTTGTCCTTCAAGAAGGGAATGCGCCAGGTTGGAGGGGGTTCCCCCAAACATATCTGTTAAGATCACAACCCCATGATTATCTTCAACTTTTTGAACAGCATTTTGAATTTCCTTGCGCTTTTCTTCTATATCATCATCGGGAAACAAGCCAATGGAGATAAAATTTTCCTGAGGACCTACAATATGTTCCAGGGTTTTTGCAAACTCTTTTGCAAGATTCCCATGACTTACAAGAATGATACCAATCATTTGACTTAACTCTTTTTTAAATCACGATGTCTTAATTTTACCTTGTTTTTTTGTTCTTGTAACCACTCTTTAAGTAATTTAGCTATAAAAACCGAACGGTGTTGCCCACCGGTACATCCCACAGCAATGGTGAGATAACCGCGGCCCTCGTCGATAAAACGAGGGAGAGAGAGGGAAAGGAGAGATTGAAGCGCTTTAAAATACTCAGAAAAGACTGCATCGTTTTGAATATAAGTTGCGACTTCTGAATTTTCCCCCGAGAGGGGGCGCAGCTTGTCTATGTAATAGGGATTTTTTAAAAGACGCGCATCAAAAACGATGTCTGCTTCACGAGGAAGCCCCTGGCGAAAGGAAAAGGAGATAATAAAAATGCTTAAATGAGGCGCTTTTTCGTGTGAAAAGAACCGACGGAGCTGTCCTCTTAAGTCCGTAGGGAGAAGCAGGGTTGTATCAATTACAAGGTCTGCATAATTTTTCAGAGGTGAGATTAAATGCCGTTCATGGCGAATGCCATCAATAACGGGGCGTTCATAGGCAAGGGGATGAAAACGCCGCGTTTCATTATAACGCCTTGCAAGTACATCGTCATCACACTCAAAGAAGATCAATTGCGTTTTTATATCAGGGTTTTTTGTCAACATTTTCATCTGTTGATGGACCTGCTCTAAAGAAAAATCGCGTGTTCTAATATCTATTGAAATGGCTAAGGGATGAGAAATTTGTTGATGTGCTAAGGTGACTGTTTCCAGAAAGGAAAGGGGCAGATTGTCGATGGTTTCATACCCCATATCTTCAAGGACTTTTAAAGCAAAGGAACGTCCAGACCCAGACATTCCTGTGATTAATAAGACAGGTCTTTGAGAAAGTTCATTCATCATTTTAAGGTCTTGCAAATTATTAACTTTCTTTATAGGAGCATATCTGCTCGCTTTTGAAGCGAATCGGGGACATTAATTCCAGCTTTTTTTGCGGCATGAAGATTAATGTAAAACAATAGCTGAGGCGGGTCTTGGATGGGGAGGGTATTTACGGGGACACCTTTTAAGATTTTGGCGATCGTTTCAGCAAGAGACAAACCAGATTCAGTCCAGTTGACACCATAAGCAGCCGTTGCCCCTCGTTTGACAATGTCAACATCGCTCCCAAAAACAGGAATATTATATGTCTCCCCTATTTTAATAATACTTTCTAAGGCCGTAATGACTGTATTATCGGTGGGTAAAAGGATAGCATCTACCTTTCCAACTAAGGTTTTTGTTGCACTTGAAACGTCGCTACTTTTGGAAATGGTGGACTCAATGATAATTATGTTTTGTTTTTGTGCAACTTCCTTAAGATCTTGCACTTGTTTTACGGAATTGGCTTCTCCTGAATTATAAACAACACCAATGGCTTTAACCTGGGGGAAAAAAGTTTTTACAAGCTCCAACTGTTTTTCAGGAGGGACAAAATCAGTTAATCCTGTTACATTTTGATGCCCGGTCAACTTTGCGGTCACAGGATCCGTCACTGCACCAAACACAATAGGTATTGAGGAAGTGACGGTAAGGACTGCTTGTGTCATGGGTGTGGAAAGAGTAACAATAACATTGGGATTAAGGCTCACAAGTTTTTTGCTAATTTGAACAGCTGTCGTGGGATTCCCTTGAGCATTCTCATAAGTCCACTCGAGGTTTTTCCCTTCAACAAATCCTTGCTGTTCGAGACCTTTTTTTAAGCCTTCCCGGAGGGAGTTTAGAGCTGGATGCTCGACAATTTGTCCCACAGCCACATGCGCCCTGGTATCAGCATAAGCAGATGGAATTTGCCAGAGACATAGGGATAATACAAAAAGGGGCAATTTAAACATTTAAAGGGTCTCCTTTTTTGGCATGGCTATACTGCAATTTACTTGAAGTATCTTTTCAATGCGAGGGTTAAAATACACTTTGAGGTCTTCTGGGATTTCAACATTTATTTTTCCAGGGCTTTTTCCTTTAAAAACCTTCAGAATCATGCGACCGACCTGCTCCCCAATTTTGTGTTGGTCATAGGCATATGCTGCTAAAGCTCCCCTTTGAACGGAATCGGGATCACTCACAAAAAAGGGCTTTTTTGTTTTAAGGGTTACTTTGACAATCGATTCCAATCCCGACACAATCGTGTTATCATTTCCGATGAAGAGTGCCTCCACCTCATCGATAAGTCCATTAACAGCGCCAGTGATTTCAGCCGTTTTCGAGGCGGGAGCTGTTTTAATTTGAATGTCCTTTTTCTTGGCAGCTTCTTTAAGGCGTTCAAGAAAGGAAACATTATTGACTTCTCCCGGGTTATAGATAACTCCGAGGGTTTTTAATTGAGGAAGACACTTCGTGATGAAGTCAAGTTGGTCTTCAACAGGCGGGATATCGGCAACACCCGTAACATTTCCACCCGAAGCCTTGAGAGAGGGGACAATTTTAGCTTCCAAAGGATCACTAATGGCTGCAAAGATAATGGGGGATTCCTTGACTTGCTGGACAACAGCTTGGGCTGAAGGCGTAGAGATGGGAATAACCGCGTCAAGCGAAAGGCTTGCGAACTTGCGGGCAATTTGTGCCGCTATAGCAGGGTTTCCTTGAGCGTTTTCATAGATGATGGTCAGGTCCTTCCCTTCTTGATAACCGCCTCTTGCAAGCTCATCAACGATACCTTTTCGAATGGCATTTAACGAAGGGTGATCTACAATTTGAGTGATCCCAATTGTTTTATGAGCAGATAGAGGTGAAATGAAGCAAAGAGTTAAAAGAAGGAGGCTTAATTTAAGTTTGGTTTGAATTTTTTCTAAAAGTGTCATGGCTTTCTCGTATTGGCAAAAGTTGATGGAAAAAACAGGCATAAAAATTGTTCCACCAACGCCAATAAGGAGATGCACGATATGACGTATAGAAATAAGTACTCATGTCGCTCTCCTTTCTTGATCCAATGACTTTATGATTTCATCCTACGATATCTCTAGAGAAAGTCAAGCTACTTTAGCTTAACCGCGGGGACTATTAGGAAGCTTAGGCTCATCCAACACGACGTCTCGCTGCTTGATCACGCGGGATTCAACCTTATCCTTGGACTCCGCGGTTAAACCGTAGGGTTGTAAGGTTATTGATTCATGAATACGGATTCTTAAAGAATTTCTCCTGCCCAAAGAGAATTTAAAAAATCTTCAACTGGCCAAACAATGACTTCTTGTGAATCAAGGCGCATGAGACGTTTCCGTTGTTCAAGCGTTACCAGATGAAGTTTCGCCTTATACTCATTTCCAAAGGTTAATAAGCCCTTTAGATCTCTGCGTTCAATAGGGGTTGATATTTTGCATTCAATAGCGATTTGTCCGTTTTGTAAAACGAAATCTACTTCATGAGTCCCCTCGTGGGTTCGCCAGAAGTTAATAGAGTGGTCGAGATCATTAAGATATTTATGAGCGATGAGCTCAAGGAAAATATAATGCTCAAAGGCCTTTCCAGCCTCAACTCCTTTGAATTCCATAAAGTTATATTTTTTAAGGTGGTTGGCAAGTCCTGTATCCATCAGATAGAATTTTGGAGTTTCTTTGATAGTTCTACGACTATCTCGCTTTTGGAAGGGAGTTAGAAAGTAGCCAATATACATTTCTACCAGGATCTCAAAATAAATTTTGACAGTTTTTGCATCAACTCCGCAATCACGAGCAATATTGGAATAATTGAGAAGTTCCCCTTGGCAGAATCCCAAAGTGTCTAAAAAGCGTGCGAATCCTTGAGAAGAGCGAAGGCTTGCTTCTAAATGAACTTCAGGTAAGAGATAGTCGATAACATATGATGAAAGAAGCTTATGAGAGTAAAAAGAAAGGTAGTGGCTTGGCAGAAGGCCTCTGTTCATAATTTTCTTCCAGTCGAGAGTTTTAAGTTCTGGAAAACACAGCGGCATAAACATCGTTCTCCAAGCTCGTCCACCTAAAAGATTAGAACCACTTTGCTTGAGTTTTCGTATGCTCGAGCCACATAAGATAAATTGACTACTCTTAATATTTTCAATCATCCAATGAACTTCGTCGAGAAGCTGAGGAATTTTTTGGACTTCATCCAGAATAATAGGCTTATTTAAAGTTTCCTCTGGCACCCCAAGGATCTCTTCGCGCAATAAAAAAGGGCGGTTGACATATTTTTGAAAAACATCAGTCTTTAAAAGATCAACATAAAGAGATTCGGGAAAATTTTGACGTAGATAAGTGGATTTCCCCGTTTTTCGAGCTCCCCAAAGAAAGGTGGAATAAGGCTTTGGCAGCATTAGATTTAAATATCGTTTGATCTTTTCCATAAGAGAATCTCTTCTTATTTTTCAAGTTTATAAGGAGTATATTCCTTAAAAACGGTGTTTTCAAGGAACATATTCCTTAAAAACGGATTTTTTAGGGGATAAGAACGTATCTTGATCCTCCTTGAGGAAGTATCATACAATATTTCTAATTACTAACATCTAGTCACTAATTATTGAGGTAGGATTAAGGACATACACAGGCCGCCATGGGCCTTTGACTTGGAGAGATGAATATCTCCCCCATGACTTCGAGCAATGTCTCGTGCAATGGTTAGGCCTAGGCCAACACCTCCTGTGCTGACGTTACGTGAGCGGTCAAGACGAAAGAAGGGTTTGAAGACTTCTTCCATTTTATCTTGGGGGATGCCGGGTCCATCATCTTCAACGGAAATAAGAAGGGACTCACTGTTTGAGCGGGCATTAATCCAGACTTCTTGTCCGTAGCGGGTCGCATTGTTAATGAGATTTGTTAAACACCGTTTAAGGGCTTGAGGTTTTATATGAAGGTGGGACAAGGGTTGTGATTCGTAATGAACTTTTTTGTTCATATGTGAGCGACCTTGGATAGCATCTAAAAGGAGAGCATTCATATCTGTTTCGCTTGTTTCTTCGAGCCCTTCCCCACGCGCAAAGGTGAGGTAGCCTTCCAACATTTGTCCCATTTCATCCACATCCTTTTGAAGTCCTTTAACTTCAGAAGAGACAGGCATCATGGCCAGTTGGAGCTGCATGCGGGTCAGGGGGGTTCTTAAGTCATGGGAGACGCCTGAAAGCATATCCAAGCGTTGCGTGAGTTGCCGATTAAGGCGCTCTTTCATATCCAAAAAGGCGCGAGCGACCTTTCGAATTTCAGTTGCACCCTCAGGTTTAAAATCGGGAAAAGACCGCCCCTTGCCAAAACGTTCTGCTGCTATAGCAAGGCGCCGAAGTGGCTTTACCTGATTGTGCATAAAGATGGAGGCAATGAGAAGGAAAAACGCAGATGTGATGCCTACCCACATAATAAAGAGATAGAAGGTTTTGCTTAACAAACGTTTTCGCGAAGTAATGAATTCCAAAACTCCATCCTTTGCTTGAACTCTAATCTCAATGTTATTTCTTGTCATCGTATAGGTGTAGGGAATAAAAACCTTTTTTGAGAGAGCTTTGTTTAAAAAAGGATCCCCATTTTTATTAAACGCCGTAGGGTTTAAACGGACCTTTGGGAAAAAGTTCATGTTGATTTTAAAGTTGGTGCCTGCAAGAGTCTTATAAAGCTCTTGGTTTTTAGGGGCAGCATTATGAAGTGCTGTCAGAGTGGAGATCTCACCTGCAAGCGTATCAGCAAGGACCTTGGTGACGTGATCCCAGTGATTATCAAAGAAGATATAGGCTGAAAGGGTTCCTACCAATACGAGAGGAGCCATGAGGATCAAAAGGGCACGTCCAAACATGCTTTTGGGAAGACAGGTTTTAAAAGCCTTAAAGGGGTGCTTTATCAAGTATTTCATGCATCCGGCAAAAGGATATACCCTTTCCCTCTTACGGTTTGAAGGTAGCGGGGGACTTTTAAATCATCTTCAATCTTTTTTCGCAAGCGGTTGATTTGAACGTCAATGGTACGGGGGTTCATATCACCGCCGTATTCGCTTGCTAAATCTTCTCGTGAAAGGGGCTTTCCACGATGGCGGGCAAAAATTTTCAAAAGGCTGCTTTCGACGGTGGTTAGAGGGATCATCGCTCCCCCCTTTTCTAAGCGGTTAAGCTTTATGTCATAGCTGACTTTTCCAAGGGAAAGGGAGGCGCTTTTTTCGAGGCTCTCACTCCGCCTTAAAATTGCCTGGATCCTTAAGAGGAGTTCTCGAGGATCAAAGGGTTTGGAGAGATAATCATCCGCTCCTTTTCCGAGGCCTGTAATACGATCTTCTGTTTCACTCATAGCGGTAAGCAAGAGAATAGGGATGTCTTTGAACCGCATGGGACCTTGGCGAATGGAGTCCGTTAAGGAAAGGCCATCTTCTTCGGGCATCATCACATCGAGGATAATAAGGTCAAAGATAAAAGTGTCCATCAGCTCTCGGGCATGGTTGGCATCCATGGCGGTTGAGACAAAAAAACCTTTCTCAGTCAGAAACTTATATAAAAGGTCTCTGAGACGCTCATCATCATCAACAAGTAAAAGATGGGATTTGGTTACTTTCATGGCTGCAGTATAGTCTAATCCTTAAATGAAAAGCAATTTACAATGCGCAGCTTGGTGATGGGATAAAATGGAAACGGCGGATTATACGGGTAAATAATCCGCTACCACTTACTAAAAATTATTCCACGAAGGCTATGAGTTCATTTGGTAGGATGAACTTCTGGACTTTGTGCAGATAACTTATGAAGGTAATATTGTGCAGCTGTTTCTCCTGATCGAACGGCACTTTCCATATATCCGCAGTCCAGCTGTGTGTGTTCTCCAGCGAAAATGAAACCACCAACAGGCTCAGCAAACTCTCGGAATTCCTTAAAGCCTGAGAGATTACTCGGCATACGTAGGCCAAAATCACAAATTCCATTTGCGGAATAACTTCCCTTGGCAAAGGGATCCTGGCTCCAGTTTTTGACTATAAAAGGAGGGGATGCGGCCGCTGCTGATGCAGAGGAAAACGATGAGGAGGAAGACCCTCCTGTTGCGCTCATGACTTCAGGTAAGCCTAAATCCCTTAGAACTGAACTCACCAAAGGAGCAGCTGTTTCTTCTGATAGTGTTAAACCTTTTTCTCCACCTGTATAGATCGTAAATCCAGGACCAGAAACAGGAAGCCAAGAAGTTGTCTGTGTCTCCCCATGAAGATAATAACGGAAATTTGGCCGTGTTACTCCCCTGACTTGCACTTTGGCATTACTTCCATAGGGAAGAGTTTGAATGGCTCGTTTTTGAAGTTCAGAAAGACCAAGACTTTCATCTAAGTCCAAAAAGCGAAGAACACTAAAAGGAATAGTCATAATAACGGCTTTTGCAATAACCTTATGAGGTTCCCCTTCATGATTAAAAGACAAATGAAATTCTCCATCTACACCTTTAGAAATACGCTTTAATTCATATTTTGGGTATATTTTCTTTGGATCTAGTCGATCTTTGATAGCGTCAATCATGCGCGTCATTCCACTAACAACACGATATTGATAGGCAATAAGATTACGCAGCCGTGCAGGTAACAGAAACGACTCTTTATATCCTAAAAGAGTTTTTAACTCTTTCAAGTCGTTTCTTAATCCATAAATGGCAGAAGCGTCTAACATAGAAGGAGAAAGCCCCTCATCCGCTCTCAAGTAGGTATGAATGAAGGATTTTTCAGCAGGGGTAAGAGCTTCAGGTAAAATCTGCTCTAAATTGCTTTGAGAGTAAAAACATTTAGATTCAAAAGCTTTTATTACAGGGGTTATTTTTGAAAGAATGGATTCTAACAATGCAATGTTTCCTTCTGGAGAAAAATCCTTTCCTTCAAGTCTCATGCGGATGGGCGATGTATATGTTTCTTTTTGTAAGGGAACACCAACTTCTTCTGCTAGTTTTTGCATGGATGTATGCTCAGGATCGATCCACTCGCCACCCATATTAAAGGCGGCACCCTCAATGTTTTCACTATAGGTTCGTCCTCCTAGTGTAGGCTTTGCTTCAAAAAGAGCATAATTTTCTCGTCCTTCTAATGCCCGAGCCGCTGTTAATCCTGCAAGCCCCCCACCTACGATTGTAACCTTCACTCTCGGAATTCGATCGTCTTCTTTGTCTTCCATAGCTATGCAAGCATTAAAATTAATGAGGGATAGATAAAAAGCAAAAAAGGAGAATGTTTTAAAGAACTTATAAATACTCATCGAGTTAAACCTCCATAAATAACGGCACAAAAATATTGTCCTTTATTTAATAATTTTATTGAATATGTCAAGGATTTTTTATTGTAAAATAATTTCTCACCTGAAATACGCTATAGACTTTTCAGTTAAGCATTAATTTGTCATAGAGATTCCTTTATACATATGCTATCGGATATAACAAAGGTAAAAATAGAGGTAGAGAATGGCTGACTATGATATGGTGGTTGTTGGAGGGGGGCCGGGGGGCTACGTCGCAGCCATTAGGTCTAGTCAACTTGGTTTTAAAACAGCGGTTGTTGAGAAGACGCATATGGGTGGGATTTGCCTCAATTGGGGGTGTATTCCTACAAAAGCTTTATTACGCGCCTCTGAAATCAACCATCTTCTCCACAATTTAGACGCCTTTGGATTTAAGGCAGAAAAGGTATCCTTTGATTTTAAGAAAGTCATTCAACGCTCCCGTGCGGTGGCCGAGCAACTTGCGAGTGGCGTGAGTTATTTAATGAAGAAAAACAAGGTAACAGTTATTGAGGGAGAGGCTCAACTTGCGGGTCGAAAGGGCAATGAAATTGACGTTATGGTCAATGGGAAAATGTCCCTTAAGGCCCTTCATGTTATTTTAGCAACTGGCGCGCGAGCGCGCGCCTTGCCCAACCTTGAGCCAGATGGCAAATTGGTGTGGACCTATAAAGAAGCCATGACGCCCGATAAAATGCCAAAATCCTTGCTTGTCATTGGATCAGGGGCTATCGGTATTGAGTTTGCTAGCTTTTACCGTTTAATGGGGGCGGAGGTGACGGTTGTAGAAGTTCTCGATCGCATCCTTCCTGCTGAGGATAAAGAAATTTCTGAGATTGCTCGTAAATCCTTTGAAAAACAAGGTATTAAGATTCATACGAGTGCTACTGTAAAGGGGATTAAGAAGGAAAAGGATTCTGTAATCGCCACCCTTGAAAGTCAAGGAAAGAGCCAGGATTTGAAGTTTGATCGCGTGATTTTGGCTGTAGGGATTGTTGCAAATATAGAAAACCTGGGTGTTGAAAAAACCAAGGTGAAAGTTGAAAAAGGCCATATCGTGACCAATGAATGGTGTGCCACAGATGAACCCGGAATTTACGCTGTTGGCGATGTGACAAGTCCGCCATGGCTAGCTCATAAGGCAAGCCATGAAGGGGTGTTGTGTGTGGAGAAAATCAAAGGCCTGAAAACCGTTCATCCCATGAAAAAGACCAATATTCCCGGGTGTACTTACAGTTATCCTCAAATCGCAAGTGTAGGACTTACGGAGGAAGCTGCAAAGGCTTTAGGGAAATATGAGATTAAAGTGGGGCGGTTTCCGTTGCTTGCGAATGGAAAGGCCATTGCCATGGGCGAGCCTGAGGGGCTCATTAAAACTATTTTTGATGGAAAAACGGGCGAGCTTTTAGGGGCCCATATGATTGGGGCGGAAGTAACAGAAATGATTCAGGGATTTTGCTTGGCCAAAACTCTTGAAGCAACAGAGCAAGAAATTATAGAGACGATATTCCCCCATCCCACCATTTCAGAATCTATGCATGAAGCGGTCTTAGATGCCTTTGGCCGCGTGATTCATTTTTAAACCTTTTGAGGCAGCCCTTACTTAGGTAGGGGTCTTTTCGGAATACACATTTGGAGAATCTATTCTTAAATGATATGGCAGCACTCCCAAGGTTTGCAACATTTTGGGCAAACTTTTGAGTCCTCTTCTCCATTGACAGAAGACCCTGAGTTTATTCGTTCTTCTTCAAGTAGTGCAGTGCTTGAACTTGTGCGCTTTTCTTCTCTGTTGACATAGGATCCTGAGTTTCTTGGTGCTTCAAGTGTTGAGCTTGAACTTGAGAACTTCTCTTCCATCGCGAAGTTCATTGCTTCTTTAAGAACTTCTTCATCGAGATATTTCTTCCCTATGAGATATTCAATAAGCCGTCGATATTTTTTTAAGAATTTGAAACACTGCTCTTTGGCAGTTTTGCTTTTGTTTATCTCTTTTTTTATTAATTTAAAGTATTTCTTATTAAAAAAGTCTTCCACGATAATATTAAATATTTCTTGAGGAATGGAAGGCTTATCCAACTGATACTGAACAGCTGTTAAGAGAATTACATCATCCATCAAACGATGGTCCTGAAGAATTTTAAGCGCCTTATCAAATTTCTCATCGTAAATATAGAGAAGAGACTCTAAGTAAGCTGCTCGAGCAAAAGTATATTCTCCTTCACTGAAGGTTACTTCATCAGAATATTCACTAAAATCACCGCTACTTTCATCACTGGTTAGTAAATCTGTAGCAGCGTCATTTTTTGAGGCGTCTGAATCCATTCCATAAAGAGATTTTTTTCTCGAATTCTCATCTTCAGAAGCGTCAGACTCTTCTTCCTTATTGACGTTATGGGGTCTATATTCTTTCTCCCCTTCGTCTTCTTCCTCTTTTGCCAATTGAAGTAACTTTTTGGCTTCATCTAAACGAGTAATTTCAGGGATATTCAGAATGACTTCGGCCTTTTTTAGTTTGAAACCAATGGATCTCGTCCGTCTTAAAATGTGATATGCTGGATCCTTCAAATCGGGATCTTCTTCAAAAGAAGGAGCCTTGTCTAAAATCTCTAGAGCAATCTCTGGCTTATCGTTATCGTCATAAGCTTTTGCGAGCTCAAGGCTTAAAAATGGAGAAATCTTACCTCTAAATTCTCTAAGTACCTCTTCATATCTTTCCGGCTTTTCGACACGGTCATAGTAATAATCTAATTGGTTAAATAAATTTTCATAGGCAATATATGTCCCATTAAAAGCCGCCGTAGTTAAGCAAAAGTAGAAATTAGAGTAAATAAAATCTAACGTCAGATTCCTCGCCTCATCTATGATGTTACGCTGAACACAAAAAGGCTGATTAGAAAAATAATATCCCCATAGCGGGGCTTCTAAGAAGCCTTTTCTATAGAGTTTTTTATAAGAGGTTTTTAAAAAATCCACTATTTCTTTGTCTAAGTTCGGATCGAAATAAGAAGTTAATTTACGGGCCATAAAGTTAGCTTTAAGACGAGTATGCTGTTTTGGATTAGGAGCGAGATTTTTAAAATCTGTAATAACAAAATCTGTCTCTGTTTTAACTGTGTCTAGAATCTGTTTAAGTTGTGGGATGCTGTCCACAGTGCTTTCTGCGAGCAATACTAATTGCCAATCATATACTGGATGGAGCTTAATATAAAGCCTAGCCGAAAGAGAGAGAAGTTCAGGAGATTCCTTTAAATAAGAGTGGAAATCATCTTCTTTTTTGCATATAGGGCTTGAGAAGAAATAAAGTAAATGATTTTTAAGGAGATCTATGCTAAGATCTCTGAATGACAGATAAAAAAATTGAAGAAAATAAAATCACTCTAAGATTTCAAGCAATCAAGCCAACTTTAAA
>Ga0209343_10000994_pt1 | contig 39222 bp, 33 predicted proteins | sample RifCSPlowO2_02_FD_184026 | JGI IMG/M metagenome (GOLD analysis project Ga0209343, IMG submission 184026) | Groundwater microbial communities from Rifle, Colorado - Rifle CSP2_plank lowO2_0.2 (SPAdes) (version 2) | ecosystem: Environmental > Aquatic > Deep subsurface > Groundwater | place...
TCGCGAATCGGCGTGAGGCCGACCAGGGTCTTCTTCAACGACACGGTTTTCGAGGTGACGAACTGGGCGTACAGCCAGGCCGCCAGGCGTTGCTTGTCCGGGGTGGACTTGAGGAAGGTCCAGGAACCGGCGTCCTGATAGCCCAGCTTCATGCCCTCTTCCCAGTACGGCCCCTTGGGCGACGGCGCCATGCGCCATTTCGGCGTGCCGTCCTCGTTGACCACCGGCAGGCCCGGCTTGTTCATATCGGCGGTAAAGGCGGTGTACCAGAATATCTGCTGGGCGATGCTGCCCTGGGCCGGCACCGGACCGGCTTCGGAGAAGGTCATGCCCTGGGCTTCCGGCGGTGCGTACTGGCGCATCCAGTCGACGTACTTGCTGGTCGCATAGACCGCCGCCGGGCCATTGGTGTCGCCGCCGCGGGAGACGCTGGAACCCACAGGGCGGCAGCCGTCCACGCGAATGCCCCACTCGTCCACCGGCAAACCGTTGGGCAGGCTCTTGTCGCCGCCACCGGCCATGGAGAACCAGGCATCGGTGAAGCGCCAGCCCAGGGACGGGTCCTTCTTGCCGTAATCCATATGGCCGTAGACGCGCTGGCCGTCGATTTCCTTGACCTTCTCCGAGAAGAACTCGGCGATGTCTTCATAGGCTGACCAGTTGACCGGCACGCCCAGCTCGTAGCCGTAGATTTCCTTGAATTTGGCCTTCAGCTCCGGACGCTCGAACCAGTCGGCGCGGAACCAGTAGAGGTTGGCGAACTGCTGGTCGGGCAGCTGGTACAGCTTGCCGTCGGGCGCCGTGGTGAAGGACAGGCCGATAAAGTCCGGCAGGTCCAGGGTCGGCGAGGTGAAGTCCTTGCCGTCGCCGGCCATCATGTCGGTCAGCGCTACCGCCTTGCCGTAACGGAAGTGCGTACCGATCAGGTCGGAGTCGTTGATATAACCGTCGTAGATGTTCTTGTCGGACTGCATCTGGGTCTGCAGCTTCTCCACCACATCGCCTTCTTGCATCAGGTCATGCTTGAGCTGGATGCCGGTGATCTCGCTGAAGGCCTTGGCCAGCACCTTGGACTCGTACTCGTGGGTGGCGATGGTTTCCGAGGCGACGCTGATGCTCATGCCGCGAAACGGCTCGGCCGCCTTGATAAACCACTTCAGCTCTTCCAGCTGCTGCTCGGCGGTCAGGGTCGAGGGGGTGAACTCCGAACCTATCCATTTCTTCGCCGCCTCTTCATAGGCATCCGCCCAGGCCGCGCCGCTCAGGCCGGACAACGTCAGCAAGGCAGCCAGCGCCATGCTATGTCGCGTTTTGTTGTTATTGTCGAACATAGAACCTCCATCTCAGGGTTTTAGCTGAGGTAAGCGGGTATGGGGCGCGCCCAGCCAGCAGGCACGACCCGGGCAGCCCGACTTAACCCCAACGCATCACTGCAAACAGCCAGAACAAGGACAGCACCGAGGCTACCCAGACACTCCAATCGGTCACGCCCACCACCAGCAGGTGCAGGTAGGCGCTTCCAAGCAGACCGATAAACAGCCGATCACCCCGGGTGGTGCTGATCGGCAACAAGCCTTTGCGTTCGATGCACGGCGAGCGCAGTTCCCAGACGGTCATGCCCACCAGCAGCGAGGCGATAAAACCGAAGAACAGCGCGGTCGGCAGAGTCCAAGCCATCCAATCCATAATCCTTGCTCCTTATACCCGGCCCAGGGCGAAGCCCTTGGCCACATGGTTACGCACGAACCAGATCACCAGCATGCCCGGCAGTATGGTCAGCACCCCGGCCGCCGCCAGCACGCCCCAGTCGATACCCGAGGCCGATACGGTGCGGGTCATCACCGCGGCAATCGGCTTGGCATTCACCGAGGTCAGGGTGCGCGCCAAGAGCAGCTCGACCCAGGAGAACATGAAGCAGAAGAAGGCAGTGACGCCGATGCCCGAGCCGATCAGCGGGATAAAGATCTTCACGAAGAATTTCGGGAAGTTATAACCGTCGATATAGGCAGTTTCGTCGATCTCCTTCGGCACCCCGGACATGAAACCCTCGAGAATCCACACCGCCAGCGGCACGTTGAACAGGCAGTGGGCCAGGGCCACGGCGATATGGGTGTCGAACAGGCCGATCGAGGAATACAGCTGGAAGAACGGCAGCAGGAACACCGCCGGCGGCGCCATGCGGTTGGTCAACAACCAGAAGAACAGGTGCTTGTCGCCGAGAAAACGGTAGCGCGAGAAGGCATAGGCCGCCGGCAGCGCCACCGTCAGGGCGATCAAGGTGTTCAGGCACACGTAATACAGCGAGTTGAGGTAGCCCTCGTACCAGCTGGGGTCGGTGAAGATCACCCGGTAGTTGGCCAGGGTGAAGCTGCTGGGCCACAGGGTCAGGCCGCCGAGTATCTCGGTGTTGCTCTTGAACGACATGTTCAGCAGCCAGTAAATCGGCACCAGCAGGAACAGGATATAGAGCACCAGCGCCACTTGTTTGCGTAGGGTCATGGTCGGCCTCAGCGGGTCTTATCGGCGTGGGTCATGGCGGTGTAGAACAGCCAGGACACCAGCAGGATGATCAGGAAATACACCAGGGAGAAGGCCGCCGCCGGCCCCAGGTCGAACTGGCCGATGGCCATCTGGGTCAGGGTCTGGCTGAGGAAGGTGGTGGCATTGCCCGGCCCGCCGCCGGTGAGCACGAAGGGTTCGGTGTAGATCATGAAGCTGTCCATAAAGCGCAGCATCACCGCGATCAGCAGCACGCTCTTCAGCTTGGGCAGCTGGATATGCCGGAACACCGCCCAGGCCGAGGCGCGGTCGATACGCGCGGCCTGGTAATACACATCGGGAATCGCCCGCAGCCCGGAATAGCACAGCAGCGCCACCAGCGAGGTCCAGTGCCAGACGTCCATGATCAGCACAGTCACCCAGGCGTCGCGGGTGTTGGAGGCATAGTTGTAGGCGATGCCCAGCTCGTTCAGGCTCCAGCCCATCAGGCCGATATCGGCGCGGCCGAAGATCTGCCAGATGGTGCCCACCACGTTCCACGGGATCAGCAGCGGAATGGCCAGCACTATCAGCACCAGCGAAGACCAGCGGCCCTTGGTCGGCATGCACAGGGCGATGCCGATGCCTAGGGGAATCTCGATCAGCAGCACGCAGGCGGAGTAGATAAATTGCCGTAGCAGCGAATCGTGCAGGCGGGTGTCCAGCAGCACCTGCTTGTACCAATCGACTCCGACGAAGTAGCGCGTCGAATGATCGAAGATGTCCTGCACCGAGTAATTGACCACCGTCATCATCGGCACTATGGCGCTGAAGGCCACCAGCAGAAACACCGGCAATACCAGCCACCAGGCCTTGTTGTTCTGCACCTTCATGGCAGCACCTCCGCGCTTTCCAGCAGATAGTCATCGGCGTAGAGCATCAGCCACTGCGCCGGAAAGCTCAGGTAGACCTGCTGCTGCGGCACCGGCTGGTCTTCCTGCAGGCGCACCTTGAGCAGCTGGCCATCCAGCTTGAGGGTGAGGATCTTGTAGGTGCCCAGATCCTCCAGGTGCACCACCTCGCCGCACAGGGCGTCCTCGTTGGGGCCGTCCCAGACATGCACGAACTCCGGGCGGATGCCGACCTTCAGGCTTTTCCCGGGCAATTCGGCGATGCGCCGGTTCAGCGCCGGCGACAGCGGCAAAACGGTATCGGCGAAGCGCACCCCGCCGTCGCAAGCCGTGACCTCGATCAGGTTCATCCCCGGGCTGCCGATAAAATAGCCGACGAAGGTGTGGCTGGGCCGCTCGAACAGCTCGCGCGGGGTGCCGAACTGGACGATCTGCCCGCCGTACATCACCGCGATCTTGTCGGCGAAGGTGGAAGCCTCCAACTGATCGTGGGTGACGTAGACCATGGTGATATTGAACTGCTCGTGAATCTGCTTGAGCTTGCGCCGCAGCTTCCACTTCAGGTGCGGGTCGATCACCGTCAACGGCTCGTCGAAGAGGATCGCCGACACATCGTCGCGCACCAGGCCGCGGCCCATGGAGACCTTCTGCTTCTCGTCGGCGGTGAGGTTGCGCGCCTTCTTGTGCAGCAGCGGATGCAGCTCCAGCACCTCGGCTATCTCGTGCACCTTGGCCAGAATCTTGGCCTCGGCCATGCCCTGGTTGCGTAGCGGAAAGGCCAGGTTGTCGAACACCGTCATGGTGTCGTAGACCACCGGGAACTGGAATACCTGGGCGATATTGCGCTGCTCGGGGTGCAGCTGGTTGACCACCTTGCCGTCGAACTGCACCTCGCCGTGGGATGGGCTAAGCAGCCCAGAGATAATGTTCAGCAGGGTCGACTTGCCGCAGCCGGACGGCCCCAGCAGCGCATAGGCGCCGCCCTGGGCCCACACATGGTTCATCTCGCGGATGGCGTAATCGGCCGCGCCATTGGGCGCGCGGCTATAGCTGTGGGCCAGGTTGTGCAATCGTATCTCGGCCATCAGGCGACCCTCCCCAAACGGCGAGTCGGCGCCTGGATCAACTGCCCATCGGCGGTGAAGACGAACAGCTTGTGGGTGGGGATATAGATGAGGATCGGCGTGTCCACGTCGTACTCATGCACCCCCGGCAGGTGCAGCACCAGCACGAACTGCTCGTTGCGTACATGCAGGAAGGTCTCCGAGCCGCTGATTTCCGCCAGTTCGACTGTCACCGCCAGCTCCAGGTCGTCGTCGTTGGACGGCACCAGGCCGATATGGCTGGGGCGCACGCCGAAGCGGTACTCGCCCTCGGCTATGCCTTGCAGGTCCGGGTTGAGCGGAAAATGCACGGCACCGGCGAAGCTCACCTCGGTGCCGCTGATACGGCCCGGCATCAGGTTGATCGCCGGCTCCGAGAACAATTCGGCGGCCAGCACCTGTTGCGGCCGATGGTAGACCTCGGCGGTCTTGCCGCTCTGCACCACCCGACCCTCGTGCAAGATGGTGGTGGTGCCACCCAGGGCCAGGGCCTCGTTGGGCTCGGTGGTGGCGTAGATGGCGATGGTGTGGCGCGCCTGGAACAGCTCACGCATCTCCTGGCGCAGTTCTTCGCGCAGCTTGTAGTCGAGGTTGACCAGCGGCTCGTCGAACAGGATCAGCGAGGCATCCTTGACCAGGGCCCGGGCCATGGCCGTGCGCTGCTGCTGGCCGCCGGACAGCTCCAGCGGATAGCGCGCAAGCAGGCCCTCGATGCGCAGCATCTTGGCCGTGGCATGCACCTTCTCGAGGATCTCGGCGTTGCTCACCCCGGCCTGGCGCAGGGGCGAGGCGATATTCTCGAACACCGTCAGGGTCGGGTAATTGATGAACTGCTGATAGACCATGGAGACGTTGCGCTGACGCACCGGCACCTTGGTCATATCCGCGCCATTCATCAGGATGCGGCCGCTGCTCGGCTGATCCAGCCCCGCCATCAGACGCATCAGGCTGGTCTTGCCGGACAGGGTGCGGCCGAGCAACACATTGAAGGAACCGGGTTCGAAGCTCAGGCAGGCATCGTCTATATGCAGCTGCTGATCGACTATGCGCGTGACATGCTCAAGCGTAAGCGACATGGGACATCCTTTTTTCTTGTTCTCTGCCGCTTACAAGGCGAGTTCCGTGCCAAGTCGTCCTACAACTATTCAACTATCTGATTTATATAGACTATTAACAATGACAAGGGCGCCGAGCGGGGCCTGATTGAACAACTTTGCACAGTACCCACTGAACAACTGAACAACGACGGCGTTGACATTGAACAGTCATAGGCGACACTGCACGAGGCCCGGCGCAGACCGGACCCCGATAACAACAAGACCCCAGCGAGACCCCCGTCATGGCCGAAGCTGCCCTGCCCCACGACCGCATCATCCAGGACTCCTGGTCGCGCTGCCGCGACTTCGGCCTGACCCACCAGAGCCCACCAATCTTCAGCCAGCCGAGCCCCGGCGAGGTGTCCGCCCTGCTGGAAAGCCAGCACGCCCTGGTGCAGACCACCCACAAGGAAGTCCTGCCCTACTACGGCAATATCCTGGCGAACTCCAATTGCCTGATCATGCTCGCCGACCACCAGGGCCAGGTGTTGCAGTCCTGGGGCGACCAGCGCTTTATCGAGCCCAGCCGCGCCCCCGGCTTCGTCGCCGGGGCCAGCTGGCTGGAGCGTTATACCGGCACCAACGCCATAGGCACCGCACTGAGCTGCGGCCAGGCCGTGCATATCCAGCACGACGAGCATTTTCTCAAGGCCAATCGCTTTATGACCGGCTCGGCCTCGCCGATCTTCGACGAGCAGCGGCAGATGATCGCGGTGCTGGACGTTTCCAGCGACAGCTACCTGCCGCCCTCCCACACCCTGGGCATGGTCAAGATGATGAGCCAGTCGGTGGAGAACCGCCTGATCCTCAACCTGTTTCAGCAGCGCTACTTCCAGCTGTGCTTCAACACCAGCCTGGACAACCTGGCCAGCCCCTGGGCCGGGCTGTTGATCTTCGACGACCAGGGCCAGGTGGTGTCCGCCAACCGCCGCGCCGACAGCCTGCTGGGCGTCGGCCTGGCGCGGGTGAATATCGAAAGCCTGTTCGACGTGCCGCTGCGCCATCTGCTCAACCAGCCCGAAGCCCAACCCTTCAACCTGCGCGCCGGCGGCCGTTTCCGCTTCCATGCCCAGGTCAAACGCCCGCAGCAACCCGCGCCCATCCAGGCCCGCGACTTCCGCCCGGCCGCGCCGGCCGAAGCGAGCAGCAAGGGCTTTAGCCTGGCCTCGATCAACCTGGGCGACCCGCGCGTCGACAAGGCCGTGCGTCAGGCCGAACGCCTGCTGGAAAAGGACATTCCGATCCTGGTGCATGGCGAAACCGGGGTGGGCAAGGAAGTCTTCGTCAAGGCCCTGCACCAGGCCAGCTCGCGCGCCAGCCAGGCCTTTATCGCGGTCAACTGCGCGGCGATTCCCGCCGAGCTGGTGGAGTCCGAACTGTTCGGCTACGAGAAAGGCGCCTTTACCGGCGCCAACCAGAAAGGCAGCATCGGCCTGATCCGCAAGGCCCACAAAGGCACGCTGTTTCTCGACGAAGTGGGCGATATGCCCCTGCGCGTGCAGGCGCGGTTGCTGCGGGTGCTGCAGGAGCGCTGCGTGCAACCCCTGGGCAGCAGCGAGCTGTACCCGGTGGACATCCGCCTGATCTCCGCCACCAACCGCCCGCTGCGTCAGGATGTGGACAGCGGCCTGTTTCGCCAGGACCTCTACTACCGCATCAGCGGCCTCAACCTGGAGCTGCCGCCACTGCGCGAACGCAGCGACAAGGCCGCGATGGTGCAACGCATCTGGGACCATCACCGCGAGCCGCAACAATGGGCCGGGCCCAGCCCCGAGGTGCTGGCCCTGTTCGAGCGCCACCCCTGGCCGGGCAACCTGCGCCAACTGAGCAGCGTGCTGCAGATCGCCCTGGCCATGGCCGACGACCAGCCAATCCGTCCCGAGCATCTGCCGGACGACTTCTTCGCCGATCTGCAGGAGTCGCCTGGCCAGGCCGGGCAGCCCAGCCCGGCCGCGCAAACAAGTCAGACAGGCAGTGCCGAGGCCGATCTGCTTAGCCAGTTCCAGGCCTGCGGGGGGAATATCTCGTATTTGGCGAGGAGCCTGGGGGTGAGTCGCAACACGCTGTATAAGCGGCTGCGGGAAAACGGGCTAAAGGTCTAGATCACTTTTGACTGCAAATTGTAGGTTGGCGCTGAGGAACGAAGCCCAACAAAATGGCGATGTACCAGTTACGTGTTGGTATCCGCAAACCATCTAATTGAATGAGACACGTAATTCGTAGGGGGGGCGCATAACCACGGGCTATCTGCTCAGGCGTAGTCAGTTGCGCCGTAACCCACCAGATGGGCCAGGCCGATCACCGCTTGGTGGGTTACGTGGCGCACAATCTCCGCAGTTGATGTTCAAACCCTGCTCTGCGCCACTAACCCACCCTACAAAGCTGCGTGCAACAGGTAATGGGGACATCGCCAATCACAGCCCCCAACTCAGCGCCAGCCAGCCGTCGTCATCCAGACTCAGCTCGGCGCCGAAGCGGCGCACCTCGGGGGCCAGGCGCTGCAGCAGCCACTGGCGTTCCTCCCCGCTGGCCTCCTGCAGGCGCATTCGCGCGATCCGCAGCGGCACCAGGCGCAGGGCGCGCAGCTTGCCGCTGCCGGCCTCCAGTTCGGCCAGGTAGAGCAGGCGCAAGTCGTCCCGGTAGGCCTCATGGCCGTCTATGCCTTCGTAGTCGTTGAGCAGGTCGCCGCAGCCGTAGAGGATCAGCCGCTCCCCATACACCTCCAGAGCCTTGGGGTGGTGCGAGGAATGCCCATGCAGCAGATCGACGCCGCCCTCCTCGATCAGCCGATGGGCGAAGTCCTGTTGCGCTTGCGGGATGTGATAGCCCCAGTTGCCGCCCCAATGCACCGAGAGGATGAGCAGGTCGCCGGCTCGCTTGTGTCGCCGCAGGCGGGCGGCCAGACGCCGCGCCGAGGCCGCCGAGAGGTCGGGCAGGAAGCTCAGCCCCGGGCGCCTGGCACCGGCGGCCCAGGTCGGCGGTATGCCGCTGTCCGCCAGGCCCACCGCGAACACCAGCACGCGGCCCTTGCCGGGAATGGCGAACGCCGCCGGGCGCTCGGCCTGGTCGCGGTCCACGCCGGCGCCCGTGGTCTGCAGGCCAGCCGCGTGCAGGCTGGCGAGGGTCTCGCGCAGGCCGGGGCGGCCCCAGTCCAGCACATGGTTGTTGGCCAGGCCGCAGCAGTGGATGCGGGCCGCCTGCAGGCAGGCGAGATTGGCCGGGTGCATGCGGTAGTTGATGCCCTTGCCCGGCCAGGGCCGCGGATGGCGGGTCACCGCGGTTTCCAGATTGATCAGGCGCAGGTCCGGCGCGGCCCGCGCCAGCACCTCCAGCGCCACTCCCCAAGGGTAGGCCGGCGAAACCGGCGCGGGGATCGGGCCGTTGCGCCGTTCGGCCAGGCGCACATAGTCGCGCGCGTCCTCGACCCAGGCCTCGTACAGCCGCGGCGCCGAGGGATGGGCGAGCACCTGGTCGAGGCCGCGCCCGGTCATCACGTCGCCGCCAAGGAACAGGCTGAGCGGCGCTCTGCGGGTGGCGTCGGGGCTGGTCATCTGGGCATGCCTCCTGCGGGGCCGGCGACTCGCCCCGCTTGCCTCCAGGCTAGGGCGATTTTTCGGCGGCGCCCAGCGCTCACGCCAATCGCCAGCGAAACAACAGCCGATGGGTAGCGCTTCGCTCAACCCATCCTACGAAACGCCTGGCTAGGGCGATTTTTCTCAGGAGCGCCAGACCTTGCCGGGCCCTGGCGGGGTAGCTCGTTCAGTCTGTCGGGGTTGGCCGTTCCAGGGTCTTGACCTGGTTGCGCCCTTGGTTCTTGGCGCAATACAGGCCCTGGTCGGCCAGCTGGAGCAGCAGTTTGGAGGATTCGCCCTGTTGCGGCGTCAGGGTCGCGCCACCGATGCTCAGGGTCGCGATGGAACCGTGGCAGGGGGTGCTGTGGGTAATATGGCGGGCCAGTATGGCGCCGCGAATCTTCTCGGCCACCGCCCGCGTCCCAGCAGCCGAGGTGCCGGGGAGCAAGATGACGAACTCATCGCCACCGTAGCGCGCCGCCAGGTCGGCCGGCCGCGTGCAATGCTCGCGCAGGGCGTTCGCCACCTGGCGCAACAGATCGTCGCCGGCCAAGTGGCCCAGCTCGTCGTTGTAGCTCTTGAAGTAATCGACATCGATAAACAGCAGCGACATAAGGCCCTGTTCGCGCTGGGCGCGCAGCCACTCCATATCGAAGTATTCGTCGAAGTGGCGGCGGTTCGACAGGCCGGTCAGGCCGTCGGCGTTCATCAAGCGCTGCAGCACCAGGTTGGTCTCCTGCAGGCGCTGCTGGCTTTCGCGCAGGGCCCGGTAGGCCTCGTCGCGCTGCAGCAGGGTCAGGTAGGAGCGCGAGTGGTAGCGGATGCGCGCGATCAGTTCGATGGCATCCGGCAGCTTGACCAGGTAATCGTTGGCGCCGGCGGCAAAGGCGGCGCTCTTGGTCGCGGGGTCATCCTTGGTGGACAGGACGATGATGGGAATATCCCGGGTGCCCGGATTGGCGCGGTATTCCCCCACCAGCGTCAGGCCATCCACCCCGGGCATCACCAGGTCCTGGAGGATCACCGTGGGCCTGATCTGGATAGCCTGGGCGATGGCCTGGTGCGGGTCGGCACAGAAGTGGAAATCGATGTTCTCCTGTTCTGCCAAGCTGCGCCGCACCGCCTCGCCGATCAGCGCCTGATCGTCGACCAGCAACACCATCGCGGCATTCTCATCGAGCGTCAGAACCGATCTATCGCGTGGATCGTTCACATTAGCTCCCTGGCCGCCTTCGAGATTGGCGGGCGGCCATCTAGGCAAAAAATTCCAGCAAGCGCGGTGCTATTCCCTGCAAGGGGCAGACTTCGACGGCGGCGCCCAGCCCCACCGCCGCCTTGGGCATGCCGTAGACGGCGCTGCTCTGCTGGTCCTGGGCGATGGTCAGAAAGCCCCGTTCGCGCATCTGTTTGAGCCCCTTGGCGCCATCGCGGCCCATGCCGGTCAACAGCACGCCAACCGCCTGGCCACGCCAGTGTTTGGCCAGACTTTCGAAGAAAAGGTCGATGGACGGACGATATATAGAATAGTCACTGGGTTCGGCGGTGTAGGCCAAATGGCCATTTTTCAGCAGGCGGATATGCTGGTTGGTGCCCGCCAGCAGGGCCACCCCCGCCTGCGGGAGTTCGCCATCGCGGGCCAGACGCACCGGCACGCCGGACTCCCGGGCCAGCCAATCGGCCATGCCGGCGGCAAACACCTGATCGACGTGCTGCACCAGCACTATGGCCGCCGGGAAGCTCGCCGGGATGCCGCGCAGCAACTCGGCCAGGGCCGCCGGGCCACCCGCCGAGGCCCCTATGGCCACCAGACACTGAGTCGCCGCGCTGGCTGAAGACGGCGTGACGGGACTCGCCTCCTTCTCGCGCTGCCCGAGCAGCCAGCCGATATTCTGGATCTTGCGCAGCAGCGGCGCGGCGACTTCGGCGGCGCTGCCCAGGCCCAGGGCCGGGGTATTGACCACATCCAGCGCGCCATGGCCCATGGCCTCGAACACTCGGCGCATATTCTGCTCGCTGTCGCCGGTCACCAGCAGGATCGCGCAAGGCGATTGCGCCATGATCTGCCGGGTCGCTTCGACGCCGTCCATCAGCGGCATCAACAGATCCATCAGGATCAGGTCGGGGGGCTGCGCCACGCAGCGGCGCAGCGCTTCGGCGCCATCGCCCGCGGTCCAGACGATCTCATGCTGGGGCGCGAAGGCCAGCGCCCGCCGTAGCGCCTCCACCGCCAGCGGCATGTCGTTGACTATGGCGATCTTCATAGCGGCGCCCCGATCAACAGGCTCACCGCATCCAGCAGCGCCTCGTCGTGGAAATTGGCCTTGGCCAGGTAGTAATCGGCCCCCGCCTCCAGGCCGCGGCGGCGATCTTCCTCGCGGTCCTTGTAGGACACCACCATCACCGGCAGGGACTGCAGCCGATGGTCGCGGCGCAACAGGGTGACCAGTTCGATGCCGTCCATGCGCGGCATGTCGATGTCGGTGATCAGCAGGTCGAAATGCTCGGTGCGCAGCGCATTCCAGCCGTCCATGCCATCGACCGCCACCGCCACCTGGTAACCGCGATTGAGCAGCAGCTTGCGCTGCAGCTCGCGCACCGTGAGCGAATCGTCGACCACCAGCACCCGTTTGCGCGCCACGCCGAGGCCCTGGACGCCACGGTCGATGCGTTCCACTCGGCCGCTGCTGAGCAGTTTATCCAGCGCGCGCTGCAGGTCCTCGATATCCAGGATCAGCACCGGCGCGCCGTCGTCCAGCAGGGCGCCGGCCGCCACGCTCTGCAGCTTGCCCAGGCGCGGGTCGAGCGGCAACACCACCAGGGTGCGCTCGCCGATAAAGCGTTCCACGGCAATCCCATGGAGCGCCTCCCCCGCGCCTAGCAGCACCACCGCAATAGCCCCCTGCGGCGCCTCCCCGGATGGCCGCTGCAGCAATTGGCTGGCCGCCACCAGGCCGACCGGGCGGCCCTCGTAGGTGAAATGCTGGCGCCCTTCCAGCTGCACTATGGCGGCCGGCTCCAGTTCGCACATCCGCTCGATATGGGCCATGGGGAAGGCATAGGCCTCGCCGCCGATTTCCACCACCAGGCTGCGCACCACCGAGAGGGTCAGCGGCACCTCGAGCAGGAAGCGCGCGCCCCGCCCGCGCGCCTGCTGCAACTGAATGCCGCCGCGCAGCTGGCGCAGCATATGCTGCACCACATCCAGGCCGACGCCGCGCCCGGACAGCTCGGTGACCTGCTCGCGCAGGCTGAAACCGGGCAGGAACAGGAAGCTCAACAATTCCACCTCGCTCAACTGCGCGACGGTCTGCGCGCTGGCCAGCTGGCGCTGGATGATGGTCGCGCGCAACTGCGCCAGATCCACCCCGGCGCCGTCGTCGGCGATTTCCAGGAGCAAGGTGCCGGCCTGCTGGCGCGCCTTGATGCTGATCAGCCCTTCCGCCGGTTTGCCCGCGGCCAGGCGCGCGGCCGGCGCCTCGATGCCGTGGTCGATGGCATTGCGCAGCAGGTGCACCAGCGGCGCCTCGAGGCGTTCCAGCACGTCGCGGTCGACCTGGGTCTTGTCCCCCTCGATCTGCAGGCGCACCTGCTTGTCCAGGACGCGCGCCAGGTCGCGGACCATCCGCGTCTGCCCGAGCAGCACGTCGGCCAGCGGCCGCATGCGGCACGCCAGCGCGGTGTCGTAGAGCTGCTGGGCACGTTGCGCGGCGTGCCAGGCGAACTCGTCCAGCTCGCCGGCCTGCTGCTCGAACAGCTGCCGGCACTCGCCCAGCAGGCGCCGGGCATCGGCCAAGGGCGCCTGCGCCGCCACTTCGGCGGCGGGCCCCGACAAAGCCTGCTGAATGCCTTCGAGGGCCCGCCCGAGGTGCATCTGCAGGCGTTTGCCACGTTGCAGGGCGAGCAGCTGCGGCTTCAGCCGCTGCGCCTCGACCAAGGTTTTGCTGGACAGATCGAGCAAGCGGTTGAGCCGCGTGGCGGTGACCCGCAGCACCCGCTCGCCGCCCTCCAGGGCGCGGTTGTCGCTGCGCAGTGGCTCCGCCTCGCCGTCCAGCGCCGCGACGGGCTGCTCTATTGGCTGCTCTGTCGATTGCTCTGTCGACTGCTCGGTGGGTTGCTCTGCGACTTGCTGCGGTTCCGGCGCGGCCGGCGCCGGGACAGCCTCTGCGGGCGCCGGCTCGCCGCCGGCCTGGCCCTGCAGGCGCGCGATCAAATCATCTATTTCGGCTGCGCCGACCGCCCCCTCCGGCGTGGCGATACGCAGCAGCAAGTCGCTACCGAGCAGCAGCGCATCGATATGCGCGGGGCTCAGTTGCAGCCGCCCCTCCTGGGCCGCCACCAGGCAGTCTTCCATGACGTGGGCCACGCGCACCCCCGCCTCGACCCCGACTATCCGCGCGGCGCCCTTCAGCGAATGGGCCGCGCGCATGCAGGCCTCCAGCTGATCGGCCTGGGTCGGGTTGCGTTCGAGCAGCAGCAAGCCGGCGCCGAGCACCTGGGTTTGCGCCTCGGCCTCCAGGTGGAAGAGTTCCAGCATCGAGGCATCGCGCATCTGCTCCGGGGTCATGCCAGGCTCCGTATCATGCTCTGCAGCAGCTGTTCATCGTCCAGCAGGCGCAGGCTGCGGCCGCGCCACTGCAGCACGCCACGGCTGCATTTGCTGGAGTCCAGGGCGTTGTGCTGTTCGGCGGCGGTGAGCAGGCCGAGGTCGAAGGCATGGATGCCGTCCACCTCATCCACCGGCGCCAGCAGGTTGCCGCCCGCGGCGGCGAGCACCAGCATGCGCGGTGCCGCGCGCCCGCTCGCCACGGCGACCGGCGCCGTGCTGGCGTCCAGGTCGAGCAAGTCGACCAGCGACAGGCAGGCCACCAGCGCGCCGCGCACATTGGCGACGCCGAGCAGGGCGCGCAGGCGCGGATGCGGCAAGGCGTGGATCGGCGTCTGCGGCGCCACCTCCACCAGGCTGCGGGTCGCCAGGGCCAGCCACTCCTCGCCCAGGCGGAACACCAGCAGCGAGCGCGTCGCCGCGGCCGCGGCCGGCACCTCGGCGCACACCAGCTCCGCGTCGTCGCGCGGCAGGGCGTAACGGTCCAGCAGGCGGATGGCCGCCGCGGCATAGACCGGGCAATTGCGGCAATGCACATGTTCGACCAGCTTGGGGCAGGACTTGTCGCCGCGTACGCCGATGCGGTTCCAGCAGTCGTCGAGCGGCTGCGCGTCATCGCTCAGCGCGGACGTCGCGATCATCTCAGGCATCCTTGTCCACTCCTAATGCGGCGCGCGCCTGCAGGCGCCGGGCCGCGCCCAGGTCGCCCTGCGCCACCAGCAAGGCCGCCAGATGGCTCAAGGCCTCGCGGTGCTGCGGCTGCAAGTACAGCGCCTTGCGGTAAAAGCCCTGGGCCTCGTCCGGCTTGCCAGCGGCGTCGCTTAGTAGCCCCAGCCAATAGAAGGCCTCGGCACTCGGCCCGTGTTCGGCGAGCAAGCGCTCGCAGCCCTGGCGCGCCTCGGCCAGGCAACCCTGATCGGCCAGGCTGGCGATGGCCTGCAACTGGCTCGCCAGGTCCTGCGCGGGCGCGGGCTGCGGGCGGTGGCCATGGTTCGCCGCCAGCGGAGCGCGCCCCTCAGCCGCCCGCGCCGGTTCCACTGCTGGCTGGCGGTGCGGCTTGCGTGGCGGCGCAGGCTTACGCGGCGCGCGCGCGGCGGGCTGCACCCGGGCGGCGGCGTCGGGGTAGCGAAAGGCGAAGGACTGGGCAATGCCGAGGCTCTGCAGGCCCAGCTGGGTCGCCAGGCTGGCCTCCGCCGGGCCGACAAAGATCGCCCCATCGTGCCGGATCAGGCGCTTGAGCCTGCCGAACACGGCTTCCTGGGTGGCCTGATCGAAATAGATCAGCAGATTGCGGCACAGCACCAGGTCGTAGGGTGGCTCATCGGCGAGCAGGGCCGGATCGAGCAGGTTGCCGCACTGAAAACGCACCTGCTGGCGCACCGCCTCGGCGAGCTCATAGCCATCCTCCAGGGCGCAGAAATGTCGCTCGCGAAAACTCAGCTGCTCGCCGCGAAAGGAGTTCTTGCCGTACAGCGCCCGCTGCGCGCGCTCGATCAGGCGCGGGCTGACATCCAGCGCATCGACGCGGAACAGCGGCGCGGCGATCCCCGCATCCAGCAGCGCCATGGCGATCGAATAGGGTTCCTCTCCCGTCGCGCAGGGCAGGCTGAGAATGCGCAGCGGCCGGCTACCGGCCAAGCTCGCCAGGCGCTCAACCGCCAAGCCGGTGAGGGTGGCGAAGGACTCGGGGTAGCGGAAAAACCAGGTCTCCGGGACTATCACCGCCTCGATCAGCGCCTGGCGCTCCTGGCCCGAGTGCTGCAGCAGTTCCCAGTAGGCATCGGCGTCGGCCGCGCTGGCACTGGCGATGCGCTGGCGCACGGCTCGCTCGACCACCGCCATGCCGACCGAGCCGACATCCAGGCCGATGCGCGCCTTGAGGAAATCGATAAAGCGTTGCTCGCCGCTCATCGCGGCGCCCCTGCTGCCGCGCCATCGCCCGGAAACAGCAGGGCCTGGACCTCGGCGGACAACAGGTCGTGCACCCGCACCCACTGCACCAGACCCTGCGCGCCTTGATAGACCGGGCCGAGATAGGGCGCGCCCTGGTTGTCCAGGCCATAGTCGCGAAATTCGCTCGGCGCGCAGCGCAGGGTGTCGGTGGCGCGTTCGACTATCAGCCCGAGCAGATGGGCCGGCCCCGCGCCGCCACGACGGTAGTGCACCAGGACAATGCGTGTGCTGGTGCGGGTTGCCGCCGCCCGGCCACTGAGCAACAGACTCAGGTCGAGTACCGGCACCAGGCTGCCGCGGTGACTGAAGATCCCGGCCACCCAGGCGGGCGCCTGGGCAATCGGCTGCAGGCGCCGCAGCGGCAACACCTCGGCCACCTCGCCGACCTCCAGCCCATAGCCCGCCGCACCGCTCGCGAACAGCAGGAACAGCTTGTTGGCCTCGGCCCTTGTGCCGCTGCGCCCGCTCTGTGCTGCAAACACTGCACGTCCCCTGTTCAGGCCTGGAAGCTGGAAACCCCGCTGCGCAGGCTGTTGGCCACCTGGCTCAGTTCATCGATGGCGCTGCTGGTCTGGCGCAACGACTCGACCGTCTGCCCGGTGGCCTCGGCCAGCTGCACCAGCGCCTGGTTGATCTGTTCGGCGCCACTGGCCTGCGCCTGCATGCCCTCGTTGACCATCGACAGACGCGGTGCCAGGGCCTGGGTCTGCTGGATGATCTGCGTCAGCTGTTCACCGACCAGCTGCACCTCGGCCATGCCGCGGCGCACCTCTTCGGAGAACTTGTCCATGCCCATCACCCCGGCCGACACCGCGGACTGGATCTCGCGCACCATCTGTTCGATATCGTAGGTCGCCACCGCGGTCTGGTCGGCCAGGCGGCGCACTTCGCTGGCCACCACGGAGAAGCCGCGACCGTACTCGCCGGCCTTCTCGGCCTCGATGGCGGCGTTCAGCGAGAGCAGATTGGTCTGGTCGGCCACCTTGACTATGGTGGTGACCACCTGGGTGATATTGCCGGCCTTCTCGTTGAGGGTCGCGAGCTTGGCATTGATCAGCTCGGCGGCGCCTATCACCTGGTGCATGGTTTCTTCCATGCGGTTCAGCCCCAGCTGTCCGGAGTCCGCCAGCACCGCGGCCTGCTCGGCGGCGGACGACACTTCGTCCATGGTGCGCAACAGATCGCGCGAGGTGGCGACTATCTCCCGCGAAGTGGCGCCGATCTCTGTGGTGGTGGCCGCGGTTTCGGTGGCGGTGGCCTGCTGCTGCTTGGAGGTGGCGGCGATCTCGGTGACCGAGGTGGTGACCGCAATCGAGGAGCGCTGCGACTGCGACACCAACTCGAGCAGCGCCGCGGCCATGGCATTGAAGCCGCTTTCTATCACGCCGTACTCATCCCGGCGGTCTAGCTTCAGACGCGTATTGAGGTTGCCGGCGCGCATGGCCTCGAACGCCTCGAGAATGCCTTGCAGCGGCTGCAGGATGGTGCGCATCAACAGATAAGCGCAGACGACGGCGGCGAACACCGCCAGCAGCAGGGAAATCCACATACCGACTTTGGCCGCCGCCACGGCAGAGACTATGTCGACGACTTCCTCGTCCGCCGCCGCCTTGTTCATATCCACCAACTTGTCCAGCAGCCCCAGGCCGTGCTGCAAGTCTTCGTGCAGTTCATCCTTCATCATCTGCAGCGCCTGCTCCGGTTGCTTCTGCTGGTAGAGTTCCAGCACCCCGGCCTGTAGCTCGCCGTACTCCTGCAGATGCGCCTTGAACGCGGCAAAGGCGGCCCGATGGCCATCTCGAGCGGCGGCTTCTTCGCCCTCAGACTCGCCCTCTCCAGAGAGGGTTTTCTCGTAGTGGCTCATCAGCTCGCCGAGCCGCTCATCCTGCTTGTGCAGCAATTCCAGATCCTCTGGGCTGAAGGTCTGGTTCTGAGCGAGTTGCTGGAACTGTATGAAGTTCTCCAGCGTGGTCCTGCGGATCAGGGCGCTTTGATGCAGGCCCGGCAGGGCCTCGGCTTCAAGCTCCTGCGTGTCTTGCTCGATAATCAACAGATCCGAGTAGGTGATCATCGCCATCACCAGCATGATGGCGATGATCAGGGCGAAGCTGGCGAGTAGACGCCGACGAAGGGTCCAATTCTTCACGTTCTTGCTCCCGAGGCTGACCACATGGGTGGCCCTGTTCAGGTATAGCAGCAAAGCGCCGAGCCAGATGCCAGGAGCGCTGCCGGCCGGGCCCGTTTATCGGCAATGCGCTGCCGCTCGCCATGCGCCAGGCGACGGCTACTCTAGAACCCAGAACACCCAGGCTGCTGTAGCTTGCAGGCCCCAGCCTCCACGAGTCGAACATGATGAATCCTTCAACCCGTGCAACAGCCGTCGCCTCGCGGGCATGGGGCTGCGCGCTGATGAGCCTGATGCTGCTGAGCGCCTGCGTCAGCGCCCCGCCACCCCAGCCCTGGCCCGAGACCGCGCCGATACGTTTTCTGCTGAGTTTCGACGACGGCCCGAGTGCGAAGCTGGAAGACAATCCGACCCGCTCGATTCTCGACGATCTGGCCAATAACCCGGTGCAGCCCGGGATCAAGGCGCTGTTTTTCGTGCAGACCCGCGCCCTGGATGGCGGCGGCAGTGAACAGGGCCAGATGCTGCTGCGCCGCGAGCAGCGCGACGGCCATCTGCTGGGCTTTCACACCGCCACCCTCGGGCATGCCAACCATCGCCTGCTAAGCCCCTTCGAACTGCAGCGCTCGTTAAGCGATGGCGTGGCGGACCTAAGCGCCATCGGCGGCGTGGCGCCGCGCCTGGTGCGCCCGCCCTATTGGAACTATGACCCGCGCACCTTCGCCGCCTACCGGGCGCACGGCCTGCGCCTGCTGCTGACCGACCTGAGCGCCAACGATGGCAAGACCTGGGGCTTCAACGCCAGCCTGCGCCGACGCAGCAGCCTGCGTGGCCAGCTGGCGCGGGTCGCCGAACAGATCCAGGACGGCGCCTTGCCGGTGGTGGATGGGGTGATTCCGCTGGTGGTGACCTTCCATGACATCAACCCCTACACCGCGCGGCATCTGCAGGAATACCTGCAGATCCTCCTGGATGTGGCCAAGGACGTGGGGCTGACCACGGCGGCCAAGCCCTTCTATGACCAGCGCGCGGCCCTCGAGCGCGCGGCGCTGGCCCGCACCCTGGCTGATCCGCAGCCCTACGCGCGCCTGCCGGGCCTGTGGAACTGGCTATGGAACTGGTTGTGAAACTGAGCCCTGCCGCATAACGGCTACCAATAAACGCTAAGAATCTGTTCGCAGTCCACGAGCACAGGTCAAGCAAGGCCAACCGCGTTAGCCCTCACATAACGCGCCCTTAAGTAGCCTCAGGTACTCCGGGCGTTGCGCTATCGAGTTGTGTCCCGCAGCCGGAATAACCTTGAGCGCAGCCACACCCGGGGCGAAATGGCTGAAGAGCGCATCGGTGCTGGCGCGCGGAATGACCTGGTCCTGCTGCGCCGCGATCAACAGCGTTGGCACGCGGATCTGCTGGGCGTATTTCCAGGACTCGAACTTGTCCTTAAGCAACCACTGCACGGGGATATAGGGAAACCGCCTCTGCGCCTGTTCTTGGATGCTGTTGTAGGGCGTAATCAGGACCAAACGGGCCGCTGGCCGCCGGCTGGCAAGACGCACCGCCACGCCCGTGCCCAAACTGCGCCCCACCACCACGGTGCAGGGGTGCTGGGCATACACCTGGTCAAACAGGGCAAGCGCATCGGCCTGGATGGCCTCCTCGGAGGGCGAGCCGCCGCTGCCGCCGTAACCTCGGTAATGCAGCAGGTAGAGCGCATGGTCGCCGAAGGCCTGGGAAAATTCGGGCAGGTTGAGGGAGACGTCCTCGGCGTTGCCGCCGAAGTAGATCAAGGCATTCGGGCCCTCGAGTGGCCGGGTGGAAACCAGCACCTCGGCATCCTCCAAGGGCAGCTTGAGCAGCGTGGCGGGGTTATCGATAGCGCGGGGCTGTGGGAAGTAGATAAACGAGCGCTGGAACACCAGCAAAGCGATGCAGAGCAGCACATACAAGGCTGCAGTCCCTAGCAGAAACGCAACCAGGGCTCGCGATAGACGGCTGACGTGCATTGAATCTCCCTTCTGTCTCTATGACCGCACAAAAACCGCTCGGCCTGATTGCGACCAGGCGAGGCGCAGCTACTGGCGGCTCGAGCCGAGTAAAGCATCATCCCGGCGCAATGGGTAAACGGCGGGTAGATGCCCGCACGACACCAGCAAAAATTGCATCGCTCGGAATGCTCTGTAGCCGAAAATAAACAGGCCGCTAAAAAGCGGCCTGTTCAATAGCAGCGCATGCCTTACTCGGCCAAGCGCCAGCTGGTGCCGCCCTTGCCGTCTTCCAGCACCACGCCCATGGCGCCGAGCTGGTCGCGGATGCGGTCGGACTCGGCCCAGTTCTTCGCCGTGCGGGCGTCCAAGCGCGCCTGGATCAGCGCCTCGACCTCGGCCGCATCGACCCTGCCCTCGGCATCGGCCTGCAGGAAAGCCTCAGGCTCCAGCTGCAGCACGCCGAGCAGACCGGCCAGCTCCTTCAAGCGCGCCGCCAGAGCGGCCGCCGCGGGCAGATCGCTGCCACGCAGGCGATTGATCTCGCTCGCCAACTCGAACAACACCGAGCAGGCACCGGCTGTGTTGAAGTCGTCGTCCATCGCCTGGGCGAAACGTTCGATAAAGGCCTCGCCACCGGCAGGCGCCGCTTGCGGCAGGCCCTTGAGCGAGTGGTAGAAACGCTCCAGCGCGCGCTTGGACTCGCGCAGGTTCTCTTCCGAGTAGTTGATCGGGCTGCGGTAGTGGCTGGCGATCAGCAGGTAGCGCACCACCTCGGGGTGGTACTTCTCCAGCACCTCGCGGATGGTGAAGAAGTTGCCCAGGGACTTGGACATCTTCTCGCCGTTGATGGTGATCATCCCGCAGTGCAGCCAGGCGTTGGCGTAGGGCTTGCCGGTGGCCGCCTCGCTCTGGGCGATCTCGTTCTCGTGGTGCGGGAACTCCAGGTCGTTGCCGCCGCCGTGGATGTCGAAAGAATCGCCCAGGCAGCAGGTGGACATCACCGAGCACTCGATATGCCAGCCCGGCCGCCCCTCACCCCAGGGCGACGCCCAGCTCGGCTCACCCGGCTTGGCGCCCTTCCACAGCACGAAGTCCAGCGGGTCCTGCTTGGCCTCGTCCGGCTCGATGCGCGCACCGATGCGCAGGTCTTCAATCTTGCGCCGTGACAGCTTGCCGTAGCCGGCGAACTTGCCGACCCGGTAATAGACGTCGCCGTTGCCCGGCGCGTAGGCATAGCCCTTGTCGATCAGGGTCTGGATCATCGCGTGCATGCCGGCGATGTGCTCGGTGGCGCGCGGTTCCAGGTCCGGCTTGAGGATATTGAGGCGCGCTTCGTCCTCGTGCATGGCGGCGATCATGCGCTCGGTCAGGGCCTCGAAGGCCTCGCCGTTGTCCTTGGCGCGGTTGATGATCTTGTCGTCGATGTCGGTGATGTTGCGCACATAGGTCAGGTCATAGCCGCTATGGCGCAGCCAGCGGGTCACCACGTCGAAGGCCACCATGCTGCGGCCGTGGCCCAGGTGGCAGAAGTCGTACACCGTCATGCCGCACACGTACATGCGCACCTGGTTGCCCAGCAACGGCTTGAAGAGCTCTTTGGTCTTGCTCAGGGTGTTGTAGATCGACAGCATTTTAATTTCCTTCAAAACGGCTTTCAAAGCAGCGAGCGAAGATCAGGCAAGGCGAAAAGGGGCGAGGAAGCGGAATGTACTGCAGTACATGAGCATTCCGAGCTCCTTTTCAACGCCGCATGGTCGAGCGCAGCAATTTGACAGCCGTTTTTTATTGACCCCAGGAATCGCGCAGAGTAACGGTACGGTTGAAGACGGGCGCACCCGGCTGGCTGTCCTTGATATCGGCGCAGAAGTAGCCTTCGCGTTCGAACTGGAAGCGCTCTTCCGGCTCGGCACCCGCCAGCGACGGCTCGGCGCGGCAACCTTTGAGCACGACCAATGAATCCGGGTTGATATTGTCGAGGAAGCTGGCGCCCTCCTCGGCCTTCTCCGGGTTGGCGGAGCGGAACAGGCGGTCGTACAGGCGCACCTCGCATTCCACGCTCTCGGCGGCCGGCACCCAGTGGATCACGCCCTTGACCTTGCGCCCTTCCGGGTTCTTGCCCAGGGTGTTTTCGTCGTAGCTGCAGCGCAGCTCGATGATATTGCCGGCGGCATCCTTGATCGCCTCATCGGCGCGGATCACATAGCTGCCACGCAGGCGCACTTCACCGCCGGGGATCAGGCGCTTGAAGCCGGCCGGCGGGACTTCTTCGAAGTCGCTGGCGTCGATATAGATCTCGCGGCTGAACGGCAGCACACGCACGCCCATCTCCTGCTTGGGGTGGCGCGGCAGTTCGAGGTTCTCCACCTTCCCTTGCGGGTAGTTGCTGATCACCACTTTCAACGGCTTGAGCACGCACATGGCGCGGGCGGCATTGGCGTCCAGGTCTTCGCGGATGGCGAATTCCAGCATGCCGATATCCACCAGGCCACCGGCGCGGTTGACCCCGATCATGTCGCAGAAGGTGCGAATCGAGGCCGGGGTGTAGCCGCGACGGCGATAGCCGCTCAGGGTCGACATGCGCGGGTCGTCCCAGCCGCTCACATGGCCCTCGTCGACCAGCTGCTTGAGCTTGCGCTTGCTGGTGATGGTGTAGTTGAGGTTGAGGCGGGCGAATTCGTACTGACGCGGCTGCGCCGGCACCGGCAGTTGCTCGAGGAACCACTCGTAGAGCGGACGGTGATCCTCGAACTCCAGGGTGCAGATGGAGTGGGTGATGCCTTCGATGGCGTCCGACTGACCGTGGGTGTAGTCGTAGCTCGGGTAGATGCACCACTTGTCGCCGGTCTGGTGGTGATGGGCGTGGCGGATGCGGTAGAGGATGGGGTCGCGCAGGTTCATGTTCGGCGCGGCCATATCGATCTTGGCGCGCAGGGCACGGGCCCCATCGGGGAACTCGCCGGCCTTCATGCGGGCGAACAGGTCGAGGTTTTCCTCCACGCTGCGCTCACGGAACGGGCTGTTCTTGCCCGGCTCGGTGAGGTTGCCGCGGTATTCGCGGGCCTGCTCCGGCGACAGGTCGTCGACGTAGGCCTTGCCGGCCTTGATCAGCTCGACGGCCCAGTCGTGCAACTGGTCGAAATAGTCGGAGGCGTAATGCGCCTCGCCGGCCCACTGAAAGCCCAGCCACCGCACGTCGCTCTTGATCGCGTCGATATATTCCTGGTCTTCCTTGGCCGGGTTGGTGTCGTCGAAGCGCAGGTTGCACTGGCCGCCGAATTCCTGGGCCAGGCCGAAGTTCAGGCAGATCGACTTGGCATGGCCGATATGCAGGTAGCCATTGGGCTCCGGCGGGAAACGGGTGATGATCTTCGCGTGTTTGCCGGCATCCAGATCGGCCTGGACTATGGGACGAAGAAAGTTAGCGGCGGCGACAGTTTCTGGCTTGCTCATGGGGTCCTTGGCGAGTGCGGGGCGCGGTTCAGAGCCTGTTCAAAGTTGCGCGAGCTAGAGCCATGCAAGGCAAAAACAGGCGAGGAAGCGGAGTGTACGAGTTGTACATGAGCATTCCGAGCCTGTTTTTAACGCAGCAGGGCCGACGCGCAGCAGACTTTGAGCAGGTTCTCAGGGTAGGCCGACTAAAACAAAGCGCTTATCATAGCCGAAGCTGTCAACCCCCTGACAGGCCCAAGCACCGCTTCGATACCCTTTGCGCCAGGCTAACGCGGCGTAATTAAAGGAAATTGAGGCGGTTCGTGGATTTCTCGACAGAGCGATTACCCTATGATCAAGCTGCACACCAACCACGGCGTCATCACCCTCAAGCTGTTCGAAGACAAAGCCCCGGAAACCGTGGCCAACTTCAAGCAATACGTGAAAGACGGCCACTACGACAACACGGTGTTCCACCGGGTGATCAGCAACTTTATGATCCAGGGCGGCGGTTTCGAGCCGGGCATGAAGCAGAAAGCCACCCGTGCCACCATCAAGAACGAAGCCAACAACGGCCTGGCCAACAGCATCGGCACAGTCGCCATGGCCCGCACCATGGAGCCGCACTCGGCCAGCGCGCAGTTCTTTATCAACGTCGCCGACAACAGTTTCCTCAACCACAGCGCGCCGACCGTGCAGGGCTGGGGCTACGCGGTATTCGGTGAGGTGGTTGAAGGCATGGACGTGGTCAACGCCATCAAGGGCGTGGCCACCACCAGCAAATCCGGCCACCAGGATGTACCGGTGGAGGACGTGATCATCGAGCGTGCCGAGATCGTTGAGTGATACTACTGATCTCCGATCTGCATCTTGAACAGGAGCGCCCGGACATCAGCCGGGCGTTCCTGGACTTCCTCGAGACTCGCGCGATTCAGGCCGAGGCCCTGTATATCCTCGGCGACTTCTTCGAAGTGTGGATCGGCGACGACGCCATGACCCCCTTTCAGCGCTCGATCGCCCAAGCCCTGCGCCAACTGAGCGACAGCGGCACGCGCCTCTACCTGATGCATGGAAACCGTGATTTCCTGATCGGCAAGGCCTTCTGCCGCGAAGCCGGCTGCACCCTGCTGAAAGACCCCAGCCTGGTCGAGTTGGCCGGGGAGAAGGTGCTGCTGATGCACGGCGACAGCCTGTGCACCCAGGACGTCGGCTATATGAAGCTGCGCCGCCTGCTGCGCAACCCGCTGTCGCTGTTTATCCTGCGCCACCTGCCGCTGGCCACCCGCCACCGGCTGGCGCGCAAGCTGCGCAACGAGAGCCGCGCGCAGACCCGCATGAAGGCCAGCGATATAGTCGACGTCACCCCGGATGAAGTGCCGCGGATCATGGCCGCCCATGGCGTGCGCACCCTGATTCATGGGCATACCCATAGACCGGCGGTACATCAGCTGGAAATCGATGGCCAACCGGCACGGCGCATAGTGCTGGGCGACTGGGACAGGCAAGGCTGGGCGCTGCAGGTGGACGAGCATGGCTTTACGCAGCTGCCCTTCGCCCTAGCCTGATTTAACGGACGGCGCCGCCAAGGGGCGCCTGCAGATGGCTCCTCGCGAGCCAGAGCCATAGCCTGGATAAAATCCAACCCCCTCCTGAACCCGCCCCGGATTGCATCCGCATAGGGGCTCCTCCCGTTTTGCCAATGAAATGTTCTGCTTTTGACCCTAGAACGGGCTGGACTTCACTCAATCGCCAGCAAGACTTGACGTTAACGTAAACCACGCTTACGTTAACGTAAAGGTTAACGTGCGAGTACATCCGTGAGCAGCCCCACCTACAGTATTTCCGAACTGGCCCGCGAGCTGGATATCACCACCCGCGCCATCCGCTTCTATGAAGAGCAGCAGATGCTCAGCCCCGAGCGCCGCGGCCAGGAGCGCATCTACAGCGGCAAGGACAAGGTCACCCTCAAGCTGATCCTGCGCGGCAAGCGCATCGGCTTCTCCCTGGCCGAGTGCAAGGAGCTGATCGAGCTGTACGACCCGGTGCATGGCAATCGCAAGCAGCTGGAAACCTTTATGCGCAAGATCGCCGAGCGGCGTAATCAGCTTGATCAGCAGCTGCTGGACATTCAACAGATGCAGCTGGAATTGGATACAGCCGAAGAACGCTGCCTGAGCGCGCTGGCCGAGACCATCGCGTAGGGTGCGCCATGCGCACCACCCCGACTAACCCGACTAACCCGGTGCGCGCAGCGCACCCTACCAAAACAACAGCAGGTGCCCCATGAGTTATCCGTCCCTCAACTTCGCCCTCGGCGACACCATCGACATGCTGCGCGAGCAGGTGCAGGCCTTCGTCGCCGCCGAACTGGCGCCGCGCGCCGCCGCCATCGACAGCGACAACCTGTTCCCCGCCGATATGTGGAAGAAGTTCGGCGACATGGGCCTGCTGGGTATCACGGTCGAGGAAGAATACGGTGGCTCGGGCCTGGGTTACCTGGCCCACGTGATCGCCATGGAAGAGATCAGCCGCGGCTCGGCTTCGGTCGCCCTCTCCTACGGCGCCCATTCCAACCTGTGCGTCAACCAGATCAAGCGCAACGGCACGGCCGAGCAGAAAGCCAAGTACCTGCCCAAGCTGGTGTCCGGCGAACATGTCGGCGCCCTGGCCATGAGCGAGCCGAACGCCGGCTCCGACGTGGTGTCGATGAAGCTGCGCGCCGACAAGCGCGGCGACCGCTATGTGCTCAACGGCAGCAAGACCTGGATCACCAACGGCCCGGACGCCAACACCTACGTGATCTACGCCAAGACCGACCTGGACAAGGGCGCCCACGGCATCAGCGCCTTTATCGTCGAGCGCGACTGGAAGGGTTTCAGCCGCGGCAGCAAGTTCGACAAGCTGGGTATGCGTGGCTCCAACACCTGCGAGCTGTTCTTCGATGACGTCGAGGTGCCGGAGGAGAATGTGCTGGGCCAGCTTAACGGCGGCGCACGGGTACTGATGAGCGGCCTGGATTACGAACGAGTGGTGCTGTCCGGCGGACCGGTCGGGATCATGCAGGCGGCCATGGACGTGATAGTGCCTTATATCCACGACCGCAAGCAGTTCGGCCAGAGCATCGGCGAGTTCCAGCTGATCCAGGGCAAGGTGGCCGACATGTACACCCAGCTCAACGCCAGCCGCGCCTACCTGTACGCCGTGGCCAACGCCTGCGACCGTGGCGAGACCACGCGCAAGGACGCCGCCGGGGTGATCCTCTACACCGCAGAGCGCGCCACCCAGATGGCCCTGGACGCCATCCAGATTCTCGGCGGCAACGGCTATATCAACGAATACCCCACCGGCCGTTTGCTGCGCGACGCCAAGCTCTACGAGATAGGCGCCGGCACCAGCGAAATCAGGCGCATGCTGATCGGCCGCGAGCTGTTTAACGAAACGAAATAGGCCGTAGGGTGCGCCGCGCGCACCACAAACAACGACACGGTGCGCACGGCGCACCCTACAGGAAGCGACCATGGCCATCCTGCATACCCAGATCAATACCCGTTCGCCGGAGTTCGCCGCCAACAGCGCGGCGATGCTCGACCAGGTGGGCGACCTGCGCGCCCTGCTCGCCCACGTCCATGCCGGCGGCGGCGAAAAGGCCCAGCATCGCCATACTTCGCGCGGCAAGCTGTTGCCGCGCGAGCGGATCAACCGCCTGCTGGATATCGGCTCGCCCTTCCTGGAGATCGGCCAGCTGGCGGCTTACCAGGTGTATGGCGAAGAAGTGCCGGCCGCCGGCGTGGTCGCCGGTATCGGCCGGGTCGAGGGCGTCGAGTGCGTGATAGTGGCCAACGACGCCACGGTAAAAGGCGGCAGCTACTACCCGCTGACCGTGAAGAAACACCTGCGCGCCCAGGCCATCGCCCAAGAGAACCGCCTGCCGTGCATCTACCTGGTGGACTCCGGCGGCGCCAACCTGCCGCGCCAGGATGAGGTATTTCCAGACCGCGAGCATTTCGGGCGGATCTTCTTCAACCAGGCCAACATGTCTGCCATGGGCATCCCACAGATCGCCGTGGTGATGGGCTCCTGCACGGCCGGCGGCGCCTATGTGCCGGCCATGAGCGACGAGACCATCATGGTGCGCCAGCAAGCGACGATCTTTCTCGCTGGGCCTCCGCTGGTAAAGGCCGCCACAGGTGAAATCGTAAGCGCCGAGGAGTTGGGCGGCGCCGATGTGCACTGCAAGACCTCGGGGGTGGCCGACCATCTTGCCGACAACGACGAGCACGCCCTGGCCCTGGCGCGGCGCTGCATCAGCAATTTGAACTGGCGCAAGCTCGGCGTGCTGAACAAGCGCACGCCGATCGACCCGCTGTACGCCCTTGATGAGCTATACGGGGTGATTCCGGCCGACGCCAAGCAGCCCTTCGATGTACGCGAAGTCATAGCGCGGCTGGTCGACGGCAGCGAATTCGACGAGTTCAAGGCGCTGTTCGGCGCCACCCTGGTCTGTGGCTTCGCCTTTCTTCACGGCTACCCCATCGCCATCCTGGCCAATAACGGCATCCTGTTTGCCGAGTCGGCGCAGAAAGGCGCGCACTTTATCGAGCTGGCCTGCCAGCGCGGCATACCGCTCTTGTTCCTGCAGAACATCACCGGCTTTATGGTCGGGCAGAAATACGAGGCCGGCGGCATCGCCAAGCACGGCGCCAAGCTGGTCAACGCCGTGGCCTGCGCCAAGGTGCCGAAGTTCACCGTGATCATCGGCGGCAGCTTCGGTGCCGGTAACTACGGCATGTGCGGCCGCGCCTACGACCCGCGTTTCCTGTGGATGTGGCCGAACGCGCGGATCGGCGTGATGGGTGCCGAACAGGCCGCTGGCGTGTTGGTGCAGGTCAAGCACGAACAGGCCGCCCGCGCCGGGCAGAGTTTCTCCGCCGAGGAGGAAGCCCGGCTCAAGCAGCCGATACTCGAACAGTACGAACGCCAGGGCCACCCTTACTACTCCAGCGCACGGCTGTGGGACGACGGCGTTATCGACCCGGCGCAAACCCGCGAAGTGCTCGGCCTGGCGCTGTCCGCCAGCCTCAACGCGCCGATCGAGCCGAGCACTTTCGGTGTGTTCCGCATGTGACCGTAGGGTGCGCTCTGCGCACCATTCTTCAACGCATAGGTGCGCAGGGCGCACCCTACGAAGATGACCATGACCGACTTCAACACCCTACAACTGGAAAAAGACCCGCGCGGCTTCGCCACCCTCTGGCTGAATCGCGCCGACAAGCACAACGCCTTCAACGCCGAGATGATCCGCGAGCTGATTCTCGCCCTCGACGCCGTCATGGCCGACAAGAGCCTGCGCTTCCTGCTGCTGCGCGGGCGTGGCAAGCACTTCTGCGCCGGCGCCGACCTGGCCTGGATGCAGCAAGCGGCAACCCTGGACTACAACGCCAACCTCAGTGACGCCCGCGAGCTGGCCGAGCTGATGCACAACCTCTACCACTTGAAGATCCCGACCCTGGCCGTGGTGCAAGGCGCGGCCTTCGGCGGCGCCCTGGGCCTGATCAGCTGCTGCGATATGGCCATAGGCACCCTTGATGACCAGCTGTGCCTGTCGGAGGTGCGCATCGGTCTGGCCCCGGCGGTGATCAGCCCCTTCGTCGTGCAAGCCATAGGTGAACGGGCGGCGCGGCGTTATGCCCTGACCGCCGAACGCTTTAGCGGTGAGCGCGCCCAGGAGCTTGGGCTATTGGCCGAGTGCTATGCCGCCGATGCCCTGGAACAGGCAGCGGAAGACTGGGTTAGCACCCTGCTGCTCAATAGCCCGCAAGCCATGCTGGCCAGCAAGGACTTGCTCAAGGAGGTCGGCAGCGGCGTGCTGACCCCGGCCCTGCGCCGCTATACCGAGAACGCCATCGCCCGCATCCGCGTCAGCGCCGAGGGCCAGGAAGGCCTGCGCGCGTTCCTGGATAAACGCAAACCCGCCTGGCAGGAGCACAGATGATGCGCACCCCGGCCCGTAGGTTGGCGCTGAGCGCAGCGAAGCCCAACGAGGCGGACGTAGCACGTCATTCCGGTCCCATGTCGGGCTTCGCGCAGCTCAGCCCAACCTACAGGTGCGCCCTCGCGACAACGGAGTTGAATCGATGATCACCACACTTCTGATCGCCAACCGCGGGGAAATCGCCTGCCGGGTGATGCGCACGGCCAAGGCCATGGGCATCCGTACCGTGGCGGTGCACAGCGCCATCGACCGCGACGCGCGCCACGTGCGCGAGGCCGATCTGGCGGTAAACCTGGGCGGCGCCAAGCCGGCAGACAGCTACCTGCTGGTGGACAAGCTGATCGCCGCCGCCAAGGCCAGCGGCGCCCAGGCCATTCACCCGGGCTACGGTTTTCTATCCGAGAACGCCGGCTTTGCCCGTGCCATCGAGACGGCCGGCCTGCTGTTTCTCGGCCCGCCGGCCAGCGCCATCGACGCCATGGGCAGCAAGTCCGCGGCCAAGGCCCTGATGGAGGCGGCCGGCGTACCGCTGGTGCCCGGCTACCATGGCGAAGCCCAGGATATCGAGACCTTCCGCGCCGCCTCCGCGGTGATCGGCTACCCGGTGCTGCTGAAAGCCGCGGCCGGCGGCGGCGGCAAGGGCATGAAGGTGGTCGAGCGCGAAGCTGAGCTGGCCGAGGCCCTGGCCAGCGCCCAGCGCGAGGCGCAGTCGTCCTTCGGCGACTCGCGCATGCTGGTGGAAAAGTACGTGCTCAAGCCGCGCCATGTGGAGATCCAGGTATTCGCCGACCAGCACGGCCACTGCCTGTACCTCAACGAGCGCGACTGCTCGATCCAACGCCGCCACCAGAAGGTGGTGGAAGAAGCGCCGGCGCCGGGCCTGTCGCCCGCACTGCGCCGCGCCATGGGCGAGGCGGCGGTCAAGGCCGCGCAGGCCATCGGCTATGTCGGTGCCGGCACGGTGGAATTCCTGCTGGATGAGCGCGGCGACTTCTTCTTTATGGAGATGAACACCCGCCTGCAGGTGGAGCACCCGGTCACCGAGGCCATCACCGGCCTGGACCTGGTGGCCTGGCAGATCCGCGTGGCCCGCGGCGAGCCGCTGCCGCTGACGCAGGAGCAGGTGCCGCTGCTGGGCCATGCCATCGAGGTGCGGCTGTACGCCGAAGACCCGGACCACGATTTCCTCCCGGCCACCGGCACATTGGCGCTGTATCGCGAGGCCGCAGCTGGCCCCGGGCGCCGTACCGATAGCGGCGTGGCCGAGGGCGATACGGTGTCGCCCTTCTACGACCCCATGCTCGGCAAGCTGATCGCCTGGGGCGAGAATCGCGAGGAGGCGCGCCTGCGTCTGCTGGCCATGCTCGGTGAAACCTGTGTGGGCGGGCTTAAGACCAATCTGGCCTTCCTGGCCCGCGTGCTGGCCCATCCGGCCTTCGCCGCCGCCGAACTGGATACCGGCTTTATCCCGCGGCATGAGGCGCAACTGCTGCCGGCTGCCACCGAGTTGCCCGCCGCCTTCTGGCAACTGGCCGCCGAGGCCTGGGTGCAGAGCGAGGCGCCGCGTCAGCGCCACGACGACTTCCATTCGCCCTGGAACAGCCACCAGGGCCTGCGCCTGGGCCTGCCGGCGGAAACCGACCTGCACCTGGCCTGCCAGGGCGAACGTCAGGTGGTACGCCTGCGCCACAGCGCCCAGCCCAGTGCGCAACTGCAGGGCGAATGCCTGCTGGTGGAGCACGATGGGCTGCGCCAACAACACCTGGCGATCCGCCGCGGCGACAGCCTCTACCTGCAATTCGGCGGCGAGTTGCGCTGCATCCAGCGCGTCGACCCGATCGCCGAGGTGGAGGCCAGTCACAGCCATCACGGCGGCCTGACGGCGCCCATGAACGGCAGCATAGTGCGGGTGCTGGTCGAGCCTGGTCAGCCCGTCGAGGCCGGCACTGCCCTGGTGGTGCTGGAGGCGATGAAGATGGAACACAGCATCCGCGCGCCCCATGCCGGCACCGTCAAGGCGCTGTATTGCGGCGAAGGCGAGATGGTCAGTGAAGGGACCGTGCTGGTAGAACTGGAAGAGGCTTGATAATCCGTTGATGCCCGCTGTTGGGCTTCGTACCTCAGCGCCAACCTACCTATACGGCTCGCTGCGAAGGAGAATGTAGGTTGGTGCTGAACTTGCGAAGCCCAACATCCGGTTCGCAGAACCGGTCATCGCAACGAGAGAGATGACAATATGAATCTACCCCAGCACGTACGCCTGGTCGAAGTCGGCCCCCGCGACGGCCTGCAGAACGAGAAACAACCGATCGGCGTGGCCGACAAGGTGCGCCTGGTGGACGACCTGTCCGCCGCCGGCCTCGGCTATATCGAGGTGGGCAGCTTCGTCTCGCCCAAGTGGGTGCCGCAGATGGCCGGAAGCGCAGAGGTCTTTGCGCAGATCCAGCAGCTGCCGGGCATCACCTATGCCGCCCTGGCGCCGAACCTGAAGGGCTTCGAAGGCGCGCTGGAGGCCGGGGTCAAGGAAGTCGCGGTATTCGCCGCGGCCTCCGAGGCCTTCTCGCAGAAGAATATCAACTGCTCGATCAGCGCAAGCCTGCAGCGCTTCGTACCGCTGATGGACGCCGCCAAGCAGAATGGCGTGCGCGTGCGCGGCTATGTGTCCTGCGTGCTGGGTTGCCCCTATGAGGGCGCGGTGCCTGCCGAGCAGGTCGCCTATGTCGCCCGCGAGCTGTTCGCCATGGGCTGCTACGAGGTGTCCCTGGGCGACACCATAGGCACCGGCACCGCCGGCGATACCCGCCGCCTGTTCGAGGTGGTCGGCCACGATATACCGCGCAACAAGCTGGCCGGACACTTCCATGACACCTACGGCCAGGCCCTGGCCAATATCTACGCCAGCCTGTTGGAAGGCATCGGCGTATTCGACAGCTCGGTGGCGGGCCTGGGCGGTTGCCCCTACGCCAAGGGCGCCAGCGGCAATGTGGCGACCGAGGATGTGCTCTATCTGCTCAACGGCCTGGGTATCCATACGGGCATCGATATGGATCGGCTGATCGCCGCCGGTCAGCGTATCTGCGCGGTATTGGATAAGCCCAACGGCTCGCGGGTGGCACGGGCCAGGCTGGCCAGTGCGTAAACGGCAAGACCATGCGTCAGGCTTTCTTTACAGGCTGTAAAACGCCGCGCTCAGGCCCGGTGCACGCCTGCTGCTACTGGTGCGCAGTGGCTACAAGCTGCAGCGGCCCAGCAAGCTGAAGCAAGCAACGACGGCAGTTCAAGGCTTTGCCCAAGCAGTAGGCTTAGCAAAATCGGCCAGGCAGCATGCCCGGCATCACCAGAATGATGAGGAACCGCCATGCAACAGCCCCTGTGGACGCCATCCGCCGAGCGTATCGCTGCCACCCGGATGGAGGCCTTCCGCCACTTCGTCAATCGGCGCCACGGCCTGCAACTGGCCGACTATCCCGCGCTGCACGCCTGGAGCGTGGCGCAGCGCGAAGCCTTCTGGCAGGCCATAGTCGAGTTCTTCGAGCTGCGTTTTAGTCAGCAGCCCAGCCGCGTGCTGGACGAAGGCAGCGCCATGCCGAGCGCCCGCTGGTTTCCCGGCGCCACGCTGAACTTCGCCGAACACCTGTTGCGTCGCCGCGACAACCACACCGCCCTGGTGGCCATAGGCGAAGACGGCAGCCGCGAACAGCTGACTTATGCCGAGCTGGCCGCCCATATCGCCGGCCTGCAAAAAAGCCTACGGGAAGCCGGCGTCGGTATGGGCGACCGGGTCGCGGCCTTTATGCCCAATACCTGGCAAACCCTGGTCGGCATGCTCGCCGCCAGCAGCCTGGGCGCCACCTGGTCCAGCTGCTCGCCGGACTTCGGCACCCAGGGGGTGATCGACCGCTTCGGCCAGATCGAGCCCAAGGTGCTGATCGCCGCCGCCGGCTACCGCTACGCCGGGAAGAATATCGACCTGACCGCCAAGCTCAATGAAATCCTCGAGCGCCTGCCGTCGTTGCAGCAACTGCTGGTGGTGCCCTACGCCAATGCCCAGGCCAAAGCCGCAGACTTCCACTCCTCGGCCAAGGTGACGCTGTGGCAGGACTTCTATCAGGCCGGCGGCGAGCCCGAATTCACCCAGGTTCCTTTCGACCACCCGCTGTATATCCTCTATTCCAGCGGCACCACCGGCGTGCCCAAGTGCATAGTCCACGGCACCGGCGGCGTGCTGCTGCAGCACGTCAAGGAACTGGGCCTGCACACCGACCTGCAGGCCGATGACTGTCTGTTCTACTACAGCACCTGCGGCTGGATGATGTGGAACTGGCTGGCATCCGGATTGGCCTTGGGCGCCACCCTGGTGCTGTTCGACGGCTCGCCCTTCCACCCGGGTGCCGAGCGCCTGATCGACCTGATCGACGCGGAAAATATCAGCCTCTTCGGCACCAGCGCCAAGTACCTGGCCGCCCTGGAAAAGGCCGGGGCCAAGCCGGGCAGCAGCCATAAGCTGGCGCGGCTGAAGGCCATACTGTCCACCGGCTCGCCGCTGTCCCACGAGAGCTTCGAGTACGTCTACCGCGAGATCAAAGCCGATCTGTGCCTGTCGTCCATCTCCGGCGGCACCGATATCGTCTCCTGCTTCGCCCTGGGCAACCCGGTGCTGCCGGTGTGGCGCGGTGAGCTGCAGTGCAAGGGCCTGGGCATGGACGTGCAGGTGTGGAACGACGCCGGCCAACCCATTCGAGGCGAGAAGGGCGAGCTGGTCTGCGCCCGGCACTTCCCCTCCATGCCGGTGGGCTTCTGGAACGACGCCGATGGCAGCAAGTTCAAGGCCGCCTATTTCGAGACCTTCCCCGGCATCTGGGCCCATGGCGACTACGCCGAAGTGACCGAGCACGGCGGCCTGGTGATTCACGGCCGCAGTGACGCGGTGCTCAACCCGGGCGGCGTGCGCATCGGCACCGCGGAGATCTACCGCCAGGTGGAAAAGGTCGAAGAAGTGCTGGAGTCCATCGCCATCGGTCAGGATTGGGACGACGACGTGCGGGTGGTGCTGTTCGTCCGTCTGCGCGAGGGCGTCGAACTGACCGATGAACTGCAGGCGCGCATTCGCCAGGTGATCCGCAGCAACACCACGCCGCGCCATGTGCCGGCCAAGATCATCGCCGTGAGCGACATCCCGCGCACCATCAGCGGCAAGATAGTCGAACTGGCGGTACGCAACGTGGTGCACGGCAAGCCGGTAAAAAACACCGACGCCCTGGCCAATCCCCAGGCGCTGGAGCTGTTTCGCGACTTGCCACAACTGCGCGATTGAACAGCGGCGGCAGCCTGTAGCCAGGCTGCCGCCTATTGCCCGGCCAACCCGTTGCCGAGCTAGAATGCCCGCCTCTCGCCAATTAAAAGGAACTTTGCATGGCCGGCCAATACCCCGACAAGATCAAATCCCTGCCGCTGTATGACGGGCGCTTCGACGCCTACAAGCTGGCGGCGCAAGGCAGCGACGTGCTGTTCGCCTCCTACCCGGCCGGCACCTCGATCCCGCCCCATGTGCACGACACCGACAACTATGGGGTGATCACCCGCGGCGCGCTGCATCTGACCGTAGGCGGCCACACCAGCACCTACCAGACCGGCGACTGGTATCAGGTGCCGGCCGGCGTCGAGCATGCCGCCGAGTTCACCGAAGAAACCGACGAGATCGAGTTCTGGTTCAAAGCCGAGAGTTAAGAACCTGTTTACGATCTCGCGAGCTAGAACCAGACAAGGCAAAAACAGCCGAGGAAGCGCAGTTTACGAGCTGTAAATGAGCATTCCGAGGTTGTTTTTAACGCCGTATGGTCGACGCGCAGCAGATCGTAAACAGGTTCCAAGGAGCATTCGCCGTGGAATGGAACAAGCTGGTGCCCGAGCTCGTGGTCGAGGACTACCCGCTTTCCAAGCGTTTCTATCAGAAGATCTTCGGTTTCACCTTGCGCTTCGAGCGCCTGGAAGAGCGCTTCGGCTACTTCGATCTGGATGGCGCCCAGATAATGCTGCTGGAGCAGCCAGGCGCGGATATTTATGCGATGCAGCGCCCCGGGCCTAACGGCAAGGGGCTGCATTTTCAGGTGGAGGTGGAATCCATCGAGGGCATCTTGCAGCGTTTGCAGCAGGCCGCCATTCCGTTAAGCAAGGCGGTGTATGAAGCCTGGTACCGCGGCAACGAGGTGGAGTACGGCCAGCGCGAGTTTTTCGTCGCCGACCCTGATGGCTACCTGTTCCGCTTCTACCAGTGCATCGGCGAACGCCCGGCGCAGACCTGATGCCGGGCGCCCGCGACTTATGACAAACGGCCCGGATCTTCGGGCGGCTCATCCTCTTCGATATCTTCCAGCTTGAGCTCCAACCCCCAATTGCTCGGTTCCGCCGGCTTGGCCGCCGGAGCCGACGTGCTGGCGGCATCCGGGCTGGCTGGCGCCGCGGCATTGGCTGGATTTTCCCGATGCAGCTTGAGCTTGAGCCGCACGTTGTTCGCCGAATCGGCGTTTTTCACCGCTTCTTCTTCGTCGATTGAACCGTCATGCACCAGATCGATCAGCGCCTGGTCGAAGGTCTGCATGCCGATATTCTTCGACTTCTCCATGATCTCCTTGATATCGCCAAAATCGCTGCGCTTGATCAGATCGCGAATGGTCGGCGTGCCCAGCAGCACCTCCACCGCGGCGCGGCGCTTGCCGTCTACGGTCTTGACCAGACGCTGGGAAACGAAGGCCTTGAGGTTGTTGCCCAGGTCGTTGAGCAGCTGCGGGCGGCGCTCTTCGGGGAAGAAGTTGATGATGCGATCCAGCGCCTGGTTGGCGTTGTTGGCGTGCAGCGTGGAGATCGCCAGGTGGCCGGTATCGGCGAAGGCCAGGGCATGTTCCATGGTCTCGCGGTCGCGAATCTCGCCTATCAGTATGACGTCCGGCGCCTGGCGCAGGGTGTTCTTCAGCGCGGCGTGGAAACTGCGGGTATCCACCCCGACTTCGCGCTGGTTGATGATCGACTTCTTGTGCTTGTGCACATATTCCACCGGGTCTTCGATGGTGATGATATGGCCGCCGCTGTTGCGATTGCGGTAGTCGATCAGCGCCGCCAGGGAGGTGGACTTGCCCGAGCCGGTGCCGCCGACGAACAGCACCAGACCGCGCTTCTCCATAATGGTCTTGAGCAGCACCTCGGGCAGCTTCAAGTCCTCGAACTTGGGGATGTCCATCTTGATATTGCGCGCGACAATCGACACTTCGTTGCGCTGCTTGAAGATATTGATGCGAAAACGCCCCACGCTGGCAATGGAGATCGCCAGGTTCATCTCCAGTTCGCGCTCGAATTCCTCACGCTGGGCGCCGTCCATGATCGATGCGGCAATGGCCGCCACATCGCCACTCTTCAGCGGCTCCTGGCTCAGGGCCTTGAGCACGCCATTGAACTTGGCGCAGGGCGGTGCTCCAGTGGACAGGTAGAGGTCGGAACCATCCTGACTGGAGAGGATGTTCAGCATTGCGGTGAGGTCCATGGCGAGCAGATCCGTCGAGGTGGAATTAATACGTTAGGCCAAGATCGCCCCTGTTTCCGCCCCAATAGAGCGGCAAGTAACTAGCGTCATTCTGATGGCGCCGCAAATACTGGCACAATAGCGGCCCGGTAAATCTGAGGAACCCAATATGACCAAGGCAATGTGTCGCCATATTCTGGTCAAGACCGAGGCCGAGGCCGCCGCGCTGAAGAAGCGCATAGCGGCCGGCGAGGCTTTCGATGTGCTCGCGCGCAAGTATTCGACCTGCCCGTCCGGCAAGAAAGGCGGCGACCTGGGCGAGGTGCGCCCCGGGCAAATGGTGCGGGCGATCGATCAGGTGATCTTCAAGAAGCCGGTGCGTGAGGTGCACGGCCCGATCAAGAGCCAGTTTGGCTATCATCTGGTGCAAGTCTTCTACCGCGAATAAGGCACGCCATGAGCCCGCAACAGATTGCCGATTTCTGCTTGAGCCTGCCCGGTGCCCGCGAGGACAGCAAATGGGGCGGTGTGCGGGTATTCTCGGTGGCGCAGAACAAGATGTTCGCCCTGATCCACCTGGCCAGCCACGATGGCCTGGCCTTCAAGGTCGACGACGACCTGTTCCTCGGTTTCTGTGATCGCCCCGGCATTCGCCCCGCACCCTATCTGGCCCGCGCCCGCTGGGTCTGCATGGACGCGCCCTACCCTTTGCGCGACGCCGAGCTGGGCGAACTGCTGCGCCGCTCCCATCAGCTGGTGGTGCGCAAGCTGCCCAAGCGCTTGCAGCTGGGCCTGCTGCTGTAATTCGCCCTCTGCGCCTCATCAGGTTCAGGCACAAAAGCCTGGGATAGCACACTCCGCCCGTCCCATCCGCTGCCCTTTGCGCCCGTAAACCGCTACAATCGCGCCCCTTTCGCGCCCGTGCGCCCGTTTATCTGGACCAAGATTCGTGATCTCCACCGCCAACATCACCATGCAATTCGGGGCCAAACCCCTGTTCGAGAACGTTTCCGTCAAATTCGGCAACGGCAACCGCTACGGCCTGATCGGCGCCAACGGTTGCGGCAAGTCGACCTTTATGAAAATTCTCGGCGGTGATCTGGAGCCCAGCGGTGGCCAGGTGATGCTGGAGCCGAACGTGCGCCTGGGCAAGCTGCGCCAGGATCAGTTCGCCTACGAAAACTTCAACGTGCTCGACACCGTGATCATGGGTCACGAAGAGCTGTGGAAGGTCAAGGCCGAGCGCGACCGCATCTACGCGCTGCCGGAGATGAGCGAAGACGACGGCATGGCCGTGGCCGAACTGGAAACCGATTTCGCCGAGATGGACGGCTACACCGCCGAATCGCGCGCGGGTGAGTTGTTGCTCGGCCTGGGCATTCCCCTGGCCCAGCACTTCGGCCCGATGAGCGAAGTGGCGCCGGGCTGGAAACTGCGGGTGCTGCTGGCCCAGGCGCTGTTCTCCGATCCGGATGTGCTGCTGCTGGACGAACCGACCAACCACCTGGATATCAACACCATCCGCTGGCTGGAAAACATCCTCACGGCGCGTAACAGCACCATGATCATCATTTCCCACGACCGTCACTTCCTGAACTCGGTCTGCACCCATATGGCCGACCTGGACTACGGCGAGCTGCGCCTGTTCCCGGGCAACTACGACGAGTACATGACCGCCGCGACCCAGTCGCGCGAGCAGCTGCTGTCGGACAACGCCAAGAAGAAGGCGCAGATCGCCGAGCTGCAGAGCTTCGTCAGCCGCTTCTCGGCCAACGCCTCCAAGGCCAAGCAGGCCACCAGCCGCGCCAAGCAGATCGACAAGATCCAGCTGGCCGAGGTCAAGCCGTCCAGCCGAGTCAGCCCCTTTATCCGCTTCGAACAGACCAAGAAGCTGCACCGCCAGGCCGTGACTGTGGACAACATGTCCAAGGGTTTCGATGGCAAGACCCTGTTCAAGAACTTCAGCTTCACCGTGGAAGCCGGCGAGCGCGTGGCCATCATCGGCCCCAACGGTATCGGCAAGACCACCTTGCTGCGCACCATGGTCGGCGAGCTGAGCCCGGATGCCGGTTCGGTGAAGTGGACCGAAAGCGCCGAACTGGGCTACTACGCCCAGGACCACGCCGATGAGTTCGAAGACGAGAGCAACCTGTTCGACTGGATGGGCCGCTGGACCCAGGGCGGCGAACAGCTGGTGCGCGGCACCCTCGGGCGCATGCTGTTTTCCAACGACGAGATCCTCAAGTCGGTGAAGGTCATCTCCGGTGGTGAGCAAGGCCGCATGCTGTTCGGCAAGCTGATATTGCAGAAGCCCAACGTGCTGGTGATGGACGAACCGACCAACCACCTGGATATGGAATCCATCGAGGCGCTCAACCTGGCGCTGGAGAACTACCCGGGCACGCTGATCTTCGTCAGCCACGACCGCGAGTTCGTCGGCTCCCTGGCCACCCGCATCATC
>Ga0209343_10000996_pt1 | contig 39198 bp, 40 predicted proteins | sample RifCSPlowO2_02_FD_184026 | JGI IMG/M metagenome (GOLD analysis project Ga0209343, IMG submission 184026) | Groundwater microbial communities from Rifle, Colorado - Rifle CSP2_plank lowO2_0.2 (SPAdes) (version 2) | ecosystem: Environmental > Aquatic > Deep subsurface > Groundwater | place...
AACGTAAAGCGCGGGGCTATACCAGCATCCACACCATGCGCACGGTGATATTTCTCATCGCTGGCAAGCTCAATTTTCAAAGATTCAACCCTCATGCCGCTTAATCCATTCGTTTTTCAAAAGAGCCACTTTTAAACAATAAGCCTGTTTGCTTTGCAACGGATGATGTCTATAACAATTGGGATTGCGTTGTATACAGCCCCCAAGATGGCCGCTTCCGGCTATGGTTTCAACAGGCCCATGCCGACTGAGCCGCTCAACCCGTGGGTTAAGCGGGATGCCGCAAAGATCGCAAGGGTCTTCCACGACATCATTGGTGCTGAAGCACCTGATGCTGGCGTGAAAGCGCGCCGTTCCTTATCTCGGCGTCAGGCAGCAGTCCAAGTGCCGACCAGCCATACACCTCACTGATGACTCCCGCCTACGCCCAGACACTTCGCGAGCTGCTGCGAACACAGCAAGTAGCCTCTCTTGGAACGCTTCACAAGGGCGAGCCGTATGTTTCCATGGTGCCCTACGCCATTCTTCCCGGCGGCTTGGGCCTCGTGATTCATGTCAGCCATCTCGCGACCCACACCAGGGACATGTTGTTAAGTCCACAAGTGAGTGTCCTGGTTGTTGCGCCGCCGAAGCCCGAACTCCCCGCCCAGGCATTGGCACGCGTCACGATACAAGGTCAGGCTGTGCAATACGCTGAGTCCACGCAAGGCCATGCCGAGGCCAAGGCTGCGTACCTGGCAAGGTTTCCCCAGAGCGCCGCGATGTTCGGTTTTTCCGACTTCTCGTTATTCGTAATAATGCCGCGTTCAATTCGTTTCGTCGGTGGGTTTGCCCAGGCCACAACGATTTCGCCCGAGGTTCTGGCAGAGGTGCTGAGCGAAGGCTAAGAGCGATGCTGCCTGATCCTTCTCTCAACCGGGGAGCCAACGGCGGTACTAAAGTGGTCGGCTTGGCATTACTTTTTGAAACTAAAGCAGTAGGTCGCGCAGATCAGGTTGTGCAATCACGCATCCAGCCTAACCCGGCATTCGAGAGAGCAAAGATCGCAAGGGTCTTCCCCGACATCATTGGTGCTGAAGCACCTAATGCTGGCGTGAAAGCGCGCCGCCACTCAATTTGAACGTGAGGAGGTATCCCATGTTTATTGGCCACTTCGGTGTTGGATTCGGCGCAAAAGCAGTCGCTTCGAAAGTATCTCTGGGCTCCCTGTTTATCGCCGCCCAGTTTATCGATCTGCTGTGGCCTACCTTTTTGCTGCTTGGCGTGGAGACGGTCCGCATCGTTCCTGGCGCAACCGTTGTCACCCCTCTGGTTTTCGAGCATTACCCCATCTCTCATAGTCTGATTGCTGTGCTTGGCTGGGCGGTATTGGTGGGCGGTATCCATTTCGCATTGAAACGGAAACGCATTGCGGCGTTTGTCCTCGGAACTCTCGTCATCAGCCATTGGGCGCTCGACGCTATTGTTCATCAACCGGACCTGCCGTTGTTTCCCGGTACGGCCACATTCGTTGGCCTGAATGTCTGGTCGTCGCTGCCCGCTACAGTAGCCATTGAAGGCACGTTGTTCGCATTCGGTGTCTGGTTATATTGCCGCGCGACAACGCCCAACGACGCTACTGGCCGGTGGGGATTGGTCGCGCTGGTGGTCTTCTTGACAGGGGTTTATGCTGGCAACCTGTTGGGTGCTCCGCCTCCAAGTACCGAGGCCATTGCGTGGCTGGGGCAACTCCAATGGCTGTTGGTCCTTTGGGGTTACTGGATTGACAAACATCGCCATGTTTCCGCGAACGCCTGACATGGCGGCCAACCAGGCCGGTGCTCCATGTTTTGCGGAAAGCCCAGCGCCACTCGAACGCGTCACACTCAGGGCTGAGGTAAATCATGCGACATGAATCCAGGCATATTGTGATCATCCAGGGGCACCCGGATCACCAAAGCGACCATTTCTGCCATGCCCTTGCGGAAGCCTATGCGAAGGGCGCTAACGAGGCCGGACACGATGTCCAGGTTATCAGTTGCCCGGCTGGATTTCCCCCTCTTGCTAAGCAGGGAAGACCAGCGCGGGGTGCCTCCGGAAGCCATACTGCAGTCACAGGGCGTCATCGCCCGTTCCGATCATGTTGTCATGCTTTTTCCCATTTGGAATGGCGCGATGCCGGCGATCCTGAAAGGGTTCCTTGAACAGACGTTTCGGCCTGCGTTCATCTTTCCCGATGCCAAACCAGGTGAGCCGCTGGGGTTCTTTTCGTACTTCAACCAGAGGAAAGCCTTAAAGGGCAAGACCGCTCGCATCGTCATCACCATGCAAATGCCGGCGTTCATCTATCGATGGTTTTTTCGTCCTCACCCGGAGAAGAACACGCTCAGCCTTAGCGGCCTTGGTCCTGTCAGAGAAAACTTGGTAGGACTCGTCGAATCACCGGACGGACGAAAGCGCGAGCGGTGGCTGCGCAAGATGTACCTGTCAGGCCGCGAAGGCCGGTAGAATTGAACGAATTCGAAAAAAAGAAGTCTGCTTCGCATTACGTGTTTAAACTAAAGCAGCAGGTTGCGCGGATCAGGTTGTGCAATCACGCATCCAGCCGACCCCGCATTCCAGAGGGCAAAGATCGCAAGGGTCTTCCCCGACATCATTGGTGCTTAAGCACCTAATGCTGGCGTGAAAGCGCGCCGCCATCAAACGAAAGCATCGGGTGGATATATGCGATCAAAACTCAGGCTTATATCAATAGGGCTCTTCGGTTTCGTTTGCTCCCTGGCGGGTACCGAGGCGCGTGCCGAGTTGACGGATGTTACTCAAACGACACCCCATGTGCCAGGCGGCGCGATCGGGAAATCCCTGACCCAACAGATCGGTGCGGGTCGCGGTGACGAATTTACGCCGGGGTCTTCGATTTACCTGATAAAAAGGGATCCGGCGCGCTCGGTCCGCCGCGGCCGGCAACTCTTCCAGCGGAAATTCACGCTTGACCAAGGACAAGGACCGCGGGTCAGCAGAGACTCTTCCGGTGACATCCACAAAAACCCGGCGCTTGGCGCCGGCCTCACGGATAGCTGCGCTGCGTGTCACGGACTGCCCCGGGGCTCGGCCGGAGCAGGCGGCGAAGTGGCAACCCGGCCTGATAGCCGAAACGCGCCGCACTTGTTCGGACTCGGACTGGTCGAGATGCTTGCCGACGAGATCACGCATGAGCTGCGCGCCATCCGCGCAAAGGCGCTTGCCGAAGCGGCTGCTTCGTCACACCCGGTGACCCTGCCGCTGACAAGCAAGCGGATCAAGTTCGGATTTGTCACGGCGTTGCCAAGCGGCAAGGTGGATACCTCGCAGGTCGATGGAGTCAACCCGGACCTGCGCGTTCGCCCCCTTTTTGCACACGGCGGAGAGTTTTCGATGCGCGCGTTCGATGTCGGCGCCCTCAAGGACGAGATGGGGCTGGAGGCGCCAGACCCGGTCCTGTGCAGGGCCACGGACCCAAACCAGCCGGCAACGGCAATTACTCCCGCCGGCCTCGTGCTGGACCCGGCGCTGGACAAGATCAGGCGCCCGCCAGTGTGCAGCCCGGAAGACGACGGCGATGGTGATGGGGTTATCAACGAGATTGACGGTGCGCTGGTCGACCACCTTGAATTCTATCTGCTGAACTATTTCCGGCCGGCAACTGGCCGGACCACCAACCGCACGCGAGAGGGGCTGCGGGTAATGCAAAGAATCGGGTGCACCTCGTGCCATGTGCAGAACCTGCGCATCGAGCACGACCGCCGGGTGGCTGATGTCGAGACAGGCTTCGATCCGGTGCGGGGAATCTTCAACCGCCTGTTTGCCACAGCGACCACGCTTTTTGAAGTCGTGAATGACGGCCAAACCTATCCGAAACTCCTGCCGAAGCAACAGTCTTTTCTGGTCCGAGACATCTTCGCAGACTTCAAACGGCATGACCTGGGCCCGGAGTTCCACGAGCGTAACTATGACGGGACTGTGCAGAAGCAATTCATGACGGAGCCGCTTTGGGGTGTCGCCACCACCGCGCCGTACGGCCACGATGGGCGCAGCATCAGTCTGGAAGAGGTGATCCTGCGGCATGGCGGCGAGGCCCAAGCGGCCAGGAAAGCATTCGCACGGTTGAGCGACAATGACCGCCAGAAGCTGCTGGAATTCCTGTCTACGCTGGTGCTGTTCCCGCCCGATGACACGGCTTCCAACCTTCATCCGGGGGTTCCCGGCACCAAAAATCCCCAGGACCCCGCAGCGCATGGGAGCATCAACCTCGGGGCGTTATTCCAGATTCCTTCTGAGGGACCCGAATAACACGGGGAGGTGCACCCCGCGCTTTGCTGTGGGCATTTGGCTTTTGTGATCATCCTGAAAACCGGAATCGTGCCTGATTTGGCTGCGCAATCCGGGCGCTCTGAACTCTGCTCATTGCGCTTTTTGCGGGAAGTGGTAAATTTGATTCTTCGGGCTTCGGCTGCCTTGCTTTGTGACCAGGCCCTGCCCTTGAACGATAGAGCACACATGGGAGTTTCCGGCACAAGGTCATCGAAGAAAAGGAGTTCCAAATGAATCATCATAGAGTAAAGAGGAATGAATTTCGTCTTGGAGACGGAGCTGCAGTAAGTATCGAGTATTGGACTGACCCAAAAACTGTTTGCGTGGCTGCGTTTGGTACAGACGGGCACCAGATTTCGCTTGCCGTATACCAGGCCTCTGTCGACAGCGCCGATGCTTTCAATCCTCAGATACAAGAGGCTTTGATTGATAGCTTGGCCAACGCGCTTGAATACGACCTCATTAATCATCCAGAGATACATGTCCGGAAACGGTAATGCGTATTCCGGCGACTCGCAACAGGCGCGACGGGCCGCAAGCCTGAGCTCGTAGTTTAATTAAAGTGGCCAAGCTGAATTATAAGCCTGGGCGCGATATCCCAGCGCCAGCCAGTTAATTCAAACGTCAGGCCCTCATCCCACGGAGGTCCGCATGCAGATCAAGTTCGTCAGCGTGATGGTCAAGGACCAGGAGCAGGCGCTCCAGTTCTACACGAATGTGCTGGGGTTCGAGAAGATGGCAGACCTTCCAGTGGGTCAGTATCGCTGGCTCACGGTGCGTTCGCCGGAAGGGGTCGAGGGAGTCGAACTCGTACTGGAGCCCATGGATTTTGCTCCTGCTCGTACCTACCAGAAGGCGCTATACGAGGCCGGAATCCCGGCGACCGCATTCACCACAAAGGACATCATGGCCGAGGTTCAGCGCCTCAGGGCGCGCGGGGTGAAGTTTCTCGGCGAACCGATCAACACGGGGCTGATCACCTCGGTGGTGTTCGAAGATACCTGTGGAAACCTCATCAATCTTGTGCAGCCGGCGGCTGCCGCTCATGTCAAAAGTTGGGCGTCACATGATCGAAGCAGCGGAAATTGATCGCATTGTGTTTCGCGAAGTCACCGCCGACACATGGCCTGATTTCGAGCGGCTTTTTGAAAGTCGCGGCTGCCCCGGGTACTGCTGGTGCATGTTGTGGAGAGCAACTCCGCAGGAAGCAAGGCACACAGACGGCGCCAGCCGCAAAGCCGCGATGGTAAAACGCATCGCTGCCGGAACAACCGTCGGGCTGCTCGGCTATCTTGATGAAGAACCAGTCGCGTGGTGCTCCGTGGCACCACGATCAACTTATCGTCGACTCGTTGATGATGGCAGTCCTGACGTAGGCATCTGGTCAATCGCCTGCTTCTTCGTTGTCCGCAGGTTGCGGGGCCTGGGCATCACACAACGAATCATTGCTGCTGCCGTCAACTTTGCCAAAACCAGAGGCGTATCGATTGTGGAGGCTTATCCGGTCGATCCGGAGTCTCCGAGTTACCGGTTCATGGGCTTCGTTGCGGCATTCGAGGCTGCTGGTTTTCGGGAAGTGGGGCGCGCCGGTACCCGGCGGCATGTCTTTCAACTGAGGGTCGCATAAATGAAGCAACGCACAACCCATCAGTGCACCGGACCTGCGCGAACAGCCGCGCAGACCGGGAAATCCAGGCGATAGCACCAGGACAGCCATGCCAGAAAACCAGAAATCGGGACTCAAGCGTGCCAGGAATCCAATGCCGGTGTTCGTCAGAAACGCGCTGAATGAGCGCGAACTCATGGACGCTTATCGGGAGCGACCGCCCTATCAGCAGAACGATTACCTGGGCTGGATTGCGCGTGCAAAACTGGAGGCGACCAGGTTGAAACGCGTTAACCAGATGCTTGATGAATTGCAGGGTGGGAAGTTGTACATGAACATGGCCTGGTGGCCTCGTGGCATTCGCACGAGGCCACCGTGAGGCCTGATTAACGTCAGGTAGTAGCCCTGCATATAAGGAAAGCACATTTCAATCGATAAGGAGGAAATATCATGAATCCCGTCGTTCACTTTGAGATGCCGTACGATGATCGGGTGCGTATGGCGAAGTTCTATGGGTCGGCATTCGGCTGGCAGACGCAGATGCTGGGCGAGGAAATGGGCAATTACGTTCTCGCGACCACCACAGAAACCGGCGAGACCGGCCCAATAAAACCCGGTGCGATCAACGGTGGCTTCTATCCGAAAAATTCCGATGCGCGATGTCCGTCCGTCGTTATCTCGGTGGACGATATCAGGCAATCAATAAAAGAAGTAACAGCTGCGGGCGGTAAAGTGCTCGGAGAACCGATGGAGATACCCGGCGTGGGGCAGTATGTCTCGTTCATCGACACCGAGGGCAACCGCTTGAGCATGCTTCAGCCTATCCCGCGCAATTGGCATGCGCCGAAGCCGGCATAGTGGAATCAGCTCCGACTGCACCAAGGTATCAGGTCAGAAGCGGCGCTTTCCGGGCACCCTCGCTTCGCTCGGCGCCGCTTACCTCAAACATTGGACGGACGAAGCTGTCCATAACATTCAAGACAGGAGCACATCATGGCTGAACTTACATTGACGACCTTCCTTACGATTGATGGGGTGATGCAGGCACCCGGTGGCCCGGACGAGGATACCAGCGGAAACTTCCCGTATGGAGGATGGCTCGTTCCCCATGCCGACGATGACATGGGAAAGACCATGGTCGAGATTTTCTCGAAGGCGGATGCATTCCTTCTTGGGCGGACAACTTACGACATATTCTCGGCCTATTGGCCCAGGGTCACCGATCCAAACGATCCGATTGCCGGCAAACTCAATTCGCTGCCGAAATTTGTCGCCTCGCATACGCAGAACACGTTTGGCTGGAGCGGGTCCACCCATGTCCGGGATGTCACGAAGGAAATCGCCGACATCAAAAAACGTTTTCCACGCGAAGTGCAGGTACACGGGAGTTGCGGCCTTGCCCAGACGCTTATCAGGAACGACCTCATTGACGAATACCGGCTGTTGACCTTTCCGGTGGTTCTCGGCACCGGGAAGCGGCTCTTCGGCGCTGGTGCCGTGCCGGCTACGCTCAGGCTCGTGAGCTCCAGCACCACGAGCAAGGGCGCAATTGTCAGTGTCTATCGCCGCGCAGGGAGCCTCAAGACCGGCTCGTTTGCTCTCGATTGAAAGCCGCCAGACAAATTCATTCAAGTGAGCGCCTTCGGTGACGTTGAATTCAAACGTTATGCATCACACAGGGACTACCCATGAGTGTTAAGGCATCCGTGTTCATTGCCACCAGTCTGGACGGGTTCATCGCCAGACCGGACGGAAGTATTGACTGGCTCAACGAGGCGAACGCGGTTGTGCCGAGCGGCGAAGACTGCGGTTATGCCGAGTTCATCAAGTCCGTCGATGTCCTGGTGATGGGCAGAAACACTTTCGAAATGGTGTTGACCTTCGAGGCTTGGCCATACGAAGACAAAAGAGTGGTGGTGCTGAGCAGCAAGCCGCTAATTATTCCCGCTGGGCTACCCAGCACGGTCTCTGCGTCTTCCGAATCACCGGACGTATTGGTTGAACGATTGTCCGCAGAAGGCACCCAACGCCTGTATGTCGATGGTGGCAAAACAATTCAGCGTTTCCTGGCAGCCGGGCTGATCGACGACATCACCATTACCCTGATCCCCGTGCTGCTTGGACAGGGAAGGCCATTGTTCGGACCGATAGAAAATGACATCACGCTCGCCCTCATGGCGACCAGGACGTTTGAGTTTGGTTTCGTACAGGTCAAGTATCGTGTAGCACGCCGCGAATACAACATCATCAAGGAGGTCACACCATGAGCAAACTGATCATGTGGAATATGATTTCGCTGGACGGGTTTTTCGAGGGCGCGAAGAGCTGGGATCTGGACTGGCACGAGTACGTCTGGGGCGAGGAACTGGAGCGCCTCTCCATCGAGCAACTGCGTTCTGCTGACCGGCTCCTGTTCGGCCGTGTCACCTATGAGGGTATGGCGGCCTACTGGCGCACCGCCCAAGGCGAGGTGGCCGACCTGATGAACAGCATTCCGAAGGTCGTCTTTTCGCGAACGCTCGAGAAGCCTGACTGGGGCAATACGACACTGGTAAAGGAGAACGCCGTTGCCGCCGTGCGTGACCTGAAGCAACAGGGTGACCGGAACATGTTCGTCTTCGGCAGCGCCAATCTCTCCGCAACGCTGATCAAGAACAACCTGTTCGACGAGTATCGCCTCGCGGTTGTCCCGGTCATCCTGGGGGTTGGCAGACCCCTGTTCGAGGGAGGGCTGAGTCGGCTAAGGTTAAAGCTGCTTGAGGCGCGACCGCTAACGTCGGGCTGCGTTATTCTCCGGTACGAGGGATACCAGGGCAAATGAGCATCGCTCCTCTCAAGTCGCAGCCCCAACCTGTGGTCAATCGGGACGCGCCAATAGCGGCGCGCCTCTTGCCTTTACTTTAGGAATTCCGGGTGCGCGACGACCTGCTGTATCAGCTACTTGCGGATGCCGTGCTTATGTTGCACGCCTTAGTTGTTGCATTCGTCGTTGGCGGCCTCGTTTTCGTTGTCATCGGCAATCTGCGCAACTGGCGGTGGGTCAATGCCCTGTGGTTCAGGCTCGCGCACCTCGGTGCTATAGCGCTCGTAGTAGCGGAGGCCTGGCTGGGCGTCGCGTGTCCCCTGACGACGCTGGAAATGGGGCTGCGTGCGAATGCCGGTGCATCAACCTACAACGGCAGCTTCATCGAGCATTGGCTCCAGCGACTGCTGTACTACGAGGCACCATCGTGGGTCTTCGCGTTGTGCTACTCACTTTTTGGTTTGCTGGTCCTGGCAGCGTGGTGGTACTTCCCGCCAGCCTCTAAACACCGCTGCAATGAAAACGATGCGTGAACCTCCCAACGAGCGGCCACCTCAAGCCGGCATGACGGTGATACTAATTGCTGGCCTGATCAATAGATCGAATGGAATGGGATTTCAATTCGTGCCGGATCAATAGTTTAGGTCATCACCCCGCGCGGTGTTAAAATCGCGCTCCAAAATTTTCTGAAGTCGAGTTTTACATGCTTTCCACTGCAAATATCACCATGCAATTCGGGGCGAAGCCCTTGTTTGAAAACGTCTCCGTGAAATTCGGCGACGGCAACCGCTATGGGCTGATCGGCGCTAACGGCTGCGGCAAGTCCACGTTTATGAAAATCCTCGGCGGCGATCTGGAGCCGAGCTCCGGTAACGTGATGCTGGACAAAACCGAGAGGCTAGGCAAGTTGAGCCAGGATCAGTTCGCCTATGAAGACATGCGCGTGCTGGACGTGGTGATGATGGGCCACGGCGAGATGTGGGCGGCGATGTCCGAGCGCGATGCGATCTACGCCAACCCGGATGCATCGGAAGAAGACTACATGCGCGCTGCCGACCTGGAAGCGGAATTCGCCGAATATGACGGTTACACGGCCGAACCGCGCGCCGGTGAATTGTTGCTCGGCGTGGGCATTCCGATCGAGTTGCATCAGGGGCCGATGAGCGCGGTGGCACCCGGTTTCAAGCTGCGCGTGCTGCTGGCGCAGGCGTTGTTTTCCAACCCGGACATCCTGTTGCTGGACGAGCCGACCAACAACCTCGACATCAACACCATCCGCTGGCTGGAGAACATCCTCAATGCGCGCAATTGCACGATGGTCATCATCTCGCATGACCGCCATTTTCTGAACAGTGTATGCACCCATATGGCCGACCTGGACTACGGCAAGATAACCACCTATCCGGGCACGTACGACGAGTATATGCTGGCTGCCACCCAGGCGCGCGAGCAGCAATCGGCGGACAACACGAAGGCCAAGGAAAAAGTCGCCGAGCTGAAAGCTTTCGTGGCGCGCTTCTCGGCGAATGCGTCCAAGGCCAAGCAAGCCACCTCGCGCGCGCGCCAGATCGACAAGATCAAGATCGAGGACATCAAGCCGTCCAGCCGCCAGTATCCGTTCATCCGCTTCGAATATGATGAGCGCGAAAAACTGCATCGCGTCGCAGTTGAGGTGCAGCATGTGGCGAAGGGTTTCGACCGGGTGCTGTTTTCCAACGTGAATTTTCGCATCGACGCGGGCGAAAAAATCGCCATCATCGGCCCGAACGGCATCGGAAAAACCACGCTGCTGCGTTGCCTGGCGGGCGATCTCGCACCCGATACCGGCACCATCAAGTGGACGGACAAGGCCAGGATTGGCTATTACGCGCAAGACAGCAGCACCGAATTTGCCGAAGACAAAATCATGACCGACTGGATGACCTATTGGCGCGGCCCGAACGATGACGATCAAACCGTGCGCGCCACGCTGGGGCGCTTGTTGTTCTCGGGAGACGACGCCAAAAAAAGGGTACAGGTGCTGTCCGGCGGCGAGAAGGGACGCATGCTGTTCGGCAAGCTGATGCTGCAGCGCCCCAATGTGCTGCTGATGGACGAGCCGACCAACCACATGGATATGGAGTCCATCGAGTCGCTCAACACCGCGCTGCTGGAATATAAAGGCACGCTGATTTTCGTCAGCCATGACCGCGAGTTTGTTTCGTCGCTGGCGACGCGCATCATCGAGATTTCCGCCAAGGGCGTGACCGACTATCATGGAAGCTATGAAGAATATCTGCGCGACCAGGGCATGGCTCTGTAAAAACCTGCCCCGTTCGTTCCGAGCCTGGTGTAATAACTGCAGTCAGCCCTGATGAGCGCGGATTATCGCTGACGAAACAGGGGTTATGATAAATCCCGGATTTGTCCTGATGGGGTCCTGCACAGGATGGGCCGCCCATTGATAATCCGTCTTACTGCACGCAGTATTTGGCGCATTGTGCATCGCCGTTATTGCTGCACGCATCAAAGCTGCGGCAGTCTTCTTCATTGGCACATGATGAAATGATGCCCAACACCTGATTGCAGCGGAGTACACTATGCTATCAATCTGCACTTGCAATAATTTGAACGCAACCATGGGATGCAGCAACCACTACCATGTCCAGGTGATCGAACTGTCAAAACCCGTTCTTTACAAAGGCCGATTCGAAAAAGCCAGCGCCGATTACGTCACGGACAAGCTATGCGTTTATGTCGGCATGACGTGCCTGGATCCGGACGTGCGCTTTGACAAACACAAGGCAGGCATCCAGTCCAATCGATACGTGCAGTAATTCGGATTGCGGTTGTTGCCTGCCATCAACGGGGTTTACAACCCGATGCCCTGTGATGGGGCGCGCGACATGGCAGTAGAGTTGGCAATTGGCCAGCGTGAAGCGGGGTATGCGGTGTGGCAGACGTGAGCAAGGTGCCGGCGAAGAATATCTCGCATTGCATTTGGCGTACCTGTAGATTAATGACCTCGACGATATCGGTGATGTGGTATGGAACCAATGAAAGAAATTCTGCAATACCTGAAAAAGCACGGTGAGCAGCTTGACTCGGAAATTGCTGTAGCGACAGGCATCTCGCTTGCCAAGGTGCGCCTTCATTTGTCAGAACTGGCTGCCAAGGGAGAAATTATGACGTGCCATTCGATCAGGTTTGAGAAGGGCAAGAAAGCCGAGGGAATCAGATGCCGGTTAGCCGGCTATATTCCTCCAGCAGCACCGGGCAGGAAAGCGAAGGCGCAGCTAAAGTTATAGTAGTTCTCCGCTCCGCCATGTGCGCCGATAATCACTGATCCACAAGGATTATCGCTAGTTTAGCCATCCCGAGCCGACTCGCGAGGGTCAGGTTGGTCTCTGACTGGCGTTGACAGGCGACTTGGCTGGCGTAGTTTGCCAGGTTAGTCGAGCAGCCATGCAAAGCTAACCAGCGGCTTATGTCGCCGTATTTTGGTGGCTTGGCCGATTGGCTATGCAAAGCTTTCTGCCGCCACGGCGCGATTGCACCCCTGGCCTGCTGGTTCTAATTCCATATTTATTCAGAGGTTCACGATGTACCCAGTCCACGATGTTGATGCAATCCTTTTGCTGGCCATGTCCCTTGCTGCCAAGCGGCGGCCGGCTGAACTTGTCGAAATCCTCGCTGCGGTCGATCTGGCCCAGGACGCGATTCCTCCCGAAACAAAATTATCCGATTCGTTTTATCGGCTCTCCGAATACGGTTTGATCTGCGAGCAGGACGGCGGCTACGCCCTCACGCCGGATGCGCAGCAGATCGTGTCCGGTCATGCGAAAAAAGCCAAAAGTCAGGAGCGCATCTACGACATCAAGGAGAAACTCGCTGATTTCCACCTGAACGGTGTACACACGATCATCCTGTTGACGGTGGAACAAATCTCTGCGGCGATTTCTGCACATCAGGCTACCAAAAAAAGTGCCGGCAAAAACCTGCTGATGCCCAAAACCAAACCGGTAGAGGAAGACAACAAACGTCCGGGACAGCGCAAGCCTTTCAAGTCTTTCGCAACACGACGGCGCAAGGAAGGGTGATTCAGGGAAGCTGTTTGTCCAGCCAACACCCTTCGTTCACTCGCCCCGCGTGAGAACGATAAAATTCCTTCCCCCTTGCAGGGGGAAGGTTAGGATGGGGGTAGAACTGTAGAGATGCCAAGACTCTACCCCCACCCTAGCCCTCCCCCTGCAAGGGGGAGGGGACGCTAAAATTCCCGCCATTTGAATGATCACCATGACCAATACCAACCCACCCTCCTCCCCTGCTGCATCAAACCCCGCCGGACGCTCCTTCAACGAACTGCCGCTGTCGCTCGCCATGCTGGCGACGTTGCAGCAGCTCGGCTACCTGACGATGACGCCGATACAGGCGGCCAGCCTGCCGATTGCGCTCGCAGGCCACGACCTGATCGCGCAGGCGAAGACCGGCAGCGGCAAGACGGCGGCGTTCGCGTTGCCGCTGCTCACCAATCTGAACCCGCGCCGTTTTGCGGTGCAGGCGATGGTGCTGTGCCCGACGCGCGAGCTGGCCGACCAGGTGGCGCAGGAGATCCGCCGTCTGGCGCGTTCCGCAGACAACATCAAGATACTGACGCTGTGCGGCGGCAGCATCATGCGCACGCAGACCACCAGTCTGGAGCACGGTGCGCACATCGTTGTCGGCACACCGGGGCGCATCATGGACCACATGGAGCGCGGCACGCTGAACCTGGACGCGCTCAACACGCTGGTGCTCGACGAGGCGGACCGGATGCTTGACATGGGTTTTGTCGATGACATCGCTTATGTCGCAAAGCGTTGTCCGGCAGAGCGCCAGACGCTGCTGTTCTCGGCGACCTACCCCGACGGCATCGCGCGGCTGGCGCGTCAGTTCATGCGCGCGCCGCAGGAGGTGAAGCTGCTGGAACAGCATGAGGAAAGCAAGATACGCCAGCGCTTCTACAAGGTGGAAGACGGGGACAGGTTGCAGGCCGTCGCCAAGCTGCTCAAGCATTACCGCCCGGTCAGCACGCTGGCCTTCTGTAATACCAAGCAGCAATGCCGCTCGCTGCTGGAAGCGCTGCATGCGCAGGGCATCAAGGCGCTAACCCTGAATGGCGATATGGAACAACACGAGCGCGATCAGGTGCTGGTCCAGTTCGCCAATCGCAGCTGCTCGGTGCTGGTGGCGACCGATGTCGCCGCGCGCGGACTGGACATCGCGCAGCTCGAAGCGGTGATCAATGTCGATGTCACGCCCGACCCGGAAATCCATATTCACCGCATCGGCCGCACCGGGCGCGCCGACGAGAACGGCTGGGCGCTGAGCCTGTGCAGCACGGGGGAGCGAAACCGCATTATCGGCATCGCAAAGATGATGCGCATCGAACCGGAGTGGCATGAGCTGGGCGAATTGCCAAGTGCCGACGAAGCACCGCTGGTGCCGCCAATGGTGACGCTGCTGATACTCGGCGGGCGCAAGGAGAAAATCCGCCCTGGCGACGTGCTGGGCGCGCTCACCGGCGAAGCGGGCTTCACGCGCGAACAGGTCGGCAAGATCACGGTGACCGACCAGTCCACCTATGTCGCCGTCGCGCGCAACATCGCACATGAAGCCGTACGCAAATTGTCGGCAGGCAAGTTGAAGGGCAAGACGGTGAAGGTGCGCGCGTTGTAGGATTTAGTGACCTTCAGCCTGCGCAGGGCGGATAGCTTTGCATCCGCCCTGCTGCTGGCTCATTTTTTAGAGTTGTATTTACCAGAAATTAAGTGTATAAAATATTCATGGTTGTCGAATACAGGTTGGGAAAAGTTAATCACTAATGGGAGGCGCCTATCGACCCCTCAGCAATGGATTCTCTGTAGTTGCTACCCAAGTCAGGACCTGATGACTGACACAGTTGGCTTCTCATAAGCCGACATATAACGCCGCATTCATGCGGCGTTAATATTTTCCCATCCATCGTGTTGCCTGCCATCTGCAATGCAGCCGCTACAGCAGAAAAACCGCCTCTACTCAAAATTTGGGACTCACTACTGAGCAAAAGTGTTCTAATCCAGCACAGCACCTCTCACCAGTCTAATCAAGCAATTACAGCAATTATTCATACCCCCGTTCCGGCTAATGTGTAAAATCCGCGCCTCACAGGAGGTACCCGTTGGAAAATCCATACAATATTCTTGGCGTTTCGCCGGCCGCTACGACCGAGGAGATCAAGAAGGCATACCGTTCTCTCGCGATGCGCCATCACCCGGACCGGAATGCGCATTCCGGCTCAGATGCCAGATTCAATGCGATCAAGACGGCGTACGAGTTGCTTTCGGACCCGAAAAAAAGAGCCGAATATAACCAGAGCCTGAACAATCGCATCATCACCGATCCGGATAATGAAGCGCGCGCTTTGTGGCATTCACTGTTCGATCGCTGCGGAGTTGCTGTTCCGCACGATGGCCACCCATCACCCTAAATACGAAACCCCATGAAAAATAATATACATGATGAATTTGCCTACCAGTCGCGCGAACTTGGCGCCCAGATCGAAGATACCCTGGGCGATCCGCCCGACCGGAAAAATTATTCGAGGGTCATTCAATCGTTGCTAGGCGAATTCGCGAAAGGCGCAGCGATCGACGATGTGAATCTGTTGAGCTTTGCGCTTGCCGACTACTTGCGCTTTGACGATCCCGCCGGGCTGCTGGCGCAATGCAGGCAATATGATAAAGGCGATGCCGCGAAAGCAATGGCGATGGTGTCATGTGCGGACGCCGAGGCCGGCAAGGCTTTGTCTACCGTTTTTGCCAGCAACCCGGAGTTGGCGCGCAAGGCGGTCATTACGGCTTTCCTGTTCAAGAACGCCAAGCGCTGGACTGCTGTGGACAATTCGCTCGAAGCCTTGCAGCAGGAAGAAGGCGGCGATGATATCGAGGATGAAGACCAACTCTCGCCGGGGCACGATTTTGAGCAATTGTTCGACGCACGCGAGGACGAGAATGAACGCTAAAACCAATTTTCCCGCGATCAGCAGGCAGGTCACTGCGCTGGTTCTGTCCGGCTCGACCAAACATGCGGAAGAGGCGATCAATGATACGGCGGAGCAATTCGGCGATCTGGCCGTAGTGGCGGTGCTGGATACGCTGGAGCCGCAAGTGGCTGCGATGCACCTGTCTTCTTTCGATGGCGGCAAGCTGTCGCTGGCTACACTGCTGATCTCGCCCAAGGCCTGGGCAGAAAGCCTGGCCTTTTTCGCCGCCACCTGGGGCGAGGATATGATCGAGGATGAGCCGGAGGTGCTGACCGAATCCCTGTTCGCGCATATCCATGGCGTCATTTTTTCCAGCGACGATGCGCAGCGGCGCACCAGACTGATCCATGAGGCGTTGTCGACCGATTGGGGGACGACGGCTTTTGCCGTGCTGTTCTCGACGGCCACCCATGAGATCATCGAACTCGCCAACGACATCCACACTCGCGGTGCACACAACAGCGGCCATACGTCTTCCGATCACGACGTGATTCCGCTCGCGCTGGAGATTGCCCGCAGCGATACGGATGCCTGGGATCGGGTGCTGTTTGAAATTTTCCCCGACTGGCAGCCCGGCGAAAACCAATTGCGGGCAAGGTCTGAAGAAGGTGATGATGACGAACATCACCATGAATATGCTTTAGCCCGAACCACCCATGATTTGCTGCTGCGCCTGCGCAAGCAAGTGCCGGGCAAATCGGCCAGAGCGCCCAAGAAAAATGCGCGCCCGAGCCTGGGTGAGGATATTTTTGCGTGATACCTAACGGTCATGGCAAACCTGCCACATCTGATGATAAAACCCGCCATGCCCGTTTCCCTCTCTCCTGGCTCTCTCCCGCAAGCGGGCGAGAGGGATGCGGTCTTGCTACGCGAGTTCCACGTTAACCGTTAGGCCAAGCGCGTTACTGAAAAGTCATCCATGAAACTCGCCCACATCACCACGCGCCTTCCCCATTTAGTGCAAGCGCTCGAAGCGCTGGGGCAACGCGCGGATCATCAGGAGGCGGCGCAGACCCTGCTTGATGAACTCAGCGGTATCACTGTACTCGTCGCCAGAAAATTCACCAATGAGCGGACGGCGGACGGCCTGCTTGAAGCGTTTCACCTGACGGTGGGTTGTATCTCGCTGGGTATCAGTCAGGTGAATATTCCGCAGGACGGCGACACTCAATTGTCCTTTCTGCTGCACCACGGTGCGGAACATGTATTCCAGATGGGATTTAGGCATATCAAGGCTTTATCCGGCCTGCCCTATACCGCGTTCGTTTCGGATTTCGATAACGACCCGTTCGTGCAGCAACGCGATATCAAGGTGCTGTTCGCGGAGATATGCCGCGCCGACCCGATCTCCACATGGACAGGCGATGACGTCTATAAAAAGGAATTGCTCGATCGCAGGAGCAACCAAAGTATCGTCGAGTGCGCAAAATGGCTGCGAAAAAAACATTACGCCGGCCCCGTCAAAGACACCGACCTCGATGCCAATGCGGTGATCTCGATCGCGGTCATTTTCGCGATCGCCGGCGTTGCACCCATCGTCGCGCGAGCCAGACAAACAGATCTCGAAACCCTGATCCAGGGAGTCCGGAAAACACCGTGGGATATTGAAGCGTGCTGGAACGCATGGCTCAAAAATATCCCGTCTGAATATCACCCCATCCTGCGTGAACGCATGGACGAATACAGAAACACCATCGTCAAAAAAATCCTGTCGAAAGCCAGAACTAAAACAGTCATCACCGAGATACAAAATTATTACGCGGGCGATGAACAGGATATCGACTATTCATGATCTATCGTCTATCGCACAGCCCTCTTTTCTGCCAGTTGACCCAAGGCGTTTTCCAAACGCATCTATGCGGGTCATTAATGAATGCGCGGGATGCCGGGCCAGGCTTTGCCCCATACTTTTTACAAGCACGCCGGCGTTATCCGTTAAAATCCGCGCAACACATTCTGGGACGCACATCATGACTACCACCCACCGATACACCCTGACCATCTCCTGTCCGGATCGAGTCGGCATCGTCGCGGCGGTGAGCGGCTTCGTCGCGCAACATGGCGGGTGGATCGTAGAAGCCAGTTACCACACCGATCTGGAAACGCAGCAGTTTTTCATGCGCCAGGAAATCAGCGCCGATTCGTTGCCGTTCGATGCGGCAGAATTGCGCACGCGCTTCGCCGCTCTGGCGGAACAATTCCGGATGACCTGGCAGGTCAGCGATTCCGCTTTCAGGAAGCGCGTTGTGCTGTTGGTCAGCCAGCACGATCACTGCCTCAACGACCTGCTGCATCGCTGGCGTAGCGGCGAACTGCGCGTGGATATCCCCTGTGTCATTTCCAATCACCAGGAGTTGCGCGGCTTTGTCGAGTGGCACGGCATCCCGTTCCATTACGTTGATATGCCAAGCAATAATGAACCGGCCAAGGCCGCCGCTTTTGCAGAAATAGCGCGGCGGTTCGATGCGGAGCGCGGCGATGTGCTGGTGCTGGCGCGCTTCATGCAGATCATTCCGCCGGATATATGCGCGCGTTATGCCGGACGCATCATCAACATCCATCACAGCTTCCTGCCTTCCTTCGTGGGCGCCAAGCCCTACCACCAGGCCTACCATCGCGGCGTGAAGCTGATCGGCGCGACCTGCCATTATGTTTCCGACGAACTGGATGCCGGCCCGATCATCGAGCAGGACACGATGCGCATCGACCACGGCGACACCGTGGATGACATGGTGCGCTATGGCAAGGATATCGAAAAGGCCGTGCTGGCCCGAGGCCTGCGCTATCACGTGGAAGACCGCGTGCTGGTGTGCGGCAACAAAACGATAGTATTCCGATAAATCCTGAAATGGCGAGGACTATGGATCCGAAAGATTACGCCTTAACCGCGCAGAACCTGCTGTTTCATGGGGTGGATTTCACAACCGTCGAATACATGCTGGAGCGCTGCTCGGTGCGAAATCTGGACGCGAGCGAGAAGCTGCTGCAACCGGACATCCCGAATCACCATCTCTACCTGATACTTGCCGGCAAGTTAAGCGTCCACCTGGGTGAGCAGGAAACGTCTGAGCACGCATCGCTGATTGCCGGTGAGTGTGCGGGGGAAATATCCATTGTAGACGGCAAGCATCCATCTGCATTGGTCGTTGCTTCCGAACCAACCCGGGTGATGTCCATTCCGCAAGACACGGTATGGTCGCTGGTTGACCATTCCCATGAGGTTGCGCGCAATCTGCTGGGTATTGTCGCCGGGCGCATGCGCAACGACAAAAACGTGCTCATTACTACGCAGAACAAGAAAGCGCAATTCGAACATCAGGCCAGCGTTGATGCGCTGACCGGGATACATAACCGGCACTGGATGGGCGATGCCTTCCCGCGTGTCCTGCACAACTGCGCGTTCAACAATTTGCCCTATGCAATCATGGTTGCGGACATCGACCATTTCAAGCGGATAAACGACACCTATGGGCATGTTGTCGGTGACGTTGCGTTAAAGGCCGTTGCCAGATGCATGGCGGAAAATCTGAGGCCGCATGATCTGCTGGTTCGCTATGGCGGAGAAGAGTTTGCGATGCTGTTGCCCGACACCGGTCTGGAAGAAGCAAGGGCCATTGCCGAACGGCTGCGGGCCACGATTGCAGACAGCGAGATACGCTGTAACGAAATTTCTTTCCGCATTACCATTTCGATCGGCATTGCCCCGGCCCGGATCGAAGAGAAACTTGAAATCCTCATCGGCGAAGCGGATCGCGCGCTTTACCGCGCAAAGGAATTGGGGCGCAATCGAGTAGAGGTATCCGGGTAATTGCCGGCAGGATACATCGCGATGCAGCGCATTCCCGATAGGGTTTGAACGGAACGCGCTCTTGTGTGCGAAGCGCAGCCAGAAGCTACTCCTGCCACGGAATTTCAGAACCAATGAATTATCCCGGATTATGATTGAACTTAAATTTTATAGCACACTCTATAAGCACCAATTTTAGGGAGGTGTTATGTTGCGTCTGCTTTTTGTATCAAGTTTGATATTGGCTGCGCCAGCTGCGTTCGCAGAAACACCCGAAAGCGTGCTGGCGTCCTTCAAGAGCGAGGCGTCGGGCGCGCCCGGTTTTCAGGGATTCTCGGCTGCGCGCGGGGAGACTTTCTTCAAGACCAAGCAGGGTGGCGAGTGGAGCTGCGCTTCCTGCCATACCGGCAATCCGGCTGCGCAGGGCAAGCACGCAAAAACTGGCAAGGTCATCAAGCCCTTGGCGCCGTCCGCCAATGCTGAACGCTTCACTGACATGGCAAAAGTCGAGAAATGGTTCAAGCGCAACTGCAACGATGTTCTGGAGCGCGTCTGCACACCCCAGGAAAAAGGCGACATGCTCGTTTACCTGCTCGCCATTCAAAAATAAGAATACCCTGACAGGAGCAACACACCATGATTCGACGAATTTTGATTTGGGACGCGCCAACGAGGGTTTTTCACTGGTTGCAGGCGATTTCATTCGCCGGTGCCTATTTGACAGCGGAATCGGAACGCAACCGCGATATACATATGGCGTTCGGTTACATATTATTGGGACTGATTGTGTTCAGATTGCTGTGGGGCTTTTTGGGTACGCGCTATGCGCGGTTCAGCTCGTTCCTGTTCAAGCTCGGTGAAATCATCGCTTATCTGTTATCGCTGATCAAAGGCAAGCCCGGGCATTATCTGGGGCACAACCCGGCGGGTAGCGTGTCGGTCTGGCTGCTTCTGGCACTGGGACTTTTTTTATGCGTGACCGGCGTGATGGCGCTCCAGGATGACGCCGTCGATGCCGTGGTGGAATTGCACGGGATTGCGACCAGCATCATGCTGGCTGTGATATTGCTGCATGTAATCGGAGTGCTGGTGAGCAGCGTGCTGCATCGTGAAAACCTGGTGCGCTCGATGATCACCGGTTTCAAATCCGCCGAAACGGATGAAGGTATCCGGAGTAGTTACAATTGGCTGGGTGTCATCATGCTGGCCGCCGCTGTTGTATTCTGGTTCGTATTTTTACGGTAGACGGTCGGGCGCAAGCAAATACTGAATCTCCAAACCATAAAAAGATCTTATGGTTTGGATAAAAATAACTGACTATCGTTTATATGTAGATGCACCTATAGTGACAACTGCTGCAAGGGCTTTCCAAAATCTCAGAGCTGGCCCGAATGCAAAGCACATAATAAATTCTCCGGGCAATACACGTTTGAAATGCAAGCAGGAAGTTTTCTGCGCAACGCGGTTGTCGGGATGATATGCGGATTTTTAGGGGTTCCCTCAAGGAATAATTATTAGCTAAAGGAGTAATCAATGAAGTGCAATGCGAGGTTAAAAAATATTGCCGCCAGTGCCTGTCTGGCGGCTATATCGGGAATGGTTTATGCGGATGATACCGTGCAGGATATCGTAATTCCGTCCATGGCCAGCACCTACACCGGCGGTTCGAGATCCTACATGCTGGCGTTGAATGATACCGGTGCCGTAAAGGAGCAGGCTGGCGCAACGCCCGCAATGCAAACGGCAGAATTTGAACCTCCGATGTTTTCGGGCAGCAACGCCCACAAGTATCTGGGTTTGGGAACGCTGGCACTGGTCGTTGCAACGGCGATTGCCCCGAAGCCTGCAGAGATTGAAGACAGAGCACCGACTCAGGCAGAGCTGGATGCACAAAAATCAAGCACCCACGCAAAATTGGGCCGCGCCGCCGCCGCTCTGGCTGCGGCTACGGTAACGACCGGGTTGCTGGCCCACTGGGATGACTTTCATCTGGAAGACGGCTGGACCGACCCGGACAACCTGCACGCTTTGCTCGGCACGGCGGGTGCGCTGGCGATGCTCGCTGCCGTATCCCAGGCGCCTGAAGGCGGGCATGCGGGAACAGGGATGGCCGGCGGTATCGCCATGGGTATTGCGATCAAATTGACCTGGTAACGGAGCGAGATAATGTCAAAAAAACTGAAAGTTGTTGCATTGTTGGCGGGCGTTCTGTTGACGAATGGCACTTATGCCCAGGCAGAAGAAAACTTTGGAAAGTGGCTGATTAATTTCCAGCGCACCAAAGAGGTGAAACCGGTCACCGACAAGCAGTACCTGAAGGAATGCGGCGATTGCCACTTCGCCTACCAACCGGGTTTGCTGCCGGCCAGATCATGGGAGAAGTTGCTGACGGCTGACGCATTGAAGAACCACTTTGGCGACAATGCCGAGCTTGACAGGGACACGCTGCAAGCCATTCATGATTACGCGGTGGAAAACGCAGCAGACAAATCCTTCTACAAGCGATCGCGCAAGATTGCACTCGCCACGGCAGAAGGCGAGGCACCGCTGCGCATCATCGAGGTGCGTTATATCAAGCGCAAACACCAGGATATTCCGGAGAAAATGGTCAAGGGCAACCAGGACGTGAAGTCGCTGAGCCATTGCAACAAGTGCCACACACAAGCCGACAAGGGCGTATTCGATGAGGATACGGTTTCAATCCCGAATTATCCCGATTGGGACGATTGATTTGGCAGAGGTTACGCTAAGCTTCACACGCCTTTGAGATTGACTCATGCTCATCCCGAATGGTGAGCGTGAACAGCCGCAACAGTTGGAATTAGCATTTTACACAGCAGTCAGTTAGTTAGGCGACACATTCACCAATAGTCGAAATCATTGCTTAAGCCAAAGCGTCGATGTAGGAGCCCGATTTATCGGGCGATTTTAAGATTGGCTATCGCCCGATAAATCGGGTTCCTACACATGAACAACAATTTTTTGTAGCTTTAATTTCTGACTGCTGAGTAATTGGCAGAAATACAAAAAGGGCTCCTGGAGCCCTTTTGTATTTTTGCCTCTTCCGGAAACCGGCGGGGATGCTGGTCCCCGCCGGCTGATCATGCTGCCTAGGCTTAGAACGTCCTGGCAGCGCCGGCCATAGCATTGCCAGCTATGTCTGTTACCCCCGTAATTGTGAGTGTATTGCCAGCCACTGTAGCCGCGCTCAAGGTAAGAGTCACGGTGGTCAGATTGGCATTCAATACCGCGTTGCTGATAACGGGTACGGATGCCGCAACCCCCTGAGTCAGTACGTAGTTAGCCAGGGTAGTAGCCGTAGCCTCATCCACAGGTTCGATAAAAGTTATCGTATACGTTGCCGCTAGACCAGCCGGGATGGTTGCAGTTGGAACCACGTTGTCCTGCACCGTTACGGGGATACTATCGGCAGATTCGACGTTGTCCGTGCTCACTGACCTCACCACGTAGGTGTACGTCAGCTTGCTCTGGCTGGAAACGAACGGAACCGTCGGCGAATTGGGCACAGCGTCGGAAAAGTTCGATGTTAGAGTCGATGGCTGACCGGCCACCGGTTGAACGAGCTGCAACTGCCCGCTGGCACCGGCAAAGTTTTGCGCACGATACACATTGTAGGCTTTCGCGCCGGATACCGGCAGCCAGTTCAGCAGAACAGTGGGGCTGTTGTAGTTAAGGCTTGCGCTGTTGGTCACGGTAACGGCCGCCGGTGCGGCCGGGGTTGTCGAACCGTTGGTGGTGAAGGAAAGCACACCCTTTCCTGCCGTGGCAATGTTGGTCACTGCGTTGTTGTTTGCATCCCTGAGAGCCGTGCCGGTGCCTGCCAGGCTGACAGAGTATCTGGATGAGGCGGCCAAAGCCGGGATGTTCACCGTCAACTGGGTGGAAGTCGCATTCCAGGACAGGCTGCGGGCGATATTGCTGGCCTTGGCGCCGTTGAAGTTGACTGCTACGGTATTGTAGAGACCTGTTGGAACAGAAGGGCTGGTACTGGTATCGGCCGTCTGCAGGATGGGTTCGCTGAAGGTGAACACCACATTGGTCGCGGCAGGCGCGATGTCGGCATTCTGTTCCGGCGTCACGCTGATGATCGTCGGAGCAAGAACGTCGGTGGAAGCCACAAAGACCGCGTCATTCCCCTGAATAGACAGGGTTCTGGTTTCGCCATCGGCAGGCGAAGTCACGTTTGCGGTGCCCCTGAAGGTCTGGGCGGCGTTCCATGCATCGATGCGGAAGTTCCGGAGGGACTCGATGTTGGCGAAGGTAAAACCGCCGCTCGCGTCGGTGGTTGTGCTTCCAACGATGTTTTCAGCGGCGCCCGTCCCGCCGGTAGTCGTAGCTGAGTTGGCTGAACCCAGGGAGACCAGCTTGACGGTATAGCCGGCAGCTACCGGCTGCCTGGTCACGCTGTCTGCAACCACGCCGGTAATGTTGGCAGCCAGTTTGCCCACCAGGAAATCGACCGTCGCGACCAGGCCGGTGACTGGAGTCGCAGTGCCGGTAGCGGTATAAAGCGGCGTAAACGTTACGGGAATGGTCTGGTAGAAGAAATCCGGGTAACGCGGAGTCGCGGTGGCGCTGGCCATGTTGACGGGAGAAGAAACGCTACGCAAGTTGATATTCACGGGAAAGGACGCGGCATTGACATTGTTGTTCGCGTCAACGGGAACCACGACGTTTGCGATGACGAATTCACCTTGTGCATTGGTGGTTGCCGTGGCTACGCCAATGTCCACCAGCGCACCGGCGATAGGCTGTTGCGTCACGCTGTCACGCAGGCTGCCCTGGATGGTCCCGGTGGGTTGTGCTGCGCCTATGGCTCCTGTGTCGCCCTTGGGGCCCTGGCATCCCGACAGACCGAATGACAAGCCTAACAGCGCCGTTACAATAAGTGCGCGTGTGTGCAGCGATGCTGCGCCAACTAATTTAGAAAGCTCCATTATTGTCTCCTCAAGAATTTGGTTAAGGCCGTAGCTTTAAACGCGAACGACCGTGCTACTCTACCGATTGAAGCGGGGTTATGCAACGTTGGTGCACCTCTAACACTTTGCTTTTATTCTCTTCTCAAGGAGTGCGTAACGTGCGGTGGTCTGAAAGCAAAGAAAAACAATACGTAATAATAATTTGCGCCATAGGCTGCTGCGCTCTGGGCGCAACTGCCGAGGCATGGGCTGCGGATGGGTTGAAGCCTGATCAGCAGGATGTAATCGAGCGTTGGGAATGGGTGGAGCCGGTCGACCAGCGTGCTTCGACGGATAAGCCGTTTGAATTTTCCCTGGGAGCCGGTTATCGCAAAGATCATCTCGATTGGAGTATTGCAGGCGGATCGGTGAATGTTTTATCTGAACTTAAATGGGAAAACCTGAAAATTGCGCAAATAAGCGCGGCAGCCAGACTGAATATCGACGCTGACTGGAGCTTGCGCGGAAAGCTTGCTTATGGCCGCATCAATTCCGGCAGCAACCAGGATTCCGACTATGACGGGAATAACCGCACCCTGGAGTTTTCGCGCTCCAATAACAGGGGCGGCGGCGTGGTGCGTGATGGCAGCTTATGCCTGGGAAGAACGCTGCGCCTGTTGAATTACGATGGCGAGAATTTTCTGTCTGTAACCCCGTCGGCCGGCCTGTCGATAAACCGGCAGAATCTGACGATGACACAAGGATTCCAGACGCTGCCTGCAACGGGTCCTTTCCCAGGGTTGGACAGCAGCTACGATGCCAAATGGCAAGGTCCATGGGTGGGTGTAGAGGCTCTGCTGGAAAGTAACAGCGATTGGTCACTGACCGTTAGCGGGGAATATCATTGGGTTGACTATACGGCTAATGCAAACTGGAATTTGCGCCCCGAATTTTCTCATCCGGTGAGTTTTGTTCATACCGCGATAGGTCAGGGAATCCTGCTTGCTGCGGGAGCAACCTACCGTGCCAGTAAAGATTGGAGAGTTGGTTTTTCTGTGGAAGCACAGCAATGGAATACCGGGGAGGGCATCGACAAAACCTTTTTTTCCGATGGCACGGTGGGCTACTCTCGCCTCAATGGGGTGAACTGGGAATCAACTGCGATTAATCTTGGAGTGCATTACCGCTTCTAGCGTTGCCGGGTAAAGCGCCGCAAGTTTTTCCTTGTCGCAAACCATCCGCGACCGTCGGATAATGCAGCTTCACCTTCAACTCACGTTTCATGCGCTGATTGGTCAGCCGCCTGGACTCGTTGATGAACGACAGCAGCGATTCCGGCAACACACGCTGAGCCTCGGCATGGCTGATACGCGGAACGCGCTGCAGGCCGGACGCATCGGCCACACTGTCGAGATATTCACCCATCTTCAGCGGTCTGTCGTCGCTGGCGTGATACACGCGGCAAGCCGCGCCGTATCTCAAAGCCGCCGCGGCGATGCGCGCCAGATCATCGGCATGAATCAGATTAGTGCAGCTATCCTCACTGTCGATGATGCAAGGTGTGCCCTGCTGCAATCTGTTCAGCGGCAGGCGGTCTGCCGCATAGATGCCAGGCACGCGCAAAATGCTGGCCGTAACCCGGTTGCGCCTTGCCCAGATGCGAATCTGCGATTCGGCATTTGCGCGCAGTTGTGAGCGCGTTGTCTGCGCATTCAACGGATGCGTTTCATTCACCCGCGCGCCGTGACAATCGCCATATACCCCGCTGGTGCTGATATACACCAGTCGCTTCGGCAATGTGCCGCGCGACAGCGCACTGAGCAGGTTGCGCGTACGCGTATCGTGTGTGCCGATGTTCCGGGGGGGTGCGAAGTGCAGCACCGCATCCGCCATTCCGGCGATACGCGCGAGGCTGGCACGGTCATCCAGATCGTCCTGCAGCGGCATGACACCCAAGGCACGCAATGCCGGGGAGTAAGCTGCATTGCGCAGCAAAGCAAACACCCGGTAGCGGCGTACCAGCAAAGGGATGGTGCGCATTGCCACGTCACCACAACCGATAATCAGCAAGCGTTTCATGGATGGCCAGTTCAGAGGTTCGCCGGATTATGCGTTAAAATTCGCATTTTCGCGCAACTGGCAATTTACAACATGACCTTTCAAACTACCATCCAGCCTAGCGGCCACAGCTTTCCCATCGAAGCACACGAAACCATACTCGAAGCGGCGCTCAAGCATGGCTACATCCTGCCGTATAGCTGCCGCGACGGCGTGTGCGGCGAGTGCAAAGGGAAGATACTGGAAGGCGGGGTGGATTATGGCAAGTATCAGGCCGGCACCCTGACGGATGCGGAAAAAATGGCGGGCATGGCCTTGTTCTGCTGCGCCAGGCCTCTGTCCAACCTGGTGATCGAATGCCGCGAGGTGAATGCCGTCAGCGATATACCGGTGAAAACCCTGCCGTGCCGCGTGCAGAAAATGGAAAGGCTGGCGGAGGACGTGATGCTGCTGCAGCTCAAGCTGCCGACCAATGAACGGCTGCAATTCCTTCCCGGCCAATACATCAGCATCCTGCTGAAAGATCAGAAGCCGCGCAGTTTTTCGCTGGCCAACGCGCCGCACAACGAGGAGTTTCTTGAACTGCATATTCGCAACATCGCAGGCGGCACATTTACGAGCCATGTGTTCAGCGAAATGCATGAGCGCGACATGCTGCGCTTCAAGGGCCCGCTCGGAACGTTCTTCCTGCGCGAAGACTCGGATAAACCGGTCATCCTTGTCGCCAGCGGCACCGGTTTTGCCCCGATCAAGGCAATCACCGAGCACGCGCTGCACATTGGCCTGAAACGGCCGATGCATCTCTATTGGGGTGCGCGCAAACTGGCAGACTTGTACATGCTGGAAAAGGCAAGGCAATGGGAAAGCGGCGGCATCAAATTTACGCCGGTGCTTTCCGAGCCGCTGCCAGGTGACAATTGGCAAGGAAGAATCGGCCTGGTGCACCAGGCGGTGCTGGATGATTTCTGTGACCTGTCCGGCTTTGAAGTCTACGCCTGCGGCGCGCCGGTCATGGTGGAGGCCGCGCGTCGCGACTATACCGCTTTGCGCGGACTGCCGAAAGATGCGTTCTTTTCGGACATGTTCACCTTTACGCCGAAAGAATAATTCCGTTTCGTTCGGGGAAAAATCAGAACTTGCCCAGGCGTTTGTCTGACATACGCACGCAGGGGGAGCAACAATGCTATCCCTTGTTTTTCTTCCTAGTGAAACTGCATTGCCTTCTGGAAATGGGCAAGCGCCTGTTCGTGCTTGCCCATCTTTTCGGCGAGCTGGCCCAGAGCGGTAAAGGCGGCATGGCTGGGTTCCAGGCTGATGCTGGCATCAAGGTAGTTCTGGGCTTTGCCCCACAGTTTTTGATGCAGGCATAATTTCCCGAGCGCAAGCAACAGTCCGGCATCCTGCTGGTGCAGGTTGAGCCATTTCTCGGCCTGTTCGATCTGTGCAACCGCATTATCGGATTGGCAGTCGCCATACAACGCCACCAACTCGCTGTCCCATTGCGCGTTCAGGATATCCGCGAGCAGTTGCTGCGCACTCCTGCAATCGCCCAGCTGGCCGAACGCCCGAGCGCCGGCCGCCGCAATCTTGCTGCGTTGCTTGAATTCGTCAGGAATGGATTTCCACAGCGCACGCAGCGCGGCGATTTCCTGAGCCTGTCCGCGCAACTTCTCCAGCCATGCCTGTTGGCGCAGTTGATCGACGGCGAGCTTGTCGATGGCGTTGCGCTTCTCCAGTTGCATTATCACATCCAGCACAGCGTCCCAGTTGCGCGCCTGTTGTTGCGCCTTCAATTCCAGGCCAAGCGCGCCAACATGTTTGTGTATGCCCGACTCGCTTAATTCCTTCAGCGAGTTGAGCGCAGATTGCGGCTGTTTCTGGTCGAGCTGGAACTGGGTCTTCGCCATCAGACGCATCGTGGTATCGCCCACAGACTTGCCGCCGGTATCGGCGAGATAAGCATCGCGTTTGTCGAACTCGCGTAATTCGTGCGCTGCGCGCGCCGCGATAATTGAATGCAGCGCGGAGGTGTCGCCCAATTCCATCGCATGCGCAGAGGCCTTTTCCGCCGCAGCATAGCGTCCCTCAAAAAAAGCGCCGAGCGCATCGTCCAGCAACTTGCGTGATTTGCCCTGCGCGCGTTCCAGACGATATTTCTTCACATACGACGGCAGCTGTATCGCAGCAAGCGTCAGCCGCACCAAACCATAGCCGAGTATAAAAGTGAGCATGTACAAAGCGACGAACAGGGTAAGCGACAGCTCGACACGATAGGGTGGATACACCAGCAACACGTAGGCCGGGTTGTGCGACGAAGTGGCCAGCGCGACTGCGGCGGCGAATAGCAGCAGTATCCAGAACAGGTATTTCATCGCGACATCCTGGGACGCGGATCGTTTGGACGTGCCTCGAAACTCGCCTTTGGCTCGATTTCTCGCGTCAAACGATAGTTGCGCACGGCCTGCAAGCTCGGGCTGATATCCGGCAGTTCGATGCGGATGCTGGAGGAGGCCAATTTTTTCAGCCCGGACAGCATCCGCATGCCCTCGTTCGATTTGCCGTCAAAATAGCGTGCCGTCCATAGCTGCGCGGTTTTCAGTTCCTGCCTGAAACTCTCCTCGTCATGCGACATCAGCGCAAGGCGTGCCGACATCAAACGCAGTTTGAGGTTTTCGCGCAGAAAAAACTCCTGATCGGGCGGCAACAGCGGAATCTCCGCTTTGCCGGTGTTTTCGATGCGCACCAGTTGCATCATCTCCTGCCCGACTTCGCGCAGCAACCTTTGCCAAATCGTTTCATCTTTTGAAGTGGCAGTTTGCGCAGCCGCTTGCGGCGCCGCGCGTTGCTGATAGGCCAACGGTAACTTATCCACAGAGGCCATCAGATTATCAAGTTGATAATTGACGCCGGCAATATCCACGCTGGGAAGCGCCCGCAACTTGTCAATATCCTGGCTGATGGTTTTGCGCAGTCCATTGAAAGCAGGCCGGTTCATGCGCTGCAAAAGCGCATCGGCACTCTGCATCGCGATCATTGCAACCTTCACATTGGCCGACAATTGTAATTGCTGCGCGGCGATCAGCAGCATTTGCTCGACTTCCGCCAGTGCGGATTCATCGCGGCTTACCGACATGTCCGCATACAAGGCTTCAAGCGCGGCGCGCTGATTCTGCGCCTCGGCATAGCGCGTTTCCAGCATTGCCACTTTGGCGGAGAGTTCGCGTACCTGGTCCTGGCTTTGCGTCAGCAAAATCTGATTGGCCTTGCTGCCGCCGTCCATCTCGGCAATTTTCTTTGCCAGTTGCTGCTGCATGTCACTGATGGCGCGATGTCCGGCCTGCCATTGCCACAGGAAAATCACCGCCAGCACTGCCAGAGTCATTTGTGTGATGCTGATGTGCGATAACGCACCCGTCATCCCGGTTTTATGTGCCGGGCGCGGCTGGCCGGACAATGCCGGTGTTTCCGGTTCGATGTTTACCGGCTCAATGTTTTCAGGTTGTGGAGTTTGCTCACTCATTCAATACCTTTCGGGTAACAGAGGACAGATGACAGAGGACAGAGGACAGAATGTTGTGCGGCATTGCCGCGATTTACATTTTTTTGGTTGTGCCGCCATGTGGCACTCAAGAATCTGTCCTCAGTCCTCTGTCCTCTGAACCCCATGCTACCAAAGCCGATAGCAAGCCGTCATCACCTGCATCTGTTAATTGCACCCGAAGCCAGCCTTGTTGGCGCGCCAATTCGGCAATACGCTTATGCGGCACGAATAACGGTATGCCGCACAGGCGGTCACCTTGGGCATCGCCGAGCATTTGCCACAGATAGACCAACGCCTCGCTGCTCGTCACTGTTATCGCATCCGGCGCGGCTTCCAGCAATGCTCTTGCGTCCCACTGCGGCTTGCTGCGCTGGTAGCAGACGGCATATTCCACCGCTGCACCGCGAGCCTTGAGCGCATCGCCCAGAAACTCGCGTCCGCCATCACCGCGAAAAATGATCACGCGCCATCCGGCAATATTCTGCATTTCAGGCAGTGCCAGCAGTCCTTCGCTGTCGAAACGTTCGGTCGGCGCGATAACATTGGCGATACCCAATTGGTGCAACACTTTCGCACTGCCCTGTCCGACCGTGGCAATACGCAAGGCAGGCGGTAGCGACACGTTACCGGCGAAGCCAGCCGATTGCGGGAGCTGCCGCCCGTCCGCCCTTCCCCTGTCGGATGGTTCTATCACAATATTTTGGGGCGGACATGGAATATCACCCTCAGCACGTATCGCCGCGATGCCGTACTTCACCGCATTCGGGCTGACGAAAACGGCTAGATTGAATTGCGCGAGGCGGGACACCTGTTCGTGCAGCGTTCCGGCATCCTGCACCGGCGCAATTTCCAGCAACGGAAACCGCAGCGGAATACCACCCGCCTGCTCAATTCGCTGCGCAAGCAGCACCGCCTGGTCACGCGGTCGTGTGACCAGGATTTTCAAGCCGGCAAGCGGTTTTTCAGGCATTCCCGGCTTGCGTCTGCTCAAACATTCAGAGAGGCGAGGATTTCTTCTGCGCCCAGCGCACGCAATGCATCGGCAACCCGATTGCCCAGCGCTTCCGGGTCAGAGATGTTACCGAACAACTCGGTATGTGCCATGCGTTTGCCATCCGGGCTGGCGACAAAGCCGCGCATGCGCAGCTTGCCGTTCCGCACTTCGGCAAAGCCGCCCAGCGGGACCTGGCAACTGCCCGCCAGTGCACGGCTCATGGCGCGTTCAGCCAGCACGCAGGCGGCGGTATCGGGATGATGCAGCGGTTGCAGCAAAGCGATTACATCGGCGCGGTCGGCGCGGCATTCGATGCCGAGCGCGCCTTGCCCGACGGCGGGCAGGCTGTCTTCGCTGGTAATCAGTGCGCGGATGCGATTACCCAGACCCAGCCGTTTCAGTCCGGCAGCGGCAAGGATGATGGCGGCATATTGCCCCTCGTCCAGTTTGCGCAAACGGGTTTGCACGTTGCCGCGCAACGGCTCGATCTTCAAATGCGGAAAGCGTGCGCGCAGCTGGCTCTCGCGGCGCAGACTGGACGTGCCCACCACACTGCCGGGCGGCAATGCGGCCAGATTTTCATATCGGCTTGAGACAAATGCATCGTGCGGATCTTCGCGCTCGCCGATGGCGGCCAGCACAAATCCTTCCGGCAAGTGCATCGGCACATCTTTCAGCGAGTGTACGGCGAGGTCCGCGCGCCCGTCTTCCAGTGCGGTTTCCAGCTCCTTTACGAACAAGCCTTTGCCGCCGATTTTAGACAGCGTCACATCGAGAATCTGGTCGCCTTGCGTGGTCATGCCCAGGATGCTGACTTCGGTTTGCGGATATAATGCGCGCAGCCTGTCCCGGATGTGCTCGGCTTGCCACATGGCCAGCGCGCTTTCACGCGAAGCGATCACTAAACGAGAAGGGGAGGCTGGCGCAGACAACGGTGATGCTGAAGGTGCTTGGTTCATCGTATTTCCTGAATTTTATTGACCATATACGGCGTATTCTAACATGAGGAGCGTCGCGCTTTTCCGCATGTAATATGAAGAATCTGATTGTCACCCCCGCCGATATTTCCAGCAAGGATTTGCCGCTGCGCGAAGATGTGCGCCTGCTTGGACGCATATTTGGCGAGACGCTGCGCGAGCAGGAAGGCGAAGAATCTTATGTGCTGATCGAGAATGTGCGCCGTGCCGCGGTTCGTTTCCGCAAGTCGCAGGACGACCGCGACCGCGTGCAACTCGAACAAACGCTGGACGCGCTGACACCCGGCGAAACGCTGGCGGTGGTGCGCGCCTTCAGCTATTTTTCGCAGCTGTCCAATATCGCCGAAGATCTGCATCACAACCGCCGTCATCGCGCGGATCTCAAGGCGGGAAGCGCGCCGAAAGACGGCAGTCTGCTGCTGGCGCTGGAACGCATCGAAGAAAAGCATATCAGCAGGGAAACGCTGCAAACCTTTCTGGACAGCGCGCTGATCTCACCGGTGTTGACCGCCCATCCTACCGAAGTGCAGCGCAAGAGTATTCTCGATTGCCAGCTGGTTATTTCGCGTTTGCTCTCCGAACGCGACCGCGTGGACATGACGCCAGAGGAGCTCGCCGAGAACGAGGAAGCGCTGCATCGCTTCGTGCTGGTGCTGTGGCAGACGCGCATGCTGCGCACCTCCAAGCTGACCGTGCGCGACGAAATCAAGAATGGCCTGGAGTATTACCGCTACACCTTCCTCAATGAAATCCCGAAGATTTACGCCAGCCTGGAAAAACAACTGGAGGCGCGCTTCGACAAGGATATTCATATTCCGCAGCTGTTGCGCGTGGGCAGCTGGATCGGCGGCGACCGCGACGGCAATCCTTACGTTACCTGCGATGTGATGCTGGATGCGGTACAACAGCATTCCGCACTGGCATTCGAGCATTACCTCAACGAGACGCATATCCTCGGCAGGCGCCTGAGCCTGACTGATCGCCTGGTCGAGGTCAGCGACGAATTGCGCAAGCTTGCCGAGGTTTCCCCCGACAAGGAAGCGGCACGCGAAGATGAGCCCTACCGCCGCGTACTGAACCTGGTTTATTCGCGTTTGTCAGCCACCGCAAAACTGCTCGGCCACGAGATTGTGCATCTGCCGCCGCTTGGCAGGGATGCACGGCCCTATGTTACCCCGCAGGAATTTATTGCCGATCTGGATGTCATGATCGACTCGTTGTTCAAGCACGGTGCGGTGTACCTGGCACGCGGCCGGCTCGCCAACCTGCGCCGCGCCGCAGAGGTGTTTGGTTTTCATCTCGCGCCGCTGGACATGCGCCAGCACAGCGCGATTCACGAGCAGACTGTCAGCGAGCTGTTCTCGCACAACTCCGGCAAGGCCAACTACAAAGACCTGGATGAGTCCGCGCGCCGCGAGGTATTGCTGGCCGCATTGCAGGCCGGCAAACCGCTGCTTTCCGACATCGGGCAATATACGACGGTCTCGCAAAGCGAGTTGCGCATCATGCAGGCCGCCGCACAAATCCATCAACGCTTCGGCCGCGACGCGCTGCCCAACCACATCATCTCCAAGACCGATGCGGTGAGCGATATGCTGGAGCTCGCCCTGATGTTGCAACAGGTGGGACTGCTGGAAGGCGGCGAGAATCCGGTGTTGCATATCAACATCATTCCGTTGTTCGAAACCATCGAAGACCTGCGCGGCTGCGCGACCATCATGGACGAACTATTTTCGCTGGCCTACTACCGCAAGTTGCTGGCAAGCCGCGGCAATATGCAGGAAGTGATGCTTGGCTATTCCGACAGCAACAAGGACGGGGGCTACCTCACCTCAAACTGGGAGCTGTACAAAGCCGAGGTAGAACTGGCAAAAGTGTTCACCAGACACGGCATCGAGTTGCGCCTGTTCCACGGGCGTGGCGGCACCGTCGGGCGCGGCGGCGGCCCCAGCTACGACGCGATTCTGGCGCAGCCGCCGGGCAGCGTGAACGGGCAGATACGCATCACCGAGCAAGGCGAAGTGATTGCCAGCAAATATTCGAACCCGGAAATCGGACGGCGCAATCTGGAGACGCTGATCGCCGCGACCATGGAAGCCACGCTGCTGCATCACCACGGCGCGGACAGCACGATGCCGGAATATCACCGCATCATGGAGGCATTGAGCCGTGATGCTTTTGCCGCCTACCGCAAACTGGTGTATGAAACGCCCGGCTTCACCGAATATTTTTTCACGACCACGCCGATTCGCGAAATTGCCGAACTCAACATCGGCAGCCGCCCTTCGGCACGCACGGCATCGGAGCGCATCGAGGATTTGCGCGCCATCCCGTGGGTGTTCAGCTGGAGCCTGAACCGCACGCTGTTGCCGGGCTGGTTCGGTTTCGGCAGCGCGGTCAAGCAATTTGTGGAGCGCGAGGGCGATACCGGTTTAGCGCAGTTGCAGGCGATGTATAAAAACTGGGCGTTTTTCCGCGGGCTGATGTCCAACATGGACATGGTGCTGTCCAAGACCGATATGGGCATCGCTTCGCGTTACGCCGGGCTGGTGAAAGACGTTCCACTGCGCGAACGGATATTCGGCTCGATCAACTGCGAATGGGAAAGCACCGTGGCAATGCTGTTCGCCGTTACCGGCAACACCACGCTGCTGCAAGACAACCCGGCGTTTGCGCGCAGCCTGCTGACACGCACCACGTACATCGACCCCCTCAACCACCTGCAAGTCGCACTGCTGGAACGCCATCGTGCCGGTGACAACGATGTGCTCGTAAAACGTGCGATACACCTCACCATCAACGGCATTGCCACCGGGCTGCGCAACAGCGGATAATCCTTGCGCGGATAACATGCAGCTTTGCTTTGTCGGTTTGTAGAATGTTATGAATTCACGAGGTATGCCATGATTATAAAAATATTAATTGCTGCTCCGGTTCTGTTGCTGCTTGCTTCCTGCACTTCGCAGGGAGAAGCAAAGCTGGATAGCCTGTTGAATGTTGCGAACAGCAGCAGCGGCAAAAACCTTGCCAAGATCGCCTCCAGCAAAGACGCCAAAGCCACGGCAAAGTCCATGCTTGAACACAAACGCGAAGTGTGGAAAGACGACCCTGTCCAGCTGGTTCGTGACCTGCGCGAGGCAAAGCGCGACTATGAAAAACTGAGGGCAGCCTTATCCGGCAACGTGAAAAAGAAATGGGGCAAAGGGGAAATGCGCTTGCCGGAGAGCAAGACCTACGTCAAATATACCCGTCAATACAAAAGCCGCGCTATCGTGAATTTTGAGCAAGGCGAGATCATCGTTGAAACTCTGGAAGAGAACGCCGCAGCCAGCCTGAAAAACGCCATCATCTCCACGCTGCTCACGCCGGAAGATCCCGCTTCGGTCGATGTGTTTTCCGACAGCGCCGTCAAAACGGACAGCAAGAGCAGCCCGTTCCTGCTGGGCCTGGTTCTGGATGATGGCGGGAAAGAAATCGCCACGCCTGCTTCTGCCGCCAGTTTCGCCGACAAATTATTGCCGGCCGCCAGGACGCGCAGGATTCAAACCGAAAACGGCGAAAAATCAGTACGCTTCGTCACCTTCGCGATGATTGCGAACTTCGAGGATAAAAAGGCGCAAAAATATCTCCAGTCGGTGCGCAAGTATGCCAGGCAGTACAACGTCAGCCCCAGCCTGGTGCTCGGCGTCATCAAAAGCGAAAGCAGCTTCAACCCGCATGCGGTCAGCGGAGCTCCTGCCTACGGGCTGATGCAACTGGTTCCCACCAGCGGCGGGCGAGAAGCATACCGCCGCGCAAAAAACCAGGACATTGCGCCTTCTACAAGCTACTTGCTCGATCCGGAAAACAACATCGAACTTGGCGCCGCTTATCTGAGCGTCCTCACCTACGACCAACTGGATAAAGTGGGTGACCGGGCATCGCGCGATTACTGCGTCATTTCTGCCTACAACACCGGGCCGAGCAACGTGATGCGCGCCTTTACCGACGCCAAAGGCAAGCAGCGTTTTGAGCAAGGCTTTCAACGAATCAACAGCCTGAGTCCGGCGCAGGTATTTCAGACGCTGCGTGAAAAACTTCCTTATGAAGAAACCAGAAAATATCTGCCCACAGTCAATACCAATCGCAAGCGTTATTACAGCATCGACAAAACAATAGTCGCGGACGACAATAATCCGCCGTCCATGCCCTAGGGAAGTGCAGGTGTATGTGCCGAAGGCTGCCCCGGATTCCAATTCATTCCATCCGGGCTCGCCCAAGATAATTTGCGATTGGGCCAGACTTGTTGCACCTTGTTTGTTTCCACTATTAACTCAGGAGTGACGATCATGAATAGAGTTGTTTATCTGCTGTTGTCTGCCGCTGTTGCGACAAGCATGACAGCCTGCGGAAGCGCGCCCGCCGAAACAAACGATGCCGCTGGGCAGAGAAGCCGTGCTGAAAATGCACAGAACGAGTTGGGAGCCGAGGTTTCAAGGCAAAAAGCAGAGAGCGAAAAACACAAGGACTGATTTCCTGGCGTTCCCATGCTCCGCTCGGGAACGAGGTTTTGACGCTCTGCGTCAGTGCAGTGCCAGCAGAAAGACGTTTTCCTGCAACCTGCTCAGGCCGCGTTCCCGGAAGCGCGGATTTTGCGGCAACACGTCCAGTTGCGCCAGCAGGCGTACCTCGGCGCGCCCGAGATAGAGTGCCTCCACCTCGCCCGCAGAGACCGCAAATGGCGGTCCCGGCATTTCCGGCTGGGGATAGTCGAAGGTGATGAGCAGGATTTGCGTTTTCGCCGGCAGGATGCTCACCAGGTGTCGGGCATAGCGTTCGCGCATTTCAGGCGGCAGCGCGATCAGCGAAGCCCGGTCGTACACCGAGCTTGCCTGCGCCAGATCATCTTTGCCCAGATCGAAAAAATCGCTGCACAGAATACGGATGCCATCCGCTTCATAGCAGTCGAATTTTCCGGCGGTGACGCGCTGCGGGGCCAAACAGTTTTCCCTGAAAAACGCCTGCACCGCGATGGCGCTCAGTTCGACGCCCAGCACCCGGTGTCCCTGCTTGCGCAGCCATAGCATGTCGCGGCTTTTGCCGCACAGCGGCACGAATACCTCGCCTTTGTGGGCAGGATGCAAATCCTGCCAGTATTGACACAAATAAGGATTGATCTCGTTCTGGTGAAAACCGATCTCTTCCCGCTCCCAGCGCTCCAGCCAAAATTCACTTTTCATTTTTTGCACCTGCAGGTAGAGTAGAGAGCAGGCTCTCGCCTGCCCTCCCTCATCAAACCGTACGTGCGGTTCTCCCGCATACGGCTTTCCGATGTTCTTCTCACTAGGCATACGCCGTTTTCCAGCCTGCTGTTGTCGGTACCTTGTATAGCCCATACTTCGTATATAGCTGCTGGCTCGGGAAACGGCTAATGCCCGTCCCACGATCCTTGACCTTGTGGCGCTTCATCAAATGAGTACGCAAGCGTTGTTCTGCATGTACCCTCACTTTGTCCAACACCTTACTGGAATTTCGATAGTGGAAGTAGTTCGCCCACCCGCGAAGGGTGACGTTCATGCTCCCGACTATATCTTCCAGCGGTATCGGTGTGCGTTCACGTCCGGTCAAATGCGTTATACGATCTTTGATTTTTGCAAAAGATTTTGGTGCCGGGCAGATATGTGTAAAGCTTTTGCCCGTCTGCCAACTCTTGCTCACCCCGATTGCAAAACCCAAGAAATTGAAGCTCTCTTGTCTGGCATCAACGATGCGGGTCTTGGTCTCGTTCAGCGTGAGTCCAAGTCGATCCAGCACATGCCGTACCGTATTCAAGGGCGCATCTACTTTGCCCGCACACAGCACCACAAAATCATCTGCATAACGGACGATACGTGCTTTCAGTTTCCAGCGTAGTTGATGCTTCTCCCATATCCGGTCAAGTACATGCAGGTAGCAGTTCGACAGCAGCGGCGAGATGACTCCACCTTGCGGCGTACCTTTGCTGTTGGCTTTTCCGCCACCCACATTCTTCCTGGTGCCGTCCTTGTCCTCCCCGATGACCGGCGCTTTGAGCCATAGCTTGATTACATGCAGGATCGCACTGTCAACTACGCGCTCGGCTACGACGGCCAGCAGTTTGGCATGAGGGATGCTGTCAAAATACTTCGACAAGTCGGCATCAATGACTTGGGTGTATCCCTTGTGTAGCGCATCCGCTATTTCGTCGACCGCATCATGGGCGGATTTCTTTGGCCGGAACCCGTAGGAGTTCGGGCAGAAATCCGCTTCAAATATCGGCTCGATGACCAGCTTCACCGCCATCTGGGCTACCCGGTCGCGGATCGTCGGTATCCCCAGCGGACGCTGACTACCGTCCACTTTGGGGATCATGACGCGCCGCACCGGACTTGGTTGGTAAGTCTTGTCTTTCAGGTCTTGAGCTAATTCCGACAAGAACGTGTCTATCCCAGTCTTTTGCTCTATGTCCTCGAAGTTTGTCCCATCGACGCCGGGACTCCCTTGGTTGGCGCGGACGAGGCGGTAGGCAAACATGAGGATGTCTGCCCGCCACACCTTGTCATATAGCGCATAGAAGCGATAGGCAGGTTCCTGCTTGGCCTTGGTGTAGAGCTTCCTCTGTAGTGTCCTGATCACATCAGGGGTTGTTAGCAACACGGCAATCCCCTTCTCCTCCACTCTTCGGTTGCATGAACAAAGCAGGGCTCCTTCCCTCGTCCGGGGTTATGTTGTCCCTCGAACTCAAACGGTACTATGAACCCCTCCGACTCCCGCTACAGCCTGTTGTGCTTTCGTTTCCTTATACGCAACAGTCGATGGCCTCCCCACCACCGCAACGGGTCTCCAGCACTGGGCAATAAATCTTCGATAACATGCCGACCCTGCTACCCCGGAAGAAAATGGATGCCACTTCCGTTATTCCGGCATCCATCCAGCGGCCTTCCCCTTCTGACCACAGGGTCGGCTCCTCCAATTCGTTTACGAGGCTACGTGTAGGTTCACTTGCGTTACGGCCTGCTCTCTTGCTGTTTGGAAACTCACGACCCCGCGTTACCGCGACGCCGCTTCCTCATGCTACCGGGGCGCACGGACAACTCCTCGGACGGGACTTCAACCCGCTAGATTTACTGCTGTTACTGCGAACG
>Ga0209343_10000998_pt1 | contig 39175 bp, 41 predicted proteins | sample RifCSPlowO2_02_FD_184026 | JGI IMG/M metagenome (GOLD analysis project Ga0209343, IMG submission 184026) | Groundwater microbial communities from Rifle, Colorado - Rifle CSP2_plank lowO2_0.2 (SPAdes) (version 2) | ecosystem: Environmental > Aquatic > Deep subsurface > Groundwater | place...
ACGAGTGAGGTCGGCATATTAATTGACTTCAAAAACCCACAGGCTTTCACCGATGCCATTATTAAATTATTAAGCAACGATCAATTACGCTTGCAGATGGGTAAAAACGCTTATTTTCGCACCAGGCATATGGCCTGGGAAAATGTTGCCCTTTCCTACCTGAAATATTTCTCGCAATTTGTGCCGGAACTAAGCCTTGTGCAAAGAAAACTTCCACCCATAAAGCTTGCGCATATGGCTAAATTGACTGACAATTTTGGTATTATTCAGTTTGCCAAACTGACCGAACCGGATCTTTCTTCCGGATACACCTTAGACGATAATGCCAGAGCTTTAATCGTTGCTACCCTCCATTATGAAAAATTTAAGGTCCACTCTTCACTAAAACTTGCCTCCATATACCTAAGCTTTCTTTATCGGTTAGCTAAACCCGATGGTTATTTTGATAATTATGTAAATCCAAATCGAACTATTGATAAGCAAAGAAATCTCCAGGAAAATTCAGAAGATCCCAGTGCCAGAGCCCTATATGCTCTTGCCTTAGTTTCAACTACCAAACAAATCCCCAAACGCATAAGACATCAAGCCCGTTTCTTCTTTGAACAGAGTTTCCGGAGAAACATTGCTTTCTCCTCGCCTCGCGCTATCGCTTTTTACATTAAGGCTCTCGATTGTTTACTTTCCAAATGGAAAGAATCCAAAACTCTCACTGTATTAACGTCCCACTGTGAACAACTCATGGTTCTGTATGAAAAGAGTTACTCGCCGGACTGGGAGTGGTTTGAGCCTTATTTAACATATTCAAATGCCATCCTACCGGGAGCACTCCTCCTTGGATACAAAATAACCGGAGAGAAAAGATATCTCAAAGTGGCTGAAAAAACCCTCAACTTCTTAATTAAACATACCTTTAAGGACGATGTGTACATTCCTATCGGCCAAAGCGGTTGGTTTCCCAAGGAAGGGACAAGACAGTATTTTGACCAGCAGCCCGAGGACACCACTGCCACCGTAGAAGCTCTCAATGTAATGTTTCAGATAACAAACAGGAAGCATTACAAGGAATTAGCGAACATCGCATTTAACTGGTTCTTGGGGGATAATGTGCTTGGGCAGGTTGTATATGATCGAGTTACTGGAGGGTGCCATGATGGGATTGGGGAAAAATTTATTAATCTCAACCAGGGTGCCGAATCTACAATTTCTTACCTTTTGGCCCGTCTCTCTTTCGAGAACTAAATCCAGCATTTCCTGTTTCAGCGAGAAATGGGCGGCGGGCCAGTTTTACTGGTACGAAATTCGGCGGCGGCAGAAAGCGAGGGCGGGCAAAAAATTTCCTCCCCTTGAACCAGTATGAGAGAAATCTCTACTGGGATTTTTGTTTCTGGTAGAGTGTAGAGAAGCGAAGCGGCATTACTTGCCCTCACCCTGTCGCTCCGATGTTCATCGGAGAACGACCTATAGTGGATTGTTCCGCTTCGCCTCTGTGCACGAGCAATGAACCAATAGCGGATTGGTCACTCTCCTTTTGGAGAACATGACTCTCGCATACTGGGATTTCTGCTTCTGCGCGCTCGCTGTTTCGTCGAACAGCGAGAGACAAACTAATCATAATAAAATCTATGCATACGATACATCGTTCGCACATGCTCTTTGTCGGCGTGGATGTCCACAAGGACACGCACACCGCCGTTGCGCTTTCCCCGTTCGGGGAAAAGATATTTGAGATGAAGATTGGCAATGAAGCAGAGGATTTCATCTCCTTGGTCGAGAAAACAAGGATCGAAGCGGAAAAGATGGGATTGATTCCCTCTTTTGATTTGGAAGACGTCCATAGTTGGGGAGAGCGGCTGTCTTCGTTTCTCGTTGAACGGGAGCTATCGCTGGAGCGGGAATGGCTGGTCAAAGAACGGGCTCGGCTCAAAAATCAGCTCCATATCCTTTCTCCATCGCATTCACAACACCGGCTACCGCGCCAAGTTCAAAGACCCCTTTTCCAAGAAAGCCCTGCGTTACTGGATGAGAAGCGTTCCGAAAAACACGGATGCTATCCTTGAACAGAGAATGAAACGAGCTGTGCGCCGCCTGCTTGATCTGCGGGAGGAAATTCAAGATATTGAGGAAGAGTTGGAAGCGATGATGAAAGACAACAGAACTACGCTCCGAACGGCTTCCGGCTGCGGCACGGTCATCGCCGCCTTAATCGAGCTTTTCACCGAATGGCTTTGTCGCAAATATCACGTTCTGGGAATGATGCCGCCCGTCAGTATTTCAAAAGAAAAATATCAGAAGGCAAAACTAAAGCGCAAGCTCTGATATGCCTGCGCCGCCAGTTGGTCAATGTCGTCTGGATGATGATGAAGCATAAAACCGAGTACCGCCCGCCTGTCGGCGAGGCAGGTTATTCACAGAGAAACGATTGACTTTCTCTCATAGCGGATCTTTTTCCTTTTTGCCCGCCCGAGCGTCAGATTTCGTTTCTGATTTTGTTCAAAAAAGGTTCGAGCGGCGTTCAGTAATTGCGATCAACAAAGACATTTTAGAAAAGCGTCCATGGTTCCAGTAATATTGAATCTCTTGGGAATGCTATGTTTATATGACAAGTGCTTGACTTTTAGTACTTGGCATGATTCATTACTCGATAATCAGAATCTATCTGATACCTCTACGGCGTAGGGTTGTAGAAGGGTGTACATTACAAAAAGGAGACTAGGTAATGAGTGCAGTAGAACGATTTCGTATAATCGCAGCCCAAGATCGTTTTAAGGGCTGGCCGCTCATTGGAGAGCCGGAGTTGGGTCCAAAGATTCCATATTTTGGCGGAACATTGAACTACAAACTTCAAACTGGGAACGGAGTCGAAGATTATACGTCGATCCTTAGTAACTGTCTAAATTCTTTTCAAGAGCACCCTAACGAAACACAGAATAATCATTTGTAAACTTGAGTTTAGTTTTCTTTCACAATTTTTCCATAATCTCCGACATTTCTCCAGCCATGAAAAACTTCTCTCCACCACCCAACGTTTCGGAATGACGGCAAACGTATGGAGTTCATTTCTTTTTGCGATCTCTGTTTCAGCCTTCAGAAGACGTTTCACTTTTGCAGCAAACGGCTTACCGGTATAGCCGCCATCGACCAGATTCTTCCTCACCTTTGACAGGTGTTTTTTGTTTTCTGAAAGCGCTTGGAGCGCTCCATCTCGGTCGGTGACATTGGCAGTGGTGACGGTGACGGCATGTGGAAGCCCATGGGTATCAACCACGATATGCCGCTGAATACCAGATACTTTTTTGCCTCCATCATAACCTTTTTCTTCCGCGGATTCCGTATTCTTCACACTTTGCGCATCAACGATACCCAAACTCGTTCTGCAGTTCCTGCCATTTTTCAAACGTTCTGCGGTGACCATTTTTTTTAAAAACTTCTTCCAATATGCTGGGAGTATTTCTGTTTGCCTTTCTGCTCCAAACGGTGAAGTAGTAATAGACAAGTTTCCACTGGGGAAAGTCTGAGGGAAGCATTCTCCATTGGCAACCGGATTTCAGGAGGTAGAGCAGGGCACAGAATACATCATAGAGGTCAATCGTTCTTGGTTTGGTTTTCTTCCGTGCGGATTCAATCATCGGACGGATTTTTTCGAATTGTTCCCTGGTTATGTCACTTGGATATATTTTTCTTTGCATAGTTTTATTTTTTTTCTTTAAACAAAGGCATACAAAGAATTATATACCTATGAAAAGAATTTAGACAGTTACTTAGGTATTTCGGGTGGGCAGTCTGCTTCGGGGTTGTTGTAAACCCGCAGGAGACATGTCCATCCAATACTGATCCGGAAATGGGTTTCGGTCCGCACGTCGTCACGCTCTGCCAATGGAAACCTGGAATGAATCAGGCGAGTTGGGAGCTTCCGCCCGGCGGCATTGGGAAGATCGACTCGAAGACAACAGAAGTAGAAAAAGTAGAAATCATGGAGAGGACCAAACAAGCGTACCTCAAAGAGACAGGCTTAGGCGATGGAAATTTCCAATACCTCGGCCATATCATGATCGAGATTGGCAAGTATCGCGGCGCAACGCCGGATGACCACGGGTTGCGTGCCCATCTCTTTCTCGCAACAGAGCTTCAGCGAGTGCAGGACGCACGGAAACCGAACCCAAACGAAATCATGGAGACACTCATGGTGCCGCTCGATGAGTTCCAACAGGTCCTCTCATCCGGTCTGTTCGTAGAGGAGAGCGCTGTTGCCTGCGCTTACAAGGCGCTCATCGAACTAGGCTTTCTTCACTGGTTATAGTTGTAATTTCATAAGACTGTTCGCATAGGATCTCAACATTTTTAAAATCGAATGTGCGAACAGTCTTTCAACAACGCCTTGCGAAATTCGTGATCAACGGACCAATTTGCGAGGCGCTTTGTTTTTCTCAACTTCAAGCGTTTTTGCAGAAAAAAATTCTTTAGGTTATCATTTATATGAACTTTGTGAGTGCTTCGAAAGTAAGATATCCCGCCACAGCCCTCTCGTTGCTTAAGCAATGGAGCGTAGTATGAACGTATTCAACATCCAACAATTTAAAATGCATAAAAAGGGACCAGAAAAAGTACTCGGTAATCTGGAAGCGCGGATTATGGAAATACTTTGGAAAATAGGAGAGGGATCAGTGCGCGATGTACGCGAAAATCTTGCAAAGAAAAAATATATTTCATTTAACACAGTCATGACCGTGATGAATCGATTGATCGGCAAGCAACTCCTGCAAAAGTTACGAAAAGGAGGCGTATATTGCTACAAGGCTCAAGTAACACGAAAAACATTTTGTCAAAAAATTTCAGAGAGTATTTTTCGTGAACTGTTACATGATCCGCAATTTTTTGGTATGGCAGGTTTTATGAGCGCTATGGAGCGTTTAGATCAAAACACTCTCAAAAAAATAGAAAACATTCTCAAAAAGAGACATTAAATCAAGGTAATTGCCAATGAGATAATTCTGCCTCGAAAGACGATTCCCGAGCGGGCCTAATGAAAACACACCTTATGGAGAACAAAAATCATGATTCTTGCATCCATCTCTACAGTATTTTTTTTGGCATCGCAGTCGCCATGATTCTAGTGGGGGTTTTGTTGTACATGTATGAAATGAAGCCTATTTTTACATTAAATAATTGGTGTGCAAAAATATTAGGACGGGATTTTTCACATAATCCTTGGCATAGTGTAGCGTTATTGTTTATCAGCACCTGGATTTTTATTGCTGTCTTTTTGCAAATAAAACTGTGGTGCAGAACACGGACTGTTCAAAAGTTCTGGAGTCAAATACAACAGATTCCAAAAAAGAAGATGCTTTTGGACCTCATCGAAAAATTACAGATTCCGGCACAACGCATCATAATTCTCAAGGATCAAAACGCGTTCGCATTAACAAAAGGTTTTTTTTACACAAAAATATTTATTTCTGAAAAACTTATCGAAATGCTCACAAATGACGAACTGAGTTGTGTGCTCCATCATGAATATTATCATCTCAGACATCGCGATCCACTACGAATAGCATGCATGCAGAGCGTAAGTAATTTTTGTTTTTTTATCCCCATCATGCAAGAAATCATGCAGCGTTACTTGTTACACCAAGAATTTGCCGCTGATGCTGAAGTCTTACGAAGATATGATCGAAGGATTCTACTTTCCGCAATCATGAAAATCATGAAACACACAAAGCTAGCAAATACTCCTAAAGCAATAGGGGGGCCCGTTTATGGTTTGGCATTATTTTCGCCAATGAAAGTAAGATTACATTACATACTCAATCAAATAGAGAGTAAGAGAAACTGCACCCATTTTTCGCTGCGAAAAATACTTTTTAGTGTTACATGCAGCATGATCATTATCGTTGCTTTTGTGATTGTCATGCTTCCAAAATATACCGATGCTACTCACGAGAATACAATGTGTTATGAACTTTTTCAGAAAGCGCCAAACATGAGTCGTCCATTGCAAAGCGTTGCTCCACAGTAGAAAAAGAGAACTGTGGAAAACTCACAGGAAAAGACCTTGTGACACTACACGATGTAGTGTATACTTTCAAGAGAGAACAAAGGAAAAAATTTTACTTTATTCATCAAGAATATTAATCAAAACGAACTATGTCTGAAACTACATCAGGGGGCGAATTCGGCAATATGCCGCCGAAAATGTCTTTCCTTTTTGGCCTCACAGTCGGCATTGCTGTAATCGCCAGCATTGGTTTTGTACTCGTGCTGAAGCGAGGTGAAGCTTCGCAAGGAACTGTATCGGAAAAAAATACGAATACAACTGCACTAGCGCCAACAGTAGCACAACCGAGTCCAACTGTTGTAGAAGATACCATACCCATTCCTTCCGGTTCCGGAGACATTCAGATGAATGCAATAAGTAAAGATGAGCATATTCGTGGTAATGTGAATGCGCAAGTTTCAGTCGTGGAATACTCGGACCTTGAATGTCCTTACTGCAAGCGTATTCATCCGACTCTCAAACAAGTTTTGACCACTTACGGGGATAAAGTGAATTGGGTGTATCGACATTTTCCTCTTGACTCTTTGCACAGTAAAGCGCGCAAGGAAGCTGAAGCCACAGAATGCGCTGCGGAACTCGGAGGTAATGATGTATTTTGGGCTTACGTAGATAAAATTTACGAAATTACACCTTCGAATGATGGACTTGATCCAGCGCAATTGCCGACAATTGCAGAAGGTCTCGGCTTAGATAAGAAAAAATTTGAAGAGTGCTTGAATTCTGGGAAATATGCCCAAAAAATAGCCGATTATCTTGCCGATGCGACGAAAGCAGGCGGACAGGGGACTCCATACTCAGTGATCGTTGCAGGAGACCAAAAAATACCAATTTCAGGTGCTGTTCCATTTGCGCAGTTCCAATCGACTCTTGATACATTAGTCAAATAGTGAATTTGAGAAAATATAAAACCTTTCAGAGTTGAAGTTTTGTATTTCACTGGATCATTCTCTGAAGCGTGAGAGTAAGTTTCGAATTGGATTTTGTGTCCCTGGTGGGAATTGAACCCACGACCTTTGCATCCGGAGTGCAACGCTCTATCCACTGAGCTACAGGGACATCATTGGTATTATAAAGTAGTATACCTTAAAAAGCCTTTGTAAAAATATGAAGAAAGGACAACGCCTGTTTCAAGAACTTTTAGTCGACTTACGAAAATTGTATTATCTCGGAAGCACGCTACAGATACTCGCGTGGGATCAAGAAGTAAAGATGCCTAAGAAAGGTGGAAAATTGCGTTCCGAAACAATCGAATGTCTTTCGGGAATATTGCACGAAAAATTTACAACGTCCTCGTTTGGAACGCGTTTGCGCAAAATAAAAAAATTTTCAAAACAGCAATTGAATGATGAACAACAGGCGATCGTGCGCGAGGTACTCCACGATTATCATAAGGCGAAAAAAGAACCAAAGGCATTTGTAGAGCTCTTTGCTAAGACCGCGAGCCAAGCCCAGAATACATGGAGAGAGGCTAAGCAAAAATCAGATTTTCCATTATTCCAACCATATCTAACAAAGATTGTAAAGCTTGCACGAAAGCGAGCGAATTACTTGGGGTATCGAACATCCCCCTACGAAGCTCTCTTACATTTATTCGAACCCGCGTTGACTCTCACAGAAATTACAGCCTTATTAGAAGAATTGAAAGCATTTCTGATTCCATTTTTGAAAATTTTGCAACGATCTCCAGTGAATCCGAATCCTCAGCGACTCTTCGGAAATTTTCCTATCGAAAAACAAGAAAAATTGAATCAATATGTAGCACAACGCATAGGATTTGATTTTGAAGCTGGAAGATTAGATATAAGCGAACATCCGTTTACGAGTGGGTTACATCCCGATGATGTCCGGTTTACGACACGATACGACAAAGAAGACGTGTTACATACCCTGATACCGACAATTCATGAAGCCGGACACGGGTTGTATGAACAGGGCTTGCTCGCAAAAAATTTTGGAACACCTTTGGGAGAAGCATTATCGATTGCGATGCACGAAGCGCAATCAAGGCTTTGGGAAAACATCATTGGCAGGAGTAAAATTTTTTGGCAATTTTTCTATCCTAGGCTTCAAAAAATTTTTCCAAAACCTTTCCGTTCGATTCCATTAGATGATTTTTATGCCGCGCTGAATACTGTCAAAGCTTCATTGATACGCGTTGCCGCCGATGAAGTCACGTACAATTTGCACATTATTTTGCGTTTTGAAATCGAAAAAGAACTTATGGAAGGCGCACTCGCGGTTTCTAATTTGCCACGCGTATGGAACGAAAGGATGAAATCATATCTCGGGGTGCGCGTCCCAGATAACGCGCATGGAGTCTTGCAAGATATTCATTGGTCTTTTGGAAGCATCGGGTATTTTCCGAGCTACGCGCTCGGAAATATCTATGCTGCGCAACTCTATCATCAGGCACAAAAAGATTTACCAAATCTTGAAAACGATTTTCGCAGAGGACACTTTGAGCGTTTTCTCGCTTGGCAGCGCAAACACATACACCGTCATGGAAGACGATACCGCTCTACAGAACTGATACAAGCCGTTACCGGTGAAAAAATTTCGGCAAAATATTTTATCGACTATCTGCGAACAAAATACTCAGAGTTGTACAAATTATAATGGTACAGTCGCCGAATGCGCTTTCGTCTGTTAGAAAGGAATTTTCATCATAGCAAAAGAGGAGGAAGACTCTCGCATTCGAAGCACTGACACTGCACAGTGTGCTGAGAAAGGAGAGTCTTCCTCCCTTTTTGCTATGCAAATTGAACAAGAAACGGTATTCAGAGCGGTAGTTCCATAATGCAACATTTGCAATTTTTTTCACTTGCCCTACAATAGGACTGTTCACGGCGGAACTGAAGTCGTGTAAAACACAAGTCAAAGGAGGTCATGATGAAGGTCATGTTGAAGATAGCTGAAAGGCTAGCGAAACGTTGCCAACATAATGGAAAATTGAGCCAAGCGCATCGATGGGTGGCACTTGGACTGTCGCTCATTCCGGATAGAGATCTGGAACAGGTCTGTCACTTTCGGAATATCCGAGCGTTTCTCTGGTACCTGGAAGGTTCGAAGGAAAATTTTCTTCGCGAAGTCGAGCGGGTACTCTGGACAAGTAATATCTTCGACTTTGAGGCAGAAATCGCTCAGTGTCATGCGCTTCTTGGAATCTTTTTTCAGGATACGCAGAAGAATCCTCAACGCGCTCTTGAAGAGTATCAGAAGTCGCTCGAGATACGAATAAAATTGGGCATGCGAGAAAGTTGTGCGAAGCTGCATATTCATATCGCTACAGCCCTCAAAGAGCTCGGCATCTTCGATAAGGCCAAAGTACATTTCTTCGAAGCGCAGGCGCTGACACGCGATCGTCGAGTACGAATCAACGTGATACTCGAACTCGCTAGACTCCAAAGGTTCCTACAGGACTTCGCAACATGTGAAACAAATCTGCAGAATGCACTCGCTGCAGCGCAACATCGCTATCCAAACGAAGTCGGTGATTGCTTTCGTGAGCTCTACCGACTTGCAGCGGATAAGGGCGCGCATCGCGAGGCTCATCAGTATGCTGCGCAGGCGATGAGTATTTTCGAAAAGCACGACTATCGTGCAAAAGTCGATGCGCTCGTCGCCGAGCTGAAAGAAAAAGGCTATATGCATCTCTACACAGAAAACATAGGAAATACAGAAGAAACAAAATCATAAAATTACATGCAACATGACATCCAGCACAAACAACTTCCGACATCAAGGCAGACACATACGTCTGCCTCTCTCGTTTTACCCGCATGAGGAATGCTCCTCATTCCAACTCATACATTCGACAACAGGCACCTATGAATTCAAAAAGTGATTTCTCGTACTACAATGTCGTGGATCAAATATATAATTCGCAATGGACTGGAAAAAAATTCGTTCACATGCAACTCTTCGACGAAATTCTAAAAAAATTATGGCCGAAGGGACATCCAACGCAATTTTTCCATGTTGCTGGCACGAGCGGGAAAGGCTCAGTCTGTATATACCTTGAAGCAGGTTTAGGACTCTCAGCTGTAACAGGTTCTTATACGAACCCACATATGTTTGATTACCGGGAGCGCTTTAGTATTCAAGGGAAATTAGTATCGCGTAAAAAAATTGTGCGGGTTTGGGAAAAATATATTCTTCCATTGCATATCTTTCACCTCCGGAGATATCCACAATTTCCATTAAAATTTTCTGAACTCAGTTTGCTGATCGCTTTAAAATTATTTGAGCTCCACAAAGTAAAATATGCGAGTATCGAGACTGGCGTCGGCGGACGCTATCATTGTAGTAACGTCCTACCCGTGAAAGCCACAGCGATTGTAACTGTGAGCGAAGATCACGAAGATATGTTGGGTCAAACACAATGGCAACGCGCACTCGAAAAAGGGGGGATTATGCGAAAAGCCGTACCGTGTTTTTCAAGTGTGCGGGAACCTGAAGCAAAGTTCGTTCTAGAAAAAATTGCGGTTGATTTCGGCGCGCCACTTTTTTTTACGAAAAAATCAATACTCGAAAAAGTGAATCATTTTTCAAACACACACAAAAAACAAACGCAACTTATACCGAAACATCAACAAGAAAACACTGCGCTGGCCTTGCAAATGATTCAGTATTTTTTTCCGAAACTTTCAGTAGAAAAAATACTTGCAGCAATTTGCACGGTGACATTACCGGGACGAATGCAACAAATAGAAAAAAATCTGTATATTGACGGAGCGCACAATCGTGAAAAGATCACAAGACTTGCTGAAGATTTGAAAGTACGTTTTCCAAACGAAAAATTCGTATTCTTACTCGGACTTTCTGGGGATCGCAATCCGCAGCGAGTCTTCGAATCGCTTCTATCGATCTCTCACACTATTGTGATCACCGATGAATTTCATAAAGCGGTCGCCAGCCAGATGATATTCGAAGCACTTCGAAAAGAGAATAACAATGGATTCAGTATAGAAGTGATACACAATCCAAAGTCTGCTTTCGTGAAAGCAAAAAAACTACAAGGCAATCGCAGACTTATTGTTACTGGATCTCTCTATCTGCTTGATGCACTTCTGAATCCCGACCCTTATCTACAACATTTGAACATCGTCAGCAATTGGCGAGAGAACGAGTAAATTGGTATACTCGAGATATGAAAAGAGAAGGAGTAATAAAGGCGCGCTCAAGCAAAGAGAGGGAACGAGCGAACGCAATACTCAAGCGACTCAAAAGAACCTATACAATCCGAGGGCCGTTCGTCGAATGGAAGAATCCATTGGAATTACTCATTGCAACAGTGTTGTCTGCCCAGTGCACCGACGTACGCGTGAATCAAGTGACGAAGCAATTATTCAAGCAATATAAAACCGCTCAAGATTATGCAAAAGGCTCGCTCTCTGAACTCGAAGCACGGATTCATTCAACAGGATTTTACAAAGCAAAGGCACGATATTTAAAAGGCATTGGACAAGCGCTTGTGAAAAATTTTAATGGGAAAGTTCCAGAAAAGTTGGAAGAACTTCTCACGCTTCCTGGAGTTGCAAGGAAAAGCGCGTACCTCATTCTGGCGAAAGCATTTCATCATCCAACAGGCATTGCCGTAGACACGCACGTATCGCGTGTTGCACCGCGTTTAGGTTTCACGAAAGCAAAAACACCAGAGAAAATTGCACGAGATCTTGAAAAACTTTACGAACCAAAAAATTTTCTCGCTGTCAATGAATATTGTATCCTCCACGGGCGAGCGATATGTAAACCTCGTATGCCGTTGTGTCTTAACTGCTGTGTGAAAGATTGGTGCCCATCGTTTAAGATTTTTTATCCAAAAGGATAGGTTGTGACAGAAATTATCAAAAAAAAGAATAATTTTAAGCTAATGAAAGCAAAAAAGAATTTAAATATAAAAGTTATCCACAAATCTGTCGAAAAATATTTGACAAACTTGTCATTCTACGATAATTTTATTGATAGGTAAGGCATGGACCTCAATTTTTTAAAAAAACTTGGATTTTCAGATAAAGAAGCAAATGTTTATATTGCGCTGTTACGTCTCGGGCCATCTTCAGTACGTGTGCTTGCTGATGAATGTAATTTGAATCGAGGTACAACCTACGATGCATTAAAATGGCTGCAACAACAAGGACTTGTTAATTTTTTTCATCGAGAGGCAAAGCAACATTTTGTTGTTGAGAATCCAGAAAAACTTGAATATCTCCTTAAAGAGCGCGTCGGCGAACTCCAAACACTCTCAAAACGATTACAACAAGAAGTTTTACCTGAACTCAAGTCACTCTATGATAATGGCGGCGAACGGCCGGTAGCAAAATATTACGAGGGTCAGGATGGACTCAAGTACATTCTAGAAGATGTTCTAACAACGGCTGAAAAAACAGGAGACAAGCTATATCGTATTTATTCCGCTGTACATATTCGCCAGTATCTGTACGAAAAATTTTCCGAATTCAGCAAAGAAAGAATCAAGCGGGGTATCAAAGTCAGAGTCATTGCACTCGGCGATGGAGGAGAATTACGAGGACTTGATGAACGCAAATGGCTCAAAACTGCAACCGCTCATTCACAAACATACATCCTCATTTACGCTGATAGAACCGCATACATTTCATTGAATGTAGCAAAACAGCCAGTAGGAGTTGTTATAGAAAATCAAGGGGTTGCGCACACACAGAAACTTATATTCGACAAATTATGGGAGAAATTGTAATGAAAACACTCGAACCAAAAGTACAGACGTTTCCATTGAATAGAGTGATTTTCGATCTCGATAATACACTGATCAATGCAGAAAATATCAAGGCGGCTTTATTCCAGGAACTAGATACCTTTGGCATTTCGAGTACACAAGCAAAAACAATTTACGAAAATACAAAAAAACAAAATGCCGAAAACGTATTTACACTGGATATGTTTGTGAAACTCACTACGGAAGCCCATCTTTCGAGAACGCAAGAGACTGTATCAGTTCAAAAACTCCAGAAGAAACTCAAAAAAATCGCAGAACATAGTGTAGTGCCATATTCACAGGAAATCCTTACTGATTGTGTGAAGAAAAAAAGAGACATATATTTACTTTCTTCTGGAGATCAGGATTGGCAGATGAAAAAAATACTATGGACTGGGTTAGCAAAATTTTTTAAGAGATCGCACATCATGATTGTTGCCGGTGATAATGTATTTCAAAAAAAATGCCATGCGATACATAAAATTTTTGGAAAATTTTTTGATGGCTCGCACACACTGTTCGTGAACGATCGTCCTGATGAAACCAAAGTGATTCTTGAAAGTTTCCCACATATCGTATGCTTCTTGCGTTACGAGGAAAGAAACACAAGATTTCCAAGGGAAACATTCAATGCGTTGCAGCAATCGTTTCCAAAAAGAGTGCTCGTGGATACAAGTTTACAACCCATTCAAACACTTGAGGCCGAAATAAATGAAAATCTCAAATAAGGGACTGTCAAAAAAACAGAATATTGTCGTTATTGGAGGAGGGAATGGAAGTGCGATTTCACTGCTTGCATTAAAGCCGCTCAAAGGCATGTGCACGATTGCGAGCATTAACACAACAGCGGATTCCGGTGGGTCTTCCGGAATCTTGCGAGAGCTTTTGCATACGATTCCTACGGGAGATATTATGCGTGCTGTACTCGCGCTCTCACAGTATGATTTTCAAACACTGCGAGCCATCTTTTACGAAACGCGTTTTGAAAACCTCGGGAAACTGAACCGACATAATATTGGAAATCTTTTCATAGCGCTCGGCGCACAATTTTCCGGCAATGTGATTGAAAGTATTCGTGCGCTCGAGCAAGCATTAAAATGCGTTGGACATGTGTATCCAGCGACGCTTGATAATGTCCAACTATGCGCCGAACTCAGCAATGGACAAATCGTGAAAGGCGAAGCGGCAATCGATGTGCCAACATACGAGAGAAGTTTACGCATTCAACGTGTGTGGCTTGAACCTCAAGGCAGGGCGTATCCGGAAAGCGCAAAATTTTTGCGCAATGCCGATATTATTATTTTGGGTCCGGGGCATCTGTATACGAGCATTATACCTACACTTTTACCGTCTGGCATCAAAGAAGCTATCGCGGCGTCGAAGGCCGAACTCATTTTCACCCCGCCGCATTTTTATACGCTCGAAAATGAAACTGGTCCGGAAACGTTGAGTGAATTAGTGACAGAACTCGAAATGTATCTTCCGCGCGCACTCGATCGCATTATTTATGATGATTACGTGCCGCGAACAGAGGCAGAACAGAATATCTATCGCATAAAACGATGGAAACCTTTTCTGAAGGATAGCGAAAAGTTGCCACAGCAGAAACTTATGAGGGTGAGCTTACATAAACCCGGAAGCGGCATGTTATCTGAAAAACTCGCCGAGGCATTCCGAAGTATTTTACAAAAGCGATATGTGCCACAAATTTCTGGTATTGAAAAAGTAAAAATACGCACAAACTTTCACAACAGAAGATAATCCAAACTATGAAATGGAAATACACCGAACAAGCAAAAGCAATCGCGATAAAAATCGAGGCAAACGAAGACAAAAAGATTGCGGGTTGGGCATATTTGTATGTATTATACAGTGATCGACACGACGAACCTTATGGTTTTTTGGAGAATCTCTATGTGGAAAAAAAGTACCGCGGACGAGGTTTCGGCACTGAACTTGTGCAACGCGTTATCGAGGAAGCAAGAAAACAAGGATGTTATAAACTGATAGGCACCACGAGATATGCTAAACGCGAGGTCCACGCGTTTTATCAACATCTCGGTTTTAAAAATTTTGGCATTGAATTTCGCATGGATCTTGCAAAATCAAAAGTAAAGCAGAGTGATTAAGTGAGTTGAACGAATATGAATCTCTACGAATTCGAAGGAAAAAATCTCTTTCAGAAATACAAAATCCCCGTCCCGACAGGAAGGATGATAACGGAGGAAACGAAAGACATAACGTGGGAACAATTTCCGTGCGTTGTAAAAGCTCAAGTGCAAAGCGGGAAGAGAGGGAAAAATGGAGGCATCCTCTTTGCTAAAAACAAACAAGAACTCGAGCAACATATTCAAACGCTTTTAGGAAAAAAAATATGCAACGATGAAGTTTGGTATCTTTTGATTGAGGAAAAAATCCCTCTGAAGCAAGAATATTATCTTTCGATAACATACAATACGCAGAAAAGAGTGCCGACGCTCCTATTTGCGACGGCGGGCGGTATGGGGATCGAAGAAGAAAATGCCGTGTTAAGTCTCGATATCAATCCTTTGCGAATTTTAGAGTCGTTTCGAGTGCGTGCACTCCTTAAACAAGCTGGGGTTAAAGGCAAAGACCTCCTTATGATAGAAGATATCGCGAAACGACTCTTTCGTATCTTCGAACAAGAAGACGCGCGACTCGTAGAAATCAATCCTCTTGCAAAAACAGAAGACGGTCGTTTTATGGCCCTTGATGCAAAAATAGCGCTCGATGAAGATGCGGGGTTTCGGCACGATTGGAAAAACTTTCCAGAACGGACAACGCTTGGTAGGCGTCTCACTGAACGCGAACGCGCTGTTCGAAATATTGATCAGGGCGAATTTTATTATCGTGGCACTGCGGGAAAATATATCGAAATAGACGGAGATATTGCGTGTCTTTTTTCAGGAGGGGGAGCGAGTATTAGTATGATGGATACGTTGTATGCGCTTGGACAAAAGCCGAGTAATTACACCGAATATTCCGGTAATCCTCCGCGAGAAAAAGTTCAAGCACTGACGAATATTGTACTTTCTAAACCCGGGCTGAAAGGTATTTGGGTCGTCGGTGGAGTTGCTAATTTTACGCACATCGGTGAAACAATGGCAGGGATTGCTGATGCGCTGCGAGTATTGAAACCGAAAGTTCCAATTGTCATTCGTCGAGCTGGACCGCATGAAGACGAAGGCAAAAAAATTATGGAAAACGTTGCAAAAGAATGTCATCTCAATCTGAAATGGTTTGGACGAGAAATATCCATGGGCAAAAGTGCAAAGGTACTTGTTGATATGATCCATAAGTTATAGTTGCAACATATGAGCATCCTCATCGACGAACATACAAAACTTCTTATACAAGGCATCACTGGCAAGGAAGGTCAGCGCGCGCTCAAAGCTGCGAGCAACTATCACACCGAAGTGCTTTGTGGCGTGACACCAGGAAAAGGCGGACTCGACGTAGAAGGAGTGCCTGTATATGACACAGTTGCCGAAGCGGTAGAGAATCATCCAGCATTAAACGCAACAGCAATATATGTTCCGCCGTTCGCCGCAAAGGACGCGGTATTGGAAGCAATCGATAGCAATATTGCACTGATCAATATAATGACCGAGCGAATCCCTATTCAAGATACGAGTTATTATTTAGCGGCAGCGCGAGAGAGAGGTACTCGTATTGTGGGACCTAGCTCTCTCGGAATGATCAGTACCGGAAAAGCACGGATCGGAGTAGCAGGTGGCGATAAACCCAACGAAATCTATATGAAAGGTAACGTTGGAGTCATCTCACGTTCTGGCGGTATGACTAACGAAATTTCGTGGCAATTGCGAAAAAATACTTTTGGCATTACAACCGCAATTCATATCGGGGGCGATTTGCTGATGGGGACATCATATGCCGATGCACTACGATTATTCGAGGAAGATACAGCAACGGAGGGGATAGTTATTTTTGGAGAAATGGGCGGGCGATACGAATTCGATATTGTTGAACTTCTTAAACAAGGAGGATGTACAAAACCCATCGCTATTTTTATTGGAGGAAAATTTGGCAAACATCTCCCTGAAGGTATGACAATCGGCCATGCTGGAGCGATTATAGAAAAAGGAAGCGGATCAGTTGAGGAAAAAGAAAAAGCATTGCGTTCCGTAGGAGTTCTCGTAGCTGCGAACTACGAAGATTTGCCAAAATTGATAGCAAGCAAACTTCTTACTAACATTATTTCGTAAACTTATGCGATGGAGAACTGCGCTAACCGATGTTCGTAATAATAAAGAACTTGTTCGTGGATACAATCTCAAAGACCTCATTCACGAGAAAAGTTTCGTTGAAACTATTTACTTAGTACTCAAAGGAGAATTGCCAACCGTAGCCGAAACGCGAATGCTCAATGCGCTCTTTACCGCAGCGATCGATCATGGTATTGGCGTATCTTCTGCGATGACCGCGCGAACAGTTGTATCAACCGGCAATAGCTTGCATACAGCGCTTGCGAGTGGAATTCTTGCAATGGGAAAACTGCATGGCAGCGCTATCGAAGACGCGGCAGAATTCTTCCAGAAACATGAAGTCGAGCAAGATGTGCGTGCGCTCGTTACAAAACTCAAAGCACAAAAATTTCGCATTCCGGGTTACGGACATAAAATTTTGACGCACGATCCACGCAGTGAAGCGCTCTTCGAAGTTGCCAAAGAAACAAAAATTTATGGGAAGTATTGTATCTTTGCGGAAAAAATCGGAGAAGTCCTCAATAGCATTGCTTCTAAAAAACTTCCTCTGAATGTGGATGGCGCGATGGGTGCTATTATTTCTGATATGGGTTTTGACTTCCGCCTTGCGAAAGGTTTCTTTATTATAGGTCGAGTTCCGGGACTCGTTGCTCATATATACGAAGAAATTATACAGGATGAAGGTCTTCGTAGACTTTCTGAAGATGCTGTGGAATATATCGGTCAAGCCGAACGAGTTTTGCCAAATGATTTGAAAATCGAAAAGTAAACAAGCTCTCATTTATGTCAACAATACCCATTGTAATGTTGCTCGCAACAACTGTTTTGGGTATGTTTCGATTACAAGCGTCGAATATAAACGTCAATCAAAATGGAATTGGGAAGTACCCATACACATCTGACGAAAGGAAACTAATTCAAGATTACAATGTAAAAAATTCAAAGGCAGTTGTCGCAAATGATCATATTTTCATAGCACTGCTGGATGAAAATTTTGATGCCCAGCAAAACGAAACAAACACGTTCCTTCTGAGGATGTACGATAAACAGTTCAAACCCACAAAAGAAGTAGTAATTTCAAAAAGCGACGTAGCCGCCGGCGGATACGATATCGAATACAATCAAACAAAGAAAAAAATTGTCCTTGTTTGGGAAGAATACGTAAGTGAAGCGAAGACGAGCAAGAATATATATCTTCAAGCTTTTGATCTCGAGGGCAATGTCGCACAACAAAAAATGCAAATCAATCAGGACGATCTCGTTTTATTCGAACTTGTCGTGAATAAACACGGTACACCACGTCTTGCGTATAATGAAAGCGGCATAGCATATGTGAGTTGGAAAGGAGCGGATGAGAACAATTGGAATTCATGTGTCTACGGTCAAAAAATTGACGCGAACAATAAAAAAATAGGTCAAAATGTGCGCATCGCTGAATGCATAAACGATACGATTTCGAAAAGCAGTCCTGATGTCGCCTTTGCAAAAGGAACATTCTTTTTTATATGGGAATATTCCAAAAAGATTTACGCGCAGATATTGAATGAAGATTTTGTAGCAGACAGTGAATTGCTGGATAACTATAATGCAACACGCGTTGATGAGAATCAGGATACTCAAAGAGGCGTTTCGATACTCACAGATGGAAAAACGTTTTTTATTGCATACGAAGATTTTCGCGATTACGAATCAAGCAACGGAAAAATCACAGGCGGTTTGCAAGTACGCATGCGGCCTTTTTCAGTGACAGGAACGCCGGAGAGAGATTCAATGCTCCTTGGGAAACTCCTCAATCTCAGAGGATATACTGTTGCCTACGGGCAAAGCGCAATCTACACAACAATGTATGGACATGAAAATTCCACCGGATCAGATCAAGCACAATGGCAGGTACATTTATTATACACAGATCTGAAAACATTTGAGACGAAGACGTCTTTTACAAAAAAACTTTCCGAAAGTGATACAAATATTCGTTCTTCAGTTGCACTGGATCAGAAGGATCTCTATCTTACGTGGAAACAAGATAGATCAGGAGCCCCAGCAACACCAGGCGTTAATGAAAACGTCACAGATCTAGTGATGAAAAATTACAGTGCAACGCAAACCGATACGCCGTCAACGTGTACCGAAAATGATTGGACAGCGTCAGAATTCACACCCGCAACATGCCCAGATACTGGCATTCAAAGTAGAACTTGGACAAAAAAGAATGAATGTGAGAGCGGCGTAACACATCCAGACAAAGAGCAAAAAATGTGTTTTTTTGAGACAAAACTCGCCAACACCAATCTCTATAATTCACTGCGGGGAAAAATTATTCTGCGCGTAGAAAAAGATGGAGAGGCGTATTATATCAATCCTGCGAAACAAACGCTACATTATTTAGGGAGAGCGAGTGATGCATTTCGTATCATGAGAGAACAAGGAATTGGAATTACCAATAAAGATATTGCAAAAATACCCATCAGTTTAAGTAATCTCGCAGGAGAAGATCAAGATAAGGACGGCCTCACAGATGAATTCGAGGATGCAATAGGTACAAATGAAAATACAAAAGATACCGACAAAGATGGCTTTGCGGATAAAACAGAATTGCAAAATAATTACTCACCCATAGCAAGCGGCGAGGTAAAGTTACCGATTGATATGGGCTATGCGAGTAAAAATAGAGGAAAGATATTTTTGCAAGTCGAAAAAAATGGCGAAGCCTGGTACACGCATGTATTGGATAGCAAGCGATATTTTCTTGGCAGACCCAATGACGCTTTTTTCATTATGCGTAATCTTGGTATAGGAATATCCGAAAAAAATTTTAGTAAACTGCTAGGGAAATAAACAAACAGAGCCGAGCGTAACAAATTTTATTCACACTTCGTTGAGAGTTGTTCCAGCTCGTCATAGATAAGACCGAGTGTGATAGTGAAATCAGCAGAAAGTTTGATGGCTTGTTCTACGAGCGCTTGCTCATCCTGCGTTACTTTTTCATCCGCAAAAATTTTATTGTAGAGATCATTCAGTTGGTTCCACTGATCCCAACCCTGTGCAATAAGTTCGTTCGCGCGCGTCATATCAACACCGCAAAGCGCAACAGCGCGAGCAAGCTCTTCAGAAGTCTCGAGAAAAGCCTTTCCTGTATCAAGGAGCGCTTTCACTCCGTACATGACCGCTTTATTCGCACAGGCAATAATTTCTTCGCGATCGTCTTGAATGCCAGCGACTAAAGCCTGATGTGCTGCCGTCAGTTCTGCTTGGGCCTTGGCATTACTGACATTTGTTTCATACGTGGCGAGGCGCTGTTCCGTCATCGCAGTGCACGTAAGGAGTTGATTTTTCTGTTCATTGTTGAGATAGGTGGAATTGCGAATGTCGCTATTCACTTCGGCAACGGTCGTTTGAGCAACATCAATACTCGCAAGCACAACTTGCTTTCGAACATCAAAAGTTTCTTCGATTGCAGTATTCACGCCTTCCTTAATCTTTTCTTCGTATTCATCGGGTACTGCTTCAGAAACATCTTCTGCGACATCACTGGCAGTATTCTTTGCCGAATTCACAGCATCAGAAACTTCTTCAGGGCTCGGAATTTTAAGTTGCGCAAACGCCGGTGAAACGATTGTAAAGAGAAGTAAAAAACTCAGTAAAGTAGAGAAAAATTTCATAATGCAAAAAATAAAAATTATTCGACCTTACTCGTCGTATTGTTGAGTGACTCGTCAACGTTATCGGCTTCACCGAGACTTTTTTGAGATGAATCTGCTTGAGATTTGAGCGTATTGAGTTCGTTCAGAGTTGCATTCACATCGACGTCAGCGGGATCGGTAGGAATTGTGTTGGTAGTTTCATTCGGCTGCGTATCCACACTTTCATTCGAACTCCTATCGTTTGCTTCACCAGGAATCGTTGAAGTGTCGTTCGTAAGATTAATGTCAGTCACCGCGTTATTGTTCAAAACTTTTTTGGTTCGATTGCAGCCAGTAAAAAGAAAAATGAGCAGTGGAAGTAAGAGTATCGAAAAGAAATAATATTTTTTCATAAGGATAAAAAGATTAAAACTAGATTTGAGCCTGCACTCTTGGCGCAGAGTCATTCATTTTTACGAAATTTCACGCTGTTCGTTGCGCGGGAACGTGTTAAAAACAAAAAAAATACCTATCAAGAGAATAGCATAAAGAAATGAAAACAAAAAGACTCACGGGACTTTGTAGACACGTGAGCTTTTGTAAAAGATAGGAATGAAGAAATGAAAAAGTGAACGAATTGAATTAACAAGGTAGGATGCGACTAAGGGAAATGAAGCCAACCGCAGAAAATTTTACAGGCTTCAAGGTATGCGAAGGAGTAGAGGGTGGAGAGGAAGGTGGGCGACGTACGAAGAGATTTCCAAGGAAGGAAAAGAACGCACCTAAGAGACGAAAGACACCCATGAGTAGGAGAAGTACGGGACGGAAGAAACTGTAGATGAGGAACACTGGCACTCCAAGACCAAAGCTATAGACGGCGATTCGGAAGAGCTCTGGGTGCCAACCAAGGGCTTTTGCAATTGCTTCGAGCGCAGCATTGAAGGCCGCAGGGTGCGTGAACGCAATAACATAAGCACTCCCGACGCCAAGAGCACTCGCGTATTTCGTGGTAGTCCACGCGCGGGAAAAAAAAGTCACTTGAGCTGTTTTACCCGCACCTTCAGCGAGAGCAGTGCCACCGCGAGCAGCATATCCAGCGCGACCAGAACGAAGTATAATCTTACCCGCCGTTCCGCCAAGTAGTAGTGCTTCGAGTCCAACACCAACCCAATCCGACGAAGTGAGTTCACCCAGAGCGCCTTGTTGGTACTTGAGTTCCAGTTTCTGAAGACTGGCGGTGAAAAACGTACCGGCAATGGAAAGTCCTGTCGCAATGCCAAGTTGAGTGACGTTCCCTTTGTCATCCACGTGGAAGCGCATAAGGTACTCGTGTCCATAGATGATAATTTTTTGCGCCCGTGTGAGTACCCGACGACGCATTTCCGTATGTTCGGCACTCGCCGACTCCTTTACAGTTTCTGAATCAGAACCTGCTGCGGTAAGAGAATCGTTGTTAGGAGAGATTTGAGACACATCCTCTGGATGCAGAGGATCCCCCGACTGCCGCGGCGATGTTTCCGGAGCGCCTGATGCGAGTGACTGTGTGTAGTTTGAGACAAATTTCGACATAACTTCGAGTGTCTCCTGAATATACTCATCAGCCTTGTGCGTCATCCGGTCAGAAGTCCACGAATCCCATAATAACGGAACAACTTCAGCAGCGCCGAAGCGGTAGAGCGCTTCCAGAACTACAGGATCTCGATGAAAAGTCGCGAATAGGTTAAGTGACTCCGCTGGATAGAGTGTCAGTGCTTTTGCCACGTCAAACTTGATCCCGGGAAATACCTCAGCATAGTAGTTCAGAATCATTTCCAGTACCGCGAGATCCTGTGCAGAGATGATTTTACTCAAAAGCTGCGAGTCGATTGGGGAATTCGCTTGTAGTGATTCTTCGAGTTGATCGCGTACGAGCACAACAGCCGCATCAGGGTCCGAAGGAAGAATCGTTGCCGCCAAAGCGCCAAGAATCGCGAAAACAAAAGCAACAAACAGACCGTTACGGAACGTATGAAGTTTCATTTTTTTTACCTCTCTGTAGAATGCTTTCTCTATGTATTTTAGAGAAAACAAAGTTTAGGAATTTTCTCAAAGCGCATTTCAAAGTTCAAAACAAGATATTATTATAGAAAATCAAAAATTTGTCAAATGCACGACGGAGATATACAGTTCAATGTATGCCCACCACATTGAACGAAAAGTATTCCGTTTGAAAAAAATAACGGGCGTTTTTCAAAAAATTTCTTCCTGAAAGCATGGACTGCAAAATATTTTTTCTGACCGATCTTGGGAGTAAGCAGTGAAAAATCTGTTCGGACAACGTTGTGCTTTGTGAAAATCGTGCGCATGATCGCAGTTACATTGACGTTCATACAAACGTGCAATATAGGTGCGATCATAAAACCGTTTGCGAAAACGACATTCGTGACATTCGGTCGGCACCGAGAGACGCACTGACTGCAACACCTGAAGTTCCTTAAGTTGAATACGGTAATTCAGACCACAGCTAACACATCGAAGTATCTCTTTCGTGATGCTCGCAGAAGTTTCTGATATTGCGGTTGGCACTCTCTCTACTGATAAAGTTTCTTTGTCACGAATACCACCTTGATCATCTTCCCAGCGCATACCAAAAATCGAAACTTGCTCTTTGGTGAGAGGAAAATGCCGATAGGCGATAGTATCATTGTAGGCTTGTAAAGAATATTGCGGTGGAAAAAATTTTCCCCATTCGTCGTTTGTCTTCATAGCGGCAATAATCTGTGCGCGCAACGTTTGATATGATTTTTCCTCATATTGTTTATTCAGAATGCAGAACTTTTTTCCGCGCAAACCTACGCAACCAAATAACTGAGTTGAAGTATAACAACTGTAACAATAATCAAGAAAGGAACTTTCTTCAGTGATGAAACTAAAACGAGCATTGGTGACATGCACCGCGGAGCTCACTTCATAAGAATTTTCTAAAACCTCGGTGTGATTGGTGCGATAACAATCCTTGGAATTCCAAATATCATGTGATTCGCTACAATTATCACAGTTTTCAAGGAGGATGCAACGTCGTATATTGCGACATTTGTTAATCTCCTGGCCAGTAATATTTTCACTCGCGCGATTCCGGGCATATTCCAGAGGAAATTGTTTCTGATGTTCCGCAAAACGCCGCCGGTGGATATCAAAACTTTCACGATTGCGGAGAGCCTCAGTCAGTCGTCTGCGATATTCTTCTTCGACTAACGGTTCATTATACCAATAAAAACGTTTGTGCCTGAGATTCACGGAACCAAAACAGTCTTGGCAATCAAACAAATGCCGTCCAAGATAGCAGCTACTACATTTTTCACAACGGGTCAAAAAAGCAGAAGCATAGGAATCACGGGTAATGACACAGTCATAGAGAAGTTCCGAATTGTCGATAAGAAAGCAATCAACACAGTCGCGGCAAAAACCCACCTGTTCACAATAGATGCAGCCGACCCCTTCAAGACAGGAAAAAGTCAGATAGCAGTCTTTAGAATTTATGATGGCATTGGTGTATTCACAGTTTTCATTCCGGCCAACCTGCCAGAGGTTGAAATGTGGCACCTGACGGATCAGTTCTCCTATTTGTTCAAAGAACGGCCGCTTCGCATCATAATCTCGGCCGTACTGCAGCGCATCCCAATTATCAGAATACCAACACGGTCGGCAATATACCGTCGCCGGCGAATGCTGTGAATAAACTGACAGAATGGATTTGCCACACAAACCGCAGTTGCGGCGATAGAGATGCCGTTCATTACGAAATAGCATGCGGTGTTGCAACGAATGTTCAAAGCATAATTGTGGTTCTGACACATCGAGACGATCGAGGATTTTTTTGTCTTTTGAATCAACAGAAAAGGATAGGTGACATTTCAGACATTGCGGCATAGGAGGGAGTGAAAATATTATTTAATCTTAAAATAGCATAAAAGTTGCGAAGTGCATACTGGAAATTCGATTTTTTGCATGTCATAAAAATGACATTTTGGGCAGAACGATCGGAAATCGCAAGAATAATTTTTTTGAATTGCAAAAAGACAAAAAACATGGTATCTTGAAACAAGAAAAGAAACCGAAAAATGCTATGCCGTTGAAGCGATTTCTGTTCATCATGAGTTTTAGTACCGTCATATGCTGGCTCGCCTGGAGTACGGTACTTTTCTTTATTGATCCTTTCCATTCTGGCTGGATCGGACCGCTTTCGTTTTACGCAAGTTTATTCTTTGCGCTTCTTGGAACTTTCGCACTTGTGGGATTCCTGTTGCGCTGGGCTCTTATACGCAAAGAACCTGCATTTCGACATATCGGCATTTCCTTACGGCAAGGAAGTCTGCTTGCGCTTTTTGTAATCATGACGCTCTTATTGCAAGCAGAAAAAATATTCGTGTGGTGGAGTCTTGCATTACTCCTTTTTGGATTCGCAATATTAGAAATATTTTTTTTCTTACGTCATTCTGAACGAAAATAATCTTCGAAATATACCATGTATACACACCTGCCAGACAAACAAACTTTAGAAAACTTACAAGCAGCTTTTATACAGACGCTGGACGCAGCACAAACACCAGAAGCAATCACGCAGATACGCAATGATTTTTTGGGACGAAAAGATGGCAAGCTCACAAAAATTCTAAGGCAACTCAAAACACTCCCAGAAGCAGAACGCAAAGCTATTGGCATGCAAGCGAATGCGATGAAAAAAACCTTTGAAGATGCGTTGCAAGAAAAATTAGATCAGTTGGGAAAAAAAACTGTGCAAAAAGTATGGATTGATGTTACTGCTCCAGGAAAAAAACCAAATATCGGGAGGTTGCATCCGATTAGTAGTATGATACAACACATTCGGCGTATTTTTGAGCAACTCAATTTTGATATAACGAACGGCCCTGAAATTGAAGATGATTATTATAATTTTAGTGCACTGAATTTTCAAAAAGAACATCCGGCGCGCGACATGCATGAGACATTTTTTCTACCAAGAAAACACGTCCTGCGTACTCACACGACCGCTACTGATATTCATTATCTTGAAACACGAAAACCGCCTATTCGTATGGTCACAATTGGCAAAACGTATCGTCGCGACGCAGATCTGACGCATACTCCGATGTTCCATCAATTCGATGGGCTCATGATCGATGAACATATATCGATGGCTCATCTCAAAGGCCTCCTCCATATTGTGATGGAACGGCTCCTCGAAGCTCGACTGGAAGTTCGTTTTCGCATATCATATTTTCCGTTTGTAGAACCAGGCGCGGAATTTGACGTCACATGCACTCTCTGTCGCGGTGAAGGTTGCGTTACATGCAAAGGAACAGGTTGGTTAGAAATGGGTGGCTGTGGCATGTTACATCCGAATGTTTTAAAAAACGCAAAAATCGATTCGGAAAAATATCAAGCACTTGCTTTTGGTTTTGGCATCGAACGGCCGCTCATGATTAAACATAAAGTTTCCGATCTTCGGATTTTTTTCGAAAATGATATTCGTTTTCTTAAACAGTTTGATCTATGAAAATTTCGTTGAATTGGATCAAAGAATACACGAAACTGCGGATGGCCATGACAGAGCTCGTGACTACACTCACGCAAAAGAGTGTTGAAGTAGAAGCCATTACGCACTTTAGCGAATTATGGAAAGGTATTGTCGTTGGCGAAGTAATCAATCTGCAAATGCACGGCAAAGCCAGCAGATTGAAAATCGCGAAAGTTGATACGGGAATTAAAATTTTGGACATTGTCTGCGGTGCGGAAAATATTGCTCGAGGACAAAAGGTTGCTGTAGCACTTCCGGGTACAACCTTACCAAACGGTATGACGATACAAAAAGCAATCATACGAGGTACCGAATCCGAAGGAATGATCTGCGCAACAGAAGAATTAGGTCTCCCGAAGGAGGGAAACATGGATATTATGATACTGGATCACAAATTGAAAGCAGGCACACCGCTCGCAAAAGCATTGCTCTTGGATCAAGAAGTGCTCACGATTGATGTGTTACCAAACCGATCGGATTTACTCAGTCACCAAGGCAGCGCGCGCGAAATTGCGGTACTTACCAATAGCAAATTCGCGAGCGATGTTCATAAACTTCCACGAAAAACACGCAATACTTTAACACTCCATGTCACGATCCAAGATTCTGACGCATGTCCTCGGTATAGTGCGCTCGTTTTAGATAATGTCACGATCAGTGAATCTCCGCACTGGATGAAAAATCGATTGAGATCCGTCGGAATTCGATCCTTCAATAATATTGTGGATCTCACGAATTATATAATGATGGACGTAGGTTTGCCGCTGCATGCCTTTGACTATGATCGCATCGCTGGTAAAACTATGACGCTTCGACACAGCGTGCCAGAAGAAGAACTGACAACCCTTGATGGCGTGAACAGAAAACTGCCAGAAGGAACGATAGTGATTCAAGATGCGGACAAACTTATTGATCTTGCTGGGATCATGGGTGGCGAAAATAGCGCGATTACACATAACACCAAACGCATTATACTGCAATCCGCTCTATTCGATCCAAAATCGATCCGAAAAACTTCAAGGAAACTCATGTTGCACACAGAAGCCGTACAACGTTTTGAACGGGGAGTGAATCACGCCGCAACACTTGAAGCGCTTGCAAAAGCATACGACCTCCTCAAAGAAATGCAGGATGATATGATACTCGATAGCATTATTGATATAGAACGCAAAACACAGGAGCTCGGTTCAATTACGCTGCATTATGCCCGATACGAAAAAATTATTGGCGAAAGTGTGGAAGCAAGACAAATCATTCAGATACTCGAAAGAATAGGTTGTCGCATTGAGCAAAAAGAAGCAGGGTTTGTCGTCGTCACACCTTCCGCATGGCGCACTGACCTTCATTATGAAGAGGATCTGATTGAAGAAATAGCGCGCATTGTTGGATATGATTCCATTCAAGAAAAACTCCCTGAAGTTCGGCTAACGCTCTGGCCAGTGTCACGACATGAGCAACGCAAAGAAGAGCTCCAGAGGTTGCTGAAAACATTAGGTTTTCAAGAAGTGATTAATTTTTCGTTTGCTTCCAAAAAAAATATTGAAAATATGAGCGGGGATACGCAACAACACATTTCAGTCGAAAATCCGATGAATGCTGAACAGGCATTTTTACGCTCGGAACTTCTTTCCAGTCTCCTGAAAAATCTCAAGGAAAACCAACATCGTACACAAGAAGGATTACAATTCTTCGAGATCGCTCATGTGTATTCCCAAACAGAAGAAAATTTTTCTGAACACATGCGTCTTGTTGGAGTTTCAAATGAGAAATATTTGGATTTTTATCAACTCAAAGGCATAGTGAGTGCACTATTGTTGCATATGGGAGTATCGCAATGTCAGTTTCAAATGACAAATAATCATTTTACCGAACCGGGGACGTGCGCACAAATTACATGGGGACATCAGATAATTGGAAGTCTTGGAAAACTTCACCAACGCATTCAACAGACTTTTGGTATTGAAAATGCTCCATGGTATTTCGATCTCGATGCAGAAAAAATTATTGACAAAGTTCCGGAAGTTATGAAAGCACAGGAAATAGAAAAATTTCCAGCAGTACTCCATGATCTGGCGATTATTGTTGATGTCACGCTTTCATGGGACGTTATAGAAGCACTCATTCAAAAAGAAACCGGTTCACTATTGGCAAGCGTTGAATTATTTGATATGTATCAAGGGTCTCAAATTCCCGCAGGTAAGAAGAGTCTGGCGTTTCATCTGGTGTATCAATCAAATGAACGAACACTCACGCAAAAAGAAGTGACGCCAGTGCATGAGCGTTTGATCAATGCATTACAACAACACTTTCATGCACAGGTGCGTAGCCTGTCTCCTACCTCCAACTTCGTGGAAAAAACGTAATTCTAAAATCACTTTCATATGAAAAAACAACCAAAGAAATCCCAAAAAACAACTCACGCCACAAAGCCAAAACACAAAAAGAAAAGCATTCCTACCGGCACGACGCCATCGAGTGCAAAATATGGAGCAGAACAAATCACCGTTTTAGAAGGCTTGGATCCAGTGCGAAAGCGACCGAGCATGTACATAGGCAATACTGCCGAAACTGGACTTCATCATCTCATTTGGGAAGCAGTCGATAATTCCATCGACGAAGCAATGGCGGGTTTTTGTACGGAAATTACCGTGCGACTACTCCCGAACTTTACAATTTCAGTTGAAGATAACGGACGAGGGATTCCGGTGGAAAAACATCCAGTGACCAAAAAATCGACACTTGAAACAGTCATGACAACATTGCATGCTGGCGGAAAATTTGGCGGTGGGGGATACAAGGTTTCTGGTGGACTCCATGGCGTGGGTATTTCAGTCGTGAACGCACTTTCTTCGTACCTCAGAGCCGAAGTAAAACGGGACGGAAAACTCTGGGTGCAGGAATATAAAAACGGAAATGCGATCAACACTGTACGGGCGAAGGGGACCGCAAAAGGCACAGGCACGAATATTATTTTTACTCCGAGCACCAAAGTGTTTACCGTACACGAATTTGACTGGAATTATATTCTCAATCACTTGCGTCAGCAGGCATATCTGACACGGGGAGTAAGAATTATTGCTTTAGACCAACGTGATGCACAACGGACAAAGTCACACACATTATATTTCGAAGGAGGCATAGCGAGTTTCGTGCGGCATATTAATCACAATAAGGAGATAAAACAAGAAACAATTTTTTATGTCGAAAAAGAAAGAGAAAATATCAAGGTTGAAATAGCATTGCAGTACACGAACGAATATAAAGAATTCATCGCCACCTACGCAAATAATATCACCAACAGCGAAGGCGGGACGCATCTTCAGGGATTTCGAACCGCACTCACGCGAACGCTGAATAATTACGCGCGGAAGCAAGGTTTTTTGAAAGAAAAAGATGCGAATCTTTCCGGTGAGGATGTGCGCGAAGGTCTGACAGCGATTATTAGTGTCAAGCTTGCGGAACCACAATTCGAGGGACAAACAAAAAGTAAACTCGGCAATGCCGAAGTACGACCGGTTGTGGATGCGGTGTTGGCAGAAAGCTTGAGTATTTTTCTTGAAGAACACCCACGCGATGCGAAAGAAATTTTCAGTAAGTGTCTCCTCGCGGCGCAAGCGCGGCAAGCAGCGAGGGTCGCACGCGAATCTGTACTTCGTAAAGGCGCACTCGAAGGCATGACGCTTCCAGGAAAACTTGCGGATTGCAGTTCTCGTGATCCACAGGAAAGCGAATTATTCATCGTTGAAGGAGATTCAGCTGGCGGTTCCGCAAAGCAAGGACGTAATCGACAATTTCAAGCAATTCTTCCGCTACGAGGAAAAATTTTAAACGTGGAACGTGCGCGGATTGATAAAATGCTCGGGAATAATGAAATAAAAAATCTGATTATAGCACTCGGAACAAATATTGCCGAACAAATGAATTTGGAAAAACTTCGTTATCACCGCATTGTGATTATGACGGATGCTGATGTTGACGGCGCGCATATTCGCACGCTACTGCTGACATTATTCTATCGTTATTTTCCCGATCTCATTACTAAAGCACATCTGTATATTGCGCAACCGCCGCTCTTCCGTCTCCAAAAAGGAAAGCAAATAACGTATGCATTTAATGAGAACGAGAAAGAAAAAATGCTTACTGAATTTTTGAAAAATATTCCGGATACAATAAAGGCGGGCAAAAAAGTTCCTAAAATAAAGGAACCTACAGAAGCACATAGTGACGAAGAAATAGGAGTAGGAGAGTCGGTAAAGGGGATAAGCATTCAAAGATACAAAGGACTTGGGGAAATGAATCCCAGTCAACTTTGGGAGACGACTATGGATCCAACGACACGCACTTTAAAGCTTGTGACGATTGAAGACGCAACAAAAGCGGATGAAATGTTTGATATACTCATGGGTTCCGAAGTCGCGCCGCGCAAACGTTTTATTCAAACACACGCAAAAGACGTGAAAAATTTGGACATTTAACTTGATGATTCCGCACAGCTTGCTGCGCGGAGGCGGAGCTTCATTCCACATAAAAACTCCATGCTCAATGAAATAATGCCGACGCTGATCTTCCAGATAGGAAAATTTTTCCTGCAATGTCTCTGGTTTTTTTTGCCAATAGGATTTGCAAATATGGCGCCAGTCTTTGCTCGGAAAATAAATTTTTTGAATGTGCCGGTTGATTTCGGTTACTCAATCGCACACAAACGCATCTTTGGCGATCATAAAACTTGGCGGGGGATTCTTGCCGGTGTGCTCATAGGCGAATGCGTTTTTTTACTCCAACGCTTTCTGGAGCAGTATCCAGTTTTTACAGCGCTTCATTTTACTTCGTATCAAACACTGCCTTGGTATTTTGGTGCACTCATCGGTTTCGGTGCTGTATTTGGGGACCTCATCAAAAGTTTTTTTAAAAGACGGAAAAATATTGCCGCTGGAACTTCCTGGATTCCTTTCGATCAAATTGATTATATTCTCGGTGGGCTTATTTTTTCACTGATCGTTGTTCGGATTCCACTCAGTGCTTGGCTGACCATACTTATTTTAGGATTTCTTTTACACATCGCTACGAATCACATCGGTTTCTGGCTTGGTATTCGCGAACAACGTTGGTAGTTGAATGAAAAGTTTCAGAACTTATACGAAATGCGTTCTAGTATTTTTATTCGGTTTATAATATAATATCATCACCCTGTCAGGAATGAAACATGGCTAAACACAAACTACATTTTTCTCAGGTGCAAAAGCACCGAGGAGGAAATATGCATATTCTTGTAAAAATAAGTTGTGAGTACGGGATCGATCTTAAAAAACTCGTTAATGAGTTAAATCAACTTGAAAAAGTCGGCGCGCAAAAGATCCAGGTACTCAAATTCGTCAACTCCGCAGAGGAGTTGACGGGTCTGAACGATGTTCTTTCTTCAGAATCAGAAGAAGAAAAAAAGGCAAAAAAAGACATCGCAAACGAAGTATTTCAGAAGATGGCGGAAGAGAGCCGCCTGTGGGACTGAAGATAAGAAGGTTCTTTCTTAAAAATTCTTCGGAATGAACCGAAAGGACGGAAATGAATTTATTCATAACTGTCCTTCCATTCTTGTGTGCATCAAACATTGGTGCATAGAAGAATCAAAATCAACCTAATTCAATAGGTTGTTTTTGTTTACTCAAATTCAGGGTGGCCAAGGGATTTGAACAGAAAACAAAATGCGGTTTCTATGTCAGCTAACGTCCGCGCGTCAGGCGCATGTTGCGGAACGAGGTCGTGGTAGAATTTTATCACCACAACCGAAGTGGAGCAATTGCGCTTACGCGCTGTTAGATGTCGTTCGGCGCGGTTATTAAACTTTCTTAGCGGCGGTTTCAATTTTTTTTCTTCGCAAGAATCCTAGAAACGATAGCCATGGCCAGAAAAGAAATATAGGTAATAGTATACTAACGGTGCCGAATACTATTTGAATCGTTTCATATATACCATTAGCTTCAGGCACACTATAACCCAACGTTGCTTGAGCTGGTAGCGCAGGACTAAAGATAAATTCTTTAAACGTGTTTTCACCTATATTCATGAGTATGATTTTTACAATAAGGTACCAGATTGGAGTCAAGAGTGCTATTTTTTCAAACTTGCTCAGATTTGAGAAGTCACGAGTCTTTTTTCTTATTTTTAACACCCACACCATATAAAAAGATAGTGCCATGGCTATCGTCATTGGCACAAACCATACAAAAACCCAGTATATAACTTGCTGATTCACGTATATTTGATCGAGTACTGGATCGAATGGAAAGGGGATTTCGTTTTCAATAACCAGTACCTTCTGAACGACCCTCGCGTCGAAAATAGAATAAATCGGCATTAAAGCCAGGATTATGAAGGATAGTACTATTTGGATAAAAATATATTTTTTATTGTTTTTTATGTTCATATTTTTAGTAGAAACCGCCGCTTAAATTATGAAGTTTTTTTATATTGCATTTATTTTATCACGAAATAGCGCTGAATGACATCTAACGTTTGCGATTAACAGAAGTTCGCCGTAGGCGAATTTGGGGAAATTTCGCAGGAATTTCCCCGTTAATCGCTGTTATCAGCCCCGAGCGAAATGAAATGAAGCGAGAGCCTGCAAGGCGTGGTGCGACTGAAAGGAGCAAGTAGCGATGGCACAAATTTAAAGGGTGGGGGAAGGCAGTGCGATTATAGTGCCAGTTCCATTCCATCATAAGAAAGAAACATATTTTTAGGAAGCAATTTTTGTAATTCATCGTGTGATTTTTCTGTCAAATGAGAGATGCTGTGAAAAATCACTTTCTTAGCATTCAATCCACTCACGAAATCAAGAATTTGTTTTCCATGGAGATGATCAGGGTCAGATTTTAAATTATTTTGCTCTGGTTTGTCTGGGAACATTTCTTCAAAAAGATAAGTTCCGTCAGCAATAACCAAATCTGAATTTTTTATAAGTTCTAAAGATTTATTTGGCAATTTGTAATAATCGGCGAGATAAACTGCTTTTTTTCCATTCTTTTCTAAAACAAATCCAAACGCATTATTCAATTCATTTTCTTTTACATCTTTATCTCGCCCCTTCATATGATAAATAGGTATTGGAGTTATTTTTATGCCAAATAAATCAAACTTTTCGAATGGTTTGACTACAATAATCTCTTTTGGAATGTGAGCAAAACTTTGGTCAAGCCATTCTTTTGTTTTGGGAGAGCAAAATAATTTCGGTTTTTGTCCTAAAACAAATTCTGCCCACGCATGAAGTTCTAATAATCCATACATATGGTCAAAGTGCCAATGGCTTATTAGGAAATTGCTAATATTTGGCAAATTAAATTTGGTGGATTGAATGCGAATGTCCGGGCTTATTTCTATCAAAAATTGATTCTTTTCTGATTCTATTAAAATTTGCGGTCTTGTTCTATTATCTTTCGATTTTGGTTTTTTGGCAGATTCGCAAATTTTACATTTACAGAATGGAACTGGAATTCCTTCCCATGCACTAGAACCTAAGATTTTAAGCTTCATAATTATCATAAATTTTAGACATTTATTAAAGTATCGTTACGCACTGCCTTCGGGCGGGGGTTAGATATAAGCCATCGCTATTGCTGATAACGTTCGCGTGTATGCGATATTTGCTGGCTGTATAATATCGCGAAGCGGTACAGCCAGCAAATATGGGTGGAGGCTTGCGGAGGTACGGAGCAAGCCGTAGCCGCATACACGCTGTTGTACGATGTAATGAAAAGTTTTATTTTGCGATAGCAAAATTCAGAGCTATTTTTTATTTTTTTCTCTATCAATTGAAAAACCTATGCCAATTGTAATTACGGGAATCATCAAGTACGTTAGTCCGATGTCAGTCACATAATCTAATAAGCTCATATGCATTGGGCTGTTTGGCATGAACATAATCAAGTCAATGATCAGACTGATTAGCAGAAAGATTATGCCAAGTTTAGCCCCTTCTGCCTTAACATTTTTGTCTACATTTTTGAAATATAAGTAAGTAAAAATGATGGCAGAAATCGTAATAACAAGTGGCATGATGGATTCAAAAATCGGTCGATGTGATTCATGGATGGGATAAATTAAAAATGCCACGACAAATGGTAATAGCCAGACTAAAAATCCCAAAAGAATTGATTTTTTAAGTGAGTGCATAGGTTTATTGATTAAGTTGTTTTTTAAACGGTTGTCTAATGATTGTTTTCAGTTTTTCCGGTGCGGTTTTTCGCGGGTCACTCAGATATATCTCATGATGTTTCTGTGTCAAAGAACCTGCTTGTTCTTGGATAAAATCATGTATTCTTTGTATGGTCTGCTTTTCTCCTGAAAATGGACCAATGTATAAAATTTGCGCTGAAAGCCCTTCGTCCAAAGTTTCAAGTTTAATTTTTCCCAACCCTGGTAAATTCTTTTTGGCTTTTACCTCATTGGCCGCTTTTTGATAAATTTTTTGAGTAATAAAATCGGGCTGCATGATTAAGGCTTTCCATAGCCAAGAGCTTTTATCATTGATGGAGAACTTACTCATATTCTCAGTCCACCAAAGCCCTTCTAACGGCATTACTGCATAATCCTTGTCAAGTTCTTTTTTGGCAGTGAACTTGATTTTGAAAGCCACTGAAAACAAAGCTTCTATAGCTTCTTTATAATCTTCAGAAGTGTTGGGATCACCTTTTCCGTCAATACTCAAAAAATTTAATTTTGGCACTTTGACAACAGAAATCTCCTTGGAAGAAGGGGCGTATAATTCGTTTAATTCTTTTTTGAAGTCGATTTTATTTGGCACAGGTTTTAGAGAAAAAAATAAAAAATAGCTCTGAAAAATTACTCTGAGTAATTTTAAAATTTTTCATTATTTCGTACAACGTATGCGATTAAGAGAAGTCGTGAGCGTAGCGAACGATTTGGGTGGAGTGAGGTGCAACCGAGCGTAACCTCTTAATCGCTGTTATATTCTCCGAAGGACAAAAATTTAGTGCAACGTTCCGAAGGAAAATTTTTGAGTTGCGAGGTGGCGGTTACAAGTTTTCTTTTATTTTAGAAACAATAGTTTTCTTTGCAACTTCAGAAATTTCTCTTTTTTTGGTTCTGTCGTAATGATGACCAAATTCTAAATCCTCAAAAACCAAACCCGCTATCTCTACCTTGTGATTATATCTCGGTCTGAAATGCCAATGTACATGAGGTTCAGGGTTTTTCTCTTGATATGCATCGTTCATCAAACAAGTCCAGTTAAACATTGTGGCGTCAAATGATTTTCGCAAGGCAGATTCTAATCTTTTCACCAATTCGATAAACTCGTCATATTCTTCTTTTTTTAACTCTGCTAAATCGCCACAATGTCTTTTTAATGCGACAATACATCGACCTAAATAAGTCTGGTCCCAAGCGAGGAAAACATTCCAATATTTTGTTTGATGCACAAAATCAATCGGGTTTGGTTTTTGGCAAAATAAACATGTCATAATCATAGGTGAATTTCTGAAGTTTAATAAAGTTTGCGTAAAGCCGCCGCCGAGTAATTGAATATAACGTCCGCGTGTATGCGATGTTTTCTGACTGTATAATATCGCGAAGCGGTACAGCCAGCAAACATGGGCGAAGGCTTGCGTAGGTACGGAGCAAGCCGTAGCCGCATACACGCTGTTGTACGATGTAATGAAAAGTTCTACTTTTGCGAAGTAAAAGATATTCGCAATTTTATTTTTCAGTCAAAGCAACCTTTATTCCTAATGCAATGAGCAGTCCACCTAATGTCTTATTGAAAACGCCCTGAAATTTTTCAAAAATTGAGCGGATTCTCTTTTGTGTAAGAAATACCGCAACGAGTGAAAACCACAACATTGTATTGATTATCATTATCGCCCCCATAATACCCATGATTGGCAATGGAGTTTCTGGAGATATTACGAGCGTGAACAGGCTCAAGAAAAACAATGTTGCTTTTGGATTAAGCACATTTGTTAGAAAACCGATTCTAACTGCTGCAAAACGAGTAATATCTTCCTTTTTATCATGTTCTCCGAGCTCAATTTTTGAAGACTTTGATAGTACAGATTTGAGGCCGATGTAAATCAAGTAACCAGCCCCTAAAAATTTAATGGCATTGAATAACAAAATGGACTTAGAAATGATCAAAGCGAGGCCGGCCAAGGAATAAAAAATGTGGACTGCAATTCCAATACCAAAACCAACTGCTGTATATATTCCTGTTTTGCGCGAATAGGTTAGCGAATTTCTACACGCCATAATAAAATCAGGTCCGGGGCTAATGACGGCTAATAAATGAATCATTGTGACTGTACCTATGAGCGCTAAATATTCCATATGTTTTGCTTTGAAAAATAAAATTGCGGATATTAATTTCTGAAAAAAATTATAGAACTTTTCATTATTTCGTACAACGTTTGCGCGTTGGCGAAGTTGACTGGTTGTATAATGTGCCGAAGGCCACAACCAGTCAACTTGGGTGAGCCGCAGCGAACCGCTAACGCGCTGTTATGTGCTGTTGCGGCTTTGCGTTATTTTAAGATTTTAATCATATCTGTGACTCTATCTTGATATTTAAGATTTTTGTAAAAATTGTGGGCTGCTTTATTTGGTTCAAATACCTTTACGCGCATAACGTCACATTTCTTTTTACGCATGTAGTTTTCCATTTTTTCCATGAGTTGTTTCCCGATACCCAAATTCCTATGTGTATCTGAAACAAATAACTCGACTATTCTGCCTGCCCGTGTTGGGATACATTCAAGCAAATTTTTTTCGGATTGCTTTTCTATAATACCGACAATGCAGCCCACATTTTTTTTATCATCGTATGCCAGAAAAATGATGCCATTGTATTTTGTAATCTTCTCGATAATATTGCGTGAATATTGAGGACTGTACTTTGAGCTTCTGCGGAGTCTTTTGAGTGGATCTAATCTTACTATAAAATCCTGAAGCTGAACCATACATCTGTCGAGTTCTTTGAAATTATTTTTCTGGTATTTTTTAAGTTTGATTTTCATATCTTTATTGTATAGCAAAGCCGCAATGGCACATAACGTATCGGGATAAAAGAAGTTTTGCGGAGTGAAACGGAGCAAAATTTGGGTGAGGCACGAGCCGAGTACCGAACCTTTTATCCCGTGTTATGTGCCCCGAGTGGAGCGTAGCGGAACGAGAGCGCAGCGTGGTTCGAGCGATAGCGAGAAAGTCGGGCGAAGGCGCCATATCTATCGGGCAAGAATTAAACCGCCTAAGAAATCATGGGTAAAAACAATTTCTTTTTTGAACAGGATTTTTTCATGTCCCTCAAATTTTGTGATATCTCCGTGCCACTCGCAAGAATATTCCCAATCACCATCAGAAAAACTTTTCGGACCGCGAGGTTGAAAATCCTCTTGTTTTTCGCCAGCAGATAAAGCCTTTTTGAGAAAATCAAAAGTTTCATGAGCAAATTTAGTATCATCCTGGAATTTTTGAGTCATACCACCGCCATAAATTTGTGTCCAAAAAGGCTTTTGATTATGCCAGACAACCTCGCGTTCCCATGACTGAAAAAATCCTGTGTAACTATCTTTGTAATACCAGCCGCCCTCTTTGAATTCTAATTCTTTGAAACCAGCTTCTTCTGGATCAACTTCTTGACCACCACCCGCATAAGTGTTGAGGGCGGCTTTTCCAAGAAAGCGGTTTAATTCTTGCAGTAATTTTTTATCCATCATAATTTTATGATTGATAAGAATATTATAAACTTTGCGTTTAGAGGCGCCGTAGCCCGATTGCACATAACGTTTAAGTATATGAGAAGTTTCGCCGACTTCCTTATTATTTTATCATAAAGGAGGCGAAATTTGGATGAAAGCAAAAGTGCAACCTTTGAAAATTATTTACGCACTTTTTTTGAACCTCATATACTTTGTTAGGCGATGTTGCAAAAACTTTTATTCCTTATTTTTTGTTTTGATTTCTGTTAAAAATCGCCATAGATAAAAAATTATAAAACTTTCCTTCATAGAAAACTTCATCCCTCATTTCTCCTTCAATAACGAATCCCAAAGACTGATATAACTTAACCGCCGAGATGTTATCTTTAGTAACACCTAAATTAATCTTATGAAGTTTTAATTTTTTAAATCCATAATCAATTATCCATTCCATGGCGATTTTTCCGATTCCCTTACCGCGATAATCATCTTCACCGATAGCAATAAACAAATCTGCATTTTTATTGGGTTTGCTAATGTTTGATAATCCTATAAATCCTATTGGCTTCGAATTATCACAAATAGTAAAAAATTTCTTATTTCTATTTTTTAAATAATTAGCAAACCATTCTTTTTCTTTTTGCAGATTTGTTTTTTGACCCAATTCATCGCCAATAAATTTATTGACATTAGGATTACTTAACCATTTGACGCGGTAAGGGATGTCTTTTTGTTGATGTTTTCTAATTTTTATCATACAGAAATCAAAATAATTTAAAGTTAAAAGTTTATGCAATTTCGCCTAACGTTTGCGCACATCAGAAGGCGCTCTGAAGTGAGCGAGTCATGCTTTCTTCATACCACGCGCGCAGCGTGTGGTAGAATGGAAAGTTTCGACTCGCGAGTGAAAGAAACATTTGGGTGTCGCCGCTGGAGCGCGACTTTTACCAACCTTAGCGCCTTACAGAGAAACGTTTCAAACGAACCAACCTTTATCACATTAACAATCTTTTGCTCAAAAGAAAAGGAGCGCGGAGGCGAAGCGACACTGCATCCGCTCTGTTATGTGGCGTGTGGGTGGAAATTTTGTTGGATATTCAATTCCTCCTCGCCACTTTTGCTTATTTAAGCTATATTTTCACTGGAAGGACGAACAACAGTCAACACCTTTGCAACATTTCCATCGGAGTCTTGCACCCCAATCCCAGGTGTAAGCGTTGATAATTGTAGTAATGCATATATTCTTTGATACAAT
>Ga0209343_10001001_pt1 | contig 39057 bp, 28 predicted proteins | sample RifCSPlowO2_02_FD_184026 | JGI IMG/M metagenome (GOLD analysis project Ga0209343, IMG submission 184026) | Groundwater microbial communities from Rifle, Colorado - Rifle CSP2_plank lowO2_0.2 (SPAdes) (version 2) | ecosystem: Environmental > Aquatic > Deep subsurface > Groundwater | place...
AGTGCTCGCGCGGCACCGACGGCAAGGAGAACATCGTATTCCCGAATTCCCTCGACGGGAACAATCGCATCGAAGCGGAACAACCCCTGAAACTGCCGCGCGAGCACTGGAAGCTGCGCGCCACCCCTCCCGCCGGAGAAGGCCGTTTGCTGGCGCTGGTGACCGAGCACCCCGTCGAGCCACAGACCTTGCAGTCCGGCCCCGGCGATGCGCGGGCCAAAGAGCTGGGCGGGCAGGCTTATGGCGCGGCAGCGGTGGTGTACCGGGAGCGGGAATGATGAAAAGGGCGGGGCTGTTCCGCGCCGGAAAATTCCTCGCCGCCTGCCTGTGCCTGATGCTGGCGCTCGATGTCGCGCACGCGGCGGCTGATGGGCGGCGCGTCGCGCTGGTGATCGGCAACAGCGCCTATCAGGACGGCAAGTTAAACAACCCGGCCAACGACGGCGAAGATATCACCGGCATGCTGCGTACGCTGGGTTTCGAAGTCATTTCCCGGCGCGACGCCGACCAGAAACAAATGAAAGCCGCCGTGCGCGAATTCGGCCAGAAGCTGCGCGGTGCGGAGACCGGGCTGTTTTACTTTGCAGGCCACGGCATCCAGATCAAGAACATCAACTACCTCATCCCGGTTGGCGCGGATATCCAGAGCGAAGCCGATACCGAAGATCAGGCGGTGAGCCTGGATTACGTGATGCGCACCCTGGAAGAAGGCGGGGCGCGCTTCAACATCGCCATCCTCGATGCCTGCCGCAACAACCCCTACGCGCGCTCGTTCCGCTCCGCCTCGCGCGGGCTGGCCGTCACGCAAGCGGCCGGGGGCATGCTGATCGCCTACGCCACCGCGCCCGGCTCGGTGGCCGCAGACGGCAAGGAACGCAACGGCACCTACACCAAACACCTGCTGAAAAACCTGAACGAGGGCGACAGCGACATCCAGAAAGTATTCCAGCGCGTGCGCACCGGCGTGGTGGCGGAAACCGGCGGCAAACAGACCCCGTGGGAGACCACCTCACTGACCGGAGATTTTTATTTCAAACCCGGCGGCGGCACGCAAATCGCCAGCCTGGTGCCCGTTCCCGCCCCGGCGCAACCGGCGGCGCGCGCCAAGACCAAAGAAGGAATCGAAGACGACACCTGGAGCGAGGCTGAAGGCGCGAACACGATAGAGGCGATCAACGCCTACCTGAGCGGCTACCCCAAGGGGCGCTATGCCGCCCAGGCCAAAGTCAAACTCGCCACCCTCAAGAAGCAGGCGCAGCAACCCGCCCCCGCAGCCACCCCGGCTGGCCGCGAAGACAACGAAACCGCGCTATGGACGGAAGCGCAGAAAGGCAACAGCAAAGATGATTACGACGCCTACCTCAGCCAATACCCCAAAGGCAAATACATCGCCCTAGCCAAGAGCCGCATCAAAAAGCTCCAGGACGACGCGCAGGCCGCAGCCGAACAGCAGGAACAGCAAGCATGGCAAGCCGCGCAGGACGAGAACAGTGAAGCCAGCTACACCCGCTACCTCAAGGGCTACCCGAATGGGCGTTATGCGGGCTTGGCCAAGGCGCGGCAGGAAAAACTCAAGAACGACGTTGCCGCAAAAGAAGAAGCCGAGCTGTGGAACAAGGCCGAGAGCGGCAACGACAAGAGTGCGGTGGAAGCCTACCTCAACAAGCACCCCTCGGGGCGCTACGTTGCGGCGGCCAGCGAGAAGCTCAAGGCCATCAGGGAAGAAGAAGCCAAAGGTCCCGCGATGGTGCGCATCCCCGGCAAGAACTACGAGATGGGCAAATATCACGTCACGCGCGGCGAGTTTGCGAAATTCGCGAGCGAGACCGGCTACGATGCGGGCAATTCCTGTTATGTATGGGGCGGCGCAAAATGGGATAACCGCAGCGGAAGCAACTGGCGCAACCCCGGCTTCACGCAAGACGACAATCATCCGGTGGCCTGCGTCAACTGGCACGATGCGCAGGCGTATGCATCGTGGCTATCGAAAAAGACCGGCAGGCAATATCGGCTACCGGTAGAATCAGAATGGGAATACGCCTGCTACGGCGGTAGCCAGACGGAGTATTGCGGCGGCGGAAACATCGATGCGGTGGCGTGGTACGACGGCAACAGCAACAAAACCACCCATCCGGTAGGTCAGAAACAGGCGAATGGCTACGGCCTGTACGACATGAGCGGTAACCTGTGGCACTGGATGGAGAACAAATATGACAACGAACACGACTGGCGCGCGATTCGCGGCGGCTCGTGGTTCAACGTACCGCAGTACGTGCGTGCGGCCTCCCGCAGCGGCGGCGAACCGGCGAAACGGAGCAACCTCATCGGGTTTCGCTTGGCCAGGACGCTGCCGTGAGGCAGCATTACCCCTTGCACCTTTGACCATTGCGCGCAAGCGCAATGGATGGGGTGCAGGGGCGTAGCCAGCGTAGGATGGGTGGAGCGTAGCGTAACCCATCGAATAATAAACAACGAACCCGCGCCCGGGGAGCGCGTAGGATGGGTGGAGCGTAGCGTAACCCATCGAATGATAAACAACGAATCCGCGCCCGATGGGCAATGGAATCCGGGTTTTGAGCTGGATGATGGGTTGCGCTGCGCTCCACCCATCCTACGGGGTTATCGTTGTTTATGCGCAGCACACTGCCCCGGATTGCGCTTCAACGGGATGATGGGTTTCGCTACGCTTCACCCATCCTACGGTGCTTCAATCAGTAGAGTCCTACCGGCAGGCAATGCCTTGTGGGGGAGATAACCCGATTTCTTGACCCGCCCCGTTAAACATACCCATTGCAGGAAAGTTAACCAAGCATGGGGGCAGAGATGTTGGGGGAAATGGCGGGCGCAAAAGACGCGACACTCGATCTGGTGGGCATGGTTTACGATGCCGCGCTGGATCGGCATAAGTGGCCGGTTTTTCTCGATGCATTTTCGCGCGCCGCCGGCGGGTGTTCTGCCCTGTTGCGCTCGGCCGATTGCAAAACAGGTAAAGCCGATTTGATCGCCAGTGTCGGCCACGATCCCGCCTGGCAGGACGCCCGTTGCAACCACTCGGTCAAACTGGATTACCTCACCGGCACACTGAGCCAATTCAAGTTGTGCGAAGCCGGGTCAACCGATCGGATTTTCTGCCCGCCCTTGCAGCGCAAGCCCGAGTTTTTCGACGACTGTCCCATTCCCCGGGGTAGGCTGCATGCGCTGGGTATTCTGCTGGACAAGGATGGCAGCAACACGCTGCTGTTTGCGGCGCAGCGGGGCAAACGCGCCGGGGCATTTGGCGAGGAGCAGGCGCGGCTGATGGGCGTCCTCGCCCCGCATGTCACCCGCGCCGCGCGGGTGCATCGCAGGATCGGCGCCCTCTCTGTCGAAAAGGAATGGGCGCTCGGCGCGCTGGATCATCTGCGCGCGGGTGTGATCCTGACCAACAATTCCGGCACGCCGCTGTTTGTCAACCGTGCGGCAGAACAAATGCTGGCTCCTGGCCGGGGGATAAACACATATCAAGGCAGGCTGGCCTTGCCGGGCACAGCGGAAACCGCACAGCTATACAAACTCATCGCTGGCGCGGCACAGGGGGCTCCCGGAGCAACCAGAGGCGGCGATATGCGCATCGCGCTGCCCAACAGCGAGTTTCTGCACTGCATGGTCATACCGGTTCCGTTGGCGTTTTCCGCTCACTGGGGTATTCCCGTTGCGTCGGGCTGTGTTGCCGTATTTCTCTCCAAGCCAAGCGGCCTGCAACTGCCCCCGCAACGGTTGGCCGCGCTGTACGGGCTTACTCCCGCAGAGGCGCGGCTGGCCGCGAAGCTGGCCGCGCTCAGGAGCGTGGAGCAGGCGGCGGACGAGCTGTTTATCACCCCGCACACCGCGCGCAGCCATCTCAAAGCAATTTTTGCCAAGACGGGCGCGCAGAGCCAGTCAGCATTGCTGATGCTGCTGGCGACCGGTACGCTCGCGCACCAGCGCGATGAGCGCGACGGATACGGCTTTGCACCCATGCGGTAATTCAGTGAGGCAACATTGCATTTTTGCGGTAACTCAAATAGAGTCAATGCTGACAGTCGGGGAGGGCGCAAGCGGCGTGCATTTGAAACGTGCCACGAACGGGCATCGGGCATAACCCGATTTTTCGTTCCGCTCCGTTAAACGCATGCGTAGCAGGAAAAATTGCGCCGGAACGACGGCCTAATAGATTATTTGTGTTAAGCAGGGGGTTAAGGATGTTGGCGAAGCGGTGGGTTATGTTGGGCTGGGCGGCAGGCTTGTTGGTGGCGGGTTGCGGTGGGCAGCCGATGACCAAGGTAGCGAAAACGGAGCCCGCCATTGCCTGGCAAGCTGCTCCGGGGCGGGCGGTCGAGCTGAACGGGCGGCACTACTATTTCATGCAGGAAGGCTTTACTTGTATGTCCGGGATGGTTCCGGGCATGGCGGAGCCTTCGTGGCGCGAGCATGTCAGTATCAGCGACGGGCAGCTGCTGGATTGGGGTTCGCTCTGCAACGATACGCAGATGTTGCTCGGGCCGGTGGACGCCACGCTGGAAGTCTCGGCCGATCTGTCGTGGCTGCGCTATCAGGGCAAGGCGTATCGTTATTTTGCGGCACCGCCGTTGCCGCTCAAGCAGGGAGAGCGGCATGAGTAATTGCCGTATGAATAATTTCTGGCGAACCATTTTGATGGTGGCATTATTTTCTGCCAGTGCGGCGCAGGCTGACGACAAAGCCGCTACGCTGGGGCGCATTCGCTGGGATGTGCGGACGATCAACGTATGCTGGGTCGCCCCGTTGCCGGGTCATGCCGCCTACCGGAATATGGTGCGGGATGCCGTGCATGCGACCTGGGTAAAGCAATCGGGCTTGCGCCTTACCGGCTGGGGCGAATGCCAGCAGGGCGAAAAGGCGATTCGCATTGCGGTGGGAGAAAAAGAATGGCCGCGCGCGTCAGTGGGCAAGACTGCCTATTTTTCCGATCCATCCATGTGGCTGAATTTCGAGCTCGACAAAAAGCGCGGGTTTGAGGGATGCAGCGGCAAGCTCGATCAGTGCATCCGGGTGATTGCCGTGCATGAGTTCGGCCACGCGCTGGGTTTGATCCACGAGCAGGATCGCCCCGATACGCCCGATGAATGCCAGCGGTCTTTGTCGATGGATCAGATTAATTTGCGCAATCGCGATGCGGCAGACTTGCAGATGCTGACCCGCTACGATGCGAAGTCGGTGATGAATTATTGCAACCGGGATCATTGGGCGGCCAAGCTGGAGGTGATACTGAGCGCCGAAGATATTGCGGCGATCCGCATCTTGTTCGGCGAGCCGGAAACCGGAGACAGACCATCGCGCCCGGCTACGGACGGATTACAAAATTTGCGCAATATAGTGCGCTGAAGCCGTAGCGAACTTGTGCGCCCTATGCAGTAAAGGCGATAATGAAAAGATATCGAAGCTCGATTTAACCCGAAATTGATTTGTTTATCGTTTAGTGGTTTGCAGTCCATTTTGTTGTCTTAACTTACCAGGAGAAATTGTATGTCTACACGTAAGAATGCAGTCAGGTCAATCACTTCCGCTCTTGTTGTTCTGTTGCTGTCAGCCTGGATGCCGGGCGCGCATGCGGGAGTGGAGGGTAAACCGACAGAAACATCGGGCAAAGCGCTGACGATGGGCGATAGCTCTACGGCTACCGAAAAATTCAAGTTCAACGCGGAACCGCTGAAGAAAACCTATAAGGTCAATGAGCCGATCCGCTTCAGGATGAACGGCGACAAGGATTATTACCTTTACCTTTACAGCGTGAATGAGGATGGCAGCGCGGTGCAGTTGTTCCCGAACAAAAAGCAAAAAAATAACCGTTTTGTGGCGGGTCGCACCTATGTGATGCCGGGGGGGGATTCGAAGCCGCTTACGGCAGATACGGGCAATACGACAGAGCAATTGATCGTGGTGGCGAGCCTGAAGAAGCTCGATTTCAATTATGACTCTTTCGAGTCCTCGGGCGATTATTACACCGGGAAAGGCGATTTCCTGAAGAATCAATTCAAGAGCAAGGACATTCGCTGGGGCGATGCCGCGAATGATACCGGTGAATCGACTTCCAAGCGCGATAGCGTGACGCGGGCGATCAATCTGAAAATCAGCAACCAGCGTTATGACGAGTCTAACCGCGATGACGATTCGGCCCAATCGACCGGCGCGGTGCTGCTGAATGCAAACAAGAAAACCTACGATGTCGGCGATACGATGCGGATCATGTACGTCGCACCGGTGGATGGTGTGGTTACGCTGGCCTACGAATACGAAGATGGCTCACGCCAGATTCTGCAAAAGAGCAAGGTCGGGGCGGGGGAGCTCAAGACTGTCAAGGCAACAGCCGAGGCGCCCGGCGGCAAGCATACCTTGCTGGCGTGGATGGGGCGCGGGGCAGCCAAGGCATCCGGGGCTGATGATTATTACGATGAAGACGATGCAAACAGCAAGGACATCCGCGTGGGCAGCGCTTCGGAGGGGAAAACTTCCCGCGAGGTGACGCGCTTCGTAATCCAGATCAACGAATAAACCGGAAGCCGGAGGGACGCGATGAAGCATTCAAAATGGAAAAGAAGCGTGCTGCTGGTTGCTCTTTCAGGGGCGCTTTCACTGATGGCGTCGGGGCAAGCGCTGGCGGTGGACAAGGCATTGATTGTCGGGGTGGGAAAATATCGCCTCAGCCAGGCCAACCTGCCGGGAATCGATCTGGATGTCAACATGGCGAAAGATATGGCAGTTTACATGGGCATACGCCCGGAAAATGTCCGGGTCGTCATGGATGAACAGGCTACTTTGTCGCGAGTCCGTGAAGAAATGAGAAATTGGTTGGGGCAGGGCGTCTCCTCCGGCGACCGGGTGTTTTTCTACTATTCCGGGCACGGCACGCAAGTGAAAGACAAGAATTCTGACGAGGAAGACGGTCTGGACGAGGCGATGGTGTTGCACGACATCGACGGAAAGACCCAGCAAGGGCTATATGTCGACGACGATTTCGGGGCCGATCTCAAAAACATTCCCAGCCAGAATATGGTCGTGATGGTGGATGCCTGCCACAGCGGAACCGGCACCAAAAACGTCAGCTTTACCGGCGGTAACAGCTTCAATGTGCATGATGGCAAATACAAGTATCTGGATTTGTTTCATGTGCAACCCGAGGCCAGAAAAAAAGACCTCGGCGTAACCGGGATGTCGGATGGTGCCGTGTCCGGGGTGGACAACTACCTGTCATTGGCTGCGGCGCAGGACAACCAGCAATCCATCGCCACGGGCAAGGGCAGCCTGTTCACCGTCGCCTTTCGCGACTCCTTCGATTCCGAGCGCGGCAAGCCAGCTTCCCCTACGCTGAAGAGCATTTATCAGGCGACCGAGGCCAAGTTGAAAGATAGCGGGGTGGATTTTCAGCCCAACATGAGCGGCAACAAGGAGATCGCAGAGCGCGCGCTCCGGGTGGCCGATAACGGCGGCGAAGGCACTACACGCAATGGGCCGCTGTGGCAGGATATATCGGGGCTGGTGGATCAGATGCCACGCTTGCAGATCAGCGCACCCGCAACCCGCAGCGACGGAGAATCAACGGAGTTTGTGGTGGACGTTCCCTCCGATGGTTATCTGAACATTGTCATGATCGGCCCCAGGGATAACGGCACGGTGTTGTTTCCAAATTCCTATAACACGGACAACCGTGTTTCGGCCGGAAGGTTGAATTTCCCGACCGCACAGATGCCGTTTAAAATAAAAGCTCAACCACCTTACGGAAAGACACTGGTCGCCGCTTTTGTGACCAAGGAACGGGTCAATCTGATGGAAGATGGGTTCGGCAACCGGGATAGTTCCGGCAAATCCGTCAAGCCCTTTGCGCACGTCACACGCGGCGGAATGAGGTCGCTGACCAGAGGGACGCGCGACTTGGGTGTCAGCGCAAAAGACGAGCGCGAATATTGGGGCGGCAAGAGTGAAATTGACATCAGGGGGAGATAAGCATGGGTAAATTCGGCAAGTGGCTTTCGTGGATCGCCCTGATGTTGGCTGTTTCCGGCTGTGAGACGACCGGCATGAGCGTGCGCGACGGCAATGGCGCAAATAACCTTGCCGTGCTGGAAGCGCTGAAACAACCCGACAAGGACGGCATCAGGGTTCATGTCGAAGCCAACGCCAAGGGCAACTACCACGTCGGTGACCCGATCCGTTTCAAAATCATCAGCGCCAAACCGGGGCGGCTGTGGATCATCGCGGTAAACAGCGAGAACCGCGCCGAACTGTTGTTCCCGCATGGCAACGATGACGAAAACACGCTCGATGCCAGCCAGGAATACCTGTTCCCACCACGCGACAGCAAGAAGGTGCTGTATGCCGATAGGCCTTTGGGGAAAACCGCGCTGGCTTTCATCGTCACCGGCAAGGATGCAGAGCTGAGCGACATCGTCAGCCTGAAGAACGGCAACTTGCGCAACGTATCCTTCGGCAGCGACAATCAGTGGGGTGTGGCCAAGCTGACCATCAACGTCGAGAAGTAGTAAAAATAAAATGAAACACTAGCCCGCCATCGGCCTATATTGCCGAGGCGGGCTTCGTGTCGTTGAAGCCGAAAGACAGCAGGTGTAGGGTGTATTCCATGCACCATGATGCGCATAGCCGGGCAGATTCGCGCTACACAACTTCCCACAAGTGTGAGAGGGTAGCAACAAGCTGTCTCAAAAATCAATGCCCCTAAATCTAAGGACACGAATGAAGCACCCGAACATCATCGCGATCATGCTGGGCAGCTTATTGTTGGTTGCCGCACAAGCCGTGCAAGCCGCCAATGACGCGCGCAATCTCAAGGTGACCGGGGCTGCCAAGCGCGTCGCGCTGGTGATTGGCAACGACCATTACAGCACCGTGACTCCGCTGAAAAATGCCGTGGCCGATGCCCGTTCGATGGCGGCGGCGCTGGAGCGCGCCGGATTCGACGTGACGCTCAAAACCGATGCCAATCTGGGTGACATGAAGCTGGCTGTGCGCCAGTTCAAGGCCAAACTTTCCGGCGGCGACGAAGCCGTGTTTTTTTATGCCGGGCATGGCGTGCAACTGGCCGCGGCCAACTACCTGCTGCCGGTGGACATCACCAGCGACAACGAAGAGCAGGTCAAGGACGACGCCATCCCCCTGCAACGCCTGCTCGACGATCTGCAAGACCAGAAAGTCAAATTCGCCCTCGCCATCATCGATGCCTGCCGCGACAACCCGTTCAAAGGCAGCGGGCGCAGCATCGGCGGCACGCGCGGCTTAGCACCCACCAGCGCAGCCAACGGCCAGATGGTGATCTTCTCGGCGGGCAACGGCCAGCAGGCGCTCGACAAACTGGGCAATGCCGACCGCGACGAAAACGGCGTATTCACCCGCGTGTTCCTGCAAGAAATGCAAAAGCCCGGCGTCGAAGTGCATCAAGTGCTGCGCAACGTGCGCAGCCGCGTGGTGCAACTGGCCAAGAGCGTCAACCACAACCAGATGCCCGCCTTGTACGATCAGGTCGAGGGAGATTTTCATTTCTATCAGGATGCCGGGCAAGGCACGCAAATCGCCAGCCTGGTGCCGGTGCCTGCCGCGCCGGCGGGAGGAAGCGTATCGCTGGACGACCTCAAAAAACAACAGGAAGGGCGAGGCCAATGGGACAAATGGCAACAAGCGATGAAAGCGGATTACGACAAAATAGCGGCACTGAACGCCGAAGCCGACTTACAAGTCACCGCATGGGAACGCTTCCTGTCCAGCTACACCCAGGACAACCCCTACAGCGCCGAAGACGAAACCCTCAGAGCGCAAGCCCAAAACAAAAAACAAAACGCGCAGGCGCAACAACAGCAAGCGGCGGCAAACCTCCAGCAACAAAAGCAGGAAGCCGAACGCCAGCGCCGCCAAGCTGAAGCCGCCCGGACTGCGGCAAGCGGCACGGTATCTGCCACGCCAGTAGCCGGAGCTATAGACATTCATCAGGATCCTACTGCTGTAGGGACACCAGTAGGCAAGCGTGCCGCATCAAAAATTAAAGTTGCTTTGGAAGCGGTGGAGTTGGAAGGGGTTCTTGATCCCGCCAAAAAAACCACCTTTACTTACTGGACATACAACGGGAAAGTGCCTGGCCCGATGCTGCGCGCCCGCGTGGGGGACACGATAGAAGTTTCACTGAGAAACGCCAAGAGTAGCACAAAGGCTCACAGTGTTGATTTTAGTGCAGCTCTGGATCAAGGAGGCGGGAATGCTGCAACAACTGCCGCGCCTGGCGAAGAGAAAACTTTTGTTTTCAAGGCAACGAAGCCGGGTTTATATGTTTACCGTAGTGCCACCAGTTCCATTTCGCAGCATGTTTCGAGCGGCATGTATGGCATGATTCTGATCGAACCGGAAGGCGGGCTGCGGCCAGCGAAGGAATTTTACGTCATGCAAGGTGAGCTCTATACCGACGGCTCTGCCACCGGTCACAGGTCTTTCGATATTTCCGGCATGTCGTCCGGGCGATCTCCCACCGATGTGGTATTGAATGGCTCCCGCATGGCCTTGGCCAATAACCCGATGAAAGTCAGTGTGGGCGATGATGTTCGCGTATTTTTCGGCGTTGGCGGCCCTAACCTGACTTCGTCTTTCAGGGCAATAGGAGGTGTATGGGACAGGGTATATCCTGAAGGTGCCACTGACAGGAGTCCGCATCGTGACGCGCAAATCGCTGCGGTGCCCCCCGGCGGTTCGGCGATGGTGGAATTCAAAGCGCGTGTTCCCGCCAAATATATATTTGTCGATCGAGCGTTTTCCCGCTTCGCCAAAGGCAACGCCGCTATCATGATAGCGGAAGGTGATGAGCAACCTCATATATTCCGTACCGGCAAACTGGATCAAAGGCAGGAAGCCGAAGCGGCTCGGTCAATGGTCAGTGTCCCGGCGCCTGTTGCCCCCGTAGCTTGGGCTGTAGACATTCACCAGAGCCCCACTGCAGTAGGGGTGCCGGTAGGCAAGCGCGGCCCATCAACACTTAAATTCGCTCTGGAGGCAATAGAGCAAGAGGGGATTCTTGATCCCATCAAAAAAACCACCTTTACCTACTGGACATACAACGGGAAAGTACCGGGCCCGATGCTGCGCGCCCGTGTGGGAGATACGATAGAAGTTACCCTGAAAAACAACAAGAGCAGCACGGGGACTCACAATATCGACTTGGGTGGGGTATGGGGCCAGGGTGGCGGCGCTGCGGCGACCGTTGTTGCACCTGGCGAAGAAAAGTCATTCGTCTTTAAGGCAATGAATCCGGGCCTGTATGTTTACCACGACGCCACCCCCATCATCCCCCAGCGTATTTCGAGCGGCATGTATGGCATGATCCTGATCGAACCGGAGGGCGGCCTGCCAAGGGTAGATAAGGAATTTTACGTCATGCAAGGTGATATTTATACCGATGCCGCCGCCACCGGCCACAGGTCTTTCGATATTCACAGCCTGTTGGCCGAGCGGCCAACCGACGTGGTGATGAACGGCTCGCGCATGGCCTTGGCCTATGACCCGATGAGAGTTAAAGTGGGCGATAATGTCCGCATATTTTTTGGTGTGGGCGGGCCTAACCTGCCTTCATCTTTCAGGGCCACTGATACCGTCTGGGACAAGGTTTGGAATACGGGCATTTCTGGCGCTCCATTGCTCAACGTGCAAACCGCTGTGGTGCATCCAGGTGGTTCGGCGATGGTGGAATTTAAAGCGCGCGTTCAGGAGTTGGTGCCGGTTGAGAATTAACCATGCGCTATCACTGCTATCCAAAACAGCGCGTAGAAGGATGGGTGGAGCGCAGCGCAACCCATCGAACGATGAACGATAAACTCGCGCTCGGGGGGCAATGGAATCTGGGTTTTGTGCCGGATGATGGGTTGCGCTGCGCTCCACCCATCCTACGGTGCTGAGCTTGATCCCTGTATTTGCCTTATTTTTGTCAGTGTTTGACTGACAATAAATTTCTCCCGCTCTGACACCGGAATCAGGCAAACACCGATAGCGCTATTTGCGCGCGAGGAACATTATTCATACTGTCAAAAAGGGCCATAGCGAGACTGCGATGATCAACGAAAATGCATTTCGGCCGCTACAGGAAATATTCCTGGATCGATACAGCGGCGTTATCTGTCTCCTGCCATTTTTGTAATCCACCAGACTTGATCCGGTGGCCTGTTGAATAACTAGACAAGGAGTACTGACATGTCTGACCAAATCAAAATCTCCGTCGATCGTGATATCTACGAAAGGCTGCAAATGCTTATGGTTCCCCCCATCAGCGATGCCAATGCGGTTATCAGGGAGCTGTTGTTTCAAGAGGGGCATGCCAGCCCCGCATCCGTTGCTGTGGATGCATCTGAACATCATTTCAGTATGGCGCAGGAACTCGAGCGTACCAGGCAGGGCGTCTACGATTGCGGAGGGGCTACCTGAATTCGCCCGGTATTCGCCAGCAGTTAGCAGGTAACTGCTGGCATGCCGGTGGCTGAAGGAAAATAAAGCCGAATCAGCCGGTGCGCAGAGGAAGGTGAGCTATCCTGGCGAGCCGACTGATCATCGGCGTGCCTCGCTCTGCCAAGCCGGATAGGCAGGCTATTGAAAAGCTAATAAGCGGGGATATTGATCAGAATATATACCAGCAATGCAATACTGAACGCCGCGATTATCCAGTCAACCATGGTGAATGCCGGGCGGCGATATGTTTTCTTGTTGCCGGATGATTTTCTATTTGCGTTTTCTTCCATTGATATTGCTCCATCATTATGCACTCGACCATGTTGCGCGGCAGGGCGTCGGGCTGCAATCTATGCTTTTCGCAGCCAACGGTCAATGAGGCTGATGTTTTGAAAATACCGGTTTGTATCGGGCCACTGTAGTAACATTTTTCGCCATGGCAGTGCATAATTCGTGACCGTGACCCTGTACAGAAAGGCATGACGGCATGAACCCAGCTACCCCGACCAATTTGCAGCAAAAGCGGCTGGGCGATTTCGTACTCGATGCGGTGCCGCTTTCGCGCGATGGGCTCAAGACCGTTTATGCTGCCGATAATCTCGCGGCGCAAAGCAATGGCTGGCCGCAGCGGGTAGCGGTGTGTATTCCCCACGCGCAGGACGAGGAGGCGCGAACGCTGCTCGAACATGAGTTGCGCGCGCTGCGCACGCTGAAACATCTAGGTATCGCCAGGGAATTCGGCGTTGCCGAAGCGGAGGGTTGCCTGTTCGCCGTGATGGAATTGGCAGAAGGCGAGCCCCTCGACCGCATGATCGAAAGGGTCGGGCCACTGCCTCTCGACGAGGCAATCAGGATCGCGGCACAGGCTGGCGCCGCCCTCGACTACGCCCACCAGGGGCTGGCGGTGCACCGCGATATCAGGCCTTCCAATATCATCGTGCAGCCTGACGGCGCGGTGAAAATTCTCGGCTTCGGTTTGATACGGTTGATGAAGCATTCCGGATACGCGCGGGTGGGAACGGTGGGCTATAGGGCGCCCGAGCAGTTCGGGGATGGCGCGGGTTATAGCGCCGACCTGTGGGGGCTGGCGGTAACTTTTTTCGAGATGCTGACCGGGGCGCAGCCATTTTTTGCGCCGGATGAAGAGATCCTGAAGCAAAAAATTCTCTACGACCTGCCCGATCTGTCGCCGCTGGAAACAGGTGTCTTCGACGCACGTCTGCCGCGCGTGATCGCCAGGGCGCTGGAGAAAGACACGGAACAGCGTTACAGGAGCGCGGCTGAATTCGTCGCCGATCTGCGCACGGTGGCGCGCCACGCCACGATGGCAAACCATATCGAAGGGCGTATCGAGGTTCATCTGCGCGCCCACTTTCCGCTGCTCTGGCTGCAAACCCACGAGGAAGAGCGTGCGCTGTCCTCGCTGTTGCGCGTGCGCGAGGCGATGTCGGCGAAGAAGGATATCGACCTGTATGTCTGGAGTGCCACGCTCGGCCTGCGTGACCGCGAGGGTAAGGAAGTCGCGCCGCAGACTATCGGCGATCCGGTGCAGGCGCTGGAGCATGTCTTTCACGGCCCCGCCGAGGCGATTTACGTTTTTCTCGATATGCAGCGGCACTTTACACCGGTGATCGTGCGCCTGATCCGCGACGCAATATGGACGGTCAAGCATACGCGCAAGAGCCTGGTGTTCGTCGGGGCATCGGCATCGATACCGGAAGACCTGATCTCGGATGCAACATTGATTTTCTACCCGTCGCCCGATATGGCCGAGATGGAGCGGCTGGTGGATGAGGTTGCCGCGCAAGAGGGGCAGTCGGCGCCCGACGGAAAGATCAGGGATACGCTGGCGCGCGCGCTGCTCGGACTTACCCGCCGCGAGGCAGAACGGGTGCTGCGACGTGGGATCGCGAAGCGCGGTGCGCTCGACGCCGGTTGCGTTGCCGGGGTGCTCGACGAGAAGGAGCAGGCGGTGCGCAAGGACGGGATACTGGAATTCTGCCGGCCCCGCGTGGGCTTCGCAGATGTTGGCGGGCTGGAGCCGCTCAAGAATTGGTTTACCCGGCGGCGCCAGGCTTTCGACCACGCCGGTGTCCGCTTCGGCTTGCGTCCGCCGCGCGGCGTGGTGCTCGCGGGTGTACCAGGCTGCGGCAAGAGCCTCACCGCGAAGGCGCTCGCGGCCGATTGGGAGGTGCCGCTGCTGCGCCTCGATCTCGGCAAGGTATACGGCTCGCTGCTCGGCGAATCGGAAGATCGGCTGCGCCGCGCGCTGGCGACTGCCGAGGCGGTGAGCCCCTGCGTGCTGTGGATCGACGAACTGGAGAAAGCCTTCAGCGGCCTGGGCAACGCCCGCGATAGCGGCGTGGCGCGGCGTTTGTTCGGCACTTTCCTGACCTGGCTGGAAGACCGCACAGCACCGGTGTTCGTCGCCGCCACTGCCAACGACATCCGGCACCTGCCGCCGGAATTCACCCGCAAGGGGCGATTCGACGAAATATTTTTCGTCGACCTGCCCGACGAAAGCGAGCGCGCGAGCATTTTTAATCTGCATATCGCCAAGCGCGGACGCGATTCGGCAGGATTCGATCTCGCCGCGCTGGCACAGGCCGCCAAAGGCTATTCGGGCGCGGAGATTGAGGCGGCGGTGATAGACGGTCTGTACCGCGCCTTTGAAGACGGAGCTCGTCCGCTGGCAGAGGCGGATATTCGCACCGCATTGGGCGCCACCGTGCCGTTGTCGAAATCACGCGCCGCCGACATCGCACGCCTGCACGCTTGGGCGGAAGCGAACGCACGTCCGGCACAAGCGCGGGAACTCCCCGGCGCGATGGTTCTCTGAATTTATACGTGCGATGACAAGGAAAATTTGACATGTCCCATTTTAGCCAGGTGCAGACCGTGATCCGCGACCGGGCGCTGCTTGAGGAGAGCCTGCGGCAGTTGCAATTCGATTTTCAGACCGCCGAGGAAGTGACGATACGCGGCTATCAGGGCAATACCGAAAGCGCCCAGATCGTGGTCGGCACCGGCTGTCGCTACGACATCGGCATTCAGCGCCAGGAAGATGGAAGCTTTGCCGTCTGTGCCGACTGGTGGGGTATTGAGTTCAATACCAATATCCGCCAGGAGAGTTTCATGCAGTCACTTAACCGCACCTATGCGCACCTGACGGTGAAGCGGCAGGTTCTGGAGCAGGGGCTGATCATCGAACAGGAAAAGGTGCTGCCCAACGGCGAGATTGAGCTGGTGGTCTGCGAGAGGTATTAAACCGGAATAATCCATTAACCGAAATATCCCCTCCCCCTTGCAGGGGGAGGGTTAGGGAGGGGGTAGAAACTCGATCTTTCCACTGTTCTACCCCCATCTTGGCCTTCCCCTTGCAAGGGGGAAGAGACTGGTGGCTCTAATGGATAATCGTGGCTGAAAAGGTACAGAGGGAATGGCGACACTTTTGCAAAAATGGAGGCACGAAGCGCTACGCAACCGCATCGCGGTCAACGCGAAGGACGGCAGCGTGATGGTGCATGTCCCGGCTGGGGAGTTCAGAATGGGTGACGGGGTCGGCGATAACTGTCCGCCGCACCGGGTGGAATTATCGGAATACTGGATCGGGGTGTATGCGGTGACGAATGCGCAGTACATGAAGTTCGTGAAGGAAACCGGGCACCGGGCGCCTGACAGGGTGAATTATGGGAAACCGGTGTGGAGAAAAGGGAAATTTGCTGCGGAAAAGGCCAATCATCCGGTTGTCGGTGTAAGCTGGGAAGATAGCGTGGCCTATGCGACGTGGGCGGGTTGCGAGCTGGCGAGCGAGGCGCAGTGGGAGAAAGCGGCGCGGGGGCCATCGGGGTTGGTGTATCCCTGGGGCGATGAGTGGGATGCAAGCAAGTGCCGTTATGCCGGCAACCGTGAGAAAGAAGAAACCTGCCCGGTTTATGGCTATCCGGAAGGCGCGAGCGGGTATGGGACGTATAACCAGAGCGGGAATGTGTGGGAGTGGTGTGCCGACTGGTATGACGCGAAGTATTACCGGAACTCGCCGAAGCGAGATCCGCGCGGGCCGGACGAAGGCCAGACACGCGTATTTCGCGGCGGAAGCTGGTGGTACCTTTCTTTTGTCAAATTCCGGGCTGCCGACCGCTATGGATACCTTCCCGGCTATCGCGGCCACTATCTGGGTTTGCGTCTTGTAAGGAATGCATCGAGCGGCACGGCGTTAACCTGAATGATGAGGTTGCAGAGGCTTCCTTGACCGCCGAAAAACTCAACCCTCAGCCGATACTCGCCAGCTTGCCGATGCTGCCGGGCGTGTATCGTTTTTTTGATTCCAGGGGCGAAGTGCTGTACGTTGGCAAGGCAAAGCAACTGAAAAAACGCGTCGCGTCCTATTTCCAGAAAACCAATATCTCGCCGCGTATCCGTCTGATGGTATCGCATATTGCGCGCATCGAAACTACCGTTACACGCTCGGAAGCCGAGGCATTGCTGCTCGAAAATAACTTAATAAAAACTTTAAGACCGCGCTATAACATATTATTTAGGGATGATAAATCATATCCGTATATTGTGTTGACCGGAGATGAATTTCCTCGCCTCACTTATTATCGCGGCACCCTGAATCGGCAGCATCAATATTTTGGGCCTTACCCAAATTCGTACGCAGCCAAGGAAAGCATCCAGCTGCTTCAGAAGATTTTCCGTATCCGAACTTGCGAAAACAGCGTGTTCAGCAATCGCACCCGCCCCTGCTTGCTGCACCAGATCCACCGTTGCACCGCGCCCTGCGTGAAGCTGATTTCAGCGGAAGATTACCAGGCAGACATCCGGAATGCGGTGTTGTTGCTGCAAGGCCGCCATCAGGAAGTCGAGCAAACCCTGCGAACGGCGATGGAGCGCGCGGCGGAAGCGCAGCACTACGAGCAAGCCGCCGCGTTGCGCGACCAGTTGCGCGCGCTGCATACCGTGCAGCAGAAACAATTCGTCGAGTCCACCGGCGGTGCGACGGATGCCGACATCATCGCGCTGGCACAGCAGGATGGGCTGGTCTGCTTGAACCTTGCGATGGTGCGCGGCGGGCGGCATCTGGGCGACAAGAGTTTCTTCCCGGAACATGCCGAAGATCTGTCGGCGGATGAAATCGTACAGGCGTTCATCGCGCAGCATTACCTGAATCGCAGCGTGCCGCCGTTGCTGGTACTGGATGCCGCATGCGATGACGAGACGCTGGCGCAATTGCTCAGCGAACAGGCCGGGCATGCGGTAAAGATCAGCCAGGCCGCGAGCGGCGAGCGCAGGCAATGGCTGGAAATGGGGCAGCGCAACGCGCTGCTGGCGCTGCAGCAGCGTAAAGCGCAGCAGGGCGGGCAAAAGCTGCGGCTAGACAAGCTGCGCGAGCTGCTGGATATGCCAGACTTGCAGCGTATCGAGTGCTTCGATATCAGCCATACGATGGGCGAGGCGGCGCAGGCTTCCTGCGTGGTGTATGAAAACCTCGACATGCGCTCCAGCCAGTACCGCCGCTACAACATTACCGGTATTACGCCCGGAGACGATTATGCGGCGATGCGTCAGGCGTTGACGCGCCGCTACCAGAAGCTTGCGGAAGGCAGCGCGGGCGGGGAGGGCGCGCGCCCAGATCTGATCCTGATAGACGGCGGGCTGGGGCAATTGCATATCGCCATGGAGGTGATGCATGAATTGGGCTTGAACGATCTGGCATTGGTTGGCGTGGCCAAGGGCGAGGAGCGCAAGGCGGGGCTGGAACAACTGATTTTCCCAGGCGGCACGGAAAAACAGTTGCGTAGCGATGACCCGGCGTTGCACCTGATCCAGCAAATCCGTGACGAAGCACACCGTTTCGCGATCACCGGACACCGCGCCAAGCGCGGCAAGGCGCGCACTGCATCAAGCCTGGAGGAAATCAGCGGGATAGGGGACAAGCGCCGACGCAGCTTGTTGACGCACTTTGGCGGACTGCGCGAAGTGGCGCAAGCCAGCGTCGAGCAACTCTGCCAGGTGGAAGGGATCAGCAAATCGCTTGCTGAAGCGATTTACCGGCAACTCCATTAAGAAATTTTCAAGATTTGGTTGCCGAAAAGATTTATCAGCAGCTACACTAGGGCACTTCCGAACAATTCATCATGCCGCTCAATATCCCTAATCTGCTCACCTGGTTAAGAATACTGCTCATCCCGGTATTTGTTATGGCTTTCTATTTGTCCGACGACACACTAAAACCGCAACTGAAGAATTTGATCAGCACAAGTGTGTTTCTGCTGGCTGCGGTGACAGACTGGCTGGATGGTTATCTTGCTCGCAAATTGAACCAGTCTTCCGCTTTCGGCGCATTCCTTGACCCGGTCGCAGACAAGCTGATGGTGGCCGCCGCGTTGATCGTGCTGGTCAAGCTGGGGCGCGCCGATGCGATCATCGCCTTTATCATTATCGGGCGCGAGATCACCATTTCCGCCTTGCGCGAGTGGATGGCCAAGCTTGGTGAAAGCAGGAGCATCGCGGTTTCCTTATTGGGCAAAATAAAAACCACGTTCCAGATGATCGCGATTCTGCTATTGCTGTATCACGAACGCCTGCTGGGAATCGATTGCCAGTTTTTAGGATCGTTGCTGCTGTATCTTGCCGCACTGCTTACGTTGTGGTCGATGGGTTATTACCTGATGCTGGCTTCGCCCAAGCTGAAAAAACATCAAAACTAAATTGATTTCTGGGTATGCGTCTGTATAATGCGCAGCCTTCGGGGTGTAGCGTAGCCTGGTAGCGCGCCTGCTTTGGGAGCAGGATGTCGGGAGTTCGAATCTCTCCACCCCGACCAGGTTTTAGTAGTTGTACAATCAGCCTAAGGGTGCCTCTAAAAATTCAGAGTTCGCCCAAATGCAAGGCGGCGGAAAAAATTCCGCCGCGCCGCGTATGGGTTATACGTAAGCAAGAAATTTTTTCCGCAACGCAGCAGTTGGGATGAAATCTGGATTTTTAGAGAAAAGAATTGTGCCCGTAGCTCAACCGGATAGAGCACCAGCCTTCTAAGCTGGGGGTTACAGGTTCGATTCCTGTCGGGCACGCCAGTGTCTGTCGGGTGCCCGGACAAAAGTTTTTTGTCCAGCAAGCGGTTCAACGGTGGCTGTAGCTCAGTTGGTAGAGTCCTGGATTGTGATTCCAGTTGTCGTGGGTTCGAGTCCCATCAGCCACCCCATTTCCCCTGTGTTTTAGCGATAGTGTTTTTTGCTATTGACTACCTGTCTTATCCAATCTTTCACTTGTTCAATATGCCTTTTTCACACCCTGTAAGGCAAACACTGATAGCAAACTTTCTCATCGCCCTACACCATAATCAGACAAACACCGATAGCAGCCTTGTTAGGGGTATCGGATTATTCAATAACTGACAATCCATGTTTAAGCGATTATTGTCCTTCTGGACAATAGACTTTTTATATTGAAATTGCTAGGCTGAAACCGTGTAGTTAGTTAGCGCCTGGGTTGTTCATTTACTTGATCAGGAGGTTATCATGCCCGTAGCAATAGCAACGAATGTAAAAGGGAATGTCACCGCTACCAACGCCAAATGTGAAGTGCGTACCATCAACGAAGGCGACCCGATAGAAGAGGGTGAAATTATCAGAACAGGTGATGGTGGAGGTATCGACCTGAAGTTGATGATGGGGGGCGTCATATCGATTGAAGCGAAACAAACGGCTACTCTCGACAGTGAGTTTTTTTCCGCCAATATTCCTGATGCCAGGGATAACGCCCTATCGGTTGGCGGCGATGACTTTAATAATATTATCGGCGCAATCAGAAAAGGCACCAGCTTGGACAGCCTTCTTGAGGAGACGGCTGCCGGCTTGGGCGGGGATGATGCAGCAGGTAGCGCCAGCTCGGGTGGAGGCAATGGGTTTGTGATGCTGGCGGGTGTTGTGGAAACAATTTCCCCAATTCCGGCAACTGTCGTGGATTACAGTTTGAATCGCGGGCCTGTGGTTACCGGCAATGCTTTTGCTGCTGCCCAAGCCATTGCCGCTATTCAGGCTGCGGCACATGCTGCTGCTGTTCATGCTGCTGCCGCTGCCGCCTCTGTCGTGGCTGATACTGATGCACCGGTTATCACACTCAATCCATCTCCAGGAGTTAACGCGCCCATCACCGGTACTGTGACGGATACAAATGGTACGGTCAGTTCGGTTCAAGTTACAGTTACCAATATTGTGACGGGTGCTGCCACAACCACAACGGTTCCTGTTCAGGCCGATGGCACATTTACGGCTCCTGCGCCTTCCGGTACAGGCTCTTACACTGTCACGGTTACCGCAATTGACAGCGCCGGTAACGTGAGCACCGCTGGCGGTTCGGATGCCGACACCGCCGTGGTCGATACCACTGCGCCGGTTATCACACTCTACCAGTCCGCCGGGGTCAACGCGCCCATTACCGGCACTGTGACGGACGAAGGGGGGGCGGTCGGTACGGTTCAAGTTACCGTTACTGATATTGCGACGGGTGTTGCCACGACTGCAACCGTTCCTGTCCAGGCTAGTGGCGCATTTACAGCTCCTGCGCCTTCCGGTACAGGCTCTTACACTGTCACGGTTACCGCAATCGATACCGCTGGCAACATAAGCACCGTCGGTGGCACGGCTGCCAATACTGTCGTGGTCGATACTACCGTGAGCGCTTTCATTACGGTGGACACGGTGGCGGGCAACGACATCGTCAACGCAGTTGAAGCAGGCGGCGCCGTCGCCGTCACCGGCACCGTAGGCGGCGACGCCAAAGCGGGCGACACCGTCACCCTCACTGTGGGTACCAACACCTACACTGGCACAGTTGCCGCGAATGGCACATATAGCATCAATGTTCCGGGTTCTGCTCTTGCGGCCAATGCGAATGTTGGCGTCAGCATCACCGCGACTGATGTTAACGGCAACACCGTCACCGTCACTGCTGATCGCGGCTACGCGGTTGATATCACCGCACCGACAGTCACAATAAGCACTGACGACAGTGTCTTGACAGTCGGCGAAGTGGCGCATTTGTCCTTCATTTTGAGTGAAGCGTCCAACAACTTTACAGCCGCCGATATTGCGGTTACTGGCGGTACGCTGACCAATTTTGCCGGTAGCGGCACCAGCTACACAGCAGATTTTATTCCGACTCCGAACAGCAACGCACCGGCCTCAGTTACTGTGGCGAGTGGCAGCTTCGCCGATGCGACGGGAAACTCCAACGAGTTCGAGTCCACGCTTAATGTGAATGTGAATACTGTGACTGGAGAAATATTAAGAGGTGGCCATGGTAGCGACACGCTGGTGGGCGGTGTCGGCGATGACATACTGTATGGCGGCACGGGTAAGGATCATCTGCATGGCGGCTCTGGTAATGACACGCTGTACGGCGAGCAGGGAAAGGATACGCTGAAAGGCGGATTGGGTGACGACACGCTGTACGGTGATCAGGGCAAGGACACGCTGAAAGGCGGATTGGGTGATGATCTGTTATATGGCGGTGAAGGTAAAGACATATTCGCCTGGTCACCGTCGGATATCGGTACGCCTGGCGATCCTGCGGTTGATACCATTGCCGATTTCAATCACAAACATGACAGCATAGATTTGCACAACTTGCTTGACGGTGTAGAAGTCGGCAAAAAAGACATTGGAAACTTGCTCAGCTACATTAATGTCAGCAAAGAGGGAAGTGATACTGTTCTTCATATCAGTTCACAAGGTAATTTTGATAACGGCGAATACCACCCCGGCAACGAAGATCAGCGCATCGTAATCGAAAATGTCGATCTCACAGTGCAGGATGGATCTGACGTCGATCAGGCCAGAACATTGCTCAATATGTTGAAGAACAACAATCTGAATGTAAATGACGGTTAACCAGCTCTGATTTTACCGAGAGGGTGACGGCGACTCTGCTTCTTTTTTATTTACCGTCGGACGCACGAACCGGGTTTCTATTATTTCCTGATCCTGTATGGGAATGCAGGCTTTTAAAGGAGAATGCAAATGAATCAAATCAGACATCTTTTTATTGCGCCTGATACAAGACTCAGGGCAAATTGGCTGGAAGCATTTCCTGGTGCTTCGCTGTGCGACCGAATTTCGGAAAACCCCGATGCCGATGTTATCTGGGTGTTGTTGCCGGAAGAGGGCGATGTCGTAAACTTGCTCACTGAATGCCGTTCTGTCGTCGGAAAATTGCCGGTCATCGCTATTTCAGACATTCCCAGCGATCAGCAGGGGCTGGTCGCATTGGGTACCGGTGTGGCTGGATATTGCAATGGGCATGCTGCGCCAGCAGTGCTTCGGCAGGTTGCCGACACGGCGCTGGAGGGTGGGTTATGGGTCGGACAATGGCTACTGCAAAGGCTGTTGGCGGGGCTATCGCGTGTTGCCTCCAAGAAATTTACTCCGCCCGATCTTTCTGCCTGGTCATCCGGTCTTACCGAACGCGAGATCGAAGTCGCGCGCACGGCGGCAACAGGCCTTGGCAACAAAAGAATCGCCAACCTGCTTAATATTACGGAAAACACCGTCAAGGCGCATCTCGACTCCGTTTTCGACAAGTTAAAACTGCGCGACCGCATGCACCTTACTCTCCTGGTTAGCGGAGTAGTCAGAAGCTGATCGCGTCGGTTGCCAGAAATGTAGGGATGAGTTCGGTCGATTATCCAAAGCAAAACGGCAGATAGGTTGCGCGCGAAAGTCGGCCAGGCTGGGCTATGATTTAGCGTGCGCGAAATCGTAACGGGCTTTGCGGTTTTCAGGTTAAAAATCCGGCTCCATAAAGCTATGGAGGTTCCCATATGCACATTCTAATTACCGGCGGCACCGGCCTGATCGGTCGCAGGCTCTGCAGGGCTTTACTGGCGGAAGGGCATGAACTGACCGTATTCAGCCGCAACCCGGCTTCCGTTTCGGCCAAATGCGGCGCGCAGGTCCATGCTTGGGCATCGCTTGCCGAATGGCATCCGGCGCTCAGTTTCGATGCAGTCATCAACCTGGCGGGCGAGCCAATCATCGACAAGCGCTGGACGGCGCAACGCAAACAGGTTCTGTGGGACAGCCGCGTCACCCTCACCGAAGAACTGGTGCGGCGCATCGCCGCCGCCGAGCGCAAGCCTTCGGTGCTGCTGAGCGGCTCGGCGGTGGGCTATTACGGCAACGGCGGCGACCTCATGCTGGACGAAACGGCGGAGGTCGGCGAAGGCTACGCCGCAGAGTTATGCAAGGCTTGGGAAGGCGCGGCGCGCGGCGCGGAAAAACTGAGCGTGCGGTCACAACACGGCGCGGCGGAGCCGTCAGGTGCGGGAGTGGCCGCATCGCATCTTCTCCCGCAAACGGCCGACTTTACCGGTAACGTGTCGAAGGTGCGCGTCTGCCTGCTGCGCACCGCCCCGGTGCTGAGCAACGATGGCGGCATGCTGGCACGCATGCTGCCGCCATTCAAACTGGGGCTGGGCGCACGGCTTGGCGACGGGAAACAGTGGATGAGCTGGGTGCATATCGAGGACTATGCGGCGATGGTGCTCAGATTATTGCATGACCCCCATACCGCAGGCCCATATAACATGGCTGCCCCGAACCCGGCCACCAATGCGGAATTTACTGCGACACTCGCGGCGGCACTGCACCGCCCGGCCTTCTTCGTTGCCCCAGCCTCATTACTGAAATTAGCCATGGGCGAATCTGCCAGCCTGCTATTGGAAGGGCAGAGAGCGTTGCCCAGTAAGATGGAAGCGGCGCACTATCGCTTTTCTTTCCCGACGCTCGCGGAGGCGTTGCGCGACGTGATCCGCTAGTCGGCTGCAGGCAAACGAATGGTGTACTGGCCAGACTTCTCGTCGCGCACCACCATCAGCAGCTTGTGTTCCTGAGCGTCTTCCACCAAATCTTTGAACGACCGATAACCGTATGAAGATTCGGTAAACCCCGGCTTGCGGCGCTGCATGGTGGTTTTGACCATTGAACCCCAGATTTTTTCATCCGAGCCGCGTTCTGTAATCAGGGCTTCGACAGTTTCAACGATGAAATCCAGTGCTTCCTGGCGCTTATCGTCTTCACTCTTGGCCGCAGGCATCTTGGTCTTGCCTGCCGCTTTTACCGGCGCTTTTTTCTCGGCGCGTTTTTGCTTCGCCTCCTGCGCGCGCACCAGATCGTCGTAAAAAATAAACTCGTCGCAGTTGGCGCTCAGCAAATCCGACGTCGAGTCTTTCACGCCGATGCCGATCACGTATTTGTTGTTCTCGCGCAGTTTAGAAACCAGCGGCGAAAAGTCAGAGTCGCCGCTGATGATGACGAAAGTGTCCACATGGGATTTGGTGTAGCAAAGATCGAGCGCATCCACGACCATGCGGATGTCGGCAGAATTTTTGCCGGACTGGCGCACATGCGGTATTTCTATCAGTTCGAAAGCAGCCTCGTGCATCGTCGCCTTGAATTCCTTATAGCGCTCCCAGTCGCAATAGGCCTTCTTGACGACGATACTGCCCTTGAGCAGAAGGCGCTCCAGCACTTTCCTGATATCGAACTGCGCGTACTTGGCGTCGCGCACGCCCAATGCCACGTTTTCGAAATCACAAAATAAAGCCATGTTGGTAATTTCGGGTTGAGATGCCATGTGTGCCTCCTTTATTCTCTGCCTTGACCTACAGAACCTTGCCTGGATTTATCAGCCCCTGCGGGTCGAAAATTTGCTTGATGCCGCGCATCAGCTCCAATTCCAGCGGGTCTTTGTAATCGCGGATGGTAGCGCGCTTGAGTTGCCCGAGGCCGTGTTCGGCGCTGATGCTGCCGTTGAATTCGCGCACCACCTGATAGACCTGCCGGTTCACTGCTTCTTCATGCTGTTCGATGAAAGCCATGTTCTGTGCGGCATCCGCCAGCGAGACGTTGTAGTGGATGTTCCCGTCGCCCATATGTCCGAACGCCACGATGCGCACGCCGGGATAGGCGGCCTGCAATGCGGCATCGGCGCGCGCGATGAATTCCGCCACGCGGCTGACCGGCACGGAGATGTCGTGCTTGATGCTGATGCCTTCGCGCTTTTGCGCGTCGCTGATGCTCTGGCGCAGTTTCCACCAGTTTTCCGCCTGTGCGGCATCGGCGGTGACGGCGAAATCGGGAATGCCCTCACCGAAACCCTGGATCGCGCCGCGCAATGCATCGTCCAGCGGGCGCGGCAATACGTCATCCGACTGGATCAGCAGATAGTATTCGTAGCGCTTGGCGAACGGCTCGGCGGTGCCGGGAACATGCCTGAACACGATATCGAGGCTGCTGCGCGAGACGAGCTCGAAGGCGCTCAGAGTGTCTCCGCAGACGGCGCGGACATGCGCCAGCAGGCGCACGGCGATCGCGGGATCGGCAATCGCCACAATCGCGGTAGCAGACGATTGCGGGCGCGGAAACAGCTTGAGCACGGCGGCGGTGATGATGCCCAGCGTGCCTTCCGCGCCGATAAATAGGTGCTTCAGGTCATAACCGGAGTTGTCCTTGCGCAGGCTGCGCAGGCCGTTCCAGATGCGCCCGTCCGGCAGCACCACTTCCAGCCCGAGCACCAGGTCGCGCGCATTGCCGTAACGCAGCACGCCGTTGCCGCCGGCATTGGTGGACAGGTTGCCGCCGATCTCGCAATGGTTCAGGGTCGCCGTCAGTTCGAGCGGGAACAGGCGATCATGCCGCTCCGCAGCCTCGCGCACATCGGCCAGTATGCAGCCCGCTTCGACGGTCATCGTGTAATTCACCGGATCGATCGCGCGGATACGGTTCATGCGCGACAGGTTGAGCACGATCTGCCTGCCTTCTGCCAGCGGAACAGAGCCGCCGCACAGGCTGGTGTTGCCGCCCTGTGGCACGATGGCGACCTGATTTGCGGCGCACAGCTTTATGATTTCCGCGACCTGCTGCGTATCCGACGGAAACACCACCGCCAGCGCGTTGCCAGAATAACGTCCACGTTTGTCCGCACAATACTTTGAGGTGGCCTCGCCGGTCAGCACGGCATCGTTGCCGACGAGGGCGGTAGTTGCGTCAAGAAAAACTGTTGCCATACCCGGAATCAGCGTGACAACAGGTTATTGAAAAACCGCCATGAAGCTCAGGCTTTTTTTGCCATGAATGGCTTGATGCACATCTGGTAGAGCGACGAAAAAACCATGACGGACGTAGCAACGACATAACATGCTCCCGCAATCATCACCGCCCAGGCAAAGCCCGGAAACATCTTGGTGAGCCACCAGGCCGTAATATCGATAATCAGGAACATGAAGGGCGTAAAGATCAGCACAGCCTTGACGATCGGGCTGAAGCCCGTGGCAAAACTGAAGATCAGGCCGATAAAAAAGAAGATGAACGAAATGCCGAACAGGTGGATATGCGAAACCCGGGTCAGGGTGGATATGCTCGCCCCGGTATCGGGTGTCGCCACTTTGAGCATTTCATCCTTTTCCCCGATCTTGGCCAGGCCGGGCATGTTTGCATGGCAAGCGACGCAATGCTGATCGGTGATCGGCTTGATCTTTGACTCCCATTCGCCTCCCGGTGCCCCAGCACGCGCCCACTTGATCAATTCCAGCTTGGCCTCGGCAGGCGCATAATCTTTCATCGAGCCGTTGAGCTTGCCTTCCAGCTTTGATCCTTGGCGGTTGCCATAATAGCTGTAAACAATATCATCTACCGACACACCGAGTTTGCCATCCGCCATTCCATGGGTCATGAGAATTTGTACGCTGGCCATGAGCAGGCCCAAGCCCATCGCGAGAAGATAACCGGTGAATAGCGCCTTAACAGGTAAGGCGAGGTTTTCCAGGTTTGCCCATGACAGTTCTTTCATATTGATTCTCCTGTTATTTGCGGCTCACTGCCGCATAAAATGAAGCTGCACAAACTTGTCGCACTCAAGTCGGTTGAATACTATCAGAAAAAATCTGCCTGTCACAATTTGCCAGCCTGTTTCCTTATGAGTCGCGATTTTCTTCAGCACAAAAAAATCCCGCCGTGAGGCGGGATTTTAAGAGATACCCTGTACAGGTTATTTTATATACATCAAATAGCCTTGTGGATATCGAACAGCCGCTCTTCAGGCTCGAGTGGTTCGCCTTCCCAAACAGTAGGCAACAGCTTTTGCGCCAGGTACAGCACAACAAACGGTGCTGTGAATAGCATGGAAACTGTTACCAGGCTTTCGCGTCCCCATACTTCAGGATGGAAAGTCAGCAAGCCCCTCATGGTCTTGGACAATTCCTGCCCGCCAATCACCACGTTCCAGCGCATCGCCAGCACACCGATCATCATTGACAATCCGCTGATGAATAGCCAGAAGACCAGCTTTTTGCCCTTTGTGCCGCTCAACATCATTATCGATGTTATTACCAGCGCCAGAAGCGACCCGCCCCACTGAATAGTCATGCCGACCTGGATCGGGCCGGCAATCAAATCCAGCACCCCTTCGACACCCTCGCGTGACTTGTAAAGCATCTGCACCATTTCCAGTGCCTCGATCACCATCACGATAACAACGCCCGACCACAATACATACAGCAAGCCTTCCATGGCACCGGCATCTGTAGGTTTCTTGCGCCACCATGCTGTAATCACATAGATCACGATCAGCAGCCCGACACCCGAACCGATGGCAGACAACAGGAAAATGATCGGCATCAGGTCGGATGACCACCATTCGCGCGTTTTCAGCGAGCCGAACAGGAATCCGACGTACCCATGCAAACCGCATGCGCCGGGAATACCGATCATGGCCAGCCTGCGCGCAATGGTGTGATCCGTGTCGAGCGCCCGCTGCGACACGTCATCCGAGCCCAGGGTGAGCAGTTGGTACACTTTCTGCATGATGCCTGTCCTGGATTTCGACATCGCGACGATATCGGCGCGAAACGAAAACCAAGTTTCCAGCAGCAGCAGGAAGATGTAAAACGCGGCAACATAGCCGAATGCCGCCATCGCCGAGGTCCAGTGTGGCGTGATAACCGCATTCAGTGCGCGTGTCGGCTGACCCAAGTGAAACAACAGCGGCGTCGGCGCGAAGAACATGAAGCACAGCGATGTCAGCAACGCAAACTTCGAGATAGGCGCGAAACGTTCCATGCCGAATACGTGATGCAGGCTGGATACCACAAACGCACCGGCAACAAGCCCGGTGATGTAGGGGTAAATTACGATAAGCTCGCTCCAGGGCACTTCCGTTTCATTCGGAAATGTGAACCCGACAAACGGCGCTACGTGGTGAAATACGTCGTGTTCCATTTTAAAAAACCTCCTTATCTATCCCTTTGTAAAACACATTGGGGTAATTACCCATGGCTGGCTGTAGCACGTTTACCTTGTTATTGGCGATAAACTGGCTGACCGGGCTTTGCGGATCCAAGCGATCGCCGAAAATCCGCGTGCCGGTCGGGCACACTTCGACACAAGCAGGCTGCAACCCCTTGGTGATGCGGTGGTAGCACCAGTTGCACTTCTCGGCGGTACCCCTTACCAGATTGAGGCTGCGAGCGCCGTAAGGGCAAGCTTGGACGCAATACTGGCAACCGATACAATATTTCGTATCGATCAGCACCGGTCCGTCCACCGCCTTGTAGGTGGCGCCTGTCGGGCATACCTGGACGCACGACGGCTTCTCGCACTGGTTACACAGCTTGGCTACGAAGAATACTTTTGAAACCTTCTTATCCTTGTAGCGGTTGTCGAATTTAAACCTCGTCTCCTTGGTGCCGGGAACCACGTTCTTGATATCGTGGATGCTGTCGACTTGCGCGTGGTTCGAGCCTTCCAGATAGGCGTAGCGCTCGACCCAAGTGCGGGTATGGTTCCTGTCCATTTGCACGCTGTTTTCCATCTTGCAGGCTTCCACGCAACGCAAACAGCCGATGCAACGGTCTACATCCACACCGAACGCCCATTTGTGTTCAGTCCAGTTGTAATTGGGTATCTTGGGCGGATTCTTGCGTGCCTCGGCGTATTGCTCCGGCTCCTGCTGGAATGTGGGACCAACGCCGCCAAGAGCATTTGGAGCGCCGCCAGCCGAAGCCAGCGCACTACCTGCGCCGACCAGTGCGCCAGCACAGGCTGCGCCTTTACCCAATAAACCCAGGAAGTCGCGGCGAGACAGATCGCCCGCTTCCTTTTCTATTTTCGTATCCTGAGTAGTCATTTTTTCCTCGCTAGGTATCTTGTTCATTTGCAGCTCACACTGGCGTAGTAAGCCGCCAAGTTATCGATATCGGAAGCACTCAGTGTCTTCGCCACACTTGTCATGACTGCGTGGTTACGGCTGCCGTCCTGAAATGATTTGAGCGAACCGGCCAGATAATCGGCATTTTGACCGGCCAGATTCGGCCATGCCTCGGCGGCACTGATTCCGTCCTTGCCGGGATTGCGAAGGCCACCGGAGCCATGGCATGCTGCACAACCCGCCGCTGCCGCTTTGGCTTTGCCCAAGTCGGCTTTAGCCTTGTCGCCGCCAGATGTGTTGCAACTGGCTTTGGAAAAATAGGCCGCCACATTCTGCACATCGGCATCGGCCACGGCAGCCGCCATGGGGCTCATCAGCTCATTTTTGCGTGCCCCTGATTTGAACGCCTTGATCGAGTTGGCCAAATATTCGGCATTTTGGCCAGCCAGATTCGGCCATGCGGGGTTGGGGCTTGGCCCTGAAGCGACGTGGCATGCCGCGCACATTGCTGCTGTCGCTTTGCCTGCGGCTGCATCCCCGTGTTTTTCTGCGCTCGCAGGGATCGCCTTGCCTGTTTTCGGATCCACGGGCGGCCTGGGTACGGCGGCAAAATTGATCCTTGGCGAATGCGGGTTGTGGCAGGAGTTGCACTGCGCAGTGCCGCCATGGCCTTCGACAACAACTTGTGGCACACCGCCCTCATCTTTACCCCTTAACGGGCGTCCGACCATTTTCTCATGGCAGTTGGTGCACAGTATCCGCATATCCTCCGGATCGCGCATCAGTTTTCTGCCCGGTTCATTGGCCGGATGCGTGTAAGGTTTGCGATAGGTAAGGGTGGTTACCTGATCTTCTGTGGAGAGCGGCATGGCTTCCTTGGAGGGGTGATTGCCAGCCGGGCCGTTGTGGCAGACCTCACAATTGACACCCGACTTGACGACAACGCCCACTACCTTGTTGTCCTTGTGTGCTTTCTGGTGCATGCCGGATGACCATTCGGTGTAGATTTCCTTGTGGCACGACTGGCAGGCTGCGGAGCCTTGATGTTTAGGCAGTTTGGCAGCAATTTGTGCCACCGAAGCACCGCGGTAGTGACCGTATTGATAAAATGTATCCTGCCTAGCCAAAAATTTTGCGGTAACGGCAACCGTTGCAATGACCGCGACCAGCGTTAACAAACGAACTATGTGCTTATGCATAATCTCCCCTTTATCTCTTGCTTGTTTTCGATTTACACATGAAACCGTTTTTTGATTAGTTCAAGCCTGGGCAGTCCATTAGCCGAAACATACCTTGCCTCCCGCAATGGGGAAGAAGCTAATGGATAATCCGGGTTAAAACGTCTCTAGTTTTTGACGAACCTAGTTTTGACGAAGCATGACTCTATTGGATGAAAACCCAGTGGTCAAGTTTTATTGCCACACCTGAACCACACGGTATACCAACACACCATGGGATTGCAGTAGCGGCAATGCATCCAAGCTAAATCAGCCAAATCTTATATTGTTATGCCGCCATGATAATTTGCAGGCTGCACACATCGCTAGACTAAACTGGCATGCGAAACGCTCACATACTTCTAAAGAACAGTTTTAAGAAGAAAAAGAACTAGTTCTTTTGGGTAGTCGGATTCAGTATTGAATTTTCTAAAACTCAAGCGGATCGATATCCAGCGACCAGCGCAGCTTCTGGACAGGCAATGCCGCCAGCAAAGGTTGCCAGACACGCAGGAATTGCTGCAAATCGTTGCGTTTCGCACTCTGTATCAGCAACTGCGCACGGATATGATTGGCGCGACGCGGGAGCGCGGCCGGCACGACACCGAGGATTTCCACTTTTTGGCCTAGCGCAATGCCAGCTGCGCGCGCGCCATTCAAAAAATGGTACACCTCTTTTTCCTGTTTGCCTTCCGCTCGCAGCATCGCCTGATAGACAAACGGCGGGAAGCCTGCCATTTTTCTTTCGGCAAGCTGTGATGCCGCCCAGCCTTCAAAGTCATGCGCCTGCAACGCGCGGAACAGCGGATGATCGGGAAAAGCGGTCTGGATCAACACTTCACCGGGTTTGCTCGCCCGCCCGGCGCGCCCCGCCACCTGAACCAGTTGTGCGAACAGTTTTTCCGCCGCACGGAAATCGCTGCTGTAGAGTGCGCTATCGGGATTGAGCACACCCACCAAAGTCAGCGCGGGAAAATCGTGCCCCTTGGCGAGCATTTGCGTGCCAACCAGAATATCCACCTCATTGGCGTGTATTTGTTCGCGCATGTCTTGCCAGGCACGTTTGTTGCGCGTGCTGTCCCTGTCCACCCGCAGGATGCGCGCCGCCGGAAAGCGCTCTTTCAGTACGCTTTCCACACGCTGCGTGCCGCTGCCGACCGGGTGCAGGTCGGCGTTCCCGCAACTCGGGCAGGCGGCAGGCACGCGTATTTGATAGCCGCAATGATGGCAGCGCAGCCGCTTGTCGTTCAGATGCAGCACCATCTTGCCTGCGCAATGCTTGCAACCGGACAGCCAGCCGCAGCCGGTACACATCAGCACAGGTGCATAGCCGCGCCGGTTGATGAACAGCAGACTTTGTTCCTGGCGTGCGATGCGCTGTCCGATCTCGCGCAGCAGGTTTTCGCTGATACCGTGGTGCATCACGGTCTGGTTGGTGTTGATACAGCGCATCGCGGGCAGGCGCGCGTCGGCCTGCGCGCGCCCGGCCAGCCTGAGCATCCGGTAGCGCCCGCTCTGCGCGTTGTGGTAGCTTTCCAGCGACGGCGTCGCCGAGCCCAGCACGATCGGTACGCCGCGCTGATTGGCGCGGAAGATCGCCACGTCGCGCGCCGAATAGCGCAACCCGTCCTGCTGCTTGAACGAGCTGTCGTGTTCCTCGTCCACGATGATCAGCGCAAGTCCGGGCAATTCTGCGAACACCGACAGGCGCGTGCCGAGCACGATCTGCGCCGCACCGGATTGAGCCTGCTGCCAGTTGTGCAACCGCTCGCCTTCCGACAATCCGCTGTTCAAGCTGATCAGGTTGACATCCGGAAAACGGCTGCAGAAATAATTTTCTAGTTGCGGCGTGAGATTGATTTCCGGTACCAGCAGCAACACCTGCCCGCCATCGCGTAACACGCGATGCATCAGATGCACATACACCTCGGTCTTGCCGCTGCCTGTGATGCCATGCAGCAGGAAACAGGCATAGCCCCGAGCCGCGATAATCGCATCCACTGCTTGCTGCTGCTCGCCAGTCAGCGTGTGTGCGTTATCGAAGACATGTTCAGTATTCGCCCCCGTTCGCTCTGAGTGGTCGAAGGGAAAGCCTGTTGAAGCGTGCAATTCCGTAAAGCCCTCAACCCATCCCTCTGCTACAAGCTCCTTCAACTGTTTTCCCGCCGTCGCCGACAATGCCTTAAGTTGCGCCAGATTGCATGGTTGTTCCGCCAGCCTTGCCAGAATGCGCCGCTGCACCACCTTGCGCTTCGGAAATGCATCCAAATCGAGCGCGGCACCGCTCGTGCTCAGCCGGTACGATAAAATTTTCCGGCGGATAACCGGTTTGCCGGAACGCAATTGTGACGGCAGCGCAGACAGCACCGTTTGGCCAATCGGATAATGGTAATAATCGCTGCAAAAGCGCAGCAGCCCGAGCAACTCCGCCGACAGCGGCGCGCTGTCGTGCAGCACCTGCGTTACCGGCTTGATGCGCTCCGGCGTCATTTCTGTCGTGGCAACACATTCCATTGCCACCCCAGTCATCTGCCTTCGTCCGAAGGGCACGATCACGCGCTGGCCTGTTTTCACCGACATGCCATCGGCCACCCTGTAATCGAACAGGGTGGATAACGGAACATCGAGAGCGATGCGGGCAATTTGCATTTTATTCAGGCGGTAAATGCTGTGGCTGTTACAGAAATGTGGAAACTATACTGAATGTGATTGCTACACAGAGCGTAGTGTAACAAGTTGGGGCAATGCAAAAACAGCGGGAGGCCGGAAACATTCTCCAGGCGACTTTTAAATTGAAAGTACTCTTTCGTAGGGTGCGTTCCACGCACCATTCACACTGGTGCGTGGAACGCACCCTACATGATTATTATCGCTCCACATTTTGAGTCTGATTTTAATGCCGCAATGCGCCCTTCAGCGCTTTGTGGCACAGTTATTAATACACTCCCTTTTCATTGAGAAATGCGCCGTACTTGCGATCCTCGTCAAGCACATGGCGCACCAGCCAGTGCTCCATAAAGTTCGGGAAGCCAGCCTTGGCGGGCATATCGCCGCCAAGCACCCGATCCTGATATTCGACAACCTGACAAATCAGCTCGGCATGCCTTTTGCCATGCCCCTCGGTGCCCGGATAGTTATAAAGCATCATCAGTTTCTCCTCGGCGGCGAAGTGGTAGCGCGTGTAATCAACCAGCGCGTCGAAAGCGTTGGAAAGTGCTTCACGCTCGGCGTTGTTGCGCAAATGTTCCATGATTGTGTTGGCGATCTCGAATAACCGCTTATGATGGCCGTCCATTTGGGCCACATGAAGGGAGAATGTGTCATTCCAGACAAATGTTTCCGTTTCTCCATCGCCATGCACAACGCGTGCCGTCCGTTGTTGATGATTCTCAAAAATTTTCCAGCGCAGGATCGGTACATCCTCCAGAAGCTCACCGGGTATCTGTACGGCTACCGTCTCTTCCAGTACACGCAGGCGGAACAGGCTGGGAACCTTGAGAACGGCACCCTCCTCACCGAAAAAATCGCGCTGCTTCAGTATCCCCAGCACTTTATTACCTATCGTGCGCTCAACGAGACCGGAGCGGATAATGTTGACGACCTGAATATCCTTGCCACCGATAATTTCGTCAGGCTGAAAATGCCGCTCTGTAGCACCGTCGATAATACGCCCGAAAACCGCAACCGGAAGGCCCTCGCTGAACAGGCTTGTCGCATTCAGGAAAGTGCGCATATCGGCAACGCGGCGCACGCGATCCAGCAACCCGTTGCGCCGGATGACTTCGGTATAAAGGCTGACCGGCAGGCGCAACACCCGCACGAAAGAAGATGCACGATAGGTATGCCGGGATGGGCGATTGTCCAGCGTGGCTTCATCGCCAATCAGCGACCCGGCCGACAGGCTGCCGAACAGGTTGTCACGGGTGCGTATCTTCTCCACCCGCCCGCTTAACAGCAACAGCATCTCCTGGGGCGTTTCGCCCTCCTTGAGAAAGATGGCACCGGGATTAATCTCGGTAATGGGGTGGTTAACCAGCATCCGCAGGTCATGGAGCGATACTCCGGGAAGATTGGCCTGAAGATAGGAAAAGGCATGGCGGCGCAAGCTCTCCGACTGCCCCTCTATCAAGACGTCAACGGTGCCGAATGCGGCACTGGAACCGATCTCCTTCTCCTGCGGCGTCAACTCGGTGGCACGGTGGGCAAGCAGGATACGGGTGGAAGCGTCCTCCCGGAAGTCCTTTGCGTCGCCGTGAATCAAGCCGCCTCCGATGTCGATTTTTTTCAGGTCGAATGGAACCAGATAGGCCGCGCGGGTGCGTTCAAAGGCTGCCTGATCGAGGCCCGGCATCTCATGCCGGTCGGTGACCATGCCCTTGAGAACATTCAACGACACGATATCCGCAAAATGGGCGTAGGTACGATAACCGTCACCCCACAGGGTGCGAAATGCGAAGATATTGGTCTCAACGGGATGCGGCGAGAAGACCGGCATCACTTCCAGGCCATCGACATCGTTCCATATATCGAAAACAAGGTCATGGACATCGAAGAAATCGGTGAAGCGTTCTTCTTCGGCTCCCAGCAACGCGGCCAGCTTTTTCTCCACCGAAGCACGCACCAGCGGCGTCGCAAAGTAACGGATGCGCCTTCCGGCGCGCATCAGCGCGGTAAGCCCGGCGAAATGGTCGTCGTGCGCGTGGGTATGGAAAATACCGTCCACCTGGTCGATGCCGATACCCAATGCCGCCATGGTGTTGACAAGATGCGGGCCTGCATCGATCAGGTAGAGGTTTCCCTGATAGGTAATAATGCTCGACATGCAGGGGCGATTGACATCCCACCCATCGCCCTCGCCCGAGTGGATGACAGCGAAATATTCTGGCTCAAACCTGCCAAAACCGAGCGGATAGGCGCATTCGTAGGCAACACCGGGAGGGAGATTTAGATCGACTGTTACCGTCTCGCCTCTATAAAAAAATTCAAAAACATTAGGCCGTAGTCTACGCAGGGTTACACCGTTCGCAATCTCCACGGTACTGTCGCTGACGACGCAGGTGTCAATAAAATCGCTGGTTGGTCGGATACGCCCGAAAGCAAACTTCAACTTCAGGCGCATCATCTCGGTGGCTTGCTCCTCAGACACACCCGCCTGAATGATTTCTTCGCGCGACACCAGCCCGTAATTTCCACGGTAGATATAGCGCATCTGCGACTCGACCTGACCGGCAGAGCCGATCAGCAAAGGTTTATGCCCGGTGTTGTTCGGATGCTCGGGCAGAATCAAGCCCTGCCTGTAGAGCATCTGCAAAACCGGAAATTCGGCAAGATTCGCGAACTCCCCGTTCTGTATCAAAACATCCGAAAGCAGGATGGCGTTGGGGCCGGTCTCGCAGGTAACGCCCTTGACCTCCTGCGGCAGAATCAACCCGCGCTTGATCAGATGTTTGACCGCATCCGCCGGGCACCCACATAGCACGCGCAGATTGGCTTCGGGAACCTCCACCCACTGGATTCCGCGCGTAACATCAATCTTGTGAATTCCCATATATCGTCTCTAACACTAAAATTTTACGGCGATGCCGGTTTTGTGATCAAACTTGGAGCATGAAAGCCGCATCAAGGCCCGCTGCCTTTTCCATTCCTGTCTTTGAACGAGCAGGTGTTGTGCTGTATGTGACCTTTGTAATGCTTCTCGAACGAACGGCATAGATCCGGTTTGAAAAGCCACTGATGATCCGAGTCGGCAAACAGTTTCGCGTCTATTGGAAATTCCTGTTTCTGGTAAACCTCGATAATTTGCACATCGTCGGGTGGTATGCCATTCCGGTGGAGGTATTCCACCAAACCGCAAATCGTATCCGAGAAATAGGAGTTGTATTCCTCACTCCCATCCAGGATAGAAATTCTGGCCTCATAGGTGTAGGGCAGACTCTTGTCGTATTTCGATTTTGGGCCGAGTATTTTTTCAAATAAGCTCATGGCAGCCCTCCTTAAAAGTTTTGCTTTGATCTAATTGCAAGGCGTTGAAAAAAGAGAGGGTTATTAACGATCCGATGGTAACTTCTGTACGCCTATTTGCGCGAAGCGATTACCGGCCAGTTTAATGCCTTTTTATGTGGGCGCATAAACCTTTTTTAATGCAGGGCAGCATACCAATGGGGGCATCTTTAATCAATATTGGTTTTGAAACTGGCGCTTGCAATCTCTTCGGGTTGAATTTCCCGCCGCTTGTGGCGTGGTATATTTTGCAGAGTGGATAACCGCGTTGCGCGAAACCACCGAAACGGTCGGTGGATAGACGCCTTCGGCGCTTTACCCACACTGCCCGAGGCCCCGCTGCTTGCGGCGGGGTGGTTTATTTTCGTGTATCATTACGACATGTTTTAGCAGGGGGAAATTGTGAAAGTATCATTTCTGGATTTTGAGAACCCCATCGCCGAGCTGGAAGAAAAAATCGAGCAACTGCGCTATGTGCAGGACGATTCGGCACTCGATATTGCGGATGAAATCGCGCGCCTGTCCAAAAGAAGCGAAGCGCTGACCAAAGATATTTATGCCAAGCTTTCACCCTGGCAAATTTCGCAGGTTTCGCGCCATCCGCAACGGCCATATACGCTGGATTACATCGAAAACTTGTTCACCGACTTTGTGGAACTTCACGGCGACCGCGTATTTGCGGACGACAAGGCCATCATCTGCGGATTGGCGCGTTTTAACGGGCAAAGCGTGATGGTGATCGGCCACCAGAAAGGTCGCGATACCAAGGAAAAAATTGCACGCAATTTCGGTATGCCGCGCCCCGAAGGCTACCGCAAGGCGATGCGCCTGATGCGCATGGCGGAGAAATTTGGCATCCCCATCATGACCTTCATCGACACCCCCGGCGCTTATCCCGGTGTCGGTGCGGAAGAGCGCGGCCAGTCCGAAGCGATCGGGCGCAATCTGTATGAGATGACCGAATTGCGTGTGCCGATCATCTGTACCGTGATCGGCGAGGGCGGCTCGGGCGGTGCGCTGGCGATTGCGGTGGGCGACGTGTTGCTGATGCTGCAATACAGCACTTACTCGGTGATCTCGCCGGAAGGCTGCGCTTCGATCCTGTGGAAAAGCGCGGAAAAAGCGCCGGATGCCGCAGAGACTCTGGGTATCACCGCGACGCGCCTGAAGACCCTGAGCCTGATAGACAAAATCATCAGCGAGCCGCTGGGCGGAGCGCACCGCGATTATGCGATGACCATGCAGAACGTGAAGAAAGCGCTGCAGGAGGCGCTGAAAATCGCCCAGAGCAAACCGACGGCCAGCTTGTTGCAGGATCGTTTCAACCGCCTGATGAGTTATGGCAAATTCAAGGAAGTCAAACTCAGCTAATCTCACCGAGCGGGTCGCGGCACAGATCGCGCCGTTGCTTCCCGCGCACAGCTCGATCCTGATCGGCCTGAGCGGCGGGGTGGATTCGGTGGTGCTGCTGCATCTGCTGCATAAACTCGCACCCCGTTTTTCCTGGCAGCTCTCCGCACTGCATGTCCATCACGGCATCAGCCAGAACGCCGATGCATGGGCGAAATTTTGCACTGACCTCTGTGCGCGCCACCTTATTTCCCTGCATATCGAACACGTGGACATCGCACCGTTGCGCGCGCACGGCATCGAAGCGGCGGCGCGCAAGCTGCGCCACGCGGCGTTCGATGGGCAGGACTGCGATTTTGTGGCACTGGCGCACCACGCCGACGATCAGGCGGAAACCCTGCTGCTGCAATTGTTGCGCGGCGCAGGGGCGCGCGGCGCGAGCGCCATGCCTGTCCTGAGCCTGTCGAAGCGGCCTGCCCTGAGCCTGAAGGAACCCCTGGCCATTCGGCCAAGCTGCCAGAAAACGCCAGCCAAGCCGCTGGTTATGCCGAAGCGGTCGCTGCCTGCCGGGCGAAAAGACTCGCTCAATTTTCTGCGCCCGCTGTTGCACTGCTCGCGACAGGAGATTCTCGACTATGCCGTAGCGCATCAGTTGCTCTGGATAGAGGACGAAAGCAACGCCGACGACAGCTATCCGCGCAACTTCTTGCGGCATCGCGTAATGCCGTTGCTGGGCGAAAAATTCCCGGCTTGTCGCGACACCCTGGCGCGCAGCGCGCAACATTTCGCCGAGGCAAGC
>Ga0209343_10001003_pt1 | contig 38934 bp, 29 predicted proteins | sample RifCSPlowO2_02_FD_184026 | JGI IMG/M metagenome (GOLD analysis project Ga0209343, IMG submission 184026) | Groundwater microbial communities from Rifle, Colorado - Rifle CSP2_plank lowO2_0.2 (SPAdes) (version 2) | ecosystem: Environmental > Aquatic > Deep subsurface > Groundwater | place...
TTAAGGCTTTGTCATGTTTATCCATTCCTCCATGACATTACCTATCCCCTTAAAGCGGACATCTTTAATTGTTTATGACCAGGACATATCTAATGTTTGTGACACAATTTTTAATTTTTCTTGCCATATCTCTAAGCTCATCATAGGGATCCCGAAAAGGGATCAGACAGCTATGGAAATTTATGGCCAATTTAGGTTCTACAGATATTTCTGCCTTACCTCGGTATCAATTACCTGATACTAACAATTTCAATAGATTAAGAAGAAAAGAAGGCGGTATTTCACTTCGGGAATTATCTTTTTATGCTGAAGCTGAAAGGCAATCAGCTTACATTGGGCATCTTTTAGGACGCTCTCTTTTAGCTCCACTCAATGGCCCCATTTTTTATTCTCCGGGGGGTGCTGCTGTTGTAGAGAGGGCACGTGAATTTCATGCTGATGATCCAGAAATTCAAAGAGCCTTTATGGATATGGCTACGGGTAAGTGGTATCGCGCCGTTGTGGCAACTCCCGCAACAGCTGTTTTAGGCTTGGGGGAGATGCCCTTATTAGATGGTACACGTTTGGCTGGAACTGCAGGTCCCATTATGATTGGCAAGGCCGCTTACTTTTTATGGACAGCAGGGGTTAATACCGAACCCAGAACTGTTCCCACGCGAGTAGAACGTCATCAAGAAGTAGAATTAGTTCAAGCACAAGTGCAAAACTTAATGGATTATGTGGTGGGAGTTGAAACTCTCAATACGCCACTTGACCCAAGACAACAGGGCTATCTTCGTACGAGACTTAATAAGCTTGCAACAGCTTTGGTTCCGCTTGATTTGGATAGAGGCAGTATAGCCTTGGGAGAAACTGAACGATCGGCTATTATCCAAGCTCTTATTGAAGATACCAATCGGTATTTAACCAATACAAGGCATGAGCCCCTTCATCCTGGGCAAAGAAATACTTTAGAAGCAAGGCTTACTCGTTTAACCAATGATGAAGTGAGAAAGTATCATGCTTATAATTTTGCTCGCCATGTTTATGAAATGCGCCACGATTATAGTTTTTTTAACGTAGAAGACGCGCAAGGAAAAGATTTGCCTCTTATTTTGGGATACCTCAAAGAAAAGAAAGATATGCGTGGAGTTGTGTGGTCAGATGATTTGCAGGGTACTGGTGTGATTGCTGCAGCAGCCACCCTTTCCTGGGCAGACCTGACAAATCGCATGAAAGGTTCTTCAGCCCCTCTGAAGGGAACCCGTGTGATTATTTATGGAGCGGGTGCAGGAGCCATGGGTGTTTATCAGGCGTTGGTGGATTTGGGTGTGGATAAAGAAGATATCCTTGTTTTGGATAGTAAAGGGCCTCTTCACCAGGGCCGCACCGATATTGCCTCCGATGATTTTAAAGTTGAAATGAGTCGTGTTATTCCTTCTGGCACAACTGTCGATACATTTTTAGAATATCCCAGAGGAGTTGATGCTGTTATTAATTTGGGAGCAGTAGAAACGGTAACTCGAAATGGAGGAAGAGATTTTGCCAGCGTAATAGAACGTTTAAATGATAACCCCCTCGTTTTAGCTTTAACCAATCCCGATCCTGGCATTACTCCAGAACAATTGCGTGCTATTCGCTCCGATGCCATTTATGGAAGCGGAAATCAAATCTACGAAAACACAGTGAATAATTTTACAGCCTTTGGATACATTGGTTTGGGTTCTATGTTAGCTCATGCCAATCAAGTGAATGCCTCTATGACAACGGCCGCTGCTTGGGGAATTCATCGCACCGCTAAAAAGAATGAGAATTATAGTATTAACCGTTTAGTGCCCATGCCCACTGATACTCGGCTTATTAAAGAAGAAGCAGGAGCTGTAGCTATGGCAGCTTTAGTTTCAGGGGCTTCACTTTTAGCAGGGTCTACAACTCCTGATGAATTCCAGATCTTTTTAGATGAGGAATTAGCTTTGAGAGAAATTGAAGTTCTTCGTTTACGACAAGAATCTGAAGCCAATGCAGAACGACATTTGAGAGCTAAATTTAAAGAACGCTATGCCCCTTTCTTTTGGAATAGGCCAGATATTGCCTACTACTACGTTGCTCCCGAAATTAGAGGAAATATTTTTGAAAGAATTCTACCAGCTTTAGGACTCACGCCATCTAATTATCAGGATCTTTTTATAGGTTCTGTTTTTAATCCACGTGCTTTAACGGATGTGCTGGAAACCAATCGCACTCATTTACTTGGAGTGCAAAAGGCCGATGCAGAATCTTTATCTGCTGCTGTAGCTGTTCAGGAAATGGGAATTATTTTATGGCTTTTTTCCATTAGTCCCGAGCTGGCTCTTTCTTTGGCCCTTTTACGGCGTCAACTGAATGTCAGTGAACCCAATAACCTTGGAATTTTTAGAGATGATGCAGTTGTGCGTTTAGTTACTTCTTTTGTTCCTGAAGCAATCGCTGATATTGATGAACTGAATTGGTACATTGCTCGTAGAAATGGAAGCCCTGCTGGCGGTGCCCCTTCAGGTGGTGAGGGGGATGCTGGATTATCAGGGGCAAGAAGCAATGTAAGCCCTGGTGATGAGTACCATACTATGCCCTTGCCTCTTGAGGTAGATCAAGCCCCATTGGAAGTTTCTGAAGCTGTAGATGAAGGGGATGTCATTGATGAAGGTGATGTAGAGTGGGTGGAAGAACAAGCAACATCGGGAAGAGATGATATAGTAGAATATACACTTTGGCTTGCAAGGCCAAAAGTTAGTACTATGGCCAGGTCAGCTCGTATGGTTGAAATGGTGGCGCATGCATAAAATTTCTACGTAGGGGCGGCCCCCTGTGGCCGCCCGAGCGGGCAACCACGGGGGGTTGCCCCTACATGATTTTCGAAAAAGTCTGTTTAACCAATTCAATAAAATTGGGGCGTTGAATAATTGAAACTTCTGCTGTTCTTGTTTTATCTTCGATTTTTGCAGGAACATCATTTCCAAAATAAATTCCAAACATCAAAGTTTGAGGTCTTTTTTCTTTAAACTCCACCTTGCGACTAAAAATTCCATCCCCTTTTTTAAGATCTCCCAAAATTCCCTCATCATTCATAGCCCAATGAAATTTAACAATTTGTGTTGTAGAATTTATTTCTGCTAAATTCACATTTTGTTTTTTTTCTACCGGCACTTTTGCTTCAAAAACAAGATCCCTGTCTTCTTTTACAAAAAGCTGGGTAGGGTTTACTTTTAAAAGGGCTTCATGGGCAGGTTTGGAACCTGCCCCTACTTTAAAAGGAAAGAAACTACATAAAATCCAAATGAAAACCATTTTTTTCATAAAATAAACTCTATCCTATTTGAAGATTTTGACCAATATTTTTTTAACCATTTGAAATTATTATGTTTTTATAAATATTGGGGGGGAGGGCTCCCCATCACAACTTACAAGGGGTATTTTTCCGATAATACAAGTGTTGGGTGGGAGATTTGTAACAAAAAGGAGAATTTTATGGAAACAAGTACAACCGCAAATACATCAGAAACTGCGCAAGTGAGTTCGGCTCCCTCAAGTGTCGAAACAGCTCCCTCAAGCACTTCAGGTACTACGAGTACTGCAGGTGCCACAAGTGCCGCAAGCACTACGGCAACGCCTTCAGAAGATTCCGATTTTTTTGGATCTATGGGAGAGATGGATGCAGGGCAATGGCTTGGAGTTATTGCTTTGGGTGCTGTTCCTATTATTGGGCCACTTCTTCAGGCTATGGAAATAACAAACCCAGGAAGTATTACTGGTAATAAAGGATCTAGCCCTACTCCTACAAGCACCGAGCCAGTTGCAACTGAGCAGCCCGTAGCAACAGATGCTACAACTGCACTAGTTGAAGCCTCAAGCAGTGCTACCTCTACTGTAGATGCTTCTGTCTCAGTTCCTCCAGTAAGTGGCATGACTGCCGAAGGCGCAGAATTTATGGCTGCTTAAAAGAAAGGGTGTGTGGGCGCTACAGGATTTGAACCTGTGACATCTGCCTTGTAAGGGCAGCGCTCTACCGCTGAGCTAAACGCCCTGAGAAATTCCCAAAAATAACCCATCTGTCCCAAGGGGACCCCTTCGGGGCTTCGTTTCTCACTTCGGGTCACTCCCTGCGGCGTACATTTAAGTACGCCTCGGTCGGACCCTCGTGAGGGCCTTGCATCTGGGCCATTTTTGGGAATTTCTGAAAAACCATTATTTTTTTACCTTCCCAGCGGGAGCGACGAGACTCGAACTCGCGACCTCCTGCGTGACAGGCAGGCGTTCTAACCAACTGAACTACGCCCCCGCTCGAAAGGTAAATGAGAAACTTTTCAAAAAACTTACCACCAACCACCTCTGGTTGGTTAGAACGCCAATGGCGTTCATTGCTTACTGGTCCGCCTGAGGCGGAACAACTGAACTACGCCCCCGCTCGAAAGGTACAGGGGCTGTTTGCACAGCCCCAACAAAAAAACATTTCTACTGAATGGTAGTTGAAAAGCCAACCGTTTTTTGAAAACTTAATGGTGAGCTATAATTTCTTCTTCTTTTGCTTTAACCGGTGGTATTTCCTTTTTGAGATAAATTTCTTCCATTACCAAATTAATATCCTTTTTTCTAAAAATACGCTCTGGATTTGGTAAATTAAGAGCATGCTTTAAAACATCATCTAAATGCTCGGCACAAAAGATTTTAAGGGCATTTTTAATTTTAGGAGGAACTTCCTTCAAATCTTTTTCATTTTCTTTGGGAATCACTACCGTTTTAATTTGCCCACGATGGGCTGCTAAAAGTTTTTCTTTTAAGCCACCAATGGGTAAAACTTTGCCACGCAAAGTAATTTCACCCGTCATGGCTACTTCTTTTTTAACGGGAATACGAAGCAGGGCCGAAACAATGGAAGTAGCCATCGTAATGCCCGCAGAAGGACCATCTTTAGGAATGGCTCCTTCAGGAACGTGAATGTGAATATCTACTTTTTGATAGAAATCTTTATCGAGATCAAACTGCAAAGCCCGAGAACGCACATAGCTCATGGCTGCCTGAGCTGATTCTTGCATCACATCGCCCAGTTTTCCTGTAATGATAAGTTTTCCTTTCCCAGGAAGCACTGTTACTTCGATAGAAAGAAGTTCACCTCCTACCTCGGTCCAGGCCAACCCCGTAGTAATACCCACTTCATCTTTTTCTTCCTTCATTCCAAAACGGAATTTGGGTATCCCCAAAAATTTTGCAATGGCACGAGCAGAAACCGTTACCTTTTTAAAGGCATCTCCTTTTTCTGCTACTTCTTTGGCTACCTTGCGGCAAACAGCAGCAATTTCACGTTCTAAGTTTCTAACCCCAGCTTCTCGCGTGTAACGCCTAATGATCATACGAATAGAAGCTTCAGTTAACAAAATATGATTGTCATTGAGGCCATTGGCTGTCATTTCTTTTTTAATGAGATATTTTTTGGCAATAGCTAGTTTTTCATACTCGGTATAACCAGGAATACGAATAATCTCCATGCGGTCTTGGAGAGGCATGGGAATAGACTGCAACGTGTTGGCTGTGGTGATAAACAAAATATCAGAAAGATCATAATCCATATCCAGATAGTGATCATTAAAAGTATTATTTTGTTCAGGATCTAATACCTCTAACAAAGCACTGGAAGGATCACCCCTAAAATCCATGCTCATTTTGTCGATTTCATCCAACAAAAAAACAGGATTACTTGAGCCTGCTTTTTTGAGGGATTGGATGATTTTTCCAGGAAGCGCTCCAATGTAAGTTCTGCGATGACCACGAATTTCGGCTTCATCGCGCACACCACCAAGAGAAAGACGTACAAATTTGCGATTGGTAGCTCTGGCAATGGATTTGCCAAGCGAAGTTTTTCCAACTCCTGGAGGACCAACAAAACATAAAATAGGGCCCTTCATTTTACCCACCAATTTATGGACAGAAAGATATTCGATGATGCGTTCTTTAGCTTTTTCTAAACCATAATGGTCTTCTTCCAAAATGCGATCGGCTTCTTTGATGGAATGGTTTTCTTCGGTGTGATCACTCCAAGGAAGAGAAAGTACCCAGTCGATGTAATTTCTAACAACGGTTGCTTCTGCCGACATGGGTGACATCATTTTGAGTTTCTTAATTTCTTTTTTCACCTTGTCTTGAGCTTCCTCAGACATTTGTTTCTTTTTTAATTTGTCTTCAAGTTCTTGGATTTCACTTTTAAATTCGTCGCGCTCGCCTAATTCTTTCTGAATGGCTTGCATTTGTTCGTTTAAGTAGTACTCCTTCTGAGTTTTTTCCATCTGCTTTTTGACGCGTGTCCGTATTTTCTTTTCTACTTGAAGAATTTCAATTTCGCCCTGCATGAGGGAATAAAGTTTTTCAAGACGCTCTTTGGGGGATTCAATTTCCAGGATTTTTTGTTTATCTGGAAGTTTTAAATGTAAATGAGCCACAATGGTATCTGCTAAACGAGCAGGATCATCAATGACAGAAACCGAGGCCAGCATTTCAGGAGGAATCCTTTTGTTAAGTTTCACATAAGTTTCAAATGTGGTTTTAATAGAACGCATCAAGGCTTCAACCTCGATATTCATAGAACGATCTTCAACAATTTCTTCAGCCTCCACCAAAAAAGAATGTTCAAATGAAAGGTAATTTAAAATTCTAGCGCGTTTTTTTCCTTCTACCAAAACTTTTACCGTACCATCTGGAAGCCTTAACAGTTGAATAATGGTACCCAAAGTGCCCATTTTGTAAATATCATCTGGCTTTGGATCATTTGTTTTGGCGTTGATTTGGGAAACCAAAAGAACATCTTTTTCGTTGTTCATGGCCTCTTCCAGCGCATTGATGGATTTTTCACGTCCTACAAACAAAGGAACCACCATGTGAGGAAAAATAATAATATCTCTTAAAGGAAGAAGAGGAACTTGTTTTACAATTTTAGGTACGGGAACTTGTGAATGCTCGTCCATTAAACACCTCGAATTCTTATCTTAATAGTAAACTGTGTAGTGTTCTTGTCAAGGTAAATAGAGGATAATTTATGCAGATTCTGCTCGCTTTTGATAAACAATAATGGGAGCAGTTTTTTTGAGCACGCACTCATCGCTGATGATAATTTCTTCTACATTATCCTGTGAAGGAATCTCATACATAATATCGAGCATCACGTTTTCAAGGATAGAGCGTAAACCCCGTGCACCCGATTTTTTCTTTAAAGCCTCTTTTGCTACAGCTTCTAAGGCTGGCCCAGTAAAGGCTAGTTTTACTTTTTCGAAATCAAACAGTTTTTGATATTGTTTTGTAATGGCATTTTTTGGTTTAATTAAAATATCGATTAAGGCTTTTTCATCTAATTCACTGAGAGTGGCAATCACAGGAAGGCGTCCTACAAATTCTGGAATTAAACCAAACTTGAGTAAATCTTCTGTTTGCACATCACGTAAAATCTCGCCAATTTTTTTCTCATGACGGTTTTTAATGTCAGCTCCAAAACCCATGGTTTTTTGATTTAAACGTTTTTCGATAATATTTTCTAAGTCGCAAAAAGCACCACCACAAATAAACAGAATATTGCTGGTATCAACCTGGATAAAATCTTGTTGTGGATGTTTTCTTCCACCCTTGGGAGGGACATTGGCAACGGTGCCCTCGATAATTTTAAGCAAGGCCTGTTGTACGCCTTCACCTGACACATCACGGGTGATGGATGGATTTTCAGATTTACGTGAAATTTTATCGATTTCGTCGATATAAACTATGCCTCTTTCAGCTTTAGCTTTGTCGAAATCAGCAGCTTGCAAGAGATTTAAAATAATATTTTCGACATCTTCACCTACATAGCCCGCTTCTGTAAGTGTTGTTGCATCTACAATAGTGAATGGAACATTAAGAATGCGGGCAAGTGTTTGGGCCAAAAGAGTTTTGCCTGAGCCCGTTGGACCAATGAGAAGGATATTGGATTTTTGTAATTCAACTTCAGGAGTTCCACCAATGCTCCTTACCTCGATGCGTTTGTAGTGATTATGTACAGCAACAGAAAGAACTTTTTTTGCATGTTCTTGTCCAACCACATATTCATCCAAAATGGTTTTAATTTCTTTGGGTTTAGGGATAGAAGATTTTGCTTTAAGACGTTCTTGCTTTAAAGTTTCTTCAGCAATGATGTCATTGCAAAGATCAATACACTCATCACAAATATAAACCGTTGGCCCAGCAATGAGTTTTTTAACTTCCCTTTGCGATTTACCACAAAAGGAACAAGAAAGATTCATTTGATCATTGTAACTTTTAGCCAAGGTAACCTCGCTTCACTTGCCTACCCCTAGGAGATCTTAGCGTTTCAAGGGTGTGGCCTATTTCGACTTTTTGTCTTTGACGCGGTATTCCACTACTTCATCTATTATTCCATATTCTTTGGCTTCTGGTCCAGACATAAAATAGTCGCGCTCGGTATCGTTTTGGATTTTTTTGGTTAGTTGTTTGGTGTGTTTAACTAAAATTTGATTTAATTCTTCTTTAAGACGTAAAATTTCACGTGCCTGAATGTCAATATCGGTGGCCTGGCCCTGAACTCCACCCATAGGCTGGTGGATCATGATACGTGCATGAGGCAAGCAATAGCGCTTTCCTATGGCTCCAGCGGCCAAAAGCAAAGCCCCCATGCTAGCTGCTTGACCTAGACAAAAGGTAGCTACATCGGGCCGGATATACTGCATTGTGTCATAAATAGCCAAACCAGCTGTTACTGATCCGCCTGGAGAATGAATGTACATAAAAATATCTTTTTCTGGATCGTCTGATTCTAAAAAGAGCAGTTGGGCAATAATGAGGTTAGCTAGATTATCGTCTATCCCGGTGCCAATAAAAATGATGCGGTCTTTTAAAAGCCTGGAATAAATATCGTAGGCCCGCTCTCCCCGGTGCGTGTTTTCGATAACCATCGGAATTAAATTAGAATGAGGTGCAATTATTTTTGTCATGATGTTTTTTTTAAGTTTGGAGTTATTCCTTGAGTGTAGCGTTGTCGACTACAAAATCAAGAGTTTTCTCCATAGTGAGTTGAGCATACAACTGAGGGATGAGTTGATTTTGTGAATAATATTGTTTGATGGTATTTACCGGCTGTCTGTAAAGACGTGATAAATACTGAAAACGAGCCTCCACTTCTTGCGGGGCCACTTTAATAGATTCTTTTTCTGCAATGGTTTGCAAAATGAATTGACTGCAAATATCTTTTTCGGCTTGTTCCTTACTTTTCTTGTTTTGATCTATTTCCATTTTTAAAAGTCCTTCTGGTACTTCTACTTTAATTTGTTTCATTAAAAATTCCATGGCTTCTTTGGCATATTCTTGGCGAGCTGTAGTTTCTTTTTGTTTTATGAGGTGATCCGAAATTTCTTTTTTAAGCGCCTCTAAAGTTTCTTTTCCCATATCTTTAGCTAATTCGTCATCAAGAGGAGGCAATTCTTTTTGATGAACATCTTTAACTGCTACATTAAACTGAGCTTTTTCCCCTTTGAGTTCGGGTTGAAAATAATCTTCGGGGAAAAGCACATCAATGGTTTTAGAATCGCCTTTTTTGGAACCTTTAAGGCCACTTTCGAAATCTTTCAAAAATTGTCCTTTACCATATTCTAACAGCACACCTTTCCCAGCACCGCCCTTAAAGGGTTTGCCGTCGATGGTGCCATCAAAATCGATGGTGGCAACAAGTCCATCTCCCAGAGTTGTCATCTCGGGTGCTGGTTTGAGAATGGCTTTAGAATCTTGGAGGCGTATTAATTCCTTAGTTATTTCTTTTTCATCAATGATAATTTTCTTTTTGTTGATTTGCACCTTTTTGTAATCAGGAATTTCAATTGCTGGTTTTACTTCAATTTCTACATGGTAGGTGTAAGCTTTATTTTTTTCAAGAGGGGCAAGATCGAGTTTAGGACGCAGGAGTGGAGTAATCTTATTTTCTTTAAAAGCCTCTGGAAGATAATGATCAACTAAATGATTTAAACTTTCAAGGTGAATGTCATGTCCGTAATATTGTTCTAAAACCTGAGGGGGAATTTTCCCTTTTCTAAAACCTTTGATAGTTGCTTTTTGTCCTATACGTTTGATGGCATGATTAAAAGCATGATTAACTTCTTCTTTAGTGTTATCGATGGTAAGTTTTTTTTTGGTAGCACTCAAGTTTTTTACATTTACTTTCATGATTTCTCCTTCCAATGATCAAATAGCTCGCCGTATAAACTTTGACAAGGGCCATCTCTTCATTCTAGTATAAACAAAATATGTCTTACAACCTTGTTTTAATTTTAGGGGGATTGCTAGTTCTTCAAGTTGTCTTTTTTTTAGTTTTTTGGTTTCAACTGCGTTCAAAAAAACCAGAAAATGAAGCCCAACATTTTTTGGTTTTGGGGCAAAGATTTGATGCCCTGATGCAATCTGTGAATTCTCAACTTTTCCAATTTGCTAAAACTGTTGATGATCGTCTTAATGCCTCTTCCCAGGTTTCAGCAGAGGCTGGTCGTCAATTTAATGAGCGTTTAGATAATGCCGGACGTTTTTGGGGTGAACTCCAAAAAGATCTTAACTTTCGTTTAGGACAATTGGGAGAGGCCAATGAAAAAATATTTGCTGTAGGCAAAGATTTAGTGGCCCTGGAACAAATTTTGCGTCATCCCAAAATGCGAGGTGGTTTTGGAGAGCATCTTTTGGAACTTCTCATTTCTGAAATGCTTCCCAGAGATTGTTTTGAACTTCAATATACCTTTAAAACTAACGATAAAGTAGATGCTGTGATTAAATTAGGAGAACAACTGATTTGTATTGATAGTAAATTTCCCCTCGAAAATTTTAGAAGAATGATGGAAGCCACTGGAGAAAAAAATAAATCTTTAGCCAAAAAAACTTTTGTGGGTGATGTTAAAAAGCATATTGATAGCATTGCTAAAAAATATATTTTACCAGAAGAAAACACTCTCGATTTTGCTTTTATGTATATTCCAGCTGAAAATGTTTATTACGAAGTGATTGTGAGAGATGACCAAGCTTTAGAAGCCACGTCGCTTCACTTGTATGCGCTGTCTAAAAGAGTGATTCCTGTTTCACCCAATAGTTTTTATGCTTACTTGGGAGCTTTAATGATTGCTTTAAAAGGTCAGAAGGTACAAAAAGATTTTCTTCACATGGCTACTTTTCTTCGTCAAATGGTAACTGATCTTGAAAAATTTAGAGGTGAGTTTGAAAAAATGGGGTTTCATTTAGGAAATTTGTCATCTAGTTACCAAACGGCTGAGAAGCGCTTGGCACGTGTTGAAGATAGGCTAGATCGCATAGGAGAAGATCAAGGTCTTATTTTGCAGTCAGACACAACTGAATCAAACTTGATTAATATTCCAAAACATTGAGGTGTCAATGGTTAACGATGAAGCAAAATCTGTTTTTTATGTTTATGCTGTTTCTGATGCTACGGGTTGGTTAGCCCATAACTTGGCTAAAGCAGCAGTCATGCAGTTTGAAGAAATTTCAGTAAAAATTGTACGTAAAAGCCGAGTGTCTACTCCTGATTTAATTCGCTCTTTAATTTCTGAAGCGGGAGGTAAACAAGCTGTTATTTTATTTACCATGGTTTCTAATGAATTAAGGCAGGTTGTACTTGATGAAGCTAAAAAAGCAGGAGTGGTAGCTATGGATGTAATGGGACCTGCTCTTGATATGCTTGCCCATTATTTTCATAAACTGCCTAGTGCCGAACCAGGGCTTCAATACAAATCAGCTAGAGATTACTTTACTCGCACTGAAGCCATTGAGTTTACCGTGCGTCATGATGAAGGGTTGGGCCTGGAAACCTTAAACCAGGCCGATATTATTCTTCTTGGAGTTTCTCGCACCTCTAAAACTCCTCTTTCTATTTATTTAGCTTATCAGGGGTACCGTTGTGCTAATGTGCCTGTGATGAGTGGAATTCCCGTTCCCCAAAAATTAGCAGAGGTTGATCGAAGAAAAATTGTAGGGCTTACCATTGCCGAGGAAAAATTAATTGCTTTTCGCAGTACACGTCTTAAAAAAATGGGACGGCCCGCATCAGAGGATTATGCCCAAAAAGAATATGTGGGTAACGAATTAAAATTTGCACATGATTTATTTCAAACATTGGGTGTGCGTGTAGTGGATGTAACGGGTAAATCCATCGAAGAAATTGCTAGCGAAATTATTAACGATTCTTATTTCATGCCTTAATTGGCACGGTTGATAATACCAAGCTGAATAGTTCCATTGATAAACCCCGTGTGGGTAATAATATTACTATTGGTGGGATGAAAGGTTGGAGTTAATCCCTTGCGTAGAGGAGATACTAGGTTAGTATTTAGATCAAGGAGATAAAGGTAATTATCATCCCAGCTTGCTATTCGTGCATTGGTATCATCTGTGTCATCTCCATTTAAATCATCATTGTTTACATCAACCTCCATCACCACAAGATTAGCTGTTTCGGAAACATGAAATTTATTAATCATCTTATTTGGCACACGTGTTACTAAGGTTTGGCTGGCCATAGTATAAACGCATAATTCAGCAAGCCCTTGGTTGTTTTCACAGCGAAAAATAAGGTTGTCGGTAGCTAAATGATGAACTAAATTACCCATTCTGTTTGATGAAGTAGCCCAAGTAGCAACAGTGGGTGTAAGAATAGAGGCATTACCTGATAATGAAGACAGAATATAATGTTGCAAGGCTGATGTACCATCTTTGTAATTTTTAATCACGGCCATATGAAGTTCATCGCCTAAAAATACTGGTTCAAGAGTGTTGATGTTATTGGTTTCACCTGCTGGGATAATCCCGTTTTTTTGACCTGTTCCAATTTTTGAGATGCCAACCATCATGACAGAAGTTTGTGGGCTAGAAGGGTCTTGATAGTGAGCAACCATTCGGTATTGACCATCTAATGAAATATCTACGTTTTGTCGATTTGGAAATGTTTCGCTGTCACTCACCGTTGTATTAAAATCATCATCAATTGATATGATGGTATCGATTTTTTCATGAATGCCGATTGTTTCATCGACTTGAGGAAAATAATGCAGAAATTTTACAATAAACTCATCCAGCTCTTCTATCACTTCCAAAGTTCCACCCGATAAAGATTGGCGTCCTAAGAAGGGTGTATTTTCTGAAAGCTTTGTCAGTGGAATTACAAAGTCGACTCCATTGTTACTAAGGGAATTTACGATGGTATAAGCTAAGCTTGAATCACTGATGTCCGCGCTGATATTAGAAGTAAATACATGAAGCACCACTCCTGCCTCTGCATCATTTTCCACTAAAAAGAGAATTGGTTCGCTTCCCGTTTCACAGGCTCCATCAGTACATACTACTAAAGCACCCGCGCTGCCAATGCTGGTAATAGAGAATTGGAAAGATCCACCAGCAGTTGTTGTAGTTGTTTGAGTTACAGCACCGTCTTCCACTAACGCAACAGTTGCCCCGGAGGTAGCATCAATGGTTTCGCCAGCCAGAGTCACATTTGTTGTTGCCATTAAACTTTCTATCGTGAGTGTTGAATTGATTGAAGAGCTTCCACTAATGTGCAAGGAAGAAGGTTCCACACCATTTTGACCCTTAGCCAAGGGGATGGGAATATCAACCGGGTAGCTACTATCTAAGGCGGTAGAGGAGGTACTATCTCCACTATCTCCACTCACATTGCCACCTAAATTAAATGAGGAACAAGAAGCTGATTCAACAATAGAAGTGCCTGATCCAAAGGCCTGTGATAAAAATCCTGAAAGTAGAAAAGGGAGCAACATCCCCATGAGCATGATTAAACGTTTGGACAGCATCCTTTCATGAGAATGCAAAAAATATGCCTCATATCAAATGAGAATAAACATCTAAATAATTGATATTGGATATGATTTTTTTATAAAAAACAGAGTGTCCAAATTAAAGACGTCAAAATAAATACTGATGCACCTTTTAAGCACACCTTATTACCTTTTCTTTTTAACCCAATGTTTGATTTGTTTTTGTTGTGTACGGGATAAAGCCAAGCTTTGGGATTCAACATTTTTGGTAATGGTGGATCCTGCTCCAATAAAAGCACCCGCGCCAATGGTGACAGGGGCTACAAATTGCGTGCTACTTCCTACAAAGACATCATCTTTTAAAATGGTTTGATATTTTTTAATTCCATCATAGTTACAAGTAATAGTTCCGGCTCCAATGTTAACGCGTTTTCCAATAAAAGCATCACCAATATAACTTAAGTGATTAATTTTCGAATTACGATCAACGATGCTTTTTTTAATTTCCACAAAATTTCCTACCTTTACATGGGCTCCTAGTTTTGTTTGTGGTCTTAAATGAGCAAAGGGGCCAATGATGGTTTGAGAACCGATAGAGGCATTGGTTACATAACTAAATGCTTTGATATGCACTCCTTCTTCAATTTGGGAATTATGGATTTGGCAACCCTGCTCAATGATGCAATTTTTTCCGATGTGATTTCCCTGCCCTAAAAAACAGGGGCCGTAAATTTTGGTGCCAGGTGCAATGGTTACATTATTTTCGATGACCACAGATTCTGGATGGATAAAACTAACACCTTCTTCCATTTTTTTTGTAATCTCTCTTGAAAAAAAGAGTTGGTTGGCTTTTGCTAATTCTTGTTGGGTATTAATTCCAATGGCTTCTGTTTCATGAATAGGAATGGCAACCACATCAAGGTTTTTGTGAGTTGCAGCCTGAACTAAATCGGTTAAGTAATATTCTTTTTGTTTATTTTTTGTTTTTACCCCTTTGATATTATTTTTTAAGAAAGATAGATTTGCCGAATACACCCCAGCATTAATTTCATGGGTTTGGAGTTGGAAGGGAGTGGCATCTTTAGCTTCAACAATTTGTGAAACCAACCCGCCCGTATGGCGCATGACACGTCCAAGCCCGGCAGGATTATGAAAAAGAGAAGAAAGAAAACCAAAAGGAGAAGCAAGTCTTTTTCTTTCCAGAAATAATTGACCAATGCTTTCTTTCTTAATTAAAGGGGTGTCACCATTTAAGATCAAAATATCCCCCTGAGTCTTTTTTATTTTTTTTAAGGCCATCATCACGGCATGAGCTGTTCCCAATGGTTTTTTTTGTTCTACCAAAGTTGTTTTGACTGAAATATTTTTTGGGAGAGTTAGTTTTTTAAGGAAAGGGCTAATGACGACATAAGCTTCTTTTATTTTTAATTCTTGGCAAAGCCTCAATGGATGCCAAATCAAAGGAATGCCACCTACTTCGTGGAGCACCTTAGGTTTGGTGCTTTTCATCCTTTTGCCGATTCCAGCAGCGAGTATGATTGCAATGGTGTTTTTCGTAAAGTTCCTCGTTTTTTTATTTGGGCCATGGTAGAGGGGATCACATGAAATGTAAATTGGAAATTGGTTTTTTATTATTTCTTATTTCCTGCCAAGCTACTTTAAAGGATTCGCTTAAACCTCCCGCCCAGTGTGATACTTGGAAAATAGAAAATTTAGCCTATGCTTCTCAAAAGGCTTCAGAAGACTCGATGAATGAACCCATCCCTCAGAAAAAAATGGAATATGCCAAAAAAGGAATTTTATGGGCCAACAGGTGCATTCATTCTTTTCCAGATTCTGCAGCTTGTTATTATTATCGAGCTGTTAACACAGGTCTTTATTACAAAGTAAAAGGTTTGGGCTACCAAGGTGGATTAAAAGAAATTATCGCCGATTGTGAAAAGTCTGTAAGCCTTGACCCTCGCTTTGAAGCGGGGGGAGCTTATCGTGTTTTGGGAAATATTTATCTTAAAGTTCCTTCCTTTGCACTTTCTAAAAATAGCATTGTAAAAGATAGTGAACGTGCCAAACATTATGCTAGAGCAGCTTTGGATGTTGATTCGTTTGATCTGGAAAATAGGCTTTTGTGGGCCCAAGTTCTTTTAGAAGAAGGAAAGTATGAGGAAGCCAAAACCTATTTTAAATCTCTTCAAGAAGATTATGCAAAAATTGTAAATCTCACGTCCCATCAGAAAGAAAATAGCGAACAAATCCAAGAGGGTCTTAAAAGGTCGGAAAAACGGAGTTGACAAACAAGAGGGCATTCCATAGCGAAGAGAAAGAGGGAGGTATTTATGGCCAGTGTTAATAAGGTAATTTTGATTGGAAACTTAGGAGGGGATCCTGAAATTCGCTATACTCAAGGCGGACAAGCTGTAGGAACCCTCACTCTTGCAACAAACGAGAAATGGACGAATAAATCGGGCCAACCTGAAGAACGCACTGAGTGGCATCGAGTGGTGGTATGGGGCAAGTTGGCTGAACTTTGCCGTGAATATCTCTACAAGGGACGCCCTGTTTATGTGGAAGGCCGTTTGCAAACCCGTAAATGGGAAAAAGATGGTCAGCCTCGATACACCACTGAAATTGTGGCGCAAACAGTACAATTTTTAGGTTCGGGAGGAGAGAGGGGTGCTACTAAACCACAAGAAACCAGCTTTGTACCAGCAGGTGGTGCTGTTGCTGCTGCTGCTGCTTCTGCAGAGGATGGGCCTCCCTCATTTAATACCGCTGAGGATGATATTCCATTTTAAATTATTTTGTAAATCCCATCCGCACATAGGTTGAAAAATCAACTGAGGGACCATTTGAAATGGGATCTTCTGAAAAAGTAACTTCATAGAAAAAAGAATGGAAGCCCTTTTTTAAGGGTACATCCCCTTTAATTCCAATATTTAAATCAAGAGCTGTTTTTGTAAGTTCGGGTACGCTTGTGTCTCTAAAAGGAGAAGTTTGCCCGTTAATTTGAGCAATCAGGGAAATACGATTAGAAAAATTAAATTCAACAGCCTGGCCATACAACATAGCTCCATGACGAGTTACATCTTGCAAATCAGGAGGAGTGCCAAAGGCAGCTACTCCAAGCTGGGTATAGAAATGCCAGCGGCTCAAACTTTTTTCTGCAAGAATAGAAAAAGCAACATCCACCTTATTGTTGCCTGTTCCTTTTTCAGCCTGGCCCGTTGGAAGTTTTAATGAAGTTTTAACTCCAATAGCGGGCCTTACTTTTGTTTCATCAAAGATTTTAAATTTGTCCCATAAAATAAAATCACTTAAGCCCAAACCGAGGGAATTTACTTGGTAGATGGTAGCCCCATTTCTTGTGACGCGGTACGAATAACGCCCATTATCAACGGTGCTTCTTCCTCCATCCGGAAGACCAAGAGCATCATGGTAGCCCCCAACAAAGGCATCTAGAAATCCACCAGAAAAATTAAGAAAGGGGATTTCGATTCCCGCTTCCAGATGATTGTTAATGCCGTAGGAAAATTGCAGGGCGGAACGAACCAGTTCCATATCAAGGTCAATACCCACACCACTAGTTACCAGATTACGTTCGAACAGATTTGAAAAGGTGGTATCGACAGAAAATTGATACTTCCCTTTTTCTAAACTGGTAACACGATCTAGCGGTTGATTAATCATGGTGAGAAAAAGGGGGTTTTGATTTCTGGCTTGAAAGGGCCCTCTGGGTTCTTTGTTTTGAACGTGTTTAATGGAGGCCTGGGAAGGGGCGATAAAAAAACAGGTTAAAAAAAAGGCAAGAGCCGTGTTTTTAATGAACATTAACAGCAATTTATATTATTTTTTTACTTGCTACAACTTTTGTTTTATCCAAAAATCACGAAAAGCTTTTAGGCGAGGGAGACTTTCACGATCTTTAACTCGATTGGATTTTTCTTTGCTTCGAATAATGTCATCTATATGACAAACAAAAAATCCAGATATCTCAATGTGTCTGGACCATGCTTTTTGAAAGCTATCAATTCCATCAGGAGCAAAAATTAAATCAAGATCAAAGGGCCCATTTCTTAATTGAATAAAATCCTTTCCTCTAATAATTTCTTGTTCTACGATTTTATTAAGTTTGAAGCCGATTTTTTTAAGTGCCTTTACAAGGGCCTTTCCATTTTCGGCAGTTTTTTCGATAAAAACATCCGCATCTTGAGTTGTATCCGGATACCCTAAAATAATGGCGCCAGATTTGCCCAAAAATAAGTAGCGTACATGATATTTCTTAAAGGTATCCCTAACCTTTTCTGCTTGTTTGAATTCAAAGTTTTTGGCCATAGCCTAGCCACGAAGGAAGGTTTTTTTTGCACCATTTACGGTAGTCATCGAGCGTGTTGAAAACACGATAAGGAGCATCATCGAGTACTGGTTTGTAGGTATGAATGAAACTATAATTCCAGCGCTTTCTTAAGGGGCGCCTTAAGGAAGCTTGAAAATCATTCAACCACTCCTTTTTTTGATTTTGATGTCTCAATATTCTTATCCTAATAAAATTAATCAATAAAAACAACCAATAAACTTGACTATGTCCGAGATCTTTTACTTAATTCTCGTGAGGAACAAATTTACTGGCTTTTGGAAGGTTGCACCAGCTCGTACATTATTTTCAATCCCAAGGAGGTGATTTTAAGGCAACAACTGCCCAAACTTAGCCCAACTCATGGAATAAATGGACTGTTTCCCAGGTGATTTTATTTTTTTGTAAAGATTTGTTTTTTTTGTGACGACGATGCAGGGAACTTTAAGTTCGTCGACAAAGCGGTAAACAGCACGTGAAATATCCGGAGCGCCCTCCTTTGCTTCCACCAATAACCAGGGCTGACCATTCTTACAGATTAAAAAATCAACCTCGGCCCCATCGTGTGTACGCACAAAATGGAGGGTCATTTTTTCACCAAAACGGTCTGTGTACAAGGTAGTGGCGCGCAAAAGAGAAGCGGCGATGTAGTTTTCAAACAAATTGTTAGTGCTGGCCCCCCAATCCATAAAGTACCATTTTTTATCCTGTTTGTAAGCCCGCCTAATTTTTTTAGAGTAGGGAGGAACTGAAAAAACAAGTTGGAGCTTTTCCAGCATTTCCAACCACCGGCGGATACTGCCATGGGTTGTTTCTAAATCTGTGGCCAGATTGCGGTAGCTGATTAATTGCCCTGCACAGGGATGGAGTATTTCTAAAAGGGTTTCAACCTTGTCGATTTCTGTAATGCGTGAAAGGTCTCGCAGATCTTCAGTTAAAATTAAATCATGATGCAGGATGGACCAGCGCCTCCAAAATGATTCTGAACCTGAAAAAAAAGGTTCAGGAAATCCCCCCAACGCTAGAAGCTCTGGCATTGCAGTGGCGTCATGTAAGTCGCTAGCCGCCTGGATAAGCTGAGAAGGGTCTTTGGGAAGATGAAAATTTGTTTTGTGAAAATCAGGAAGATTGAGAGGAAAAAGATGAGTGTGAAAATAACGGCCAACCAGGGAATCACCACTTTTTTTGAAAGTTTCAAGTTTTGCACTTCCTGTAATAACAAAATGGTAACGGTCTTTTTGCGAATCATAAATTCCCTTAAGGATATCTTTCCACCGAGGGCGTTTGTGAATTTCGTCAAAACAAATCCACTTTGATTGTGAATTGGTAAAGAACTCGGGGTCTTTTTGATAATCAAGGCGAATTTTTCGGTTATCCCAGTTGAAATAAGATTCTTTTGAAGGGCAAAGAGTGGAAGTAACCAGAGTTGTTTTACCAACCTGCCTAGGGCCGGAAAGAAAAAGCATGCGCTTTTGAAGCCAGGAGGGGGAATTCCAGTAGTTTTGAATGGTGTGGAAGATATTTTTTGGATCCATAGTAACCCATTTTACGCGTAAAATGGGTTATGTCAAGACCAAAATTATATGCAACTTTCTGTGTTTTCTTTCGATTAAAAAATTTTAAATACATATGTGGTCATTTTACGCGGCAATTTGAACATGTGTAAAATAGAGCTCTAAGTTCTATTTTACAAGTTTTTAATGCCCTAAACTTTCCAAATAACGTTCCGCATCGATGGCGGCCATGCAGCCAGAACCCGCTGCTGTAACGGCTTGGCGGTAATAATGATCTTGCACGTCACCACAAGCAAAAATCCCAGGAACGTTAGTGAGGCTCGATTTATCTTTGGTGATGATATAATCGTTTTTCATTTCCAATTTATCTTTAAAAAGTTGCGTATTGGGTTGATGTCCAATGGCTACAAATAAGCCTCCACAATCTAAAGTAGAAGACTGCCCCGTTTTTAAATTCTTAATTTTAACTCCTATCACTTGATTTTCGCCCAACACATCTTCTACCACCGAATCCCATACAAATTTAATTTTTGGATTTTTAAGGGCGCGATCTCGCATAATTTTAGAAGCTTTTAAGGTATCTCTTCGATGAATTACAGCAACCTCGGTTGCAAAGCGGGTGAGAAAATTAGCTTCTTCCATGGCTGTATCTCCCCCGCCTACCAGGGCCAGTTTTTCACCACGGAAAAAAGCACCATCACAAGTGGCACAGGCAGAAACCCCACGACCCATAAGCCGCATTTCGTTAGGGAGGTTTAAAAGTTTAGCTTGTGCCCCTGTAGCAATAATAACGGTTTTAGCTTGCCACACATCTTTTCCTACAAAAACCTCAAAAGGAGATTTTGAAAAATCAACATGAGTTACATCTTTAGAAATAATCTCAGTTCCAAAACGGGCTGCTTGGGCCCTCCAAAGCCCCATAAGCTCTGGGCCCATAACGCCCTTAGGAAATCCCGGATAGTTTTCAACATCTGTTGTAATCATCAGTTGACCACCCGATTGGTAACCTTCAATTAACACTGGTTTTAAATTAGCGCGGGCTGCATAAATAGCTGCTGTTAACCCTGCTGGGCCCGAACCAATAATAATCACATTGTGAATCATAAAACCTCCGAAGAATTTCTTAATTAACTAGATTGAACGAATTTTGCAAAGAAAAACGGGTCCTGCAATCTTATCCCCTCCCCCTTGAGGGGGAGGGTTAGGGAGAGGGGGAAAATTTTGAATTACCCCTCACCCTGCACCCTCTCCCCCAAGGGGAGAGGGGAATATTTTTCATTCAGGTTTGTTAACCTCCATTTTTCTTTGAAATGACTTGTAAGTTCTTATTCTGATTAGAAAAAATTTGCGTGGGTAGTTAAAATAATGTAGAATCCAAAAGATTTTGTAGGCTCATCAATTTTAAAAAAACGTTGGGGTTTAATGCATAAGTTTTTGATTCGAACACTGGCTCTTGGAGGACTTTTTCTAGCCTCCAATTTTGCTCATGCTGCTTTTTATAAACCTTCCACCCAGGTTTATACGGTTAAAACTCCGCATTTCTACATTCACTACGAAAAAAATGCCGCTGATGTTGCTCGTGACTTGATTGAACTTGTTGAACCTGTGCATAACGAGCTTGCAAAAAAATTTAATTGGGTTCCTAAAGAAAGAACCCATGTTGTGCTTGTAGATAAGTCAGATATGGCTAATGGTTTAACCACCGTTCTTCCTGCCGATTACATGCTTTTATTTGTAAGCCCACCCGATGCCGATAGCTCTTTGGATAGTTATAAAAACTATCTCAAACTTTTATTTACCCACGAATACACACACATGCTGCATATTGATCAAAACCATAGATGGGCAAAGCCTCTTCGTTTTTTATTTGGAAAAATTGTGGCTCCCAATGGATTAACTCCAGGATGGATGCGTGAAGGTATTGCTGTATGGGCCGAATCAGATGATACCGATATAGGTCGTAATAATTCAGCCTATGTTGAAATGATTATTCGCAATTCTGTTTTAGAAAATCAATTTCCACAGATTGACGAAATTGATTCAGGAAGGCTTGCCTGGCCTGCTGGTAATGCTTCCTACTATTGGGGAGGAAAATTTTTTGAATACCTGGGAAAAAAATACGGCGAGCCCACCATTCAAAAGTATGCAGAAAAATATTCATCTGGTCTTTGGCTTTTTTCTTTAAATAACAAAGCTAAAAAAATTTATGGCAAAAGTTTTTATCAATTATGGCAAGACTGGAAACTAGAGCTCACCCAAAAATACAGTCAGCTCAAAGCTGATTTAACTTCGAAGGGATTAACTCCTTTTGTTACTGAGTTAAAAGATAAAAGAGATGTTTTTGGAAATTACACACCCCACCCTTTGGGAGTAGGCGCTGCTTATACACGTGTTGGTAATGATGAAGATCCACAATTGATTCTCACCACTAAAATTGGAGCCCCCCCTACAGTTTTAAAGCGCGGAGTTTATGGACAAATGGCTTTTAGTCGTGATGGAGGCAAGTTGTTGGCTTTTTCTGGAATTTCTTTAGTAGAAAAATATGACACTTATGCTGAAATTTTTGTTTACGATATCGATAAACAAAAACTAAGCCGGGTTTATGATAAAAAAAATCCCAAACTTTCTATGCGGGCAACAGATCCTGACTTTTCTCCATTAGATGGAGGAAATCGTTGGATTGTGATGGTTAAAACCTGGATGGGTACTGATAATCTGTATGTGTATGATTGGAAAAATAAGGTAGGTTATTATTTAACAGATGCCACAAAGTATACGCAATTTTCTAACCCTCGCTTTTCTCCAGATGGAAAATACATTGTAGTGTCGCGCCGCTTGCATGAAAAAAATAGAGACCTGGTTTTGTATACTAAAGATGGGCAGGTGGTTAAGGAAATTACAAACGATTTAGCTTTGGATAATCATCCTATTTGGTCACATGATGGCCAAAATATTTATTATTCTTCTGATAAAAGTGGCATTCCAAATATTTATCGTTATGACGTTGCTAAACAAATTTCTACACAAGTAAGCAATGTTTTAACAGGTGTTTATCAGCCTGCACTTTCTGCAGATGGCAAGATTTTGTATGCAAAATATTACACTAGCCAGGGGCCAGCCATTTACAAGGTAAGCACTTCCCAACTTGAGCCTCGTTATGGTGATGCTAGTTTTGAAATTAACCAATCTTTAGCTTTTTCTGCATCTTTGCCAGATTTACCGAGAGAACCTTCAGTTGATTCTTATTTTTCATCCCTCACTTCAATACCAATAACTTCTTTGCCATTAGCATCAGCAAATTCTTTAACCAATTTTGAATCAGGAACAGTTAATCCAGCGGGAGATGTTGATGATGCCTATGTTCCTTTAAAGCATGTTCCTGTCCAGTCACAACCTTCCAGCTTTGAAATGAAGGATTTAAAAGAAACAACAAGTGGGGGTTACGAAAATGAACTCAAAGATAATCCCGTACCCCAAAGAGGTGTGAATCTTATTCCAGGTTCAAAAAAATATAATGCCTTTCCTCAAGTTTTAATTCCACGCTATATCGTGCCTACTTTTGCAACTTTAGATGATGCTTTTTTGTATGGCGTGTCTGTTGGACGGTTCGATCCCATGTATCGTCATTCTTGGTTTGCAGGAGCCAACTATCGCTCGGATGCTGGTTTTATCGGAGCTGCAGGAAGTTATTCTTACACGCGGTATGCTCCCACGTTTACCATTGGGGGGTCTCGTTATGCGGTGAACTGGGGAGATTTATTTGATGATGGCGTGAGCGAAGACTTTTTTGAGCAACGCCTGCAAGGATACGCGGGTATTTCACTTGCTACAGGTCATCATGCCATAGCCATGAGCTACTTTTTTGAACAAAGAGATAATTTAAGTGATATTCCCAGTGGGTTTTCACTGCCTAACCTGGATTATTATGCAGGTATTCATACGGCATACACATTTAACTTTGCAAAGACTTATCCCAATTCTATTGGTTTAGAAGAAGGCCCTTATTTAAAACTCATGTTTGATGTGACTGATGCTCTTTTGGGTTCGGCCCAGGTAAACGAACAAAAAGTGTTTACAGGAGATTTGCGTTATTATTTGGAAATGCCCTGGTCTAATCATCATGTTTTAGCTTTAAGGGCCGCTGGTGGTTATGTATGGGGAGATGAAGAGTTTAGTGGATCTTTCCGTTTTGGTGGACCTTTTGGAGAAGGAAATCTTGCGGGTTATAGTGCCAGACTTTTTCCTTTGCGGGGGCTTCCTGGAGTTACTTATTCGGGCGATCGAGTCATGCTTTTTTCTGGCGAATATCGTTTGCCCCTTGTTACTGTAGATGGAGGTATTGGAACGTGGCCCATTTTTTTACGGCATCTTCACATGGCTTTTTTTGGTGATTATGGGGATTCGTGGGCTAGAAATGCAAAGGTGGGAGGAAATATTTTTGATAATTTTTTCTTAGGTATTGGAAGTGAATTAAAAGGTGATTTTGTGATTGGCTATGGGCTTCCTGTTACAGCGCGTTTGGGCTATGCCATTATTGTTTTAAATCGTGATCAAATTGTGGGATTAGAAGACAGCCTTTTAGGAACCGATCTTCGCAATGGAACTGTTTATCTTCAGTTTGGCTCGTCGTTTTAATTAGCGTGTCATCCACTCTACAAGACGCTTAGGCGTTACAGGAGCTTGAGATTCTGCTCGGCACGCATACCAACAAACATCACAAGCGATGTCCCCAAATTTGTTGGGAGACCATTCTGTGTAGTGGCAAACGCGTGCAGTTTCGGAGCAAGGTTGAATGTAACCATCGGGAGTCACCGTTACCCAGCGTTGCCCCGCCTTACAACCACCTATTTTTTCGTGTTCAAAAAAAATAGGGACATGATCAAAAAAATATTCGGATGAAAGAATATTTTTTTGTGTGCGGCGTAATTCTTTTAATTCTTCAATCACATCTTTTAACTTTTGTTGATCATTCTCACCAATCACTTCGCTATCGTTGTCTGCTTTGTTGGAAGAATAAGCACTAAACGAAACTTTAACACCCATCTGATGGGCGTGCTTGGCAAGGGCAACAACCTGATCCAAATTAGAATCCATGATGATGGTGTTAAACACCACATTGTCGAAAACTTCTTTTTTAATCTGGGGCACCAGAGTCATAATGTGATTAACCAAATCAGGAACGCCGCGCACTTTGTTGTGACGTTCATCTAAATAATCAAGTGAAATGGTTAATTGATCGAGTCCATTTTCTCGTAATTTTTTTGCCTTATCTAACGTAAGAAGCCCCGCGTTGGTGATGATATTTGTATAAATGGTATGGGGCTTTACCTGGGCTACAATATCAAAAATGTCAGTGCGTAAAAGAGGCTCACCTCCATTAATAGAAACTACAATGGGTTTTATTTTAGAAATTACAGGGCCATAATCTCTTAACCTTGGTCCTGCTTCCATTTTCCAACAAACACAAAAATGACAAGTGGCGTTGCAACTTTTAATAACCTCCATATTAACTAACACAGGTCTGTTATTAATTAAAATATCAGCATAACGAGTTGTGCCTGTGATAAAACGTTTGAACGTGTTGTCTAGTAGGGTTGGCATGGGGTGTAGGGGTTGTTAAATGTTATGTTTGGGAATAACAGATCCAGAGCGGAAAAGCCCCATTTTGGTGTTTAATAAAACCATCCAAATCAAGTTGGTTCCAATAAGAATTGCCCAAAGAATAGCTTCAAGTTGATTAAAAAGAGCTAAACAGAAAAAAACAAGAGCAAAAAAATCTCTTTTAATCATGAATTGAATTTTACCAAAGAATTTTTTCACACTACTTTGAGAATCGAGTTTTTTAAAATCGTTTTGGAGTGCAATGAGGCTGCCTGAATTTGTGTTGCGAAGTAAATAAGTAAACATGATTAATAAAGTCATGGCTAAACCAAAAAGAGTGAGGGTTCCTAAAATCACAATGTGTGGATTGCCTCGATTGGCCACACCAAAAACAACACCTATGATAAAAACAATGTAGGTGAGGTTATCCGAGAGAGTATCAAGCCATTGTCCCAATTTAGATTCTGAAAATTTTAATTTTGAAATTTCTCCATCACAACCATCTAAGATGGAAGATAATTTAAATAATAAACCTCCAATTGCAACATTCCAATAGTCTCCCTTAGCAACACAATAACCTGAAAAGAGCCCTATTACCGAAACAAGAGCCGTAATTTGGTTAGCTGAAAGGGGGGTTTTCATCAATAAGCTGCTGACAAAGAGAGAAATAGGGCGATTAATATGGCGTGAGATAAAACCATCGCTGGGTTTGCGACAGGCGTTAAGTAATTGTTTTTGAGCCTCTTTTAAGGCGGGCTTGGTGTCTACATCTTGCCAAAATCCCCCTTCAATATCAAAAGTACCCATTTTCCCCTGATTGGCTAATACTTGAATTCCTTCCGATAGAGAACAATTTTGCTTTTGTTGATAGATGGAACCTAAAGCGTCAAAAAGGGCAGGACTCACCAAAAAAATACCCGTATCAATGGCATTATATTTTTCTATATTTTTTCCAATGGATTGAATTTGGCCTTCATTTGCCAACACTTTGGTGGCATCTTCAATATCAAAAACCTTGCTGGTTTGGTAATCGATGGCTAATTTAGCATCTGCTGCGCCAAGCCCTGCCTTGCCAAATCTTTCGAGGATTTTAAAATCAAAAACATGGTCGGACATCAAAAGGAAAAAGTTTTCTTTAAGAACATCCTTAGCTGCTAGAACTGAAACCCCATTGGACTTTTTCCAATCTTTGTTTTCAATAAATTCGATGGTTACTCCTAAATTGGCTTGGGTTAAGGCAGCTCGGATAGTTTCTTGCATATAACCCACAACAATCACGAAACGGGTTACCCCTGCTTTTTTAGCTGAAAGAATGGTTCGGTGGATCAAGGGCAGTCCACATACCTCTCGAAGAGGTTTAGGTATATCATTCCCTCTCCGCTGAAGACGAGACCCATTTCCAGCAGCTAAAATAAGAGCACATCGAACCATATAGATTTACACGACTACGTTAAAGAAGATGGATTGTCAAATCCATCTATAAAACCCGGTAGATTCTGCGATATCCAGCCAGCCTATTCAAAACAGTACCTTTGTACTGTTTTGAATGTACGGCTGCTGTCAAACCCCTTTACAGAACCTAAAAAGTGTGTAAGCCTTTCATTTCTTTACAACTTTTTAAAAAATAAGGGAAATTTTTGAAAAAAAAACTACCTCAGTTAGTCTCTCTTCTTTTTTTCTTTTTAGGTCTTTATCTTTTATTTGGGCTCATCCATAAGTTTGGCTATGCCTCCCTTAAAATAACCTTTCAACGCCTAGGCTATGAAGTGATTTTTGTCCTTTTTTTCCCACTTACTTGGTTTTGGGCACATACTCGTGGATGGTATAAAATTCTTGAAGAAATTCAAGAACATGTATCATTTTTTACTCTTCTTTTGATTCGATTGGCTGGGGAGGCAGTAAATACCCTTACTCCTATAAGCTGGATGGGTGGGGATCCTGTGAGGGTTTTTATGCTTAAAAACCGCATGCCCACCACTCTTTCAGCGGCGTCTGTTGTACTCGATCGAACTATGCAATCTTTGGCCATCCTTCTTTTACTTTTTTTCAGCCTTTTAGTAGCTACTATCCAACTCCAACTGCCACCCGCTTGGAACATGCTTTTTCCTCTTTTAACTTTGGGCATGGCTCTTCTGATTATGTGGGTGATTCATCGGCAACATCGTGGAATTTTTCTCTTTTTAGCCAAGGGATTGAAAAGAATAGGGGTTAAAAAGCCTTTTTCAGAAGCTTTAGATGAAAAAATTGGTGAAATTGATGAGCGCATTTCTCAGTTTTATCGTCATGATCGTAAACGTTTTTTTACGGTTTTAGGTTATCATTTTTCTGCCAGGCTGATGGGAGTGTTTGAAATTTACATGATTAGCCATTTTTTAGCGATTTCTTTAAGCCTTATTAACTCTCTCTACCTGGCTACCCTCACTGTTTTGGTGAACATGGTTTTCGTTTTTGTTCCTGGGAGTTTAGGGGTTTTAGAAGGAGCTTATGGAGCTCTTTTTCACCTTTTAAATTTAGAACCTGTTGCTGGAGTAGCCTTGCAGTTGGTGAGACGTTTAAGAACCGTTTTCTGGATTTTTGTGGGTTTGATTGTTATAGTACTTTATAAGCACAGGCATCCAGAAAAGGAAATTCCCTTGGAGGTTTTGTGAAAACAAGAACCAACCAATTTTTAAGAATTATTGCTGAAATTTTTCGTCCCCTTTTCTCGTTTTTAGCTAGGCACTATCCAGAAAGTTTTGCTCGCCTTCGTCAAACCTTTGCAAAAGATCTTTACTTTAGTGGCATGATTGCTCGCTTTAACGTGTGGCATGAGTATATTTTTAAGCCTGGTTTTGAACGCGTACGCATTGATTCTGTAGAACTCACTCAACTCAAAGAACTCTCTCAAAAAGCAACCCTGGTTTATGTGATGAAAAACAGGGGACAGCTTGAGTACAGTTTTTTTAATCATTTGTTTTTAAAGGAAGGAATTCCTCTGGCTCGATTTGCCAATGGAGCCAGAACTATTTTTTGGAGACCTCTTTCAGATTTTATCAGGGCCTTAGGTGCAAGGCTTGATTACTATTATCGCAAAGGGCTTTTAGAAGATCCCTTAGACAGTGGTTACATCGAAGAACTTTTGGGTCGTGGAGAAAGTATTCTCATTAATCTTAAAATTTATCATGAGTTTTTATTTGGAGCCTCAGAAGATGAAGTAAAATTTATCACACCTCTTTTAAAAGCTGTTGCTAAGCAAAATAAGCCAGTGCTTTTAGTTCCACTGCAGTTTTTGTACGATCGTCATCCCGAAAAAGCCCATAAAACTCTAATAGATCTTTTCTTTGGTGAAAAATCTAACCCAGGAATGTTTCGAAAACTGGCTTTATTTTTTAAAACCTATCGCAGGCAGGCCACGGTTAAATTAGGTGAGGCCATGGATTTAAAAAAGTTTGTCAGTGATAACCCTCAAGATGATCTCGATCTTTTATCTCATAAGTTACAAACTATTCTTCTCAATCAACTTCGTATTGAAAGAAAAAGTATTACAGGCCCTGTATTAAAACCTCGGCATGAAGTTTTAGATAAAATTTTAAGAGATTCAAAATTTAAAGAAGATCTTAATGCTTTTTGTCAAGAAAGTGGAGTCTCTGCCAAAAAAGCTTTGGAAGATGCAAAGCACTATTTTCATGAAATTGCAGCCGATGTAAATTATAATTATGTGGATGTTTATGTTTGGCTTATTCGTTGGCTTACCCAAAATATTTACGAGGGAATTGATTTAGACGTAGAGGGGCTTGCCAAAGTAAAAGCAGTTGCAGGTAAAAATCCGATTGTGTTGGTGCCATCACATAAAAGCCATATTGATGGTTTGCTTCTTTCTTACATTTTCTACAATTACGATCTCACCATGCCGCATGTGTGTGGTGGCATTAATATGCGTTTTTGGCCCGTGGGTAGGCTTATCAGAAAGGCTGGAGGGTTTTTTATTCGTCGTGAATTTGGAGGAAATAAACTCTATAAATTGGTTTTAAATTATTATTTGAGATACTTGGTTAAAGCAGGCCATTCTATTGAATTTTTTATTGAAGGCACTCGTTCGCGTTCGGGCAAATTATTAAAACCTCGTATGGGAATTCTTTCTATGTTGATGGATGCCTATTTAGCTGGCACCACCAAGGATATTTATTTTGTTCCCATTGCCATCAACTACGAACGTATTATGGAAGCAAAAAGTTATTTAACTGAAATGAAGGGAACTAAAAAAGAAAAAGAAGATGCAAGAGGGTTAATTAAAGCAGGAAAATTTTTTAATAAAAAATACGGGAAAGTTTTTTTGCGTTTTTCGGAACCACTTTCTCTCAAAGAATTTTTTGATCAAAAAAATATTAAGCCCCATGAAAAATCAGTTTCGGAGTTAAGAAAAGAAGTAAGGGATTTTGCCTATCAAATCACCTACCATATTAACCGGGTGGCTGTGGTTACCTCGTCAGCTTTGGCTGCAACAGCTCTATTATCGTACTCTAAGAAGGGAATACCAGAGGATCAAATTTTAAAACGTGTAGAGATCCTGCATCATTATTTGGCACACAAGGGAGTTGATCTTTCTGCATTAGTGCGTCAAAAACAAGAATGGGCCACCAGACAAGCTCTTTCTCGGTTTGCGCGCGAAGGTATTGTTGCTGTGTTCAATGATTTTAAGGAAAAGTTTTATGTTATTTTAGATAATAAAAGACCACTTTTAGATTATCATAAAAATAATTCCGTTCACTTTTTTGTTTCTTTAAGCTGTTTTTGTAAGGTTCTTTTGATGCACAAGGGAGATGCAATAGCTTTAAATTTAATCAAAAATTTTTTTGAAACTTTACGTGTTCTTTTGAGTCATGATTTTACTTTTTCTCAAAGAACCAGCTTAGATGAGCATTTGCAACGTATTGTTGATTTTTTTGGATCAGAAAATTTAATGAGCGTAGAAGGAGATTTGTTAAAAATAAATCATCAAGCTTATACTTCTGGCATACTTGATTTTTTTGGCAGTCTTTTGGATAATTTTTTTGAAACAACCTGGCTTGTTCTTCTTTACTGCAAGCATATTTCTTTTACAGCCATACCTCGTGCTACATTAGAGGCTGCTATTCGTGAGAAGGGTGAGGTCATTTTTATGAAAGGGGACTTAAAGCACGAGGAAGCTCTTACTGCTTGGAATATTCGTAATGCTGTGGATGTAATGATCGATTTGGGACTTATTCGTAAATTAGAAAATAATCTGGTGTCACGTCATTATGATGAAGAAGTAATGCATCGATGGGAAGAAACCCTCCAATCTGTTCTGGGATGGAATGTTTTAAAATCAGTACCAGAATCTATCGTAAAATCGGATTTGCCAATTGAATTAAACAAAATCACGTAAAAAAACAAGGGCTGGGCAAATAGTAATGTTTTGGGGTGACACGTAATGTTTTTTCCCCACAGCGGAAATTTGCCAAGCCTTACATTCGGGGTAACGTGTTTTAAATAACCGAAGCCCCTTGCCAATTTCATCATCATCCCATTTACATTCAACTGCCATCATGGGGACACCATTTTCCAAAACAATAAAATCAACTTCTCGCCCATCGACATCCTTAAAATATCTCAGCTCTATTTCCCTGCCTTGTGTGTCTTCTAAAAAATGAACCCACTTAAGTAAATGGCAGGCCACCAAATTTTCAAAACGAAACGATTCTTTAAGAACCAAACTCCAATCAAAATGGTAATGTTTTTGTTCTTTTTTAACGGCCCTGATTTTTGAACTTCCATACGGAGAAAGCCTGAAAACAGAATAAAGCCTTTCAAAAATAGTGAGCCAATTAGCTATTGTTTTATGGGCCAATTGTAAATCTTCACGGAGAGCATTGATAGAAAGAGGTGAGCCAACAAGATGAGGAAGCCTCAGCATTAACAGTTCTAAATTTCCAAAATCGTTAATTTGTTCCAAGCTTGCTAAATCTTCGTGAATAAAACGCTGTCTGTATTCACGTGACCATCTTTTAGCTTCTACTTTTTTGCCACCCCAGAATGGTTCTGGAAATCCGCCTAAATTGAGAAGTTCCAAAAAATCTTTTTGATGGGTGATTTTTAATTCAGGAACAGAAAGAGGGTGTAACCGCAAGTAATGATACCGTCCTTGGAGTGAATCTCCACCCCTTCTATAAAGATCAAGTCTGGCGCTTCCTGTTACTAATATTTTTCTTTCATTTTTTTTTACATCGTAGAGTCCTTTGAGATAATTTCTCCACCCCCGGTATTTATGGATTTCATCAAAAACCCAAATTGGGGTATCGGGTAATTCTCTTTTTAAAATTAATTCCCGATGATCGGCATTGTCCCAATTGAGGTAGGCTTGGGTTTGATTTGTTTTGATAAATTGCTGGGCGAGTGTGGTTTTTCCGACCTGCCGGGGCCCCCCAATAAAGACCATTTTTTTTTGGAGATCTTTTTTAATTTGGGGGAATAGATATCGAAGATGAGATTTCATTTTTTAAGGGTACGAGTTTTTTTGATAGGTGTCAAATAAAATCACTAGTTTTTTTGACTAGTGGTTAAAAAACTCGATTACCTTTTAGGATAGGGTCGTCAAAAATATGTCTTTTTTTATTTTTAAATCAAAAATTATTTAATATTATCAAATAGTTATAATTTAAATCCATGGCATAAGGCTTGCATTATCATTATCTTGGGAGATCCACTTACATTATGGCTGATACGGGGCGCATTCCCCCAGTTGGGGGTTTATTGTTTGATGAAGAGCTCGATACAGTTGATCCGGAGCGCTTGTCTTTTCATTTGGTACTTGAACCAAGAAGCTATGTTGCTCCAGAAAATTTAGTGAGCGCAGGTTCTAGCGTTGAAGAAAATATCCGAACTTACTTAAGGAATGTTCACGAAAAATTAAGTCTCACCACAGCTGAAAAAATTTCGGAAGAATTTTTTGTTTATTTAGGAATTGATCCCTCTAATTGGATGGATTTTCAAAAACAATTTGGAGAAACAGATCTTTCCCGAAAAGTAACTGATACTGCTTATGCCATTGCCTCTCATCTCTATGATCAGGGAATTTTGGTGCCCAATGATGAAAAACCTCTGACACGGGAAGCAGTTCTTTTTTTAACTCCCATTCTCCCTGTGGAAATTGAAGGGGAACTCTATGGTTTAAATGAAGCTCCTTTAATGCGTAGAGGAGGTAAGACTGCAACAATGCCTGCTAACGGTATGTTGACTTTGCAACCACCAGATGCTGCAGGAAAACTTCTACCAGAATATGAAACTATTGTAGGGCGTGAGCTTGTAGAACGCCTGCAATTAGATATTACCAATTCAGTTACAGGGAAGGATGAAGGAAGTTATTACAGCATAGAACAAGCAACGACCCCTTTTACTATTTCGGTTACCGGTGGTGGAAAAGTTGAAGAACAAAGTTCCATTACAAATATGGCCCTAGATTCTTTTACGGGCTTGGATGCTCACCCCTCTGTGGAATGGAAAATTGTTGCAGGAAATGAAACAAAAATTAAATGGCTTACCTCGCGGAATGTTTTTAACCCACAATTTGAAACTTTGCAGGTTTTTGAAGATGAAGACATCACCTTCGAGGTTATTGTTCGTAACCGCTACGGGCATTATCGAACGGGGTATGTTCACTACCTCATTGAAGACGCCAATGAAGCTCCTGAAGCGAGCATCAAGTCACACGTGCCTGTTTTTGAAGGGGATGCGGTAACCATAAAAGCCACGGCTACGGATAAAAACCCCCATGATGTGCTTCAATTAACGTGGGAGCAAACGGCTGGGCCTTGGGTTCATCTTATCAATCCAAATCAAATCAATTTACGCTTTATAGCCCCAGAGGTAGAAAAAGAAGAAACTGTTAGTTTTCGTTTTACTGTAGATGACGGGCGGGGTGGGGTTGTAAGCCAAGAAATAAGCCTTCTTGTTAAACCTCTTATTGTAATTACTCCACAAACAGAAAACACCAACTCTTATGGTTTAAAAGCTACAGCACAAGAAACAGGTGGGCAGCCCATTGCAGTAACTCATCCTGAAGAAATGAAAAACCCGATTAATCCCATTCTTGAAAGTCTTACCATCCCAGAGGCTCCACCCACCATTTACCAAGTGGCTTTTTGTATTGATGGTTCGGGTAGCATGCATTCAGTATCTGATTCTATCGCCGATGAAACAGTGGGAAATGCAGAAGCCATTATCGATCAAATGCTAGCCGAGGTACAAACAAATGGTTTTATTGAAATTGCGTTGATGGTGTATGGAAATACAAACACTCACATTTTACTTCCCTTCACACGCGCAAGCCTTAACGACCCAGCCTCTAAAGCTCAGTTAATTGCACAGCTTCGCACGGCAGCAGAACAAGCTTCTGATGTTATTAAAACGAAGGGTTATTACATTGAATCTCTGTGGCACACCATGGGAACTACCATGGAAGGAGACCAAAAACTTGCGTGGATTAATGAGCGCAAACTTTCACGAGGTTCTACTGTGGTGAAGCGTCTTATTGTTTTAACTGATTTTGAAATTAATAATCCTGAAAATGTGGTGATCTTGAGAGGAAGAAGTTGGACACGGGAAGAAGCTGTAGCTGCAGCAAAAGCAAGGCATATCGAATTTTGGCCTATTCAGTTTGGAGTAGAAAATCCCGATATTCCATTTGAAGAAGCATTTGCAACTCTTCAGGATAGTACTACAAATCCAATTTTACGAATGAATGCTGCAGAATCTCTGGTTACACACAGCAAATTTTACACAGATGATCAAAAAACAAAATTGGGAACTCTCGGCCAAAGTCTTTTTAGTAACACATCAGAACCTACCAACATAAAAGAAATGGGGCTTTTACTTACAGCGTTTTCACTTAATCCAACACAAGCACAAAGTTTTTTAACAGCCATTTTAAAAGATAAATCAAATTCAGAAGGTTTTAGGCTTGCAGCAGCTAGGGCTTTGATGACGATGAAGGCCAATGTTTCTGTTATAGTTGCCATTCTCCAAGACCCATCAGAAAAAAACGATTTTAAAGAAAAATTATTAAGTGTGTTTTTGGTTTTCCCTGGCCTTACCCCCTTTCCCAACAAGGAAAAGGAGGCCGATCAATGGGCCTTAAAAAAAGCAGAGTTTGTACGAGAATATGAACGTTTTAATTCCATGGGATTAATTGATGCAAGCTTGGCAGCTTTAAGTTCTCCAACTTTAAGTGATGAGGCAAAAATTAAAATTTATTATTTTTTGCGGGATATCAATTGGAAATGCCATCTTTTTGAGGAAACTTTAAGTGATTATCCAAGAAAATTTACCCAAGCAGCCCTTGTTGTTATTGCTGATAAAAAAAGCAACCCTGATCTTCGTTCCAAATTAATTTGGGAGCTGGAATATTTACTCCCTCCAGATCAAGTTTCTCTTGTGGTTGAAACTTTGACAAAAATAGCTCGAGATAGAAGTGATAATCCTCTTGTTAGAGGATCTGCCATAAATTTTTTAGGTGGGCTTTCTTTGGATCAAGCAACGCTTACAAAATTAGGAACTGCCTTTTTGAATTTTTTAAATGATCCTAATGAAAATATCGATGTGAGAGTTGACGCTGCAGGTGCCTTGAAGGAAATGATCAATAAGAATCCACAAGCCGATCCAAAACTTAAAATTTCTTTGCAGAGGAGTGTTGAAGCCATTTTAAAAAACCAATCTGAAAATCCTCAATTAAGATCAAATTTATTTTTTCTTGGAATAGCAGAACAAGATTTAGTGAGTACTCTTGCCATGGACACAAGTGAGAATTTAGAAGTGAGGTTAGCTGCCTTAGATGCAAACAAAAATGATGAGAGACTTCCCCGAATGGATTTTACTTCTGTTTATCAGAATATTTTAGGGAATCCTGAAAACCCGCAAGAGCTCAGGATAAAGACATTGGAATTCCTTTTAGACACATCCTTTTCCGCAGGAACCATAACCAGTAATCGAGGAACCCCCGTTGGTTCAGTGGCTTCCTCATTGGAACCCATTTTACTCAATCCAGGGGAGGATAAAGTTGTTCGTTTGGGCATCGTTGTTGCTCTTTGTATTCCTCGCTATGGGGGTGCAGGTCATAATGAAACAGATGGTTTGGAGTATCTGAAAGGCTTAATTGAAAAACATCCTGACTTTTTAGCCTTCATTCTCAAAGAGGTTTCAGATCCAAAATCCCCAGAACGCAGATCCCTTCTTTGGTACCTCCCCAAACTTGTGGGAAATGACAGAGCCATCCCCATCCTCAAAAAAGTCATTCAAGATGGCGAGAAAGATTTATTTGTGAGTGTTCTTTTGATTTTAAAAGAGTCTGGAAGCCCGGAGTATCCTGCGCTTCTTCACTTGGCTATTCAAAAATCAGAAGGCGATGCAGAGCCACTGGAATCTATTGTTAGGGTAAATAATCGGACCATGCTTCCCGATATTTCAGATGCAGATTTGTTAGTAATTCTCGAAGGAGCTGGTGATGCACAAGTGATTCAAAAAGTTTGTGAGGAATTGCTTAAACGAAACAAAACGAGTACTTTGCAAAAAATTTGTGAGCTTATGGAAGCGCAGCCAAGATTAGATCGAAATAGAATTTTTATAGACGAGCTTAAAAATTCTGACAATCTCGTTGTTTGGTCTAGTTTTTATCGCCTTTTAAATTCTGGGCATGCCGGTATTGCTAATGAAGCAGCCATCATCGCAAGCCTCTATTCCACAAAAAATTCTAGCTCTGTAGAACCTCTTTGCACTTACGTGGCCAACATCAATAACAATAAAGCCAACCGGGTAAGTGCCATTCGTGCTTTAAAGGAAATCAAGGATGACAGGGCTGTTTCAACTCTGACAACCTGTGCACGTGAAAATGATGCAGATATTAAAAGAGCCGCTATTGAAGCCTTGGGTAAAATAGGGGGAGAAAAAGCCATTGCAGCTTTGAGGCTTTTAAAAAAGGAGGCCAAAGAGAAAAGAGAAGACACTTACAAATACGATGCAGCTCTTAGAGAAGCAGGAGTGGATCCAAATTCTATTTTTGAATATTTTAAGTAAAAATTTTTCAAATTAAATCACATTGTAAAAATTACTATTATCATATATGATAATAACATCTATGGATGAATATCATCTTTCGGCAACCCTTAGAAAATTGCGTCTTGGTAAAGGATTATCGCTTTCACAATTAGCGTTAAAGGCCAATACATCTGTATCAGCTTTATCTCGGTATGAAAATGGGTGGGGGCGATTTGAAATTGCAACATTGAACAAAATTTGTACAGCCATGGGTTGTGAGGTGGTTATTCAATTGAAAGCTCTGTCAACTTCGTTATCGGTTGTGGGGGCGACACGGGTTATCAACCAAATAAAATATCTGTTTTGGGATCAGAAAATTAACAAACATCACTTGATGAAAAATCCTATATGGATAGTTGAACGGGTGATCGAGTTTGGAACACTGATGGATGTTTGGACGTTGATCCATTTTTATGGAAGACAAGTATTTTTAAATCATGTGTCCCTGTGTCGATTTCAATCAATCAAGACAAAACAATTTTGGTTGAATATTTTAGAAAGAGAAGGTGTGCCATGCATGAAAAGGTCCTTCCAAAGGGGAGTAAGATTTTATTAGAGAAAGCTAAAAAGTCATGTTTCGATTTTACAGATTGGATTCTGGCTGGAGGAACAGGCTTAGCCCTACAGCTAGGCCATCGACTTTCCGAAGATTTTGATTTTTTTAGGACTGATAAGTTTAATGTTCAACGACTTCACCCCGATTTAAAAAAAATTTCCTCCTACAGAACACTGCAGGAGGACGAGCACACTCTCACCATTTTTATGGAGGGGGTTAAAATTTCTTTTTTCTGCGTGGTAGATCCTTTTATTTTTAAAACTGTGGAATATCCTATTTTTTTTCTGGCTAATATTCAGGATATTGCCCTGATGAAGCTTATTGCCATATCGAGCCGAGGAAGTCGCAAGGACTTTATTGACCTCCAGACGATTTTGAGACACGGTTATCGTTTGCAGGATTTGTTGAACTTGATACCCAAGAAATACGGGAAAGAGCGCGGCAATACATATCACATTCTCAAGAGCCTTACGTATTTTGATGATGCAGAAAAAGAACCCATGCCGAGGATGTTAGAACCTTTTAATTGGAAAGAATGTCGAAATAATTTTATAAGATTGTCCCACTCACTCGTCTTGCCATAGTTTTTCAGAGGGTGTATCAAAAAACAATCTTAACGTGTAGGTATGGTGCGAGCCTTTCTGATTTGATCTCTTGGCGTTCTTTCCCTTTGGCCAGATGTGATGTCTGCGTCTCCTGTGGGAGAAACACCTGCTGGACAAGCAACTGTGCCATCATTGCTGGGGACATAAAATTTCCAGCGACTCATGGTTGAAGGAGTGATCCAGTATTTTGTGGTTCCACAATAACAGGCTGAACCAAAATTATGGCATATCTTTCCATCCTGATAGGTGGTTGCCCTTTGTATCTCAAAACTTCCCTCTTGTCCGGTTGTGCTCCCATCGCGAGAGGAACCAGTGGCTGCCACTCCCCAAACCTTGATGTCAGCCCTTCCTGTATCAATGTTTCCAGCTGTTAGAGGTGGTAGTGCCAAAGCAATGAGGGGTAACAACCACAGAACCGATACACATAAAAAAACTGCAATTTTTTTCATAAGCCTTTTCCTTTTTTTGTTGTTTTGTTACATCACACTAGTGGTCGCGTGTTATTCGTTCTTTTTGTCACAAAAACTAGGGGGTATCAATAATATTTTTTTTATTCTTCTGGATTTTCTTCTGGGTTAGATTCTTCGGAATTTTCTGAATTTTCGGTGGTTAAGGCTGCACTATTGCTACTTTCAGATTCTACACAATCAGCTGTTAAAAACTGGTTAGTTTCACATTCTGATTCGCTTCCCTCAGCTGATCCATCTGAACCATCTCCTTCCTCACTTTGAGTGCGATCATAGGCCCTATCTTCTACCCCACAAGCGTCAAGCCCTAAAAAAAGGAGGATCAATATTGAAAAAGCAAGTCTTTTCATCTCTCTCTTATTTTCGGCAAAATTTGAAAAAAGTTGTTATCTTTCGCAACTTTTTAGATGGTTTTCCGATAAGGTCCTGTTTATAGGAGTTTTATGGCTATTGATGCAGATCGTGCTTTTACAATTCTGATGGAAGCAGTGGATACTGTTACGGGCACATTTCAAGCCCTTGCCTACCTACGTACAACTTCGCCAGAAGCTATTCGTCTAACCCTTACAGGCCAAGTTTCTGAAGCTGACATGCGTTTTTTGCTCACGCAAGCACGTGAGCTGCAAGCAATAACGGGAGGTGCTACAGGCCCCAGTGTAGAAAGAAGTGTAAGACCATTAGCTGATATTCCGCCTGAATTTTCTGTTGAAGATTTAGATTCCACTCTTGCATTAACTCCTCTTCAAGATGTTTTTCTTTTGTTTCAAGCAGCTCTCGATTTTCACGAACAAAATTATTTTCAAGAGGCTTACAATGCCTATGCCCAGGCCTTTGGTGTTTTAAGAGATTGGCTTGATAGCCTAAATTCACAAACGAAGTGCAACACTTTTTGTATAAAGTGATGCAATGGGATCCAAATACAATCAAATATCAATGGAAGAACGATGTTATATTTCCCA
>Ga0209343_10001004_pt1 | contig 38925 bp, 43 predicted proteins | sample RifCSPlowO2_02_FD_184026 | JGI IMG/M metagenome (GOLD analysis project Ga0209343, IMG submission 184026) | Groundwater microbial communities from Rifle, Colorado - Rifle CSP2_plank lowO2_0.2 (SPAdes) (version 2) | ecosystem: Environmental > Aquatic > Deep subsurface > Groundwater | place...
GTTAAGGATGTCTCTCGCGGCGGATTTGGTGCTGGACTTGAGTGGTTCTCACCGGTTGGACCTATTCAGCTGATGTTCTCAAAACCTTTAGCAGAGGAAGAAGGCGACAAAACAGCTGTATTTGAATTTACGATGGGGCAGAGGTTTTAGAAACTCTCTGTGCTCTTAAATAGGCGGCTTTTAAATTTGAAACAGCCCTTATAAAAAAGAGATATTTATATTACTGTTTTTGAGGTTTTCTAATTTTCTAATATTTTCTTTTGCTAAATAGAGACTATTTTTAGACTCAATTTTCAGTTCACCGTTTTCAAACTTTAGTGAAAAATCAATATTTCGAGGCTGATGACTAAGCAAGGCAACACTTAGTGATAGAAGATAACTAAGCGCATTTAGTTGGTTTATGTCAGGAAGAAGAGACTTAAAATTATCTACATGCGAAGATGATGGAAGTTTTCTTTTTGAGTATCGTGCCAAAGTTGCAATAAGAACTATCTGCTTATGCGTAAAGCCAAACTCTAAAGCGTCCTCTATTAAATCATAGCTGTGCTTGCTGTAAGAGTAGTAGTGAATCGTACTTCCGCTCATACAGAGTTTTGCAGCTATAGCCAACTCATAGCGATATTTCTTCTCTATTTCAAGCTCTTCGTGCATCAAGTCAAATAGCTGTTTTGCAACCCTGTTTAGTTGATTTGAGTGTGAAAGATTATCTATATGTGAATCTAATATATATCTTAGTGATGTATTATAATTAGTTGGAAATTTATCTTTAGAAGTTCTGAGTAAATCAGCCAAGAAAGCGCCCTCTCTAACCCCAACACCGCTAGTAATCAGCTCTTTTATTTTAAACTTTTTAAATACCCTGAGAAGTATCAATGCACCGGGTTTTATAACATCAAATCTGCTGTTTTTTATTCCCAATTTTTTTAAAGTCTCTTCATCGGAATTTAATATTTTATTAAGAAGCGTTTGAAAATCGTCATAGTTTGGTTTATATCCATGAAGTTTGTCTAGCGGATAGTCACTGTTGCTTAGTATGGCATAGGAGATTGCCCTAAAAGTTCCGCCTATTCCAATTATTGTAGAAGTGTCAATGCCGTCTAATTTGGAGAGTTCTAAGTCAATATATTTTTTAGCACCCTCGATATCATTAAAATCAAAAAAAAGCTCTTTTAATCTTACCGTACCAAGATTAAGTGAGATATTTGAACTTATATCTTTTTTATTAATGAGAGAAAATTCTGTAGAACCTCCGCCGATATCTATGCTTAGTGCATTTTCTTGTTCCGGCAGCAGGTTGGCACATGCAATTGCTCCAAGATAAGCTTCCCTCTGACCATCAATAACTTTAATATTTAATCCAATGGAGTTTTTTATTTTGCTGATAAAATCTTTTTGATTGGGAGCATCTCTGAGTGCGGAGGTCGCAACACATAGGGTTTTTCTTGCTTTAAAGGAAGAGATAATGGTTAAAAAATTTTCTAAAGCTTCATATGCTCTTTGCATAGGAATCTCTTGAAGATTTCCGCCGTTTTGGTAGGCATGTTCGGAGATTCTTACTCTGCTTTTTGCTTCATGAAGTATATGAAACGCAAATCGAGAAGTTTTTTCATAGATTACCATTCTAACCGAGTTAGAACCTATATCTATGACTGCTACTCTTTTTGCCAAACCTCTACTCTTCTGCTAGAATATTTTTATATTTAAACTGAAGCTCTGCTATAGATTCTACATTGTCTTTGTCAGGAATAATACAATCAACAGGACAAACAGATATACATGCCGGTTCATCATAAACACTGACGCACTCAGTACAACGATCCGGATCGATGAAGTAGATAGGGTCTCCCTCTTCAATCGCAGTAGTAGGACACTCTTCGCGACACGCATCACATGCAATACACTCATCATTTATTATCAAAGCCATCAAAATACCTCGTAGTTATAGTCCAATTTAAAAATATTTTTTAAAACATATTTTTATGTGCTCGATTTATAGCTAAATAAAGCTTTAGAAATTTTTAAATCTATCTATTTTCTAGTTAGTTGGCAGGATGCATGAAAGTTTTGAGTTTAGGTTCAAACTGGCAATGGTTCCGACAACCCCGTCCGTTCTGTTTTTTATGCTTATCTTTGCACCCAAAGCATCCGCAGCACTTTTTGCCAAAAAGAGTCCAAGTCCGACACCGGGTTTATTTCCTTCTCTCTTAAACGGCGCAAACAAATCTGAACTTTCATCTATCCCGCATCCCTCATCTATTACTTCTATAAGCAAACCGTAGTTGTTAAGCGAACTTTTTAAGGTTACATTTTTATCTTTTGGTGTAAATTTTAGGGCATTTTGAAGGAAGTTTTGCACTATTTGGTTTAAAAGTCCGACTTGAAGTATTGCCATAAAACCGTCTGGTTCAAAATGCATATAAAGTGTTTTGCCCTCGTTTGCAGCAAGAAGTTTAAAATCATCTGCTTTTTGAGTTAAAATCTTTATTACATCTACCTCTTGGGGTTTTTCTAGCTGCATTCCCTCTTGGCGGCCTATATTTAGTATATTTGAAACAATTATATTCATCTCATCTATTGTTTTGTTTGTCACTTTAAGGGCATCTATATACTCCTCTGCGGAGCGCTTTTTTATTAGGGTTACTTGATTTTTTAGTTTTATAACGGCTAGTGGAGTTTTGAGCTCATGGGCTGTTCCGATAAATAGCTCTTTTTGGTATTTAACAAAATTTTGTATTCTTGCAATAAGATGATTTATGGTTGCGCCAAGCGGTTCAAACTCTTCAGGAAGTTCTTCTACTTTTATGGGGCGCATAAGATGCTCGTTCATATTTGATAGTTTGTTGCTTAGCGTTTTGACGGGTGCTACAAGCATTTTGGACAATCCAATCGCATAAATTACTACGAGTAAAAATCCTGCAATGTTTATAATGAAAAGATAGTGAAGTATTTTATCCAAAAGTGCTCTTGTGGCTGTTACATCTTTTGTTATTTTTAAGTAGCTTAGTTCATCTAAATTAAACGGGTAAATAAGTGTTAGATATGACTTTTTATCTTTTGTTGTTTCATACAAATCAATATCAAGATGCTCTTTATTTAGGTGCATTATTTCAATGCTTAATCCTAAATATATATCGGGAGTTGGTACTTCAGAGCCATAAATTGACTCATTGGATGCCACATTGTTTGCATAAACCAAAAGCTCTTGATGCTTTTCATTAAAAATAGATTTTTCAATATAAAAATACAAAATGGAAGAAAATATTAATATAAGCGAGAAAGAAGCAATAATAAGTTGAATTAAAAAACTTAATCTTATGCTTCTTTTAGAGAACATTTTTTACCTACAGTTACAAATATTTGTGATTATAACTAATTAATTTATCTCTTTTGGAAAACAGAAACGATAACCGCGACGACGAACAGTTTCTATAGTAGTTATGTTTAACGGTTTGTCCATTTTTTGTCTAATTTGATTAATCGCAACTTCGATTACATTTGGAGTTACAAGTTCCGGCTCTTCCCAGATTGCATCAAGAAGTTGTTCTTTAGATACGATTTGATCACGGTGGCGAGCTAGGTGAGTTAATACTTCAAAAGGTTTACCCTTAAGCTCTATCTCTATGTCTTTATATGTAATTTTTTCTTCTTCCGGATTGATAATTAAATCTTCAATTTCAATTATATTGCTACCGCCAAAACGAAGACGAGCTTCAATTCTAGCAAGCAGTACATCAAAATCAAATGGTTTTCTGACATAGTCATCAGCACCGCTTTTTAGAGCTTCAATTTCGCTTTCGTTATCATCTCTGGCAGATAAAACAATTACAGCAGTTTTAGGAGTTTTCGTTTTAATATCACCTATGATATCAATACTGTCTCCATCCGGAAGCATCCAGTCCATTAGTACTAAATCATAGTTACGAATATCTAAGTAGTATTCTCCGTCTTTAAGAGTTTCTACCACATCGCTTTGGTAACCAAATTCTTTCAGCCCCTCTGCAAGCATTTTATTTAATGTAACCTCATCTTCTATAATAAGAATGCGCATAAATTTTGTCCTATAAGTGAATATTTTGGCGGAATGATATCATAATTTTAGGTTAATTTAAAGAAAATTTCAATTTTTTTTAATAAAATTTTAACTTATATTTAAGATTGGGATTTGTAATAGTTGCTTACACTTACCTTACAACCTTGTAAAATCGATGGTTTTGTTATCTTCAAATCAATGCTTTTTATGGCGTCGAATTCTTTAATTAACTTTAAATTTATGCCATTTAGTGCATCTTCTATGAGCAAAAATTCACTTTTTAACATAGTTTCTTTAATGATTTCAACAATTATCGCATAATTTATAAACTCTTTTTGATACTCATATTCAATAGCAATATTAACAATTACATCTTGAGGTTCTACCCTCTCAAAATCTAAAATCCCGATAATACATTGGAACTTTAAATCTTCTACATGTATTGTCACTAAACTACTCTTTTTTCTTCACCCTTAAAAAGACGAATAATATTTGGAATATGTTTGTAAAAAAGTATAAATCCTATTATTAAAACAGGAGAGTGAGCCATATCCGGATGAATTATAAAACTAGCAACAATAAGAGCAAGAAGAGCAGTGAGTGAAGATAGTGAAGAGATTTTTATAAATTTTGCGCCAAGTGCCCAAACAACAAGGGCGATAAGAGTTTCAAAAGGGAGCATAAACATCATCACGCCCATTCCGGTTGCAACGCCTTTTCCGCCTTCAAAGTTTAAATATGGAGAGAAGCAGTGACCGATAACGGCTAAAACAGCTATGCCCCAAAGTGTCGCTTCGCTTAACCCCATAAAATATGCAATAGCAAGAACCAAAACACCTTTTATAGCATCTAGCGCGAGTGTAGCAGCACCAAGCTTTTTTGCCAAAGAGGGGTTGGTCTCTTTTACGACTCTTAAAACATTTGTAGCACCGATACTTCCTGAACCGCTTGCTTTAACATCTACACCGGCAAATTTTTTGGCTAAAAGCAGACCAAATGGGATTCCGCCGATTAAATAAGCTGCAATAAAAAACTGAGCATTTGTGTTGAATAAAAAATCCATTTAGTACCTTCTGAAATATTTGTGGCATTTTACTTTACATATGATAATAAGTAGATAAAAATCGGCAATTTTGAGTTTATATAGTTATGACACGCAATAGGCAAAATATGCAAAAAAAAGTATCACAAAAGAAAAACTATATATATCAACCAACTTATAATCTAAATTTAGTGGATTTTATGTATAGTTTCATTACAAGATATTATTTAAAAGATTTGCAAATATGAATTTAAAACTCAAAATATTTTTTACACTAATATTAGTTGCTAATGTTTTTTTTATTGTCTATTATCAAGCTTTTATATACAGAGCTTTTTTTAACTCTGATGCAGCTATCGCAAATATATTGGCGCAAGAGATAATAAATCAAGCTTCTTATTATCCAAACAGCTGGTGGTATGTTAACGGTGATATTTGGACCGTTTTTAAACACACTTTGGCTGTTCCGTTAACTCTGCTCGGCATTTGGGCATATAATGTTCACACTATCGTAGTTATTGGTTTTTTTGCCTTTTCGCTTTTTGTGACATACAAGTATTTAAAAAAAATCGGTACCGATACGGTAGGCATATTGATAGCATTTATTGGAATGTCAACTCTTTATTCGCCGATGTATGCAAGAGAAGTTTTCGGAGAGAGTGCCTATATTTGGTACTACACGGCACTAATTTCATATCTGTATTTTTTTTATATTTTAAGCCAAGAAGAGGCAAAAACAAAAAAAGTTTGGATAGCCGGCTTTTTTATTGTTTTTTTAACTATTGTTTTTGTCGCAGAAAATCCAAGCAGATTTGCAATCTATTTCATAGCTTCGCTCTTTGTTCCTCTTTTTTTATTTTATCAATATATAAATATAAAATACAAAAAAATTGTCATCTATTTTACGCTTGGCATACTACTGGGCATAGTTTACAGATACTATATTCTCTCGCATATTCAGATGCAAGTAGGCGTCGAGAAAACATTTTTAATATCATATGAAGAGTTGCCGACTCATATTTGGAGATCTTTTATAGGACTTGCGAATTTTTATGGGGCTGATTGGGGAGAGAGAACAACATTCGCTTCATTTGAGGGTGCAATTTATATGCTAAAATCGTTGCTTTTTCCTATAGCTTTTTTTGCTCCGCTCTTTTATGCAGTAAAAAATAGAAACTCTCTGAACTCTTTTGAAATTTATACCGTAAGTGTAGGATATATAGCTTTTTTAATAGTTTTTGGAATTTATTGTATTACATCTTTGCATTTTAACGGTTTGTATGCCGCAAGAGAAAATATTAGATATATAATTCCATTTGTGTTGATAATCTCAATATCAAATGGAATTGTATGGAAGTTTTTTTCACAAAAAATCAAATTATTACTGATACTTTCAATACTTTTATCACTTAGTTCTATTTTTAATACCCTTAAAATAGAACTATCTAAAGAGATAGTCGAAAATAGAGAGGAAGTAATAGGAACTTTGCTTGATAATAACCTGACAAAAGGGTATGCACCCTACTGGCATTCGCATATTTTTACGGTTTTAAGCGATAACAAAATAGAAGTAAGACCTATTGAAGATGATGATAATAAAAGAAAAGCAGGCGAGTGGCTTACAAGCAGCAGTTGGTACGATAGAGCATATGTTGATAAAAACTCTTTTATTCTTCTCCCAAAAGAAAAAGTTGAAGAGTTTGAAAAAGCTTCGAAAGAGTTCAATTTAACTGAAGCAGTAAATAAAATAGAACTTAAAGGTTACAACATATATGTATATGATAAAAACCCTATTAATAATAAAAAGTAAAGGTTAGAAATTTATGGAAATTAGTGTAATCTCGCCCGTTTATGGATGCAGAGAATCAATCGGGGAGCTTTATGAAAAAGTAACCGCAACTCTGCAAAAAATTTGCAGCAGCTATGAAATCATCTTTGTAAACGATAATTGCCCACAAAACTCTTGGGAAGTAATATCTGCTATTGCAAAAAATGATAAAAATGTAAAAGCCATAAAACTATCAAGAAATTTTGGACAGCATTACGCAATAACCGCCGGAATAGACCACTGCAGCGGTAAATATGCCATTGTCATGGATTGCGACTTGCAGGACAAGCCCGAAGAGATGGAAAAGCTTTACAAAAAAGCGCTAGAGGGTTATGATGTTGTTCATGGCAGAAGAGTTGAGAGGCAAGACAGCTTTTTCAAATCCTTTACTTCAAAACTCTTTTACAAAACTTTAGAGTATTTTACGGACACTGAGCATGACTATACAATTGGAAATTTTGGAATATACTCAAGAAAAGTAATAGATGCCGTAAAAGAGTTAAAAGAAAAGAGCAGAGATTTTTTACTGCTTGTCAAAATTGTCGGATTTAAAAAAACCGAGATTGCCGTAGAACATTCAGAGAGAGTGTATGGAAAATCATCTTATAACTTCTCAAAGATGCTCGATTTAGCTATTGATTCGATTGTGTCTCACTCAAATAAACCGCTAAGACTTATCGTTCAATTTGGATTAATGGTCTCTATGCTCTCTTTCTTTGTTGCGGTAGGGCTAGTGGTAGCTCACTTCACATACGGCTTTAGCGTTGAGGGATGGACAAGTTTAATGGTTTCTATGTTTTTTCTATTTGGGATACTGTTTGGAATTTTGGGAATAATCGGACTATATATAGGTAAGATTTTTGATCAGGTAAAAAACAGACCTCTCTATATAATTGATGAGATGATAAATTGAAAAAAGTGGCTATTTTACAATCAAACTATATACCTTGGAAAGGGTATTTTGAGATGATAAACATGGTTGATGAATTTGTTCTGTATGATTGTGTCCAGTATACGAAAAACGATTGGCGAAACAGAAATCAGATAAAAACACCCAGCGGTGTTGCGTGGCTTACAATTCCATGCCGTTTTGAGTCAATGAATCAAAAGATAAATGAGACAAAAGTAAGCGATAAGCTGTGGGCGAGTAAGCATTTTAAAACCATTACTCAAAACTACTCTAAAGCAAAACATTTTAAAGAGTATGCGCCTATTTTTGAAAAGCTTTATAAAGAGCTAGCAGACGAAGAGCTGCTGAGCAATATAAACTATAAATTTCTGATTGCTATCAATGATATTTTAGGGATAAAGACAAAAATTTCAAAATGTGAAGATTTCAATCTCATAGAGGGTCAGACATCAAGGCTTGTACAAATTTGCAAAGATGCAAAAGCTACTCACTATCTAAGCGGACCATCGGCTAAAGATTATCTTGATGAGAAGTTGTTTGAAGATGAAAATATCAAGGTAGAGTGGATGGATTATAGCGGTTATAGCGAATATGAGCAGATGTATCCGCCGTTTGTTCATGGCGTAAGCGTAATTGATTTGATATTTAATGAAGGCAGCAGTGCTACAAAATTTATGAAGAGTTTTAAGGAAACAAAATGATACCATTTAATAAACCGCCGCTAACCGGAAATGAAGAGCAGTATGTTTTAGAGTCAATGAGAAGTGCAAAAATATCGGGCGATGGAGAGTTCACAAAGAGATGTCATAAATGGTTTGAAGAAAAACTTTTATGCAAAAAAGCGCTTTTGACAACTTCTTGTACACATGCGCTAGAGATGGCTGCAATACTTATCGATATAAAAGAGGGCGATGAAGTTATTATGCCTTCATATACATTTGTAAGTACGGCAAATGCTTTTGTTTTAAGAGGCGCAAAAATTGTGTTTGTAGATATTCGCCAAGATACCCTAAACATAGATGAAACAAAAATAGAACAAGCAATTACGCAAAAGACAAAAGCAATAGTGCCGGTTCATTATGCAGGCGTGGCGTGTGAGATGGACACTATCATGGATATTGCTTCAAGACATAATCTTTTTGTAGTAGAAGATGCCGCTCAAGGGATGATGAGTACATATAAAGGCAAAGCACTTGGAACTATAGGACATTTTGGAACATACAGCTTTCACGAGACAAAGAACTACACAAGTGCAGGCGAGGGCGGACTTCTTATAATCAATGATGAAAAGTTTGTACAAAGAGCCGAAATCATAAGAGAAAAAGGGACAAACAGAAGTCTCTTTTTCCGTGGAATGGTAGATAAATACTCTTGGGTTGACATCGGAAGCAGTTATCTGCCAAACGATATGAGTGCAGCTTACCTCTGGGGAGGGCTTGAGAGAGCTGATGAGATAAATGACGATAGACTGGGTAGTTGGCAAAAATATCACGACAGACTTCAAGAGCTAGAAAAAGAGGGTTTAATTGAATTGCCCACCATACCTGATGGGTGTGTCCAAAATGCTCATATGTTTTATTTAAAAGTTAAAGATTTAGATGAGAGAACAGCTCTTTTATATAAGTTTAAAAAAGAGCATATCTGGGCAGTTTTTCACTATGTTCCACTCCACTCGGCACCGGCTGGACTAAAATACGGCAGATTTGACGGGATTGATGAGTTCACTACGAAAGAGAGCGAGCGACTTGTTAGACTTCCTATGTATTACGGTTTGAGTAACGATGAAATCGATGCCGTTTGCGATGTAATAAATTTTTTTTACGGTAGGTAGTTATGGGACATTTATATATCTTTGGAACTATATTTTTTACCGTTTATGGGCAACTTATCATAAAATGGAGAATAGGCAATTACGGCTCTCTGCCCGTTGAATCGATGGAAAAGCTTGTTTTTTTGCTAAAACTTTTTTTGGATCCCTTTATTTTTAGCGGTTTTATTAGTGCTTTTTTGGCGTCTATGTGCTGGATGGCTGCCATGACAAAATTTGAGTTAAGCTATGCTTACCCTTTTATGGGGCTTACATTTGTCTTAGTTTTTATCTTTTCCATATTTTTTATGGGAGAAAACTTTAATATTTATAAATTATTGGGCGTTTGTTGTATTATTTTGGGTATTTTTTTAACATCAAAAGGATAGACAAAAAAAAATGACACGATTATTTAAAAAGGAACTTTCTTGGAACTTACATCTGAGCAATTAAAAAATAAAATTAACGAATATAAAAAGAAGTTGAGTGTAATAGTTGTTGCACACCATTACCAAAGGGACGAGGTTTTTGAAGTGGGAGATATTACCGGAGATTCTCTTGAATTGGCACAAAAAACCAAGATAGACAATTCAGAATTTGTAGTCTTTTGCGGTGTCGGTTTTATGGGGCAGAGTGTAAAAATTTTATCTCCAAATAAAAGAGTTGTTATGCCAAAAGCAGCTTGCTGTGCAATGGCTAAAATGATAGACGGCATGCAGTTTGACGCATCAATAAAAGCGCTCAATGAGGCTGGAGTGCCAAATGAAAATATTTTGCCGATAACTTATATTAATTCAAATGCTGATGTAAAAGCAAAAGTCGGGCAGATGGGCGGTATGATCTGCACAAGTTCTAATGCAAAAAAAATCATAACAACAGCATTGCAGGAGGGCAAAAAAATACTTTTTGTTCCGGATAGATGTTTGGGGCAAAACATAGCAAACCAGATGGGGCTGAAATCGTGTGTAATCGGGGATGGAACAAATTTGGCTGACGCAGATATTATCTGCTTTAACGGCTTTTGTTCGGTTCATCAGCTCTTTAGTGTAGATGACATAAACTTTTACCGCAAAAAATACCCCGGCATTTTGATAGCTGTTCATCCGGAGTGCGACCCGGCTATCTGCGACGCTTCTGACTTTGTAGGTTCAACATCTCAGCTTATAAAATTTATTACAGAGTTGCCTGAGGATCAAAAAGTTGCGGTCGGTACAGAGTTCAACATGGTTAACCGCCTTCGTTCAAAAAATACTTTCGTTTTATCTTCCACAAAACCGGAGTGTCCTACCATGAACGAGACAACTCTTAAAGATGTTTATGATGTACTTAAGTCGATTGATGAAGGTGCACCCTTAAATGAGATATTTATAGATGAAGATACCCAGAAATGGGCAAAAATCGCACTTGATAGAATGTTGGCATTATGATGGAAGATTTTGTAAAGGAATCACTTGCTCAGGATGTCGGCCGTGGAGATTTGTATGCGCTGGTTGAGCCAAGCGTAAACTCATCTGCAAAAATTATTGCAAAGAGTGATGGAGTTTTAGCTGGGGTAGAGTATGCAAATGTATTGGCAAAGCTAGAAAATTTTCAAATAAGCTGGAATGTGCATGACGGCGAGAGTTTTGTAAAAGGCGATGTTTTAGCAAATATCAGCGGAACTTCACATGTGCTTTTAAAGATTGAGAGAACTCTTTTAAATATGATTCTTCATGCAAGCTCAATTGCAACTTTAACAAATAAATATGTGAAAATTGTTGAGCCGTACGGCACTAAACTTTTAGACACAAGAAAAACAAGACCGTTACTTAGGGTTTTTGAAAAATATGCAACAAGATGCGGCGGAGCAATAAATCACCGTATGGGTTTAGATGACTCATTGATGATAAAAGATACGCACTTAAAAACGATTGATGATTTAAAAAGCTATATAAAAAAAGCAAGAAAAAAAATCCCTTTTACCGCAAAGATAGAGGTTGAAGCTGAGACATTTGAGATGGCTAAAGAGGCTTTTGCTTCAGGGGTTGATATTGTTATGTGCGACAATATGACGCCAGAGCAAGTTAGCGAGGTTGTAAAATATAGAGATAAAAACTTTTCACATGTACTTTTGGAAGCCAGCGGAAATATATCGCTTGAAACCATTGAGAGCTATGCTAAAACAGGTGTTGATGCCATAAGCAGCGGCTCACTTATCCATCAAGCAAATTGGATAGATTTATCTATGAAAATGAGTTAATAATTATCTATGGCTGATGATCAAGAAAAAACCGAGGAACCCACCGCCAAGAAGATAGAGGACGCCAGAAAAGAGGGTAATGTTCCAAAATCTCAGGATGCTTCGGGTGTTTTTACTCTGTTTGTTGCAATTCTTGCCTTTTTACTCCTTTTTCCATATATGAGCTCTCATATGATTTTTATATTTAAATATTACTTCTCGCTTATAGGTATGACTATTGATAGAGCTTTGATGGTTAATATGACAATTGTTACAATCAAAGAGTTTCTTTTAATGGTTATGCCAATTTCTATCGCAGTAGCTATTGCCGGTGTTGTAGGCGCAGTTGCTCAGTTTGGTTTTTTGTTTACGACAAAAGCGATTATGCCAGACTTTAAAAAAATAGACCCGATTAAGGGAACAAAAAACCTTTTTTCAATGAAAAAAGCCGTTGATGGCATAAAAATAACTTTTAAATCATTTACAACACTGGGTGTAGGGTTTATTTTTTTCTTTCTTTTTATTCTTGAACTCCCAACAGTTGCTCTTTTTGGACTTGGTGATCAGATGGAGTGGCTTAGAGATAAAGCAATTATTATCGCATTTGTAATGCTTTTAATTATTTTTATATTTGCGATAATTGATGTAATCATTGTTAGAAAGCAGTATTTTGACGGCTTAAAGATGAGTAAGCAAGAGATTAAGGATGAGATGAAAAATATGGACGGAGACCCGCTCATCAAAGCAAAAATCCGTCAAATTCAGATGATGGCATCAAGAAAAAGGATGATGGCAAATGTCCCGACAGCAGATGTTGTTATAACAAATCCTACCCACTACGCAGTTGCTATAAAATATGATGAAAAGAAGTCGCATGCACCAATCGTGGTAGCAAAAGGGATGAACAATATAGCGCAAAAGATTAAAGAAATTGCCAGAGAAAACGGAGTGCATGTCGTTCAAAATCCGCCGCTTGCAAGAAGTTTATATGCGCAAGTGGATTTGGACAAGCCTATACCAAGCGAACTTTTTGCGGCAGTTGCAGAGGTGTTGGCGTATGTTTACAAAATGAATAAGAAGTAGTATATAATCACGAAAAAATAGGCAAAAAGTAGCTCCAAGTTGAATGAAATATTAGAAAAAATTGACAAAGCAAGCCATATTGTTATCATATCAGATATAAATCCTGATGCCGGTTCAATTGGAAGTGCAAGTGCGATGTACAGTTTCTTGCTTCAAAAGCATAAAAAAGTTTCATGGTTTTGCAAAACAGAGGTAGTGAGTTATAGATTCTCATTTATTGCGTGGGTTGAAAAGATAAGAGATTCATTTCCGGCCTCTGCCGATTTGGCAATTTCACTAGGTTGCGGCGATAAAAAATATTTGGGCATAGAGCCAATGTGTGATTTGATAAACATTGAGCGTCATTTTTTGTATGATTTTTTTAAAGCAAATGAGGTAAAAATAAATAAAAAAATGGCAACTGCTTTATATGCAGAGCTTTTATATGATTCAGATGCTTTTTTATCTGATGAGGTCGATGGTACAACATTTGCTTTGGCAAAAGAGTTGATAGAGTGTGGCGCAGATTTTAAACTTTGTAATAAAAATATTATGAAAAGTGTGTCACTGGCGGCTTTAAGAGTAAAAGCCGTTATGTTTAAAAATATGTCATTAGAGTGTGATGCCAGAGTTGCAGTTTTTTGTCTTAGCGATGAAGATATGAGACTGACCGGCGCTGCTACCGAGGATTGCGAAGCGGTGCTCGCGGAGTCTTTAAACCTTATACATGTAGAAGTTTCTCTGCTTTTAAAACAAAACAGTGATTTTACGATTAAAGGTTTTCTTCGTTCAAATTCAGAGGTTGATTGTCTAAAAATAGCAGCAAACTTTGATGGAGAAGGGCATAAAAAAAGAGCGGATTTTGATGTAGATAGCCTAGAACAGCTAGATGATATAAAAAAAAGAGTGTTAAACTTAATTAAAAAGGAAATAATAATTTGAGAAGAAGAGAAAACGGGTCTTTATATGGCGCATTGTTGATATTGGCGATTGCAATAGGCGGAGCTTTGTATGTATATTATTCTGTAATGTTTGAGAGAGATGTTCCTGCTATTTCAATGAAAAATAGCGGTTATTGGAATTTAAAAGATTCGTTAGATGTCGCTATTGACGATATAAGCGGATTGAAATCATATAAAGTCAGTTTAAAAAGCGATACTTCTGAGACAGTTTTATACGAGGAGCAGTTTATGGAAGCGCACGAATCTGTTCGTGTAAAAATAGATCCGCCAAAAAGCTCTTACGCCATGAGTGATAAAAATATTAAGATAGTAGTTGAAGCGAGAGATGCAAGTAAATGGAACTTATTTAAAGGAAATATTACCAGAAGTGAGTTTGCATTAAAAATTGATAAAAAAAGACCACTGGTAAACATTATTCTAAACTCATATAAGATAAACAAGGGCGGTGCAGCACTTGTAATATTTAAAGTAGAAGATGAAAATTTAAAAAATGTCTATATTGAAACGAATTTTGGTAAAAAATTTATTGCGCAGCCGTTTTATAAAGAGGGGTATTATATATCGCTGTTGGCTTGGCCTATAACTTCAGTAGATTTTAAAGCAACGGTTATCGCAGATGATTATGCGCTAAATAGTACACAAGCATATGTTCCTCTGTATTTACAAGATAAAATTTATAAGGTTTCAAACATCAAAATAGATGATAATTTCTTAAAAGGAAAAATTGCCGAACTTGCTGATGAATTTGAAGAGACACAGGGCATTACTGACCCTATAAAGCAGTTTAAAATTATAAATGAAGATGTAAGAATAAAAAATGAGAAATTAATTCATGAAATAACATCAAAAGTCTCTGACAAGATGATAAATGATTTTAAAATAAACAGCATGTATCCTCTTAAAAACGGTCAAGTTGTTGCTCACTACGGAGATCATAGAATCTACTCTTACAACGGAGAGGACATCAGTGAATCGTATCATATGGGTTTAGACTTGGCAAGTAATGCGATAGCAGATATAAAAACTCAAAACAGCGGAAATGTTGTTTTTTCTGAGTATAACGGATTGTATGGAAATATGCCAATAATAGACCATGGGTTGGGTTTATACACACTTTATGGACACTGTTCGACTGTTAATGTTAACAACGGAGATACCGTAAACGAGGATGCAACAATAGCAAATACGGGCAAAAGCGGGTATGCTATGGGAGATCATTTACATTTTGGAGTTCTTGTTCAGGGTATTGAAGTTTATCCGGCAGAGTGGATGGATAACAACTGGATGAAGTTAAATATTACCGATGTAATAAGCGGTGCCAAAGATATTATAGATAAAAAAATATAGAAATCATTGATTTTGATTGCAGGAATATAAATGTATCAAACAACTATAAAAAAGAGTGTTGAACTGGTCGGAATAGGTCTTCATAAAGGCTCTGCTGTCAAGTTGAGACTTGAACCGCTTGAATCAAACAGCGGCTTAATCTTTTACAGAAGCGATGTTGATGTAGCTATCCCTCTTATTCCGGACAATGTTGTTGATACGAAAATGGCTACCGTTATCGGCAAAGACGGCTATGTTATCTCAACAATTGAGCATATGCTCTCTGCCATTTATGCTTATGGAATCGACAATCTTAGAATAGTTGTTGATGCGGATGAAGTTCCTGTAATGGATGGAAGCAGTGCAAGTTTTTGTATGCTTTTAGATGAGGCGGGCATTGTTTCGCTTGACGCTCCTAAAAAAATTATGCGAATAAAAAAAGAGATAATTGTGCAAGAGGGCGATAAATATGTAAAACTCTCCCCTTCACCTGATTTGCAATACGGCTTCACGATTAAATTCCCACACCCGGTAATTCAGCAACAGGATTATGTTTTAAATTTTACTAAGCAGAGCTACAAAGATGAGATTTCACGCGCTAGAACTTTTGGTTTTTTGCATGAAGTGCAGTATCTTCGCTCAAAAGGGCTTGCTCTCGGAGGCTCACTTGAAAATGCCATTGTTTTAGATGATAAAAAAGTTTTAAATCCTGAGGGATTAAGGTTTCCTGATGAGTTTGTAAGACATAAAATACTTGATGCAATCGGCGATATGGCACTTATCGGCATGAATTTTGTAGGCAATTATGAGGCTATGGCGGGGAGTCATGACTTAAACCATAAACTTACTCTTGAGCTTTTAAAAGATGCCCAAAATTACGAAGTTATAGAGCTTGTAGGCGAGAAGACAAAAGAGTTAGAAAAAGCGTATGCTTAAGAGTGTTGATTTAGTTTTTATTACTTTATCATCTCCGATTCAAGTTGGAGTATACGAAAAAAATCTGCTCATAGAAACAATTTCAACCAATGAGAAGAGCTCCGATGTTTTGCCAAATATATTTAACGAACTCTCAATCAGATATGATATAAAAAAGCTTTTCTATGCCAACGGACCGGGCAGTTTTATGGCAATAAAGATTGCCTATATCTTTCTAAAATCTATGAGTATTTTGAAAAATATACCGTTATTGGCTACAGATGCATTTTATTTTAATAAAAATCAACCAATCAAAGCGATTGGAAAGCTATTTTTTGTTAAAATCCACTCAGAAATAAAAACTCAAAAACTAGAAATAGCGCCAGAGGTGAGCTTTATGCTTCCGGATGTGCTTGATTATAGTGAGTTTAGCACAACTGCTGCGCCTCTTTATGGAATCGGAGCGGTTGGATAGGAAAAAAGTGACAGTAAGTGTGCCGGCGACTAGTGCGAACCTTGGACCGGGGTTTGATTCTTTAGGTTTAGCAGTTGATTTAAGAAATATAGTTGAGTTTCATCCGTCAAAATTCTTTAGTGTAAATATTAAAGGCGAGGGTGAAAACAATCCAAAGCTAAAAGGTAATAATCTATTTATCAGTATCTTCAATGAGCATTACAATAGATTAACTAAAAAAAGACAGAGTTTCAAGTTTAATTTTTACAACCAAATACCGATGTCAAGAGGACTTGGAAGCTCATCAGCCGTAATTGTAAGTGCAATAGCAAGCGCTCATGAAGCAGCAGGCATTAATGTCTCAAAAAGAAGAATACTTAACCATGCCCTAGTGTATGAATCTCATCCGGACAATATTACTCCCGCCGTCATGGGTGGTTTTAATGCCGCAACGGTAGAAAAAAACAAAGTATTTTCTCAAAAAAAACATCTTCCTGATTATATTAAAGCAGTTGTGGTAATACCAAATAAGCAGATGAGCACGACAAAGGCAAGGTTGCTTCTTCCTAAATCATACTCAAAAGAGAGTGCGGTTTACAATCTCTCTCATACCGCACTCAGTGTTGCCGCATTTTTCAATGAAGATTGGGAGATTTTAAAACTTGCTTCTCAAGACAGGTTCCATCAAAAAGCAAGAATGAAAACACTGCCTGAACTCTTTAATGTGCAAAAAGTGGCATACGAGAGCGGGGCTTTAATGAGCACTCTCTCAGGAAGCGGATCTACATTTTTTTCAATGGCATATGATGAAGATTCTGCCGCGATAGCCGGTAAACTTGCTCAAAAATTTCCTGAATTTGTTGTGAAGGTGTTAAATTTTGACAATGACGGGCTTATTGTAGAAAAGTAGGTTAATTTACATCTTCTTATTAAATCAAGGAACTTTTGGATATAATGGCAAAAAAATTTAACCAACCTCTTAGAATGTGCATATCTTGTAGGCAAAGAGATGCACAAAACAATCTTATCAGACTTCAGTGCTTAGATTCACAGTTTAGTCTTTTTAGAGGTAGTGGCAGAAGTTTTTATATATGTAAAATTTGTCTTGAAGATAGTAAAAAAGTATTAAAAGCACTTATGCGACAATGCAAGAGTGGAGATAGAGACAAATTTTCGAACATACTAAAGGAGATCATCACTGATGACAGAAAAAGTTAGAGTACACGAAATTGCTAAAGAGTTAGGAATCGCTTCTAAAGATGTAGTTAAAAAAGCTTCAGAGATTGGTATTGAAATAAAATCGGCAAGCAGTTCGGTATCAATGCAAGAAGCTGAGAGCCTAATGAACTATATAATGAGCGGTGAACATGCAGAAGCACCAAAATCAGAAACAAAAGTAGAAGCTAAATCAATAAGTGATGCTCAAAAAGAAGAAAAATCTCCTAAAGAAGAAGTAAAAAAATCTGAAGTTAAAACTCCTGCAAAAAAAGGGGATACTCAAACTAAAGAGAGTAGCGTAATAGAAAAAAGCGAAGAAGAGATTGAACCAAAAGTAAAAATTCAAGATGAAAATGTTGAAAAAGATGATAATGCTTTATTAACTATTGCCGACCCTAAAAAAATGTTGATAAAAAAATCCGGACTTACAATTGTCAAGAAAAAACAACCAAAAATTGAAGAAAAAAATGAAGATGTTTATACTTCATCAACAAAACAATCAGCTGCGATATCTTCATACGGCAAGATAAGCGCTGAAGTTTTAGAAGAGCTGGCAAATAAGAAAAAAGCAAAACAGAGCGTATTCGGAGCTAAAAAACAAGAACAGGGTGTGAAAATTGATATTTTTGGAGGCTCTTTAAGTGAAGTTTCTATGGATATGGATGACCAAATTGTTCTTCTTGACTTAAACGCTACAGAGAGACGCGAAATTATTGCAGAAGAGCCTAGAAAGCCAAAAACTCCAAAACCTATTGGTAGAAATTCAAATAAAAAATCATCTTCTAAGGGTAGAAATGTTTCTCGTGATAAGAGAAAAAAATATATTAAAGATAAGCCGGAAGATTTAATAGTAACTCATGTAGAAATTCCTGAAGATATTCGCGTTTATGAGTTTGCAGAAAAAGTTAACCGCCCTATAACAGATGTTATAAAAGTTCTATTTAGCCTCGGTTTAATGATGACAAAAAATGACTTTTTAGGTCATGATGAAATTGAAATTTTATCTGAAGAGTTTGGCGTTGAAGTAACTATAATCGACCCTAAAGATGCCTTTAATTATGAAGAAGATTTAGCGCATGAGATAGATTCAGAAGCTACCGAGAGACCGCCTGTTATTACAATAATGGGACATGTCGACCACGGTAAAACATCACTTTTAGATGCAATTAGAAAAGCAAAAGTAACGGCTAGTGAAGCCGGCGGAATTACACAGCACATCGGTGCTTATACGATTGAGCAGCACGGCAAAGCTATTACATTTATAGATACTCCCGGTCACGCGGCATTCTCATCAATGCGCCAAAGAGGTACAGATGTTACCGATATCATTATTATTGTTGTAGCGGCTGATGATGGTGTTAAGCCTCAGACTGAAGAAGTTATAAAATTAGCAAAAGAGTCTAAGGTTCCGGTAATTGTTGCACTAAATAAAATGGATAAAGAGAGTGCCAATCCAGACATGGTAATGGGTCAGATGGCTGAGCGCGGACTAAATCCTATTGCTTGGGGCGGAGATATCGAGTTTATCCCGCTTTCTGCAAAAACCGGAATGGGAATTGACGAGTTACTTGAAAATATCCTTCTTACTGCAGAAGTTTTAGAACTCAAAGCAAATGAGAATGCAATGGCTAAGGCTGCCGTAGTTGAGTCTTCACTTGAAAAAGGTCGCGGTCCTGTTGCAACTGTAATTGTGCAAAACGGAACACTAAGAGTTGGTGACTATGTTGTTTGCGGTAGTTCATATGGTCGCGTTAAAGCTCTCATGGATGAAAATAAGCAGCAGATTAAAAGCTTGAAACCAAGTCATACGGCAGTGGTTGTCGGTCTAAACGAAGTTCCGTCTTCAGGTGAAATTATGATGGCTGTAAATAATGATAAAGAAGCTAGAGAGTATGCGCAAAAGCGTCATGAATACGATAGACATAAAGAGCTTTCACATAGCACTAAATCTACTTTAGAAGATATGACAAGCATGATTGCCGAGGGTAGATTAAAATCACTTAAAGTTGTCCTTAAAACAGATGTTCATGGTTCGTTAGAGGCAATTAGAAGTTCGTTAAATGAACTTAGAAATGATGAAGTTAAAATCAATATCATATCATCAGGTGTCGGCGGTATTACAGAAAATGATGTTGAACTGGTAAGTAACAGTGAAAACTGCGTACTGCTTGGATTTAATGTTCGTCCAACGGGAAGTGTTAAAGCACTTGCTAAGCAGAGAAATGTTGATATTAAAACATACTCGATTATCTATCAGTTGCTTGATGATATGACTGGAATGCTGACGGGTATGATGGCGCCTAAGTTCTCAGAGATTAATACAGGTCAAGCAGAGGTAAGAAATACATTTAAAGCACCTAAAGGCATGGTTGCAGGATGTGTTGTTGTTGATGGAAAACTTATTCGCGGCGGTCTTGTTCGTGTTATCCGTAACGGAGTTGTTGTGCATGAGGGTGAGCTTACTTCACTTAAACGATTCAAAGATGATGTTGAAGAGATTGGCAATGGCTATGAGTGTGGTGTTATGATTAAAGGTTATGACGATGTTATCGTTGGCGATGTAATTGAAACATTCAAAAAAGTTGAACAAAAAGTATCTCTGTGACCGAAGCTCAAATAAAAATCAAGAGAACCGAATCAATTTTACTTGAGTTGATTCCAGCGGCTCTTGGAAGTTTAAATGATCAAAGATTGCATAAACTGGATGTAATTGATGTTAAATGTTCACGCGGCAGAAGTGATGCTAAGATTTATCTTGACCCAGCTTCATTTAGCGAAGAAGAGAAGAGTGATTTTATTAGATTGCTAAAAAATGCCAGACCGATTGTAGAAACTTATTGTATGAAAAATCAAGGTTGGTTTCGTTCTCCAAAGTTTACATTTGAGTTTGATGAGCAGATGAAAAAAGCTCAAAGCATTGAAGAGTTGTTTAAAAAAATTGCTAAAGAGTAGGCGGATAGATTTATGAGTTTAGAAAAAGATATAGAGTCGTTTGTTAAATCGGTAGGGTTAGAACTTTATGATATCTCTGTTGTAAGAGAAGGCGAAGATACTATTTACAGAGTAAGCGTTATATCAAACGATAAAGAAAACGAAAGAAAAAGAAGTGTCAGTTTAGATGAATGTGTTAATCTAACTCACCTTATTTCACCTCTTTTGGATGTAACACCTCCTCTCTCAGGAGATTATAGACTTGAAGTCGGAAGTCCCGGCATAGAGAGAAAAGTAGGTACATTAAAACAGTTTGAAATGTCAGTCGGAGAAAAAGTTTCTTTTGTGTTAAAATCAAAAGAAAAAATCAAAGGAACAGTTCTTAGAGTTGAAGATTCTAAAATTATTGTTGATGCTGAGGGCGAAGAGATTATTGTTGATTTTCCTCAAATTGTAAAAGCTAAAACATATTTTGAATGGTAATAGATAGTAACTTCTATATGAAATTAGCCTTGGATGAGGCTTGGAAGTATCAGGGTTTAACTTACCCAAATCCGGCGGTTGGCTGTACGATTGTCGGAAGCAGCGGCGAAATTTTAGCGGTTGAAGCTCATAAGAGAGCCGGAGAGCCGCATGCTGAAATAGAAGCTTTAAAAACCGCCTACTTTAAGCTTACAAATGACAAAAATATCTTAGATATTAACTCATCATCAGAAATACACAAATACCTCTTAAACTATCACAATAACTGCTTCAAAAACAGTTCACTTTATACAACTTTAGAACCATGCTCACATATTGGAAAAACACCCTCTTGCGCAACTCTTATTGCCGATTTGGGCATAAAAAAAATATTTGTCGGCTCAAAAGATATCAACAAAGAGGCCTCCGGCGGCAATGAAATATTAAAAAAAGCAGATGTACAAGTGCAAACAGATGTTTTGCTAAATGAGTGTGAAGATCTTCTTAAGCCTTTTAACTCGTGGAGTGAAAAAAGATTTGTTTTTTTTAAATGGGCACAGAGATTAAACGGCACAATTGATAATGGAGTTATAAGTTCAAAAAAATCCAGAACTTTAGTTCATGCGATGAGAGATGTTTGCGATTTGCTTGTTATCGGCGGCAACACGGTTAGAACTGACAGACCGACATTGGATGCAAGATTGGTAAATGGAAGAGCACCGGATGTTTTAATACTCTCAAAAACTAAAGAGTTTGATAAGAGTATTGGGCTATTTGGTGTTAAAAATAGAAAAGTTATAATTTCAGACAATTTTTCTCTTTTTGAAAATTATAAAAATATTATGATTGAGGGAGGAGAAAATATGTTTGAACTTACTAAAGATTTTGTTAAATATTATCTATGTTTCATCTCACCTTCTATCGGCGGAGAGAAATCGTTTATCGGATTGGACTATAAATTTGATATTTTAAATATACAAAAAGATGAGCAAGATATAATTATGTGGATGAAGCAAGAGAATGACAGAGGAAGCAACTAGAATGGAAAAACAGGAAAAAATTGTATCAATGTTTGATGATATAGCACCAACATATGACACCGCAAATCGTGTTATGAGTATGGGCGTAGATAAGAGCTGGAGACGAAAAGCCTGTGATTTAGCTTATGAGTTTTATGCAAATGAGTCTATCGATAAGATTGTTGATGTTGCTTGCGGTACGGGTGACATGATGGATTTTTGGAAAAAAAGATCAATCTCTAACGGTATTGCCGTGGGTGAAATTGTCGGTGTTGACCCGTCAAAAGGGATGGTAGGCGTAGCAAGAGAAAAATATCCTAAATTTAACTATCATATATCAACGGCAACACAAATACCGCTTCAAGATTCCAGTGCGGACATACTCAGTATAACATACGGTATTAGAAATGTTGTAGAGAGAGAAGCAGCCTTAAGAGAGTTCAATAGGGTTTTAAAACAGGGCGGTCTTGTGGTAATACTAGAGTTTATGAAAAATGAAACGCCGTCACTGCTTGGAAAAATAAGAGATTTCTATATGAGTAATATTTTGCCTAAAATAGGCGGTTTTATCTCTAAAAACTTAGAGGCATATGAGTATTTGCCAAACTCTATAGAGGATTTTTCAACAGTAGAAAATATGAAAAAAGAGCTTGAAGCTGCTGCCTTTGAGATTGTTTATACCAAGAGTTTCTCAATGGATATCTCAACGCTTTTAATAGCAAGAAAAAGATAGATCCATAAAACCAAGCAGTGTCGCTTAGATGCCGTTTGGTTTATACAAAGAAAAATTTAGAGTAGCAAAATCAGATAATTTTTTTAAAGAGACTAAAGCTACTTTACAAACCGCAAAAGAGATCTCAGATAGATACTTATGTCAATATATACGAGACTCCAAAAAAATCAGAAGATGTTAATTTAACTATAAATATAGTTCTTTATGCCGACAAAGATGAAAGAGTGGTAAAATGCTTCCATATAAACTATTTAGGAATTTGGAAAAAAGCATGACCCAAATTTTAATTATGGCGAATTTACCGTAATTGACTATTTAAAAGGAATGTAATTATAAATGTATCAAATTGATTTAAAATTAAATTTACAAGTTCCATGGAAAAATGAAAATTTTGAGATGTCAGAAATCGGATATATCAATTATTTAGTTGGTGCAAATGGTACTGGTAAATCTCAGTTTTCTGAACAATTAAAAAATTTCTTTAATCCAAGAGGTTTAAAATGTAGAGTTCTTTCAGCTGATAGATTAAATGGAATGGGATTTAGTTCTAAGACTAATGTTGATGGGTATGCTGTAAGTCAATCAAATTTTCATGATGGATTTAGTAAGCAACTTTTTTCACATTATAAAAGTGGCGCAGAAAGTATGGATACGGGTGCTGATGCTTTTGTGATTTTGGAAGAAAAACTTGATTTAAAGATAAAAATTGAAGCGATATTGTCCCAAGTATTACATCGTGACATTCGACTTGAATGGGATAGTGGAAAACTTGTACCTATGACATACAATGTTAAACAAGCCGTAGAATATGAACTTAAAAAAGAATCTCATGGTATCAAAGAGTTACTTATTCTATTAACTCATATTTATGATGATTCTCACAAGGTTTTAATCATTGATGAACCAGAATTAAATCTTCATCCTCAATATCAAGCTTTCTTATTGGAACATATCAGAAAAGTGAGCGGTAATCCAAATGAAGGTAAAAAGATTATATACCTCATTTCCCATTCTCCTTTTATTTTAGATTTTCAAACTATTGATGATCTAAAATCAGTTATTTGTTTTCATAGTGATTTTAGAAAACCATCTTTTATAGAAAATTTAGATCCTGTAGATGAAGGAAAAATCAAACTAATCATTCCAAAACTAAATGTACACCATAAACAGCTCTTTTTTGCAAATACTCCGATTTTCGTTGAAGGAATATTTGATGCACAATTTATAAAAGCCATACAAGAGAAAAGAGGAGTTTCTTTAGAAGGAAGTGGCAGTACGGTGATTGATGTAGGTGGAAATGAACAGCTTTCATCTTATTATTTATTATCAAAATTATTTGGAAAACAATCACTTTTTATTTATGATTTGGATAGTATTTTTTTCTCTTCTCAATTAAGAGTGAATGCAGGAGAAAGTGATGAAATAAATGGGTTTTTAGCACAATTAGGCATGCTCCCAAGTTTTAAAAGTACATGGGGTGAAGTTACATCATTGATTGATTCGATAAAAAAAGAGATTAGAAGTAAAGATAGTGAATATAAAATTTTTATAGACAAAATAAATGAGGATAAAGACAAACCTAAAAAAGAAAGTTATGGACTACTAATTTATCTAAAATATTTTGCAGATGAAGCTGAAACTTTATTAGCCAATAAATTAGAGATAACTACATTATTAACAAAGTTAAAAAATATTATCAAGGCTTTTGAGGAAATAAATATATATATTTTAGAAGATGGAGCTATGGAAAATTATTTTCCTAGTTATGATGGCAATAAATTCAATATTGATGATAATAAAAAAAGAGAATGTTTAAATGCTGAAATAGATTGGATGAACAATGACTGCAAATCAAATGAAGAATTATCAACTAGATATGGCAAATTATATAGTATTATGGAAAAATTGCCATCTGGAAATAAGATAGATTATAAAAAAGTTATAGAAAGTAATTTAAAAGATTTAATACACAAAATACAAAAAGGAATATCAGAAAATAAAATTTTAAATGAATCAAATTTACCCTCATATTTAGGGAAGGAATGGGTTTCATATCAAAGAATTTTATCTGTAAGTAATGTAAAAATTGACAACCAAACTTTTATTATAAATTTAAAAGATTTATGGGGATTTGGCGAACAAACTATAAATATAGAAAAAAGTAAAAACTATTCAAATGAAAGTTTTTTAGTATGAAAGACTTTACTTTAAAAACTCTTCCATTTCAAAAAAATATCGAAGTCAAAAAAGTTCTAAAAAAAGCCATTTCAGCAAATAGGGCTTTGGCAAACTTAAACGGTGTGGCTCGTATCATCCCAAATAGTGCGATTCTTATCAACTCTTTGGTGCTTCAAGAGGCAAAAGATAGTTCGGCTATAGAAAACATCATCACTACTCACGATGAGCTTTATCGTGCTAGTCTTGATATTGAGAGCGTGACAAACGAAGCAAAAGAGGTACAAAACTACAAAGAGGCACTTTTGAGGGGTTTTGCACTTGTCAAAGAGAACAAACTACTGCTAAAAAAACATATTGTAGAGATTCAGGGTGTTTTAGAGCAAAATAATGCAGGAGTGCGTCGTCAGAGCGGAACCGTTCTAAAAAATGCACAAACCGACGAAGTGATTTACACTCCGCCGCAAGATTTTGAAACCATCCAAGAGCTTCTCACAAATCTTGAAAATTATATCAATGAACCAAACGATATCGACCCGCTCATTAATATGGCGGTAATCCACTATCAGTTTGAGTCTATCCATCCATTTTATGACGGCAACGGGCGAACGGGAAGGATTATCAATATTTTGTATTTGATACTTAATGATTTGCTTGATATTCCCGTGCTCTATCTAAGCCGTTACATTATTACGCATAAAGTCGACTACTACAGACTTCTCCAAGAAGTGCGGACAGAAGACAAATGGGAAGAGTGGATTTTATATATGCTTGAAGCGGTGGAGCAAACTTCACTTGAAACGATAGAACTTATAAATAGTATTAATTTTTTAATGATAAAAACTCAAGATAAAATCTTGCAAGAGTTACCAAAAATTTATAGTAAAGATTTAGTTGAGATACTTTTTATGCACCCATATACAAAGATAGAATTTTTGATAGATAAATTAAATCTTCATAGAGATACAGCTTCTAAATATTTAAAGGAACTCGAAACCATAGGAATTTTGAAACCTATAAAAATTGGAAGAAGTAAATACTTTATAAATTTGGAGCTTTTTGATATGCTGAAAAAAGGTATTTGATTCAATATAATAAAATGATATGCCGAAAAAATCAAAAAATTTCTGTATATTTTAAGAATGTACCGAAAAAATGATGAAATTTACACATAGCTAAGATGCTATGTTAAAAAAACAGATAAATTTACGCAAAGAAAAAAGGAAACTAAACTTGAAATCAAAAACAGACCAAAAGGAGATTCTTTGCATACATTAAGCGTCTCATCACTAAATGAGCAGATAAAAAGCCTGCTTGAGAGTACATTTGAGAGGGTGCTGGTTGAGGGGGAACTCTCTCGTATAACTTTTCACAACAGCGGGCACATATATTTTACTCTCAAAGACGAATCCTCTACAATCAAAGCCGTTATTTTTAAGGCAAATGCCGTAAAACTTAAGTTTAAGCTTCAAGAGGGACTGAAGGTAGTTCTGGATGGAGCGATTACACTCTACAAACCTCGCGGCGAGTATCAGATAAACTGTTTTAGTATTCAGCCATCGGGGCACGGCGCTTTGGCTCTGGCGTTCGAGCAGTTAAAAAACAAGCTCTCAATGCAGGGATATTTTGATACATCAAGAAAAAAACAGCTTCCAAAATTTCCTAAAAAAATTGCACTTATCACCTCCGCAACCGGTGCCGCACTTCAAGATATGCTCCGCGTAGCAAACAAAAGATATAAGCTTCTGGAGATTGATGTTTACGATGTTTTAGTTCAAGGAGAGAGAGCGGCTTTTTCAATAGCAAATGCAATTGCCTTTAGTGATACCAGAGATTATGATATTATAGTTGTAGGTCGTGGCGGAGGAAGTATTGAGGATTTGTGGGCTTTTAACGAAGAGATAGTTGCCGATGCAATCTTTAGGGCAAAAACTCCTATTGTTTCTGCCGTTGGTCATGAGATAGATTGGGTTATAAGTGATTTTGTAGCAGATTTAAGGGCACCGACTCCAAGCGCTGCCATGGAGATGATATTGCCGGACACCAACGAGCTTTATCAATATATTGACTCTCTTGTTTCTCAATACAATCAAAAAATATTACAAAAAATATACAACTCCAAACAAGAGCTCAGCCATTTGATGAGCTTATACTCTCAGCACTCAATTGAGAAAAAAATAAGTCATAAAATAGATGAAATTAAACAGTTTCGTGACTCATTTAACCAGACTGTCTCATTTAAAATGCAAAGCTTCTCTAAAGAAGTTGACTCCATAAAAATTAGATTTCCGCATGTAATAGAGAGCAGGATAAATATTGCTCAAAATCAAGTGTTAACTCTGCAAAAAATGCTAGAATCCAATCATCCAAAACTAAAGACAAAAAAAGGTTTTGCGCAGATTTCCAAAGATTCTAAAGTTATCGACATAGCATCGCTAGAAGCGGATGATATTTTTGATTTAATGAGTGACAGGGTTATCATAAGCGCGAAAGTGCTTAATAAAATAGATATATAGGAGTTTATATGAATTATCCAAAGTTTTTTGACACTGTTGAGAGTATCAAAGTTGTAGATCCTCTTTCAAATGTTTTAGGTGCCTTTGAAGGCGGCGTGTATGAGTTTAACTACTTAGAGATAGTTAAAGCGGCAGGACATAGCTGTCCTACGGTAGCAGGTGCTTATATTACAACTCTGGTTGGATTAAAAGCTCTATATCCAAACTCTCCTGCAATCAGAGGAGAGATAAAAGTTGAGTTTAAAGAGTCTTTAGAAGATGGTGTTGCGGGTGTTATTAGCAATGTTATCTCCCAAATTACCGGAGCAACAGACAAGAGCGGCTTTAAAGGGTTGGGCGGAAAATTTGCAAGACACTCTTTGATGAAGTTTGATGCAAAAATAAGCTCTTCAGTTAAGTTTACAAGAGTGGACAATGGCAAAAGTGTAGATGTTTATTATGACCCATCATTAGTTGGAGGAAGCCCAAAGATGCAACCTTTAATGCAAAAAATGATGGGCGGCATGGCAAATCCGCAAGAGATGAGAGAGTTTGGTGAGCTTTGGCAAGATAGAGTAAAAAGAATTTTTGAAAATATGCCAACCGTTGTTAAGGTTATTATTTAGTAGATGTAATTTTTTTGTAATCAATTGATTATACACTTCTTCGTAAAAATACGAAGGAGTGGCGATGGTTTATTTTGAGAATGCAAAAGTAGAAGACAATATTTATGATTTGGTATTTGGCGCAGGTAAAATCGCTAAAATATTTGATAACAGCCACTATAAAATCATGGTAGATTTTAAAAATGGTTACGAAGTTCCTTATACGGAAGATGGAATTTCAGGTTGGGGAAATTTTAGCAAACAGACACTTTTTTATAAAAACGAGATAGATTTAACCGATGTTGATTTCTCTCCGGTTTCAAAAGTGCTTTCAGTTAAGAAAATTATAAAATTAAGAGAAAAAGATAGACTTCAGGTTAGATTTCCTTCCGGCGTTTGGAAGAATGTAAAAAAAGCAGAACCCTCTTATGTAGAAGATTTGCTTGAGAGAGAAAAATATTATATGTTTAGAAAAAAACCTGAAAAAAAATAGTAATATCTACTTCATTACCAAATCTGGAAAATATGTGTAAAGCATAACAGCCGTTTGTGCAGAGAGCTTTTTCATAAGTCTGTCAATTTTATCATCTTCATTCCATACGGGTTTAACAACTCCGCTAAGTTGAGCCAATCTATTTTTGGCATCATAGCCGACACCTATGCTATCTACCAATCCTACATCTTTTGCTTGATGAGCCGTAAATATGTGAGCATTGGCATAATCATCTCTTTTATTTATATCTAATCCTCTAGCGTTTGCAACATCCGTTGTAAATAAATCATATGTTCCATTTATAACTTTATTTAACTCATCTATTTCATACTTTGTCCACTCTCTATCAGGTGCTCCAACTTTTTTATATTTTCCGGCTTGAACGCTTTGAGATTTGATACCGATTTTGCTCATAAGCTCGCTTACATCAGCCCCTTGCATGATTACTCCGATGCTTCCGACCATAGACCCTGGGTTTGCAACTATCTCATTTGCCCAAATGCTTGCGTAGTAACTTCCGCTGGCAATGGTACCGCTTGCATACGCAATTACAGGTTTTTTCTCTCTGGCTCTTTTTATGGCATATGCCACTTCGATAGACGGCGCAACGGCTCCGCCCGGAGAATCAACATTTAGCAATATTCCTCTGACATGTTCATTTGAAGATGCTTCATCTATCTGCTTGACAACATCTGAAACATCCATAATCGGACCCGTGAGATAGATCTCTTCAAGGTTGTTTGGTTTCAAATCCTCATTGCTGGTGGGTGCAAATATCAGAAAAACAATGAGCAAGAAAATCATCGCCTTGAAATGTTCTTGAATAAACTTCATGACCGCTAAAATTGGAGAGAATATATTTTTTATAAACTGCATTTTCTTAATGTCCCATTAATATAAATTTTTGAGATATTATATCGATGAAGTATTAAATGAATGGCTAACTCATCGTTTGGCTCTCTGTCCAAATCAAGAACAAGCATATCTGCATTTTTACCCTCAGCTATTTCGCCGCAGTTTAATCCAAGGGCATCAGCGGCATTTATAGTAACGCTCTTTATCAGTTTTTTTGCCAAATCCAGCAGAGGCATATTTGAGTGCATAAACAGAGCAATTTTCATCTCCTCAAAGAGGTTAAGTTCATAGTTTGAACTAAGTCCGTCAGTCGCGCACACCCATCTTATATTATGCTCATCCAGTTTTGCCAAATCAAGTGCGCCGTTGCCTAAAAGTCTGTTTGAAATCGGGCAGTGGATTACCGTATGTTTGTTTTGTGATAAAGTTTTAAGCTCGCTCTCGTTTGCTTTGACAACATGGGTAAGAAGTGTTTTTTGTCCGTTAAAGTGCTCTAAAAATTCGCTTGAATCACTAACGGCACTGTTTTGTTTTAACAGATTCTCGAAAAAATCTCTAAAGTCGCCGCTGTTTTTATCAAGCCAATCCCGCTCGGCATTGCTTTCCATAAAATGAGCGGTCAGTTTAAGATTTTCATTTTTAACTTTTTGGAGTGCTTTTTTGATTAAAATCGGGTGCACGGAGTAGGGCGAGTGAATAGCAACGGCGGGATAAAATCCCTCTCTTTTTACACCCTTTGACGCATCAACCCTTGCCAAAAAATCGCCAAAAAGCGCATCCGCCATAGTTGCTTGCGAGCCAATAAGCTCATTGAAAAAAACAACATTTTGGGGTGCATTTGCACAAACTTCCAAATCCATACCATGTGAGCTAATTGCGCCAAATGTAGTAATTCCGCTCTCCAGCATAGCGTCTATTGCTTTTGCCATACACCCATCATCACAACCGTTTATAAGCTCCTCACGGTTTTCTATAACACTGTAGAGCCAAGAGATAAAATCACCGTAGGAAAGCTCGGTTTTATTTGCGCTAAACTCAATATGCACATGCGCATTTATGAGTCCGGGCATAAGAAGTGAATTTTTTCCCAATTTTGTTATCTTAGCATCCGGAAACTCTTTTGTCAGCTCTTCAAGCGGAGCAATTTTTCGTATTGTTTTATCAAAGGCTACCGACATATTTGAGAGCAGAGTATCTGGCGTTAAAATATAATCCGGAGTTATTATTTGCATATTTTATCTTTTTCGAAAATTTAAAATAGATTATGCTTAATTTAGATAAAATAGCTCCTTAAAAAAAGTAATTATTAAATAAAAAGGTAGAAGATGAAGATAGTAGTAATTCAAGGACCAAATTTAAATATGTTGGGCGTAAGAGAACAGCAGATTTACGGTTTAATGAAATTAGAGCAGATACATGCTCAAATGAAAGATTTTGCAACTCAAAGCGGTATGGAGATAGAATTTTTTCAAAGCAATTTAGAGGGCGAACTTGTAGACAAGATTCAAGAGTGTTACGGTGATGCAAGCGGTATTATCATCAATGCGGCGGCATACACTCACACCTCAATTGCTATTCGTGATGCTATCTCCGCTGTAAATCTTCCTACTATTGAAGTCCACATCAGCAATATTTATCGTCGCGAAGAGTTTAGAAAACAAAATATGATTGCACCGGTTTGTTCGTCATCTGTTGTTGGATTTGGTCCGTTTGGGTACCATTTGGCAATGGTTGGAATGTTACAAATAATGAATGAGATAAAAGCAGTTCAAGAGATGCAAAAACAGGCGCCTCAAGCTTAGCAAATATGTATATCAAGCGTAAAATAAGTGATGGTTTAACTACTTTAAAAAATTTGCGTTACGCTAAAACAAACCGCCGAAAAAGTTTCCACCGATACAGGGTTACAGTCGGTGTAGGCGGAAACCTCGGTGATGTGAAAAGAAGATTTGAGCATCTTGGGGTCTACTTTAAAAAAGACAAAAGAGTTGAGTTGTTGCAAACATCATTGATTTTGAAAAATCCTCCCTTTGGTTTTGCCGATCAGGATGATTTTTTTAATTCAATTATTGTATTAAAGACAAGTATGCAACCAGTGGTTTTTCTGAATTATTTGATGAGAGTAGAGAAAAAATTTGCCCGCAAAAGAAGTTTTGCGAATGCTCCAAGGACACTAGATTTGGATATTATTTTTTTTGATGACAGAATTGTTAAAACATCTAAACTTCAAATCCCGCATGCAGAGTGGTCAAAGAGAGAAAGTGTGCTAATACCATTGATGGATATATACAAATGAAGATATTAACTTTTACCGGAAGAACGCCATCAGAAGCTCTAAAAAAAGCAAAAATGGATGTCAACTATAATCAAATGCTTCATATTGACACTAAAGAGATTCAAAAAAAATCATTAGGCAGAGAGCCTATTTATGAAATAATAATGGGTATAGAAACTGACTCTACGCATGAAACTTATCAAAAAACAAATACTATACCAAAAGACGGCAGACCGCTTACTCAAATGAGTGCCGATGTTTTATACGACATCTCATATGCAGCAAAACAGATATCAAAAATCGCTGATGTGAGAGACCCTATTTATGGGCATCAAGAGCAGATAGCGCAGAATACTTTTGAACCAAAAGAGCTAAAAGAGATAAAATCAGAAATAGCGAAGCTTGGCGATAAAGTTAAAATAATTCAAAATATGTTTTGGGATGAGAAAGCGCCAGATTTAGAGAGCCACATCCCGTCTGAGTTTGCAGAGATATACAGACTTGCTTCTCAAAGCGGAATGAACAGAGAGCATCTTGACGCTATTATGAGAATGACGCTGGAACATATGCCTTTTAAAATGAGAGAAAATTCAGCGACTGTTAAAAGATATTTTCAAACAATTCTTAGAAAAATGGTGCCTGTTAGAATTGAGGCTACTCCATCCATAGGAAATAAGAAAGTTATCATGCTGGTTGGTCCGACAGGCGTTGGCAAAACAACATCAGTGGCGAAGTTGGCGGCAAGATACTCGTACTTGATGCAGAAAAAATATAAAGTAGGACTGATTGTGCTAGATACCTACCGCATAGGTGCCGTTGAGCAGTTGATGCAGTACGCAAGAATGATGAAGCTAGGCATTGAAACAGTTGTTGACCCTTTGGATTTTGGAAGTGCGCTTGAGTCACTGAAATATTGTGATTATATTTTGATTGACACGATGGGCTCAAGTCCATATGATAGAAATAAAATTGAAAAAATATATGAGTGTTTAGATGGAAATGATGCCAAATATAATATTGATGTTGTTCTGGTAATGCCGAGCTCTATAAAATATGAGGATTTAAAAGCTACATATGAAAATTTTTCATCTCTTAATGTTGATACTCTTATGTTTACAAAACTGGATGAGACAAGAGGTTTTGGAAATATATTTTCACTTGCATACGAGACAAAAAAACCTATTAGTTATTTTTCTGTCGGGCAAGAGGTTCCTGAGGATTTGGTTTGTGCAAGCAGTGATTTTTTGGTAGAGTGCTTGCTAAATGGCTTCAATAGGAGCAAAGCATGATTGGGCATCAAGCAAAAAAGCTCGAAGAGTTAGTTTCGTCAAACTCTCAAAAAAAATCTAAAAAAACCCGTTTTATTGCAATTACAAGCGGTAAGGGCGGAGTTGGAAAAAGTACAATAAGCTCTAATTTAGCTTATGTTCTTTCTCAAAGCGGACTCAATGTCGGCATATTTGACGCTGATATCGGTCTTGCAAATTTAGATGTTATGTTCAATGTTAAGATTAAAAAAAATATTTTACATGTACTAAAAGGTGAGGCTACCGTAGCAGATATTTTAATCCCTATTACAAGAAATCTCATACTTATCCCAGGTGAGAGCGGTGATGAGATACTAAAATATTCCGACAAAGCTCTTTTTGAGAGATTTATGAACGAGGCCGAAGTTTTAGATAAATTAGACATTATGATTATAGACACAGGTGCCGGAATCGGAGAGCATATACAGATGTTTTTAGATGCTGCCGATGATGTTATCGTTGTAACAGTTCCAGACCCCGCAGCAATAACGGATGCTTATGCAACAATAAAAACTATTGCTGTTTTAAGAAGTGATATAAGTTTAATTATGAATCAGGTAAAGAATGAAAGAGAAGCAATCGCTGTATATGAGAAGATAAAAAAAGTTGCTTTGGCAAATATTGGAAATAAATTGGATTTAAAATTAATTGGAAAAATTAATAGCGATGTGAAAGTTTCATCTTCGGTAAAACAAAGAGCACTTTTTAGCGTTGCATATCCTGATTCAAGTGTACATAAAGATATAATTGCCATTGCAAATACAATTAGCAAAAATTTGGAACGAAATGTGCTAGTTTTACCAAGTGAAAGTGGGTTATCAGGGCTTTTTAGGCGTTTGGTAAAACATTTCTAAATCAAATCTAAGGCTATCGTGGATGCTTGGCGAGAATTTTGTATATTTTTTTACTGTTCAAGGCTTCTTTGTCGGGATAGTTTTTGGTATATTAAAATCATTTGACGCAGAGGGTTTGCTTGTATATACATTTTTTATAACTGCATTTTTTTATCTATTTTCACATGTGATTGTTGCTTTTTATTATAAAACCACAATCTCAAAAAACCATTTTTTTCCAAAAGATTTACATGAAAAAAAGCTTGATTTTTATGTAATTGAGATAAACAAGAGGGAAAAACTTATTGATTCTGCAATTAAAATTACGGATGCCGCGGTTAAAACAAATGCTCGAGATTTGAAGGGTAATTTATGATTGCTGCATACACGCAAGATTTAAAACATAAAAAAGATGAACTAGCTATCCAATATTTGCCGGCTGTTAAGGCTATGGCATTTAGATTAAAAGAGAGACTTCCGAGTTCTGTTGACTATATGGATCTCTCTGCCATCGGAACGGAAGAGCTGATAAAACTTGCAAGAAAATATGACGAAAAGTTAAATGACTCTTTTTGGGGATATGCTAAAAAAAGAGTTTATGGGGCTATGCTTGATTATTTAAGAAGCCTGGATATACTTAGCCGTTCTAGCAGAAAACTTATAAAAGCGATAGATTATGCTGTTGAAGATTACAGAGCTATCCATGATGAAGAGCCTAGCGATGAGCAGTTGGCAGCTATTTTAAACGAGAGTGTAGAAAAAATTCATGAGGCGAGAATCGCTTCATCTATTTATACGGTTATGCCTCTTCAGGATCAGTTGCAAGCCGGAGATGAAGGTCTAGCACTTGCAAATATAGAAAAAGATGAATTAATTAATGTCATAAAAACAGTACTTGGCCAATATAGCGAGAGAGAGCAGTTGATAATACAATTTTACTACTTTGAAGAGCTTTCTCTTAAAGAGATTAGTGATGTTTTAAATATTACTGAATCAAGAATTTCACAAATTCATAAATCGGTAATACATAAAATTAGAGAGAGTGTAGGAGCTTAATATGGCAGATATACTTTCACAGGAAGAGATAGACGCGCTTTTAGATGTTGTTGATGATGAAGGTGATGATGGGTTTGATGAGGGTGATGATTCTCCCATTTCTCAAAGACAAGTAACACTTTATGATTTTAAAAGACCAAACAGGGTTTCAAAAGAGCAACTTCGTGCATTTCGCGGTATTCACGATAAAATGGCAAGGTCTTTAGCCTCTCAAATATCCTCAATTATGCGCTCAATCGTTGAAATTCAACTTCACTCAGTTGATCAGATGACATATGGCGAATTTTTAATGTCACTTCCAAATCCAACAAGTTTCAATGTTTTTTCCATGAAGCCGTTAGAGGGAAGCGGTGTTATAGAGATTAACCCGTCAATTGCTTTTCCAATGCTAGATCGCCTCTTAGGCGGAAAAGGCGAACCGTTTGATGCAAGCCGTGAATTTTCAGACATTGAACTTAGTCTTTTTGAGACTATTTTAAGAGTTATGATGAGCACTTTAAAAGAGGCTTGGGGACCGGTTATGGATATTTTTCCTAATATTGAGTCAAAAGAGTCAAGTCCGAATGTTGTGCAAATTGTTGCTCAAAATGAGATTGTCGTAATGGTTGTAATGGAGATTATTATTGGGCAGAGTTCAGGAATGATGAATATATGTTATCCTGTTATTGCTCTTGAACCTGTGTTGCCAAAACTTGCAAGCAGAGATTTGATGCTCAATGAGACAAGTACAAAAAAAAGCAGAAATACAGAGCTGCATGTACTTCTTGGCGGTGCGAAAGTTGGAGTTGAGGCCATGCTTGGCAATGCAGAACTTACACTGAGAGATGTTTTGGAGTTGCAAAGCGGCGATATTGTCAGACTTACAAGCCCTGCAGATGATATAGTAACTGTTTGTGTTGATGGCAAGGATAGATTTCGCGGTAAAATTGGACTAAGAAGATTTAGAAAATCAATACAAATCACCGAAGTAATCGACACAGAAAAAGACGCCGTAAAAAGAGCGTTAGAGAACCTTGAATTTATAAGACGCGAAAAAATATCCGGCGTAAAAGAGATTATGCTTGGTGATGAAAATGAAATAGATGAGGATTAGACAATGAACAATTTTATGAAGCTTTTTGAGAATGAAACCGTAGGTACAATAGAGGCACTAATAGGTCAAGCTCCATCTTTAAGTTTAAAAGAGGAGCAAGAGTTAAGTATAATTTCAAATATAGTTCCTCCTATTGTATTGCTTCATGTTGTAGTAAGCGGTGATGTGAATGCTTCAGCAATGATTGCGCTTACACCAAATCTTGTTGCTTCTCTCTCAGATATGATGATGGGTGAAGAGGAGAGTCACAGAGAAGATGTTACAGATGATGATTTAGACGCTGTAAAAGAGATAACATCAAATATTTTTGGAGCAATTTCAAATAGCCTCGGTGCTCAAAAAGAGCTGCCTTCACTCTCTTTTAGTATAAAAAATGTCGAATATATTGATGAAAACAAAGAAGTTTCTTTAGAGAACTACTACAAGATGTTTGTTTATCATTTTAAAATCGGAGATGTAAAATCTCTTTTTATGTTTATAATGGATGAAAATTTACATAATGCTCTATTTAAAACTGCCGCACTCTCCACCGAAGAAAAAAAATATGAATCATATAAATTTCAAGATGGTTCGCAGAATATTTCTCTTAACAGTGACGAGATGACCAATATATCTCTGATTATGGATGTCAAACTTCCTGTAAAAGTTAGAATAGGAAAGAAAAAAATGCTCTTAAAAGATGTTTTAAACATGGATATCGGCTCTGTTATAGAGCTCAACCAATTGGCGAACGATCCGCTGGATATATTGGTAGATGACCATGTTATAGCAGAGGGAGAAGTTGTTATTGTTGATGGTAACTTCGGTGTGCAGATAACTACTATCGGTACAAAAAGAGAGAGATTAAATCAGCTAAAATCATAGCGAGGATTGCCATAAATGCGAAAACATCAAGATGATTTAGCAAAAAAATATGTAAAAGAGATAAAATCTGCAGATGTGTGGAGTGTTTTTAGGATACTTGCCGACTTTGTAAAAGGTTTTGATGATCTTGGAGAGCTTGGACCGACAGTCACAATGTTTGGAAGTGCAAAAGCAAAAAGCAGTGGCAAATATTATAAAAAAGCCGAAGAGCTCTCTTCTATGTTGGCAAATAGAGGGTTCAATGTCATGACAGGCGGCGGACCAGGGGTTATGGAAGCCGCAAACAAAGGGGCATTTAAATATAAAAACATAGAATCAATAGGACTTAATGTAGACCTTCCCTTTGAACAAACCCCAAATAAATACACTACTATAGATTTGAGTTTCGACTATTTTTTTTCAAGAAAAGTTATGTTGGTTAAATACTCAATTGCGTATGTAATTTTTCCAGGCGGTTATGGGACATTAGATGAACTGTTTGAAGCTTTAACTCTTATACAAACAAAAAAAATAACCGGTGTTAAAATTTTTGTATTTGGAGTGGCGTTTTACAAGCCGCTCATGAAATTTATAGAAAAAAAGTTATATAAAAACGGCATGATAAATCTGAATGATCTTCATATTATTACGCTTACGGATGATTTGGAACAAATATTAAGCGGAATTGAAGCGTCCGTTTTAAACCAAATAGATATTCTTAAAAAGTCTGGACTAGAAGATACCAAATACTATAAATCACTTGCTGAGTTTTTTATAGAAGAAAAAACAGAGAACAAAGAGATAAACAGTGAAAATGAAAAATAAAAAAGTTTTAGTCGGAATGAGCGGCGGAGTGGACTCAACAATATCTGCATTACTTTTAAAAGAAGAAGGTTATGAGGTAGAGGGACTGTATATGAAACTTCACTCTAAGCCTGGATACCATGAAATCCACCAAGCAAGAGCCCAAAGAGCCGCTGACTTTGTCGGCGTAAAACTGCATGTAATAGACTTGCAAGAGATATTTAATGAAAAAGTTTTTCAGCCGTTTATAGATACATATGCCGAGGGCAAAACACCAAATCCATGTGCGTTATGTAACAGAAGTTTAAAGTTTGGAGAAATGGTTAAATTTGCAGATAAAATCGGTGCAGATTTTATAGCAACCGGACACTATATAAAAACAGACGGAAAATATTTTTATGAAGCTGATGATGAGACAAAAGACCAGAGCTATTTTCTCTTTTATGTCAATAAAGAGATATTGCCGAGACTTCTGTTTCCATTGGGAGATAGAAAAAAAAGCGATATTAAAGAGTTGGCAGCATCAATTAAAGGATTGGAATCATTTGCCTCACAAGGCGAATCCTCAGAGATATGTTTTGTGGAAACAACATATACAGACCTGCTTAAAGATTTCGTAGAAGTAGATAAAAAAGGCGAAGTTTTAGACAAAGATGGAAATGTCGTTGGCGAGCACAAGGGATATATGCACTATACTATTGGAAAAAGAAAAGGCTTTAGTGTAAATGGTGCGCATGAGCCACACTATGTAATCAGTATTGATGCTGATAAAAATCAAATCACAGTCGGTAAAAAAGAGGATTTGGCATGCAACAGTGTAATTTTAAATGATTTAAATTTGTATACTAATGAAATAGAGTTTGATACTACTGTAAAATTAAGATATAGAACTCAAGCAGTGCCATGTCATGTTGTTGTAAAAGAGAATAGAGCATATGTTACTTTAAAAGAGAGTGTTTTTGGTGTTGCTACCGGACAGGCTGCTGTTTTTTATGATGGCAATAAGCTAATCGGCGGTGGTTGGATAGAAGAAAATTAATCTTAAATTTTATCAAAAAAACATCTTCCAGAAATTCTTTCAAAACTCCTTCGGCAATTAAGAAATAAATAAGCGTAACTTGCCTATAATTCCCCTCCACAAACAGAGCGACCTAAAGTTTAGGTTTAAAAAGTC
>Ga0209343_10001006_pt1 | contig 38867 bp, 38 predicted proteins | sample RifCSPlowO2_02_FD_184026 | JGI IMG/M metagenome (GOLD analysis project Ga0209343, IMG submission 184026) | Groundwater microbial communities from Rifle, Colorado - Rifle CSP2_plank lowO2_0.2 (SPAdes) (version 2) | ecosystem: Environmental > Aquatic > Deep subsurface > Groundwater | place...
GATCTGTAGAGACCCAGATAGGCGAGCTTCGCAGCCTCCGGATGGCCGTGGACCGCGAAGATGCCGCATTCGTCGTGGAATTTATCGTGGCATTCGTTCTTCATGCGCGCTTCCTTGTTCCACCGCTCGCTCGAAACCCGTTTCGTAGGGAATCCGCAGCGAGGCGATGGGGATATCGAAGAGGACTCGACCTCCCTGCCATACGGTCAGTGCTGCTCCCCCGGTCGTTCCGATAATTTCCGCCGCTACATTATATTCTCCCGCAATCCGTTTTGCATCCGCAAGTAGATTTCCTGGAACAGAAACCAGGATGCGCGACGGGTCTTCGGCGAAGAGCCACGCGCGCGGGTCGCCGCCGGAGGGAATATTCACGGCCGCGCCGACGCCCCGGCCCAGCGAGCACTCGGCCACAGCCACGGCCAGGCCGCCGTCGCTCAGGTCATGGGCCGACTCCGCCAATCCTGCGGCGATCAACCTTCGGCAACAAGCCTGCACGCTGCGCTCGGAGTCCAGGTTGACGCCCGGCGGAAGTCCCCACAACATCCCCAGATTCGTTTGGGCGTACTGCGACGAGCCGAACGTAATCGCAAATTCCTCCCGTGAAGCTGGGGCGCCGCCCAGAAGCAGGATGCTGCGCCCTTCGTTCTTGAAAGGAGGCGTGCAGTGGAGTGCGGCGTTTTCGAGCAAGCCGACCACGCCCACCACTGGCGTCGGGTAGATCGGTTGGCCCTCCGTCTCGTTATAAAAGCTGACGTTGCCGCCGGTGATGGGGACCGCGAGCGCCTCGCAGGCTTCCGCCATCCCTTCGATCACTTCCCGGAACTGCCACATGATCTCCGGCTTCTCCGGATTGCCGAAATTGAGGCAGTTGGTGGCGGCGAGCGGCTCGGCTCCGGTCACACTCACATTCCGCGTGCTCTCCGCCACGGCCAACCGAGCGCCCCGGCGCGGATCAAGGAAGCAATAGCGCCCGTTGCCGTCCACCGCCATCGCCAGGCCCTGCCCGGTTTCCTTGAGACGAAGCAGCGCCGCATCGCCACCGGGCGCGATCACCGTGTTGGTGCGGACCATAGTGTCATATTGTTCGAAGACCCAGCGCTTCGACGCAATGGTTGGCGCCGCCAGAAGCTGGAGCAAATCCTCGGCGAGTTCGGTCCCGCTGCGCGAACACAGCGGGAACGGAGGCTCCAGCGGCACGGGCCGGCGGGGGATCGCCCGGGGACGGTCGTACACCGGGGCCTCTTCGGTCAGCGCCTGGTTGGGAATCTCGGCAACGATGGAGCCATGCTGTTTCACGCGCAGCACGGGCGGCTCGATCACGCTCCCGATCTCGACGGCATCGAGGCCCCACTTGCGGAAAACCTGAATGACTTCGTGCTCGCGTCCGCGCTCGGCTACCAGCAACATGCGCTCCTGTGACTCGCTCAACATGATCTCGTAGGGCGTCATCCCGGTTTCGCGCTGCGGGACGCGGTCCAGCTCAATCTCGATGCCGACCGCGCCGCGCCCGCCCATCTCGCAGGTCGAGCACGTCAGCCCCGCCGCGCCCATGTCCTGAATGCCCAAGACCGCGCCGGTTTGCATCGCTTCCAAGCAGGCTTCGAGCAATAGCTTTTCGAGGAACGGGTCGCCGACCTGAACGTTGGGGCGCTTCTGCTGCCCGTCCGCGCCGGAGAATTCCGCCGAAGCCAGCAGCGATGCCCCGTGGATGCCGTCGCGGCCGGTCTTGGCGCCGACGTAGATGACCGGATTGCCCGGCCCGCGCGCGCGGGCGTAGAAGATCTGGTCTTGCTTCGCGACGCCCAGCGCAAAAACGTTCACCAGCGGGTTCGACTGGTAGCACGGCTCGAAGACGACTTCCCCCCCCACGGTCGGCACGCCGAAGCAGTTGCCGTAAAAAGCAATCCCTCCGACCACGCCGCGCAGGATGCGACGGTTGAGCGCAACATCAGTTCTCGCGGTTCTATCGGATGACACGATTCGCTCGGTGATGGGGCCGAAGCGCAGCGAGTCCATCACGGCGATGGGTCGAGCGCCCATGGTGAAGATGTCGCGGAGGATTCCGCCCACGCCGGTCGCCGCTCCTTGGAACGGCTCGACGAAGCTCGGATGATTATGCGACTCGATCTTGAAGGCGCAGACCCAGCCGTGGCCGATGTCCACGATCCCGGCGTTCTCGCCCGGCCCTTGGATCACGGCGGCTCCGCGCGTCGGCAGGTGTTTCAAGTGCGGGCGCGAGCTTTTGTAGCTGCAATGCTCGCTCCACATCACGCTGAAGAGGCCGAGTTCCGTGATCGTCGGTTCGCGTCCGAGAATCCGCAGAATGCGGTCGTACTCTTCGGCGGTGAGGTTGTGTTCCTCGACGAGTTGGGATGTGATTTCAGGCAAACGAGCTGTCCTGGAAATGCGTTGCGAAGCCGTATCCGAGCCGGGACCGTAAGAGAGCGGTCACTCCGGTTGCTGACGCCACGCTAGCGTCGCGCTGCCGCCTCGGCCTTTGGCGATGCGCGTCCAGCCGCGACGGCGCGGACCCCGGCATGAACCCCGGCATGGACTAAGGACTGAAAGATGAACAAACCATCCCGCGAGCCGAGCAGCGCATCGCTGGCGCGTTCCGGGTGCGGCATCATGCCGAGCACATTGCCTTGGCGGTTTATGATCCCGGCGATGTTGTGAAGCGAGCCGTTGGGGTTCGCTTCGTCGGTGATCGCGCCGTCCGGCGTCGCGTAGCGGAAGACCACCTGCCCGTTGCGTTCGAGTTCGTCGAGGGTCGCTGCGTCGGCAAAGTAATTGCCTTCCGCGTGCGCGATGGGAACTTCCAACACCTGGCGCGGCCGGCAGGCGTTGGTAAATGGGGTCTCTGTGTTCTCGACCCGGATATGCACGGGGCGGCAGATGAATTTCAGGCCCCGGTTGCGCAGCATCGCGCCCGGCAACAGGCCGGCTTCGAGCAGGATTTGAAACCCGTTGCAGATACCGAGCACCAACCCGCCCTGCGCCACAAACTCTTTCACCGCGCTCATGATCGGCGCAAAGCGCGCAATGGCGCCGGTGCGCAGGTAGTCGCCATAGGAGAACCCGCCGGGCAGGATCACCACGTCCGAGCCGGCGAGGTCGCGCGACTCATGCCACAGAAACGCCGCCTCCTGCCCGAGCGCGTGCTCCACGGCGCAAAAGGCGTCGTGATCACAGTTGCTGCCGGGAAAAACCACCACTCCGAATTTCATAGGCGCGGTTGCTCAGTATCTTCTGGAAGAAACCAGTATAGCACGGAGCGCGCTGCCTGCCTGTGCTGGGTTAGAAGCCCATTACCTCTTCCAATGCATCTTGCAGCGTAAGTTACAGGCATTCCAGCAGCTCATCCATGCGAGTCCCTGTAATTGACGCAGCCCTGCGGATCATGCTATAAGTGGGTTGTTATCAAGGGAGTAGGCATCCCACCAACCCTTCGCGAGACTGGGGAATCCTATTGGAACTGGAGCTAACGGGTGAACAAGGGCAGGTTCGCCATGCGGTGCGCGAATTTGCCGAGAGCGAGATTGCTCCGCACGTCAAGGAATGGGACCAGAACGCAATTTTCCCGACGGAGATCATTCCCCGGCTCAGCGCATTGGGACTGCTGGGGATTATATTCCCCGAGCAATACGGCGGCGGGGGGCTGGGATATGTGGAGTATGTAACTGCCATCGAGGAGTTGGCGCGCGTAGACGGCTCGATTGCTCTGACCGTCGCGGCCCACACTTCCCTCTGCACGAACCACATTTTCCTGAGCGGGACGGAAGCGCAGCGCCAGAAGTATGTTCCCTCGCTGGCTTCGGGCAAGAAGCTCGGCTGCTGGAGCCTGACGGAACCCGAAGCGGGTTCCGACGCCGGCGGCACGCGCACACGGGCCGAGCGCAGTCATCCCGGCTGGGTTCTGAACGGCATCAAGACCTTCACCACCAACGGCAGCTACGCCGACGTTTGCGTGGCGATGGCGGTAACCAATGCCGCGCTCGGCCATCACGGCATCTCCGCGTTTATTATTGAGAAGGGAACTCCGGGCTTTCGTCCCGGCCACAAGGAACAGAAGCTCGGCATGTGCGCGAGCGACACGGCGGAAGTGATCTTTGAGGATTGCCGCATCCCGCAGGAAAACCTGCTGGGCGAAGAAGGGCACGGGTTCATTGACAGCTTGAAAGTCCTCGACGGGGGGCGCATCTCGATTGCGGCCTTGTCCGTTGGCATCGCGCAGGGAGCCTTTGATGCGGCGTTGCGCTACTCGCAGCAGCGGCGGCAGTTCGGCAGGCCGATCTCGGACTTCCAGGGGATTCAGTGGAAGCTTGCTGACATGGCTACCGAGATTGAAGCGGCGCGGCTGCTCACCTATCAGGCCGCCCGGCGCAAGGATCAGGGACATCCCGTGACGCGCGAGGCCTCGATGGCCAAGCTCTTTGCCTCCGAGGTGGCGGTGCGCGTGACCGGGGAAGCCTTGCAGATTCACGGCGGCTATGGTTTTCTCAAGGATTACCCGGTGGAGAAGTTTTACCGGGATGCCCGGCTTTGCACCATCGGCGAAGGAACGAGCGAAATCCAGCGGCTGGTGATCGCACGGAGCCTGCTCGACAGCCATGGCTGAGGTAGCCACGGCACGTTTTTTGTGCCGTGGGCTTGTCGCCGGAACGAGAACTGAATGAACCCACAGCAAGCCGCAAAGCGGGACCGTGGCTCATCGGCCCGGAAGAAACCCGGAACGAGCCCACGTCACAAGAAAGGTGCCATGGCTATCCGCTACAGCAAGTATTTTCATCCGAGCGAGATCGATAATCACTTCAGAAAAGGTGCGCGCTACTAGGTTTCGCTCGATGAAGTGGAGAGGATTGCGATTTAACCCATGACAGCCGAACATACCGGTGCAATACTTTTCCATTGCTGGCGTCACGATGCGCCGGAACGTGCAAGGACGATTTTATCCTCGATAATCGGGAGGGGCCTTCTCCTCACGACAACCAATGGCGGCGCACTCGATAGCTTCACGGTGCGGGACGGGGAAAACCAGCTCCGAAAAATCGAAGTGATGCAGCGGCCTCGTATCTGTTTCACCGACATTCCCATCGAACTGCTTGCAACACATGGTGCTGCTTATGGACGGTACGGCGTCGGTTTCTCCCGCAAAACCATAGTTGAGTGGGGCGGCTGTCCGGCATGGTATCTTCCCAATCATCACGGGGGAGATACACTCAAGGACAATGGTCCTTTGTTGGTCAATGGTCTTCATGCAGCCATGATTGCTGTAGATAGCTATCAGGCCTTCGTCAAAGGGACCGAGAAATTGCTTAAGGAAGGCCAGATAAAGCAGCGGTTTATCACTCAGACCTTCACTCATGGGAAACCGCTTGTTGGAGATGCACTCATTAACTGGCTTGCCTACGGACGAAATTGCATTGAGAGGTCCTTATCCTTCATCAAGGAAATGTCGCCTCAGGATAGCGAAGACTTCCGTTATTTGTACGAAAGAGAATGGCGCATAGTAGAGGGCCTACGGGTTCTGGGCAAAGACCCTTGCCGTGTACTTACGGACACGGAAAAATCCGAGCTTTGCTCTCTTAACCCCACTTGGAAACAGCACCCGATTGTAAACGATATCAATATACAGGTGCGCTATCCATCAGCGCCCATAATAGATTCGTTCCGCTTTTTTGCCGGTCTTTCCGAAACCGAGAAAGTTTCCCAGAAGATCGATGTAATACTTGTTCCAAATGACACTGAGAAAGCTTTCGCGGAAAGAATGATCTCTGAGGATCCGCATGCTTTCAAGATAGGTGGTCCTGAGGTCCGAGTTTTCCCTTCCTGAGGCCAAAAACGGCTCACAGAAGTAGCCACGGCACGCCTTTTGTGCCGTGGGCTTGTCTGGAGCGCGGCCCGGGTCTCACTTGGCGTGCCACACGCTTCTGGGGTAACCTAAAGACATGACAGCAGAACAAAAAAATGCTCTGGCCGAGATCGTCACTATTGACAAGGAGGTCATGCACGGCACCCCCTGTTTTACGGGAACGCGTGTGCCTGTCCAGACCCTCATTGATTTCCTCGAAACCGGCGACAGCATTGATGATTTTTTGGCCACTTATCCATACATCCCGCGTCAACAAGTCATCGCTTTTCTGGAACTGAGCCGCGACATCACGTTCGACCAAATCACATGCGCGTCTGAGACACCTGCATTGGGACTTCTATATTGACTTGGGCGTCAGTGAGGCTTTCTCCGATCATGAGGTCAGAACGGCGGTGGAGCTTGGCTGGCAGCGGCTGAAAGATAACGCCCTGGTCGCGGGGTTGCAGGATCGGTTCGATGTTTTGGTTACGGCCGACCAAGGATTTGAGCACCAACAGAATCTCAAGACCTTACGCTTTGGTTTGCTGATTCTTCATGTTCAAAGGAACAAGGTGGAATTCTACCGGCCATTTTTTGGGCAAATGCAAGCCGCCGTTGCCCGGATCAAGCCTGGAGAAGTGAGCCACATCTACGGGACCCCAGGTGCTTGAAGCTCCCGTATCGCAACCAAGAAGACGGATGCCGTCATCGTCGGTGCGGGCGCGGCAGGCGGGACACTCGCGGGCGCTCATCATTGCACGGAGCCTGCTCGACAGCCATGCCTGAAACGCAACCCGAATATCTTCTCGATCGGTGGGTCGAAGAGATTCTTCGCGGGGACGCGCGCGCCATCGCCAGGGCTATCAGCGCCATCGAGAATGGGGAAGCACCGGCTCAGGAACTTCTGCGGCGATTGTTTCCGCACACGGGGCGCGCAGTCACCATCGGCATAACCGGCTCTCCCGGAACGGGCAAGAGCACGCTGGTGGACGGCCTGGCCGCGCTTCTCCGCCGCCGGGGGCACACGGTGGGGATTCTCGCCGTGGACCCCAGCAGCCCGTTCAGCGGCGGAGCCATCCTGGGCGACCGCGTGCGCATGCAGACGCACGCCACTGACCCCGGAACCTATATCCGCAGCATGGCGACGCGAGGCGCGCTGGGCGGACTCTCCGCCGCCACGCTCGATGCTGCCGTGGTGCTCGACGCCGCCGGCAAAGAGTTCATCCTGGTTGAGACCGTGGGGGTCGGCCAGGATGAAGTCGAAGTGATGCGTTTGGCGGATGTGACGCTCGTCCTGCTCGTGCCCGGCATGGGAGACGACGTGCAAGCATTCAAGGCCGGGATCATGGAGATCGCCGATATATTTGTGCTCAACAAGGCCGACCTCGAAGGAGCCGACCGCGTCGAGGCCGAAATCCGCGCGCTGCTCAACATGGCTCCGGCGGACCCGGCGGGGCAGCCTCCCCCTTCCCCCATTGTCCGGACCGTCGCCACGCGCCAGGAGGGAGTGGAGGAGTTGCTCGCTGCCGTCATCCATTACCTGGACGTTTCGCGGAGCCACGGAAGGCTTCAGCAGCGGCAGGTCGAGCACTGGCGCCAGCGCATTGTGGAACTGCTTCGCGAGCGGCTCCTGGAGCGCGTGCTCGGCCAGGTCGTGCAGGACGGCGACTTGAATCAATATGCCGCCGCAGTGGCGGCGCGCCGCGCCGACCCGTACTCGGTCACGGACAAGATTCTGGAACAGGCGGGGTGGAGTGACGTCCAGCGATAAGAATCCGGAGCAGGCCGTCCTCGATCATCTCGGCATCGCGGTTGGTTCGCTCGCCGAAGCGGTGAAGTTCTACGAGCAGGCGCTCGGTTTGAAGGTCACGGGCTACGAGGTGATCCCGCACGAGAAGACCCGCGTGGCGATGTTGGCCCTGGGAGAAAGCCGCATTGAACTGCTCGAGCCGACCGCGCCCGACTCCCCGATTGCCCGGTTTCTTGCCAAGCGCGGGCCGGGCTTGCACCACATCTGCCTGCGCGTGCCGGACCTGGAGGCCGCTGTAGCACGTCTCAAACAGCATGGGATCCAGCTGATTAACCCGGAGCCGAGCATTGGCGCCGGCGGGCATCGCTACGTCTTCGTGCATCCCGCAAGCGCCGGTGGCCTCTTGCTGGAGTTGGCGCAAGCCCCGAGCGTGAAGCCGCTGGACGCGGCCGGATGAGGCCGCTTTCCCTGTTTTCCTGATACACTCATGAAGTTGGGAGGATCATGGCGCACGTAGAAATTGGAGTGATTGGCGGCAGCGGGTTGTATTCGCTTCCGGGGCTCCAGGATGCGGAAGAGGTGAACCTGGACACCCCCTGGGGGGAGCCTTCGGATGCCTATATCGTGGGGACGCTCGAAGGCCGCCAAGTGGCTTTCCTGGCGCGGCATGGTCGGGGGCACCGCGTTCTTCCCTCGGAATTGAATTTCCGGGCGAATATTTTTGGCTTCAAGATGCTCGGAGTGGAACGCATCTTCTCCTTCAGCGCCTGCGGCTCGCTCCGCGAGGAACTGCCTCCTTCTATGTTCGTCTTGCCGGACCAGTTCTTCGACCGCACGCGCGGGCGCGTCGCGACATTTTTTGGTAACGGAGTGGTCGCGCATATCTCCTTTGCCGATCCAGTCTGCCCGGCGTTGCTCGAGGTGCTGGAAACGGCCTGCCGGGAAGCCAGAGTCCCGGTGAAGCGCGGCGGAACGTATCTCTGCATGGAAGGCCCCGCCTTCTCAACCAAGGCCGAGTCGCGCGTCTATCGCTCTTGGGGCATGGACGTGATCGGCATGACGAACCTGCAAGAAGCCAAGCTCGCGCGCGAGGCGGAGATGTGCTACGCGACCGTGGCGATGGTCACCGACTTCGATTGCTGGCACCCGGAACACGATGCGGTCACGGTGCAGGAAGTAATCGCAAACCTCCTCAAGAATTCGGAAAATGCGGCGAAGGTGTTGTCTGAGGTGATCGCGCGCGTGCCGGCAGAGCGTACCTGCCGTTGCGGCTCGGCCCTGGCCGACGCCGTCATTACGGCGCAGGACAAGATTCCGTTGGAGACGCGCCGCACGCTCGACTTGCTGATCGGAAAGTACCTGACACCGGAGGCGAAGCCATGAGACTGTTGGTCGTCGGGTCGGTCGCCTTTGACGCTGTGCGCACGCCGCGCGGCAGCGTGGAACGCATGGTGGGCGGCTCGGCCACGTATTTTTCCGTCGCCGCCAGCTACTTCACGCAGGTGCGCGTGGTCGGCGTGGTGGGGGACGACTTCGAAGACGAACACCATCAGGTCTTCCTCGAGCGCGGCATCTGCACCGAGGGCCTGGAGCGCGTCCCCGGCAAGACCTTCTTCTGGTCGGGGGAGTACAGCGCCGATTTGAATGACCGGCGCACGCTCGCAACCGAACTGAACGTCTTCGCGAGCTTCCAGCCGAAGCTCCCCCTGCACTACCGACGGACCCCGTATCTTTTCCTCGGAAATATTGACCCGGAGTTGCAGTCACTCGTCCAGCGCCAGATGGAGGCCCCCCAGCTTGTCGCCGGGGACACCATGAATTTCTGGATCGAGGGGAAGCGGGACAAGCTCGAAGAGACGTTGCGGAACATCGGCGTTCTGATCATCAATGACTCCGAGGCGCGCCTGCTGAGCGGCGAGCACAATCTGATCAAGGCGGCCCGGGCCATCCGAGCGATGGGCCCGCAGATGCTGGTCATCAAGCGCGGCGACAATGGCGCCACGCTGTTCCGGGAAGGGGAAATCTTCAGCGTCCCGGCCCTTCCCCTCGAAGATGTATTCGATCCAACCGGCGCCGGAGACAGTTTCGCCGGGGGCTTCATGGGCTACTTGGCTTCTCACTCGATCGAGGGAAACGGACCCGATCCGGGCGTCTTGCGCCGGGCGGTCATCTACGGCTCGGTGATGGGAAGCTTTGCCGTCGAGCATTTTGGTCTGGAGCGCCTGCGCCGCCTCAGCCGGCCCCAGATTGAAACCCGCTACAAAGAATTCCAGATACTCACGCGATTCGATTAGCCTCCGGTCGGCGCCGTCAATTCCATTCCAGGAGGAACTTCCCGATGGGACTACGAACTCCCGAGCAGTTCCGCAGCAGTCTGCGCGACGGCCGCACTGTCTATCACAAGGGCAAACGAGTGGAGGACGTGACCACGCACCCGGTGCTCAAGGTCGGCGTGGATTCCTCGGCGGTGGACTACGAGCTGGCAGAGAATCCGGAAACGCGCGAGCTTGCCGTGATAACGCCGCCTCACGGGGAAGCCTACAGCCGCTTCTTTCTGCCGCCGCGCTCGCCGGAGGATCTGTTGCGACGGAGGAAGCTCGCCGAAACCGGGAGCCGCATCTGCTTCGGCTTCCCGCCGTTCGCCAAAGAGGGCGGCTCGGACGCCGTCAATGCGGTGGCCATCCTCGCGGCCCATTGTGATGCGGCGAATGGAACGCCGTATGCACAGCGGCTGGAAGCGTTCCGCCGCTACCTTCAGCGCGAAGACCTCAGCATCTCGATCACCATGACCGACGTCAAAGGCGACCGCGCCTTGCGGCCCTCGCAGCAGGCCGATCCGGATTTATATGTGCGCAAGGTCCGTCGAGTGGACGGAGGGATGATTGTGCGCGGCGCGAAGGCGCACATCACCACGGCTCCTTATACAAACGAGTTCTGCGTGCTCCCGACGCGCGCCATGGCCGAGGCCGACCGCGATTACGCGATCTCGTTTGCGATCCCGGCCAACACCCGAGGGATTCGGATCATCGCCCGCTCCGGTCCCTGGGAGGAAGGTCTGGTGGACTACCCCGTCGCCAATCGCGCCGCGATGATCGAGGGGCTGGTGATCTTCGACGATGTCTTTGTGCCCGACGACCGGATTTTCCTCGAAGGCGAGTGGCAGTTCGCCGGGCCGCTCGCCGCCATGTTCGCCAACTACCACCGCGTTACGGCGGCGGCGTACAAGTATCCGTTCGCGGAACTGCTCGTCGGCGCGGCGCAATTGGCGGCGGAATCGAACGGCATCGAGCGGGTCGCTCATGTGCGGGATAAGATCGCCTGGCTGGTGATGTACTCCGAGAGCATCCTGGCGCTGAGCGAGGCGGCCTGCCTCAAAGCTCATCAGGACCCTCTGACCGGCCTCTACTATCCCGATCCGGTCATGGGGAACGCCGCCAAGTTTTTCTTCGCTGATAACTACCATCAGGCCGTGAAGGCCGTGCAGGACATCGCCGGCGGCATCGTGGCGACGGTGCCTTCCGAGCACGACTGGAACAACCCGGAGACACGCGGCGACCTGGAGAAATACCTCGCCGGCAGCCAAAAGCTCTCCGCCGAAGACCGCTTCAAGATCATTCACCTGGTCAAGGATTTGGTGGCGTCGGAGTTGGGCGGCTTCTGGGAAGTAACCTCGCTCCACGCCGAAGGCTCGCTCGCCGCCGAGCGCCTGGCCACCTACGCCCACGCCGACATGAAGCGCTACCGCGCAGCAGCACTCCGAGCTGTGGGGCTAACATCCTTAACGCTATCGCGGGAAACGGCAGCGACTCGTTCGGCTTAGAGCATTTTCAGCATTGGTCTAGGGTATATGGGGACGTCAGGGCACGACTTCAGTCGTGCCGATGAGCGTGTAAAACCAACTCTTCTTCCTTACGGCTTCAGCCGCTGAGGGACATACCTCAGGGGCTAAAGCCCGCTCCAAAAGGCGCATGTTTTCGGCATGGCTGAAGCCATGCCCTGACGAACTCACCCCTCTCTACAGTAAGTCTGAAAACGGCTTAGCGAAACTTTGCAAAGACTTCGCTGCAGCCGCCCTGCCGGTTGGCGACGCGCGCCAAAACGAATAGCAAATCCGACAAGCGATTCAGATAGACGAGCACGTGCGGGTTGAGTTTTTCGGTCTGCGCCAGTCGCACTACGTCGCGCTCGGCGCGGCGCGCGACAGCGCGGGCAACGTGGAGGATGGCTCCGGCTTCGTTTCCGGCGGGAAGAATAAACTCCTGGAGCGGCGGCAGCGTTTCATTGTAGCGGTCCATCGTCTTTTCGAGGTTTTCGATTTCAGTCGGGCTGATGCGGCGTTGCCGGTCCGGTTCGCTTTGAGTCGCGTCTGGCGAAGGGACCGCCAGATCGGCTCCCAGAACGAAAAGCTCATTCTGAATCCGCTCGAGCAACTGAAGCAGTTCGGCGTCGGCGATCTTTGCGCGGGCCAGGCCAAGGATAGAGTTCAGCTCGTCCACCTCTCCATAGGCGCAGACGCGCGGGGAAGCCTTGCTGACACGCTCGCCGGAGCCGAGGCTGGTTTTGCCCTCGTCACCCGTGCGGGTGTAAACCTTGGTAATGCGCATGAGCGTTTGTCCGATGCTTACGACGTTCCTTTGGATTGTCATCCCGAGCGAAGCGAGGGACCTGCACGTCTGTTTTCCCATCCGCCACAACTAGGGAACGTGCAGGTTCCTCGGGCCGTCAGAAAACAACGGCCCTCGGAATGACAATCGGTAGGGCTCTTCACCATCCTGGTGGCTTTTGCAATGGCTTCGAGCGATTACGGGCTAGCGATCTTGTCACTCATCACTGACCACTCGTCACTGCTCTTGGCGGCGCGGCGAGCAGGTTATCAATCAACCGGGTTTTCCCGAAGCGCGCCCCGACGGCGACCAGCACTTCACCCGCAATTTGCTTCACATCTCCCAAGGCATGCGGGTCCACGACGCGGGCGTAGTCGAGTTCCGCGCCGGGCACAGAACGGATCATATCGCGCATTTCCTGCTCGATCCGGGCGACGTCGCGGACGCCGGAGCGAATCAGGTCTTCGGCGCGGCGCAGGGAGCGGTAGAGGACCGTGGCGTTGGCCCGCTCTTCGGAGTCGAGATAGGCGTTCCGCGAGCTCATCGCCAGGCCATCCGGCTCGCGCACGGTCGGGCAGACCTCGATTTCAACGGGAAAATTCAGGCCCCTTACCATCCATTGAATGATGACCGCCTGCTGCGCGTCCTTCTGGCCGAAAAAAGCGCGGTCCGGCTGGATGATGTTGAGCAGCTTGGCGACCACCGTGGCGACGCCGCGAAAATGCCCCGGCCGCGAGGGTCCGCACAAAGTCTTCCCCAGCTTTCCCGGATGGACCGTAAGCGGCAGCGCATCGGGATACATCTCGCCCGCTTCCGGGCAAAAGACCGCGTCCACGCCCTCGCGCTCCGCCAGAGCGAGGTCCCGGGCGAAATCCCTGGGGTAGCGAGCGAAATCTTCCCCCTGCCCGAACTGCAACGGATTGACAAAAATCGAGACCACCACGCGGTCCGACTGTTCGCGGGCGCGGCGGAACAAGCTCCGGTGTCCATCGTGGAAGGCGCCCATGGTGGGAACGAAGCCGATTGACTTCCCGCCGGTCCGCTCCGTCCGCACCCACTGCCGTGCGGCCGCGATCGTTTCCAGAACCACGGTCATGGCTTCTTGGCCGAGGTCAAGGAGGGCGTGACGGGCTCTTCCGAGGTGAAGGAATGCTCGGGGCCGGGGAATTTCCCCTCGCGCACTTCGCGGGCGTACTGTTCCATGGCTTCCCGGATGACGTTCCCCAGGCGGGCGTATTGCTTCACAAACCGCGGCTTTACCTTCCCGGCAATGCCCAACAGGTCGTGCAGTACCAGCACTTGGCCGTCGCAGTGGACGCCGGCGCCAATGCCAATGGTAGGGATGGAGAGGCTGGCGGTAATTCTTGCGGCCAGGTCTTCCGGGATGCATTCGAGAACAATGGAGAATGCGCCGGAGTGCTCCAGAGCCTGTGCGTCGGAGAGAATTCTCTGGGCCGCTTCCTCATCCCGTCCTTGCAGCTTGTACCCTCCAAACACATGGATGGACTGCGGCGTGAGACCTAGGTGGCCAATCACGGGGATGCCGGCAGAGACCAGCGCGCGGACCTGCGGGCAGATATCCACGCCGCCTTCGAGCTTGACCGCCGACGCGCCTTCCTGCAATAGCCGCCCGGCATTGCGCACGGCGTCTGCGGTCCCGGTCTGATACGTGAGGAACGGCAAGTCCACAGCGACCAACGCCCGCTGCGCGCCGCGGACCACCGCCCGGGTATGATGGATCATGTCATCGAGCGTCACCGGGAGCGTGGTTTCATACCCCAGGACCACCATTCCGAGCGAGTCGCCCACGAGCACCGAGTCCACCCCGGCCTCGTCCGCCAGGACGGCCGTGGGATAATCGTAGGCGGCGATCATGACGATCTTTTCCGCCCGGGCTTTCTTCTTGAGCAGTTGCGTGGTAGTGACTCGTTGCATTCTGTTCTCACTCGGGCGTCCCGGGGTGCTTTTCACAATGTTGCTCTACGGGACGGACCTCCTGGGAGGCTACGCCGCAGAAGCGACAACTCTGGCTTGAATGCCGGGCCTCTCTGACCCGGGAAGCGCGTGACGGCGCGAAAGGGGACTTCCTCAATTTGTCGAAGCGGCCAACGGTTTGCGCCCTTCGTTGGTTCAATCCGCTGACCGCTCGCCGGGGTGGACCCGCTCGGGGCTACCCGGACATCTTGGCGATCAATTCAAACATCGGCATGTACATGGCAACGACGATGCCGCCGACGGTTGCCCCCAGGAAGGCGATGATGACCGGCTCGAGCAGGGTCAGCATGTTCTTCACGGCGTCATCCACTTCCATCTCGTAGAAATCCGCGATTTTTTGGAGCATGGCGTCCATGGCGCCGGTCTGCTCCCCCACTGCGATCATCTGCGTAACCATGTTGGGGAAGACTCCCGACTCCTTGAGCGGCTCCGTAATGGTGCGGCCTTCTTCGATGGCCTTGCGGACTGCCATGATGGCCCGCTCGACGACGGCATTCCCGCTCGTCCGGGCCGTGATGGACATGGATTCCAACAACGGCACGCCGCTGGTGATGAGCGTGCCAAGGGTCCGCGTGAAGCGGGCCACCGCGATTTTCCGGAGCAAATCGCCAATCACCGGAATCCGCAGCATGATCCGGTCAATCGTATAACGGCCACCTTCGGACGCGTAGACCCTCTTGAAGCCAAAGAACGCGAAGATCCCCAGAATGATAAAAACCCACCCGAACCGCCCGATGAAGGAGCTCATCCCGACCACGATTTTAGTCGGCAAGGGCAGTTCCACGCCCATGGCAGCGAACATGTTCGCGAAAATCGGCACCACCTTCCACAACAGCATCGTAATGACAATGCCGGCGATGCCGAGCACCGCCACGGGATAAATCAAGGCGGACTTGACCGCGGCCCTCAGTTTCACCGCCTTTTCCACATAGCCGGCGAGGCGCTGCAAAATCGTGTCCAGAATACCTCCGGTTTCGCCCGCCTCAATCATGTTGACCATCAACTGATCGAAGGTTTTGGGATGTTCCCGCATGGCGTTGGCCAGGGTCGTACCGCTCTCCACGTGGGAGCGGACATCGGTGAGCACTTTCTGGAAGGCTGTGTTTTCTTGATTGCCAGCCAGGATTTCCAGGCACTGCACCAGCGGCAAACCGGAATCAATCATGACCGAGAACTGGCGGAAGAAAATGGCCAGTTCCTTGGCCGTAATTTTCTGCCCGCCCAAGATCGGAAGGGCGAATTCCTTGCCCTTCTCTTTGATCTTGGTGGGTGTGATCCGCTCGCGGCGGAGCAGGGCGGTCAACGCGGCCTTGCTTTCGGCCATCCGCTCCTGTCCACTAATTTTCGTTCCTCGGGCGGTGCGTCCATCATAGACGTAGACGGGCATCGGTTACCTCCTCAACGCGTTCATTCACGGCGGTCCGGGAACCGCGGCGGTTCAAGCCAGACCGCGCAGTATCCTTATCTCTTGACGGGCCCGGCTTGCGACCGTTGCCCCGTCGCCAGCAATCCTGTTCCCCGGTTGATCATGTCCTGCAACTCATCGGGATTGCTCGACCGAGCCATCGCTGTGTCCAGCGTGATGAGCTTCTGGAAGTGGAGCGTGGCTAGGGACTGGTTGAACGTCTGCATGCCGTATTTTTCCTGCCCGGCCTGCATGGCGGAATAAATCTGGTGAATCTTGTCTTCGCGAATCAGGTTCCGAATGGCCGAGTTGGGAACTAAGATTTCCATCGCCATGGCCCGCCCCGAGCCGGAAGTCTTGGGCAGCAAGGCCTGGCAGAGGATCCCTTCCAACACCAGCGACAACTGCGCGCGGATCTGGGGCTGCTGGTGAGACGGAAACACGTCCACCAGGCGGTTGATGGTCGAGGCCGCGGAGTTGGTGTGGAGGGTGCCGAAGGTGAGGTGGCCGGTCTCCGCGATCCGCAGGGCGGACTCAATGGTTTCCAGGTCGCGCATCTCGCCGATCAGCACCACGTCCGGGTCCTCGCGCAGTGCGGCGCGCAGCGCATTGGGAAACGAATGGGTGTCGGAGTGCACCTCCCGCTGGTTCACCAGGCAGTTCTTGTGGGAGTGAAGAAACTCGATCGGGTCCTCAACCGAGAGGATGTGGTCGTGGCGCTCATTGTTGATTTTGTCCAGCATGGCCGCCAGCGTGGTGGACTTGCCGCTGCCCGTGGGACCCGTCACCAGAATCAACCCGCGCGGCTTGTCGCACATCTTGGAGACCACCACGGGAAGGCCCAGTTGTTGAAACGTCCGGATTTCGTAGGGGATCATGCGGAAGACGGCTGCCACGGCGCCGCGCTGGTTGAAGATGTTGGCCCGGAAGCGGGCCAGCCCTTTGATGCCGAAGCTGAAGTCGAGTTCCAGGTTTTCCTCGAAGCGGTGTTTCTGCGCGTCCGTCAGCACGCTGTACGCGAGCTGCTTGGTCTCCGCCGCCGAAAGCGGCGGCATATCCAAAGGCCGCAATGCCCCGTCCACCCGAATCTGGGGAGGACTGTTGGTCGTTACGTGCAAGTCCGACCCGTTCATCTCCAACAATTTTTTCAGCAGCTCACTCAGCGATACCGCCATTCTGCCCTCCCCCTTCGAAAACCGGCCACCCTCTCGGGATCGAATCGCTTGGTTCCAATTCTGATCCTTCCGGAGATAGTTTACAATACAGTTTCTTTGACCACTTCTTCCAAGGTTGTTAACCCTTCGCGCACTTTGATGAGGCCGCTTCGGCGGAGGGTGATCATCCCCAGCTCCATGGCCTTCCTTTTCAGTTCCAGGGCAGAAGCCCCGACCAGGACCAACTCCCGGAGATCTTCGGTCATTTCCATGACTTCATAGAGTCCCACGCGCCCTTTGCCGCCAGTCCCATTGCACTTCTCGCACCCTTTGCCCTTGTAAGTGACCACTTCCTGGGCCTCCTGGGGCGTATACCCGGCGTCAATCAGGGCCTGGAGAGGCATCTTGTGCTCGATCTTGCAGTTGACGCAGATGCGCCGCACCAGCCGCTGGGCGCAAATCAGTTGGACGGAGGTGGCGACCAAGAACGGTTCAATCCCCATATTCATCAGGCGGCTGATGGTTGACGGAGCGTCGTTGGTGTGCAGCGTGCTCAGGACCAGGTGTCCGGTGAGCGCGGCCTTGATGGCCACCTCCGCCGTTTCAAAGTCCCGGATTTCCCCCACCAGGATGATGTTCGGGTCCTGGCGCAGGAAGGAACGCAGCGCCGACGCAAAGTTTAAGCCGATTTGCTCCTTCATCTGAACCTGGTTGATCCCGTGCAACTGGAACTCCACGGGGTCTTCCGCCGTGACAATATTGGTATCCGGACTGTTCAAGCGGGAGACGGAGGAATAGAGGGTATTGGTCTTCCCGCTGCCCGTCGGTCCCGTCACCAGCACCATGCCCCAGGGCTTCAGGATCGCTCGTTCAAACTTGGTGAGGGATTCCTGCTCGAACCCCAGTTTGGTCATGTCCAGCCGCAGGTTTTCCTTGTCGAGCAGCCGCATGACTACTTTTTCGCCGTGCAGGGTCGGCAGCACGCTGACACGGAAGTCCAGTTGCTTCACCTTCCCGTCCTTCTGGAAGCGGATCATGATCCGGCCGTCTTGCGGGAGCCGTTTCTCCGCGATGTCGAGCTTGGACATGATCTTGATGCGGGAAATGATGCCATCGCGCATCTTGAAGGGCGGCGTCATCACGGTCTGCAGCAACCCGTCAATCCGGAACCGGACGCGGTAATCCTTTTCGTAGGGTTCCATGTGAATATCGCTGGCGCCGCGGTTGACCGATTCCCGGAGGATGATATTCACCAGCTTCACGACCGGGGCCTCCCCCGCCGCCCTTTCCAGCTCTCCTTCCGCAAGTTCTTCCTGAGTGGCCTCGAGCTCGAGAACGTCTTCTCCTCCCTCGGCGAATTCCTCCATGACCTTGTCCAGCGCGCTTCCTTGCGCCTGGGCGTAGAACCGGTCAATCGCTTCGCGGATGGAGCTTTCCGAGGCCACCACCGGCTCGACGTTAAAGCCGGTCATGAACTTGATGTCGTCCATTGCGAAGACATTGGTGGGGTCCACCATGGCGATGGTGAGCGACGAGCCCACCCGGCTCAGCGGTACGATTTCATAGCGCCGGGCCGTGTCTTCCGGGACGAGCTTGACGACGTCGGAATCCACTTCAAAATAAGCCAGATTAATCGAAGGAACACCGTACTGGCGGGAGAGGAAGGTCGTTACATCTTCGTCATTGACGAAGCCCATCTTGATCAGGCAACTGCCCAATCGCCCCCCGTTTTTCTTCTGGTACTCCAAGGCCTGGGCCAGTTGTTCGGGGGCGATGAGACTTTCCTTGACCATCAAGTCGCCCAGTCGAGTCCCGGACATCAATTGCTCCTTACCATCGCCGACACATAGACTCTACGAATTCTGGGGATTCGCGTAAGCCAACTCCTTCCGAATGCTATCTAAAAACTGCCCTCGGAGTCAAGAATTCCCCGGCGGATCGCTCCGACCCACAACCGCCTTTTTCCGGGAGAATGTCGCTGGTCGCCCTGCTTTCTCTCGATCCGGCAAGTAGCCCGCTGCGGATGGGAGGTTCCATTGTACGGGCAGATCGTCTCCGGAACTGCACCGGGAGAACGCTGTCTCCGTCAAGGCACCAGGGGTATAATTGGACCTTCGCAGGGAAATCGTCATGTCACTCAAATCCCTTCTTGCCACCAGCGACGATCAAGACGTGCTGGTTTCCGCGGTGGAGAGCCTCTTGCGGGAACAGGTGGGGCCGTTGCTCGAGCAGAACCGGGACGAGTGGGGCTTTCCCTGGGCGGTGTGGCACATCCTCCGCGAGAATGGAGTGGTCTCGTTTCCGTTTCCGCTGGAGTACGGCGGACTCAGCGGCAGCATGGTTGCCAATTGCCTGATGGTGGGGGAAGTGGCGCGTTACTCCGCCAGTGTGGCGATGATCCTGGCCAGCAATCAGCTTGCGGCTGTTCCCCTTCTCCTGGACGGGACCGCAGAGCAAAAAGAAAAAATTCTTCCCGACCTGATTTCCGGGCGCTCGCTGGCCACCTGCGCCACGATGGAACTGGAGCCGGAACCGGGCGGACTGCGGACTTCCGCTGTCAAAGAAGAGAGTGAATATATCCTCAACGGCGCGAAGCAACTGGTCCTGAATGCCGAAGGAGCTCGCTGGTTGGTCGTGTTTGCCAAAGAGTTGCCCACCACGGATCAAGCGAGCAGCAGCGCGTTCCTCGTCGAGCAGGGCGCGCCGGGGCTTTTGATCCTGAAGCGGGAGTGGGAAATGGACTCCCACGGCTTCTCGACCAGCGGACTGCTTCTGGAAGAATGTCGCATTCCGGAAGCAAGCCGCATCGGCCAGCCGGGCGAGGGCGTGGCCATCCAAAGCCAGATTACCGGCTTCAGCCGCCCGCTGCTGGCGGCGCTGGGCGTCGGGCTGGGGCAAGCTACGCTCGATACCGCCGTGCGCCACGCCCGGGAGCACAAGCAGTTCGGCCGCCGCATTGCCGAATCGGAAAGCGTCAAGCTCCAACTGGCGGACATGGCGATAGCCGTCGAGGCCGCCCGCGGCCTGGTGGTCCGCGCCGCCGCAGCCTTCGATCAGCGCAGCGCCGAGCAGGCCAAGCTGGGCGCCGCCGCCAAGTGCTTCGCCACCGACATGGCCATGCGGTTGACGATTGACTGTGCGCAACTGCTCGGAGAGGCGGGCTATCTCCACCGCTTTCCGCTCGAACGGCGCATCCGCCAAGCCAAGCTGCTCCAGATTCTCGAGGGCGGCAACGAGTCCCAACGCCTCACCATCTCCCGCGCCCTCCTGTAAGACTTCGGCACAAAATCTCGGCGCTGGCGGGCAGCCTTCCTAGCACTCGTCTTGCCTGTCTGCGCGCGCCCGATGTACACTAGCAGGTGCTAGGGGTTAGGGTTTGGCGACCTAGCACCTGACACCTAACACCTTGAGCCAAGCGCATCCTCCAATCATGCCGAATCCGAAAGAAGAAGAACCCGATGAATTCAAAGTCGTAGACCGCCGCCTCTTTACGCCCGACGGTCAGCGGCGGCCGGATGCGGTAATCGAGCCGCCAAAAGCGCCACCGCCTCCGCCCAAACCGCCGACCCCGGAGCCTCCCCGGAGCCAGGCCAAGAGCCTGCCCACCGCTGCGGAGGCGCGCCGCGCGCCGCGCGGCAGCCAGTTCGAGCAACTGGTCATGTCGCTGCTCACCTCGGCGATGTTCCAGATGGGTCTGGCAGCCCGCCCGGGAGAGCCGCCGCCCCCTCCGGACCTCGTGGCCGCGCAGGAAACGATTGACCTGCTCCTGGTGTTGCAGGAAAAGACGAAAGGGAATTTGACCAAGGAGGAGGAAGAAATTCTCAACGGCGGGCTCTACGAACTCCGCATGGCCTTCGTCGAACTGAACCGCCGGATGGGGCGGCCGGTTCGGTAAGATGCGGGTCGAATTGACGGTCCTGGGTTCGGGAACCTCGCTCGGCGTGCCGACCATCGGCTGTCCCTGCCGCGTTTGCCTCTCCTCCGATCCCCGCGACAAGCGCACCCGCCCCTCGATCCTGTTGCGCTACAACGGCCACGCCGTCGTCATTGACACCGGACCGGACTTTCGCTTCCAGGCGATCCGTGCCGGCCTCGACCGCCTCGACGCAGTTCTCTATACGCACGGGCACGCCGACCACGTATTGGGTCTCGACGACACGCGCGCATTTACGCTCAACACGAATAAGACCATCCCGATTTACGCCAACCAGTCGGCGCTCCGGGGCATCCGGCGCATCTTCCAGTATGCCTTCGACGGGTATGCCCCGTTCGGCGGCGTCCCGTCCATCGAGGACCATCTGATTACCGGCCCGCTCGAATTGTTCGGCCTGGAGTTTGTGCCGGTCCAGGTCCTCCACGGGCGTCTGGAAGTGCTTGGCTTCCGCTTCGGCCCGGTGGCGTACCTGACCGATTACAGCCAGGTTCCGGAGTCCTCCTACGAACTCCTGCGCGGCGTCGAAATCGTGTTCCTGGACGCGCTCCGCCACGAGCCGCATCCGGCGCATATGACGGTCGCAGAGGCCCTGGTCGAGGTCGAGCGGATTCGCCCCAAGCAGGCGTTCTTTACGCATATTGCGCACGACCTGGGGCACCAGGAAACCAACGCGAGCCTGCCCGAGCACGTGCGTCTCTGCTATGACGGGATGCAACTGGAGTTTGACGTAATCTGAGCCGCGCCTGCATCCGAGCCGCGGTCAATCCGAGCCGCGACCGTAAGGGAGCGGGCATATTGGGGAACGCACAAAAACGGACGAAATGGAAATCTTTCATTCTCTGGAACAGGCAGCAGCACGGCGCGGCCGCAGCGTCGTCACCATCGGCGCGTTTGACGGCATCCACCTCGCCCATCAGGAACTGCTGCGCCGCGTGCGCGAGCGCGCCGCTCAGGAGAAGGCGGCGTCAGTTGCCATCACGTTCGACCCGCACCCCCTGGAAGTTCTCGCGCCGGAAAAGGCTCCCAAGCTACTCACGCCGGCGGCGGTCAAAATCGAATTGCTGAAGAAGAGCGGCGTGGACCGCCTGCTGATCCTTCCGTTCACCAAGGAATTCTCGCATTGGCCGCCGGAAATGTTCGTAGAGGAGGTCTTGGTCAAAGCGCTGCGTGCGTTGGCGGTCGTCGTGGGGGACAACTTCCGCTTCGGACACCGCGCGGCGGGAACCGTAACGACGCTCGACGAACTAGGCCGGCGCTGGCAGTTCGAGACACAAGTCTTGCCGGGCATCCTGATCCGCGGAATGCCCGTCAGCAGCTCACAAATCCGCTCTCTGCTCGAAGAGGGGAAAGTCTCGCCGGCGAACCGCCTGCTTGGCCGTCCCTTCAGCGTCCGCAACGCGATTGAAACCGGCCTCGGCATCGGCCGCAACCAGACCGTGCCGACACTGAACCTCGCGCCCTATTCCGAGATGCTGCCCTCTACGGGCGTCTATGTGACATGGGCAAAGTTGGGAGGAACCCTGGAAGAAGAAAAGGGGGCCAAAAACCCTTTGCGCTCCGTGACCAACGTTGGCTATCGCCCGACCTTCGGCGAGCGCGGCCTGGGCGTCGAGACGCATTTATTGGAGAAATGGGACGGCCCCACGCCCGCTACGCTCGAAGTCAGCTTCCTCTACCGCCTTCGCGATGAGCGCAAATTCGACTCGCCCGAACACCTCAAGGCGCAAATCCTAAAAGACATCCGCCGGGCCGAAGCTTACTTTCGGCGGTTGCAACGGTTTCGTGTGGCGTTCGCGCTACCGGACGCGAAGTAGCCGTGCAACGCACTTGGACATTTACCGAGATTTCTTGCCTGCCAATTGCACGCTTATTTCGGAGGGGGTTTGAAGCCGATTGCGGACTTTTCGGAAGACGATGTGATCTCAAGAAGGTTTAGGACACCATCAATTTTCATCATCAGGAAGCTGCGCTCGCAATACGGGCCTGTGCTTGCCCCCGTGGTTGCAATTCGGACGGTGGAACACGGAAAGTCCTGAGATCGGATACTAACTGCAAGGCATCCATAATCGCATGAAATTCTTGTACGTATTTCTCCGGCACAAAGTCGAAGTCCGGTAAATTAGACTTTAATGCTCCGAGACGAGCGTAAGCTTCGGCCAACTTTTCCTGGCTCATGTTAATCCTTTCCCCCTTGTCCAAATCACCCCTGAATTCTGTCCGAATTTCGCTTTCGTCATTCACCGTCGCTCAACTCATATCAGAACTCAGTCCGGAAATTGGCGGGTACGGTAACGCGCCTCTTCTACGATCACTACGCGATTCGCAAACGAGGCAGGTGGCTCCCGCAACAGGACCTCCAACCTGTCGATTACGTGATCGGCTCTCGCGTTCTGTATCCGGAACAGGATCACTCCTGCCCGATTCCCTTTCGACAGGGCCACGATTTCACCGAAATCCAAATCAAAGGTGAGAATGACCCGGTTCTCTTGGACGGCCTTCTTGAAAATCTCCCCATTAGGCAATCTCTGGAGATTTTCCTCTCGCAGATGCTTGGCGTCATGCCCTTTCTGACGCAGCCATTCGACCACTCGCAGAGAGATACCCATATCGGCCAAGAATCGCACCGGGTGGGCCTCAGGTGGTATGGATTTCCTCTTGCGTCAGCCAAGCCGCGTATTCCATGGCTTGCCGGATGTCTTCTTCTTGCAAGTCCGGATAGCCTTCCAGAATCTCCTGGAAGGTCGCGCCGTGGGCGATCTGGCCGACGATCACCGACACGGGAATCCGCATCCCGCGAATGCAGGCTCGTCCCCCCATGATCGCAGGGTCGAATGTGATTCGATCAAACATCAATTTCCCTCTGCAAGCCCCAACGCCTGAGGGCATTATAATTTGTTCGACGGTGAAACAACAAAGGAGAAATATCTCACCGGCGTCGCGCGGGCACGATTCAGCCGACGATGTCTTCCCCGCCGTCCACGCCGATGACGTTTCCGGAGATCCAGTAGGCATTGGGATGGGACAGGAGTCCGATGGCTGCGGCGACGTCCTGCGGCGTAGTGAGTCGGCCGTGCGGGTTGTGTTGGAGCGCCGAAGCGATCAGCGTCTCATGGCCGGGAATCTTGCGCAGCGCGGGGGTATCGGTGACGCCGGCGCGAATGGCGTTGGCGGTGATCCCTTTCGGGGCCAGTTCCAGCGACAACTGCCGGATGTGCGATTCGAGGATCGCTTTGGCCGCCGAGACCGGGCCGTAATGCGGCAGCACGCGCGTCCCGCCGGAACTGGTCATGGCAAAGACGCGCCCGCCGGATTCCATCAGGCCGTTCTCCACCAATTCCTGCACCCAATAAACGAGGCTGTGGCCCATCACGTCCGCGGTCATTTCCATCTGCGGTTGCGTCACGAGGTTCTTGCTAAGTCCTGAGCCAGCCGAAGGGCCTGTCCTGAGCGAAGTCGAAGGGTCGCCCACAAACGGCAGCAGGGTGCCGAATGCGAGCGAGTGCAAGAGCACGCCCACAGTGCCCGGCTTCTTTTGAAACTCTTCCTGAATCCGTCCGATCACTTCCTTCCGCTTGGCGGCGTCGGCGGCGTTGGCGTTAAAGAAAACGGCCTCACGGCCCGCCGCGCGAATCTGGCCGGTGATTTCCTCGACGTGCGCGAGGCCGGCCCGGCGGTCAAGATGCACCCCAAAGATGCTGTGACCCAGCCGCGCCAGCTCCAGCGCGGTCGCTTCCCCGAAGCCGCTCGAAGCCCCGAGAATCAATGCCCATCGTGATTTTTCCATTGGTCGGTTGCGAATCTCCTCGATCAGTTCTGGTTCTATTTAGCCGCGCGGATTTCAATGCTCCGCTCGTTCTCACTCACGGTTTTCAAATGGATCTCGATCAAGCGGTCCGGCGCGCTCGGCCGAAACGCCGGCCCCAATTTCTCGCCCCACTCGACGATCACTACCGCGCGCTCCGCGAGCAAGTCTTCGAGACCCAGGGTTTCCAGCTCCCGCGCCGACTCGACGCGATACAAATCCACATGATACACGCGAGCAACGTTGTGGCGCCCGGCGTATTCGTGAATCATGGTGAAGGTCGGGCTGGTGACTTCTTCCTCCGGGGCGGCGCTCAAGCCTGCCACCAGGCCCTTGGCGAGCGTTGTCTTCCCGGCTCCGAGTTCTCCCAGGAGTAGCACCAAGACCGGGGGCGTCAGCTCGCGGGCCAGTTCGTGCCCGAGCGCGATGGTTTCCTCGGGAGATTGCGTCACGATGCTGCGGGCATCCATATCAAGTTGTTATGCCCGCTCCCTTACGGTCGCGGCTCGGATAGCAGCGGGTGACGAAGGTCCGGCTGCGCATGTCATCGGGGCTCACTGCGGGATTCGTTGCCGTCATTGTGCGCCGCTCCCCGCAAGGTTTCGGGCAGAGCCGCGAGCAGGTCCGTGGCGAGCAATGACAGCTCCCCCCGGCGGGCGAGCGCCGCATCGCCGGCCGCGCCATGCCAATACACAGCAGCCGCGACCACGCGCTCGACGGGCGCCTCCGGGTGCTGCGCGAGCAGTCCCGCAATCATTCCGGTAAGCACGTCGCCGGTCCCGGCCGTGGCCATGCCCGGATTGCCGGTCGGGTTGACATAGACCTGCCCGCCGGGTTCGGCGACGAGCGTGCGGTTGCCTTTGAGCACCACGTAAGCCTTATGCTCGATGGAGAACTGCCGGGCGACCTCGACCCGCTTGGCCTGGACCTGGTCGGTGGTGAGGCCCGTCAGGCGGGCCATCTCGCCCGGGTGCGGCGTCAGAATGAGTTTGCGTCCCTGACCGTCGAGCAGTTCGGCCGCTCCCGCGAAGGCGTTGAGTCCGTCCGCGTCTACCACCAGCGGGACTTGCGACGACTCCCGCACGACCCGGCGGGTAAACTCGACCGCCTCCGGGTGCGTCGAGAGTCCAGGTCCAAGCGCCAAAACCGACTTGTTGGAGGCGAGGCTTGCAAACCGGCCATAGTCGAACGAACGGCACGAAATGGCACCTGCGTCGTTCTCGGCCAGCGGCTCGGTCATCAACGTGGGAGCCGCGCCCGCGACTAGCGGCAAGATTCCAGCCGGAACGGCCGCCGTTACCAAGCCCGCTCCAGAGTTCAGCGCGCCGAGCGCCGTCAGCGCCGCCGCGCCGCTCTTACCGAGCGAGCCGCCTACGACCAGGACGTGGCCGTAGTCCCCCTTGTGCGAATCCCTCGCTCGCTGGCGCGTGAAGGGAGCCAAATCTTCCGCGCCGAGGAGGTTCAAGAACAGCGCCGGGTCATTTTCATGGACATAGGCCGGGGTCCCGATTGGCGTCACGCGCCATTCTCCGAGGCGTTCGCAGTTAGGCGGAAAGACGTGGCACCATTTCGGCGCAGTGAAGGTAACGGTGTAACGTGCGCGCACCGACACCCCAAGAGCCTCGCCCGTATCGCTCGGCATACCGGAGGGCACGTCCACGGCCACGATCGGGATCGCCGCAAAGTTCCGGCTGAGGTCCACGATGACCTCGCGGTAGAACCCTTCCAAGGGACGGTCCAGTCCGGTCCCGAGGATGGCGTCCACAATCAGGCTCGAAGTGAGGAACTCCGCTCGTGTCCGGAACCAGTCGCTCTGGTTTGGAACGATGGTAGGAGCCAGGCCGCTCTGCAACAGGATTTCGCAATTTCTTCTGGCGTCGCCCTGCAGTCCTTCCGGTTCCGCCAGCAGAACGACGCGCGGGCGATACCCCCGCATTAGCAACTGGCGCGCGACTACAAAGCCATCCCCGCCGTTGTTGCCTTTCCCGCAGAGGATCAGGATGCGCTCGGTGGCAAGCTGCGGGAACTTTTCCTCGAGCAGGCGGAACACATTCCGCCCGGCGTTCTCCATGAGCACCAGGCTCGGAATGCCGAGTTTTTCGGAGGAGATGCGGTCAATCTCCTGCATTTGCTTCGCCGTCAGGATCTTCGTGGCCATCGCTTGTTCTCGTATTGCTCCGGAGCGGCTAAATCCGCAAGAAAGTGCAGGTCCCTCGCTCCGCTCGGGATGACAGTTTAAGGCGCAGTTGCGGGACGGTCGAGGCCCAGTCCCAACGCGCCCCGGTTACTTAAACGCGGCGCAGACCACGCGCTTGCCGCGCCGGTGCTGCTCGTAAGCGCCGGCCGGGGGCGGCACGATCTCCGCCTGGCGAAAGCCGGCCTGCTTCAGCATGAACAGGAGAGCCTTCGGCGAAGGAGCCAACGCCAGCGGCGTGCTGCCGGTCTCGCGGTTGTCGGCGTAGAACTCGCCGGACTCGTCAATGACGGCGAGCGCCCCTTGATAGGGCCTCGTCCACTCGCGCGCACCCCACTCGGTCGAGCCTTCGACTTCGTCAATCACCTGCGTCTCGACGACACAGAGTTCTCGGGTGACGCCGGCGACATTCCGCAGGCAGAGCATCGGGTTCTCCAAGTGATAGAGCACGCCGAGAAACAGCGTCAGGTCAAACTGGCCGATCTCTTCCGCGCGAAGCTGTTCGCAGTTGCCCTCGAGAAAGGAAGCGTTGGCAAGCCCGAAGGCGTCGGCGACGAAGCGGGCCTTGCGCAGGTTCATCTCCCGCACGTCTATTCCCACAACCCGGCGCATCCCTTTGCGCGCCATCGCGGCGGTGTAAAAACCCTCATGGCAGCCCACGTCGAGGCAAGTGATCTCGGACAACCTCGGCCCGAAGCGGCGCTCCACGATCTGGTTCACCATCTCCAGGCGGGTCTCGAAGATGCCGGTTACTTCGGGCGGAATGGCTGACTCCGTGCGCAGCCCGTGGCCGAGATCAAAGGGATAGAACCACGGCGCCAGTTCGGCGATCCGGGCGGCCATTTCCTGGGAAGTCATCATCCATTCATTCCTGGCGAGAGTGGCTTAGTCCCGCATTGTAACACACTCCCCCAGCGGGCAACGGATTGAGCGGGCGGGAGATAGAAGAGTATTGCGGCCGGGCGCAGAAGCGGCGACCGAATCCACCGCAGCGGACGCAGAAAACACAAACGGATAGAAGAAAATCGAGGGCTGGTCGCGGAGAAGGAAACCGAATTGTTCCCGCACGATACTCGGGGGAAACTTTTTCTTTCGGAACGTCATCTAAATACGAAGTACAGGTCCCTCTCCGGGCAGGCCGGGATCGGGATGACAATAGCGCGGGGGATCGTATAGAATAAGGAAGACGATCAGGAGGAGCGGGTTATGTTTTTTGATCCGATTTATTTTGTGTTCATCGGCCCGGGACTGTTGCTGTCGTTATGGGCATCGTTCCGGGTGAAGAGCGCGTTTAACAAATACTCGAAGGTGCGATCGGCCCGGGGCCTGAGCGGCGCCGAGGCCGCCCAAGAGATGCTCGACTATGCGGGCATCACCGACGTCAAGATCGTCCCGACGCACGGGATGCTCTCGGACCACTACAATCCCATCAACAAGACGCTCGCTCTCTCCGAAGAAGTCTTTCGTTCTAACTCCATCGCCGCCATCGGCGTGGCCACGCACGAGGCCGGGCACGCCATCCAGCACGCCCGGAATTACGCCCCGCTGTGGGTGCGCTCCGCGCTGGTCCCTACCGCCAACATCGGCTCCAGCGTCGGCTACATCGTGATGGCCCTGGGTCTCGGGTTTGCTTCCGCCAACATGGTTCTGTTCGGCGCCGTGCTGTTCTCCGCCGTGCTGCTGTTTCAGATTGTGACGCTGCCGGTTGAGTTCGATGCCACAAGCCGCGCGAAAATCCTGGTGGTCGAGCACGGCATCATCACCGCCCAAGAGCGTGAAGGAATGGACCGCGTCCTGAACGCCGCGGCGCTTACCTACGTCGCGGCAGCCATCAGCACCTTCCTGACCTTGCTCTATTTCCTGATGCGGGCGGGCTTGCTCGGCGGCCGTCGGGATTAGATTACACTGACAAGTGAAGAGTGACGCTTGCGTTTGGGGGCGTGGCACGTCTGTCGCGCCACGCCCATTGTTAGAGAAAGGGGCGTTCCGCCGTTACGCCCCCGTTGCGGCCCAGAGAAGGGGGGAGAGATGGAAATCAGATGGAAGGTTACAGCGCCTGTTCGCCGCGCTCTCCCGTGCGGATGCGGAGCACGTCCTTCACATCCAGGATAAAGATCTTGCCGTCCCCGAACTTGCCCGTCTTGGCAGCTTCCTGGACCACCCGGACCGATTCATCCACCTGATCATCCCGAACCAGGATCTCCAGCTTCAGCTTGGGCTGAAATTCGGCCTTGTATTCGACGCCGCGATAGTGTTCCACGTGTCCCTTCTGGCGGCCGAATCCCCGCACCTCCGTGACGGTCATTCCGTGCACGTCCACGCGTTCAAGCGCTTCACGGACTTCCTCGAGCTTATGGGGCCTGATCACACATTCCAGTTTCTTCATCTGCGATACTCCCTCGCGCCCACCCCGGTTGAAGAGGGCAAAGTGTGGAAGGCGCCCCAGCCCGGGGCGGCGCGCCTTCCGACGAAGTGAACTCCCGGGAAATTAAATGTCGTAATAGAGGTGAAATTCATAGGGGTGTGGACGCAACCGGATCGGGTCCACTTCCTTTTCCCGCTTATACGCGATCCAGGTCTCGATCAGGTCCTTGGTGAAGACATTTCCTTCCAGCAAGAACTCGTGATCTTGCTCGAGGGCGTTCAGGACCTCCTCGAGCGATCCGGGCACATGCTTCACTCTGGCGGCTTCCTCCGGATCGAGGTGATAGATATCCCGATCAATGGGAGCGCCCGGTTCAATCCGCTTCTTGATGCCATCCAATCCCGCCATCAACATCGCCGCAAAGGCCAGGTAGCAATTGGCGGAGGGGTCCGGACAGCGGTACTCCAGGCGCTTGGTCTTGGGGTTCGGCGAGTACATCGGGATCCGGACGGCCGCGCTGCGGTTGCGCTGAGAATAGACCAGGTTGATGGGAGCCTCGTAGCCCGGCACCAGCCGGCGGTAGGAATTGGTCGTGGGAGCGCAGAAGGCCAGCAACGCCGCCGAGTGTTTCAGCAGCCCGCCAATGTAGTAGAGCGCCGGCTGGCTCAACAGCGCATAGCCATTGCGGTCATAAAACAGGTTGGTGTCTTCCTTCCAAAGGCTCTGGTGGACGTGCATGCCGGAGCCGTTGTCCTGGAAGATCGGCTTGGGCATGAACGTGATGGTCTTGTTATTCTCTCGCGCGAAGTTCCGCAGGATGTACTTGTAGAGCATTACCTGGTCGCCCATGCGAGTCAGGGCCTTGAACCGCATGTCAATTTCGCACTGGCCGGCCGTCCCGACCTCATGGTGGTGCACCTCGACATCAATGCCCACCTGCTTCATGCGCTGAACCGCCCGCGAACGGAAGTCTTGCAGCGTGTCGGTGGGAGGCACCGGGAAATACCCTTCCTTGTAACGCGGCTTGTAACCGAGGTTGGGTCCCTCGTCGCGGGCGGTATTCCAGCTTCCCTCGCTGGAGTCAACCCGGTGGAACGAGGAGAACTCGTTTTGCTCGTACCGGATGTCGTCAAAAACGTAGAACTCCACCTCCGGACCCCAGTAGCTGGCCGTGGCAACCCCGGAGCGAATCAGGTATTCCTCCGCCTTATGCGCCACGAAGCGAGGATCGCGGGTGAAACTCGTCTGCAAGATCGGGTCCCGGACATCACAGATCAAGCTGAGCGTAGGGACTTCCAGGCAAGGATCCACGAAGGCCGTGCTCGGATCGGGAATCAGGAGCATGTCGCTTTCATGGATCTCCATGAACCCCCGGATGCTCGAGCCGTCAAATCCAATGCCCTCGGTGAACAGGCTTTCGCTGAGCTCTTCGGCAGGGATCGAGAAATGTTGCAGGATGCCCGGCAAATCCGTGAACTTCAGATCCACCACCTGCAAGTCCCTGGCGCGACAGAACTCCACCACATCGGCCGGAGAGGCCTTCTCCAAAACAGTCGTGCTTTCGTTCCACTTTGCTTTTGCCATAATGATTTACTTCTTCCTCCTGCGCCATGCATTATAAAACGGTTTGCCGTTGCTGAGCCATCCGGTTTGTTCCAGCTTCTTGTCCCTTGGTTCCATCCGCCGTGGGGTGGTCCGTCTGCCGATTACTCCCCGCTGCCCAAACTCCATCAAATACGTTATCCAGTCCACTAAACGGTGTCAATAAAATTTCGCATAAATTGCAAAAAAAATGCTTATGTCTGCCAGAACTTTGCGTTATATGCATACTTTGAGCGCGAACTTTTCATAACCTACGCTTTACTTATGACAAAATGTCGTGTTACCCTGCCTTGGGGAGACTGGCTCCATTTCGAAGCGAACATAAGGCGAACAAATGAACCAATCCGATATCTTGACACGATTGCTCGAGGAGAAGGTAGAGTTTCTGCTCTTGCAGTTCACCGACATCATGGGTTCGATTAAGACGGTGGAAATCCCGGCCGATAAGTTCGGAGGAGCCCTGGCGGGCGAAGTGGCCTTCGACGGCTCGGCCTTGGAAGGATTTCACCGTACCATCGAGTCGGAACTGCTGCTCAAACCCGACTTGGAAACCCTTCGGGTCTCCCCGCCCACGGCGGGCGAGACGCGCACCGCGCGCTTGATCTGCGACATCCATAATCTGGACCATTTGCCCTTTGAGGGTTGTCCCCGGACCCGCTTAAAAAAAGTCCTTCAATTCTACGCCGAGAAAGGATACACCGTTTTCGTCGCTCCGGAAATGGAATTTTTTCTCTTCCAGCGGGACACGAGCGGCCGGCCCACGACACGGACCAGCGATCCGGGCAGCTATTTCGATCTGGTCCCCATGGACAAAGGCGAGGAAACCCGGCGTCGAATCGTCTCGGAATTGCGCGCAATGGGTTTTGTCGTGGAAGCCGGGCATCACGAGATCGCTCCGGGCCAGCACGAGATTGATTTGAAAGAAGGGCCGGCGTTGCAAACGGCGGACGTAATTGCGACGCTCCGCATGATCACGCGTGCGGTCGCTTCGACACAAGGCCTCCACGCCACCTTTATGCCCAAACCCGTCTTCGGGCAGGACGGCTCCGGAATGCACCTCCACATTCTTCTCATGAAGGGAGCCAAGAACGCCTTCGAGGACTCGAAAGGGAGCTACGGGCTGAGCAAAGTCGCCGAGCATTTCATCGCCGGCCTGCTACGCCACGCGCGCGGTTTTTCGGCAGTGACCAATCCGCTCATCAATTCCTACAAGCGCCTCGTGCCGGGATTTGAGTCGCCGACCCACTCGGTGTGGTCAGAACGCAACGTCAACCCCCTGGTGCGCGTGCCGCCCATTCGTGGCCTCCAGACCCGCTGCGAACTCCGCAACCCGGACCCTTCCTGCAATCCCTACTTGTCGTTCGCCGTCGTATTGCGGGCGGGTTTGGAAGGCATCCTGGAGGATCTCGATCCCGGCCCTCCGATCAGCAAGAACATCTATCGCATGAGCGCCCGCGAACGCGCCCGCTTCAGCATTGACCCGCTTCCCGCCGACCTCAACGAAGCCACACTGGCTTTGAAAAAAGACAAGTTGGTGCAAGAGACCCTCGGTCCGGTCATCTACAAGTACTTGCTGGAAGCCCAGCAGGCCCACTGGCGGGATTACTCCAGCCACGTTCACCCGTGGGAGCTGGAGCACTACTTGGCGTATTATTAGAAAGCCGAAGCCGGTTCGGGCTAGCCTCAAGGAGATAGTTCCAAACACCTGGTGCCCGCCACATCCCAAAGGCCCGATCACACTCTCTTCCAAGCGACGATAGGCGCTGGTTCCGCGCTCTTGCTTGTTCTTACGTTTCCCAAGTTCAGTCATTTCCCGCTGAGTGCCTTCGCCCTGGTCCCTTTGATCCTCGCAGCCGTGCGGGAACCTCGCTCGGCGCGCCGCTGGCTGTGGGGCAGCTTGGCTGGCTTCCTTTTTTTTGCCGGGACCTGCTACTGGATTTATACGGTGATGCGCCAGTACGGTGGCCTGGGTATGGTAGCGGCGGGTGGCGTCTTGGCCCTCCTCTGTCTTGCCCTGTCACTCTATTGGGGATGCTTCGCGTGGACCGCAGGCCGTCTCTGGCAAGTCCGTTGGGGGCCTTTGGCCGTCCCGTTCGTGTGGGTCGCGCTGGAGCTGGCGCGCGCCCAGCTGCTCACGGGGTTTCCCTGGCTGCTCTTAGGCTACGCGCTGACGGACTATCCGAGTCTCGCCCGCGTTGCTCGCTGGACCGGTGTGTACGGCCTCTCCTTTCTGCTCGTCTGCTTCAATGTCGCCTGGGCGTGGATTCTGACGCGCAAGGACAGAGCGGGTGTGGCGTTCTTGGGAATCATTCTGGCCGGGACACTCGGGTTGTTTCTGACTGCCCCCACCGAGACTTATTCCGAGGATCGCAAAGCCTTCCTGGTGCAGACGAACATCCCGCAGGAAGTGGGATGGCAGCCGTGGAACTTGACGACGCAAGGCCCGTTGCTCGACCGCCTGGAAACGCTCACCACCCAAGCCGTCGGCCGGCAGGACCCTCCGGCTCTGGTGATCTGGCCGGAGATGCCGGCGTCCTTCTACTTCCACGACGACTCTTTTACACGCGAATATGCGGAAGGGATCGCGCGCCGGACCAACAGCTATTTCCTGACGGGGATTGTCGCGTTTGTTCCGGGGTCGAGGCGGACGCAGCCGCTCAACAGCGAGGTTTTGCTCGACCCGTCCGGGCGGCTTCTGTCGCAATATGATAAAATTCACTTGGTGCCCTTCGGCGAGTACGTTCCGCTGAAAGGCTGGCTGTGGTTCGCCGAGACGCTGACTGCGGAATCGGGCGACTTCGTTCCCGGCAGCCGCTACGTCGTGACCCAGTTGCCGGAGGGGCGTGCAAGCGCCTTCATCTGCTACGAGGCGATCTTCCCCGACTTGGTTCGCCGCTTTGTCAAAGAAGGCGCCGAGGTCCTGGTGAACATCTCGAACGACGGCTGGTTCGGGAGCTCCGCCGCTCGCTACCAGCATCTGCTGATGGCCCGGATGCGCGCCATTGAGAACGCCCGCTATCTGCTGCGCGCCACCAACACGGGCCTTACGGTGGTGATCCGACCCGATGGTCGCATCGCGGGCGAGATTCCGCCGGACCGGCCCGCAGTCTTAGAAGCTCGCTGGGGGTCTCAAAGCCACCAGACGTTTTACAGCCGCCACGGTGATTGGTTCGCTTACGGATCTTGCCTGGTTACAGTGGCAGCATTGCTGGTCGCAGGGCGCAGGAAGCGGCGCGAGAAAGAATAGGTGAAGGAAATGATTGAGGAAAAAGAACGCGATTTCGAGCAGTTGAAAGAGAAAATCCACGAGCTGCGGAGTTTTCTTTGACGCTCCGCTCAAACGCCGGGAGTTCGCCGAGCTAGAGAAGCAGATCGCCGAACCTGACTTCTGGAACGATCCTGCCGCCTCCCAGAAAATCCTTCAAGCGCGCAAACGGCTGGAAGAAGTCCTGACGACCGACGAAGAACTCGCCCGCGGCCAGTCCGACATCGAGGTGTTGCTCGAGCTGGCGAAAGAGGGCGAGGACGTCGGCGCGGAGCTTGACAGCCACCTGAGCAAGCTCACGGAAGAAGTGTCGCGGATCGAGACGCGCACGCTGCTTTCGGGCGAGAACGACCGCGCCAACGCGATCCTCACCATCCATGCGGGCGCGGGCGGCACCGAAGCCTGCGACTGGGCCGAGATGCTCCTGCGCATGTACCTGCGCTGGGCCGAGCGCCAGGGCTTTAAGGCCGAGGTCGTGGAATTCACCGAGGGCGAAGAAACGGGCTTTAAGTCCGTCACGGCCACCATCACCGGCGAGTACGCCTACGGCCTGCTCGTCTCGGAGATCGGCGTCCACCGACTGGTGCGGCTCTCGCCGTATGACGCCAACCACCGCCGGCACACTTCCTTCGCCAGCGTCTTCGTCCTCCCGGAAGTGGACGAGAAGATTGACGTGCAAATCCGCGAGGAGGACTTGCGAGTAGACACGTTCCGTTCGGGCGGCTGCGGCGGCCAGCACGTCAACACCACCGACTCGGCCGTGCGCATCACCCACCTCCCCACGGGCATCGTCACGCAGTGCCAGAACGAGCGCTCCCAGCACAAGAACCGGGCCGTGGCGATGAAGGTTCTGCGCGCCCGGATCTATGAGCTGGAGATCGAAAAGAAACGCGCGGCCTCGCAGAAGATGGAGGACGCCAAGATGGAAATCAACTTCGGCAGCCAGATCCGCTCCTATGTGCTCCACCCCTACCGCATGGTCAAAGACCTGCGCACGCGCGTCGAGGTCGGCGACACCGACCGCGTCCTCGACGGCGATATTGATCCCTTTACTCGCGCCTATCTGCTCAGTCGCAGAGCCGAGGCCAGCGCGCCGCGGACGTAAGCGAACCGCAAATGAACTTCTTGCTGGAACCCCTCATCCTCTTCCTCGCCGGCCTCGTTGCGGGGGTCATCAACGCCGTGGCCGGCGGCGGGACGCTGATTATTTTTCCAACGCTGATTTTTTCCGGGCTGACGGCGATTGGGGCGAACGCGACGAGCACGGTCGGAGTGCTGCCGGGCGTGATGTCGTCGCTGTGGGCCTACCGGCGGGAGCTGGCCACGCAGAAGCGCTGGCTGTGGCGGTTTGCGATTCCGAGCCTGATCGGCGGGGGACTCGGCGCGTTTCTGGTCCTGCACACCGGCGAGTCGCTCTTCCGGAGATTTGTTCCTTTTCTGATTCTCTTCGCCACGGTCCTGTTCACCTTCAACGGCCCGATCACGCGCTGGCTGCAAATCGAAGCGCACTTGATCGAGCAGTCGCGCCACGCCGTCGCGGCGGCCATCGCATTCCAGTTTGGCGTGGCGATTTACGGGGGGTATTTTGGCGCGGGGATCGGCATTCTGATGCTCGCGGCGCTCGGGATACTGGGGCAGAAGAACATCCACGAAATGAACGCGCTGCGGGTCTGTCTGGGCGTGATGATCAACCTCGTGGCCGCCGCCTACTTCATCGCGAACGGGCTGGTCTCCTGGCCGGAGGCCGCGCTGCTTGCAGTGGGGACCATTGCCGGGGGCTTTGCCGGCCCGCGCCTGGCTCGGGCGGTGGGAGCAAAGGTGGTTCGCGCGTTTGTTTCGATTACCGGATTTACACTCGGGATTTACTTCCTGGCGCGGTAGCAGCCGTGGTACGCAGGAACTGCCTTACCGCGCTTCTCCGTTGCGGGTCTGGTCTATGGCCTGCCCCAGGCCGCAGAGCTTAGGAACTACAGCTTGGGATCACTTCGAAATACTGGGGCAATTTCCGATTGACCCAACAGCGCGGCTGGCTGTATATTAGTAAACTCTGGTTGAATGCAGGTGTCATTAGGAAGTCAAGAGGAAGTCAAAGTCGGAAATCCCTGCTAATCGAGACGGAGGTTCCAGATGGGCCGGTTATTTGCGGTCGAGATCGTCTATCGGGGAATTTTTCAAAAGACCCTGGCCAAGAACATCAGCCGCGCCATTGTGCTGGCGGCGCACGAGGAAGGCAAGCCGGGCATTTCCTTTGGCCGCTACGGCGACAGCCCGGAACGAAACGGGATACCCGCCAAGAGCTTCGCCATCGTTGCAACCGATGACCAGACGCTCGAAGAGGGCATGGCGAAGTACGAGCCCAAGGAGGTTGACATCACGATCGTCGTGGACGACACCCTGTTCAAGGGCGTGGAGTCCTGGGCTTGGTACGGGTTGCAGCCGATCAACCGTCTGCTGAAGCCGGGCGGCACACTCATCGTTACCTCGCGCGAGGAACCGGAGACTCTCATTGGGATGTCCCACCGCAAGGAAGTCCCCTACCAACTGGCGATTGTGAAGGCCATCCCCAGTTTTTCCGGCTTGTGGGTTTACAAGGACGACCACACCGATGTCCGCATCCTGGGAGCGATTCCCAAAGTCCTGCCGGAACTCTTCAGCCTCGAATCCGTACAGAAAGTCATATTGGCCGACACCAAGAATTCACTGAAGGCGACTTCCGCGGCGCGCTCCCACGAGCGGACTACCACGGTGACCGTCCGGCCCGGCCAGGGGAATCCCGAAGAGCCGTTCCGGTTCGAGTTCCCGAAGTGGCATGAAATGCGCGAGGGGATCACGATCCCCAGCATTCCGGCCGGGCACGCCATGCGGGACCCGCAGAACCAGCAGTCCGGCGGGTACCAGCCGGCGCGGAATCCCACCTTCAAGAAATATACCACGCGGACGATGCGGCCGGTGGTGAACTTTGACACCTGCATCAAGTGCACTCTATGCTGGCTACAGTGTCCGGACTCCTGCTTTGACGTGACGCCGGAAGGACTCTACGACGCCAACATGGAAGCCTGTTGCGGGTGCGGGGTGTGCGAAGCCGTTTGCCCGGTGAAGGACTGCGTCACAATGGTGAACGAAGTCGCGTTCCAAGACAACGCGAGTCAATGGGAGATGTGGCGGAAGGACAAAGCAGTCTATCAAGGCTGGCTCAAGGGCAAGATTGAAAGCCGCCCGGAGCGGTCGCACGGGTTCCGTTATCGCGGCCAGTATCAGGAGCAGGTCGCCGAGATGGCGGAACTCGGCGTGGAAGGCTCCTCGAAAAAAGCCAAAGAAGAACCGGCGCGGGTTACGCGGGGAGCATAACCAGGCGCGCAATACATCCTCATTCAACGGAGAATCCTTATGGCAGTGACAACAGTGCCAACAGTAGAAAGCAGCAAGGGCACCGAGAAAACGGCCCTCATCACCGGAAGCGAAGCCATTGCGGTGGCCTGCAAGCTAGCTGACGTGGACGTGATTACGGCTTATCCGATCCGCCCGTACGACACGGTGATGCAGTACGTTGCCAAGTTGGTGGCGGACGGGGAGATGGACTGCGAATATATCGTGGCGGAGGGCGAACACTCGCAATTCGAGATCGTGAAACACGCCTCCGCGGTCGGAGCGCGCGTGTTCTGCGGCTCGAGCGGCGTCGGTTGGATGTACGCCATGGAAGCCCTGACCGTTACTCCCGCCCTGCGCATTCCGATGGTGGCCATGGTGGGCAACCGCGCCCTCGACGATCCCGGGGCGTTCGGGGTGGAACACAATGACGCGCTGGCCGTGCGCGATCTCGGCTGGCAACTGGTCTGGGTGGACAACGCGCAGGAGGCGCTCGACACCGCCCTGATCGCCTACCGCGTCGCCGAGGACCGGCGGATCTTCCTGCCCTGCGCGATCAGTTGCGACGGCGCGTTTCTGACGCACTCGCAGGCGCTGGTCAAAATCCCTTCCCAGGAGAATGTGAATGCCTTCCTTCCGCGGTATGACCGCGGGGACCTGCTGCTCCATCCCGACAATCCCATCAGCGTGGCTCCCCAGGCCAATGAAGACTGGGTGATGGAGATCCGGCGCCAGAACTATGCGGCCATGGAGCGGAGCGCTGGCGTGATTCGCGAAGCTTACGCCGATTTCGAGCGGATCTTCGACCGCTCCTACGGCAACCCCTTCTTCGAGGAATATCAGACCGAGGATGCCGACGTTGTGCTGCTGGGCATGGGGACCGTCTCCATCCCGATCAAAGTGGCCATCCGGCAGATGCGCAAGGAAGGAAAGAAGGTGGGTCTGATACGGATGCGCTGGTTCCGCCCGTTTGCGGCGGAAGAACTGACGAAGTCGCTGTCGCGCTTTGCCGCCGTGGGGGTCATTGACCGCGATTACTCGTTCGGCTCGCCGTATATGAGTGGCGTGCTGGCGACCGAGGTGCGCAGCGCGCTTTATGCCTCCCCCGGCAAGAAGCCGCCGGTCTTGGACTTTATTGCCGGGCTTGGCGGGCGCGAGGTCAGGGTGCCCGACGTGCAAAAGATGACCGAGGCTGTCTACCAGGCTGCGGAAGGAAAACCGCAACCCTTGACGCAGTGGATCGGATTGAGAGAATAAACCGATGACTGGCGTGTTCCGAGTGCCAGAAAGGATAAAGGAACAATGGCTACGCATGTGAACATTGAGCCGACCCAGGATTTGGACCCCTTTAAGGCGGTCAAGAAACTCCCCTTGGACGAGTTCTTTACTTCAGGACACAGGACGTGCCAGGGCTGCGAGTCCGCCCTGCTGATGAAGATGATGGCCAAAGCGGCCGGCCCCAGGACGATTGTGCTGGGCAGCACCGGGTGTATGTACGTGGCCAACACCACCTACTACAGCACCTCGTGGGTGTTGCCGTGGATGCATACGCAACTCGGCAGCAGCGGCTCGGCGGCACT